>Ga0163144_10006374_pt1 | contig 26036 bp, 38 predicted proteins | sample OliLak19BULKMAT1_FD_123175 | JGI IMG/M metagenome (GOLD analysis project Ga0163144, IMG submission 123175) | Freshwater microbial mat bacterial communities from Lake Vanda, McMurdo Dry Valleys, Antarctica - Oligotrophic Lake LV.19.BULKMAT1 | ecosystem: Environmental > Aquatic > Freshwater >...
AACGGGTAAGCAGGATTTACTTGTAACGGGTAAGCAGGATTTACTTGTAACGGGTAAGCAGGATTTACTTGTAACGGGTAAGCAGGATTTACTTGTAACGGGTAAGCAGGATTTACTTGTAACTGGTAAGCAGGATAAACTCTTCCAAGAGCAGGATTTACAGAAATGGCTCATCGTAAAAGACAGAATAAACTTGTATCGGCGCAGCAGAATAAACTTGTATCGGCCCCGACTTGTAACGCTTGTTGCAGTATCGGTTGCCCTCAGCTTTGCGAATTGAAAGCAGGTCACAAAGGCAAGCATCGGAAGACAGGGGACGCAGGGAAGCCCGGCAAGTCGGTAAAATTCATTCTTACTTGGACAGGTAATTTCTACGACGTTTTTAAACAAAAGAACGGACCCATTTAGATCCAAGGCAGACCGGGATGGACGCGGCCATAGTAAGGGCGGGCGTAGGCACAATCAAAAGGCTTTTGAGTCCCATCGTCCAGCAAACTTTCGTTTTGAGTTGCTATTTTTTCCGTAACTGCTTGATTTATTGCTTCGATCAATCTGAGGCGCGTCCTTGTCGGCGAGCCAGCCGACTCCCATTGATCCGCTGTTTGCGGCATCATTTTCTTAAGCCATAAAATGTATTCATCTTTCTTATGGTCAAGATTCAGAGCTTCTTTATCTTCTGGACGAAGCAGTGACGCATGGAATGGATGAGGGAAGTTGAGTACTCTGCCGGGCGACATGTGCGGGCCGAAACGGTTCGCGAGTCGGCAGAAAGTAAATTCTTCACCCTCAATCATCTGCTTAACAACGGCTACTGAATCTGTTCTTGGGACTCGTATGTCTTCGATAGCGATGCAGTAGTTTGCAATGACTTCGCCATCATGAAGCTCGTCGACGCCGAATCGTCTGTTGATGATGTAGGTTTTGCCGGTAATGTTGCCCCTTGCAGCGAGGCCGCCGCAGGCGCAGTAAACGTCTACTCTGTACTTGTCGCAGACTTGGCGAAGCAGGATCATCGCCCGGCGTTCCGGGGCCTCTACCAGACCGCGCTCGCACGCGGTCCAGTAGTCGGTCCCAGACCAGAGATGATTCTCTGTTTCGTTCAACTCAGCCTCCGACGACCGCGGGGGCGACGTGGATCGCCTGCGGTTCGTTCTCCTTGATTACGAGATTGCTCGCGCTCAGGATCTTGCTTTCGCCGTTTGGCTGCGCTTCCATGACCAGATGCCCGACGAAGTGGGCATTGACGAAGGTTTCGGCGATAAATTTCAGGCCGTTGCCTCCTTCGAGTTTTGCCGTTCCGGCTCCCTCGAACGACGTAGCTTCGTCGCCGACTGGCTTGTAACCCCTCGCCTTGGCGTCTGCGATGAGCTTGCCGAGGGATTTGCGTTCGGCCTCGGTTGTTTCCTTCCATTCGACGGCAAGCGTATTGCCTTCGAAATTCAGTTGAGTATGTCCGCCGATTCCGCTAACGGAAATCTTCAGGTTCATTAGTACTGTCCTCCAAGTATGGTTTCGTTTTGCCGGGAGTCCGGCGCGTCTACAAGTCTCCCCCCGCCGTCATGACGGCGGGGGGAGTAGTCTTCCTTGGCTTTTTCACTTGGTTTCTCCGTCGACGGATACTCTGTATCGATGGAGATCATGTCCAAGATAGCCTTCATCTGAAGACGGAACTTCGCCCGATCATGAAGTCCCTTCTTCGAGATGAATGATTGGGTCAGTTCGGACATCATCTGCGGAGCGCTCTTGATAAAGCCGCCGACAGAATCGGTTTTGAGAACTTCCCCTGTCTGTGTTTCGCACTTGTCCATGCGCGGTTTTCTCCCTGTCTTGCAGTACATATTGTCATAGGCGGATCGGAAGTCAACAGTAAATCGTGAAGATTCTTTTTTGATGATCCGTGCTGTATAATCGTTTTTGGGGATAAGGAGAAGATTATGTCTGACATTGAATGGGTCATCGAAGCTGGCGATGTGTTCTTAGATGGAAGGGACTTAGCCAATGCCGTAGAGAAACGCGGCGGTAAGGTTCATCGAATTCTTAGTCGCAGTCCGAATTTCGTATGGCCGCGGGTCGAAGGCATTCCGGTAGGATTCGGTTCCTGCAACTTCGTTCTCTCGATGTCCCGGCAGCCATCGCTCTGCAACGGCATCTTCGACTTTCATGCGCAGTTGCGCTGCTCCAATTACTACCAATCAGTTTACGATATGATTTTGGGAAGCCGGATCTTCATGCCTCACGGAGCCTTGAAGTACTCAGTTAGTTCCATGGAGAAGATATTCGGTAGTAAGGTTTTCATCCGCCCCGATTCCGCTATTAAGGAATTCGATGGTCAGGTCTTTGAGACGAGGACGCTCGCCGAAGCAGATACGAACATCCACTTGTGCCGATCCAAAGGCAATCTGATTGTCTTGGGCGAGGTCTGCCATTTTGATCGGGAGTACAGGGTCTTCTGTCGGAACGGCAAGGCGTTCGGTCATAGCTCGTACATGCCATTGGACAAGGAATGGGAGCCGGCTCCGGAGGACGCGATCGCCATGGCAGAGAGCGCGGCTCAGCGTCTTTTGGAATCAGTTGGCAGCATGGTCGTTGTAGACATTGGAGCGACCTACCACAGCTTCAAGCGGATCTCCAAGACTGAAATTAAGGAAACCGGCGGCATGAGCTTGATCGAGATCAATGGGATCAACAGTTCAGGCTTCTACGGGTGCGATCTTAATGCGTACATTCAGGCGATGGAGGAAGAAGCTCGGGCGCGGTTGATTTAGTTCCGAATTCGATATCAAACGCTCCTGAGTAGAATTCGGGGATCGGCTCAATGTCCCAAGTGCAGTATTCGGTATGATCGAATACTGCTTTAACCCCGAGAAGATTTTCCGCCATCAGGGCTAGTTCGTCCGGCTCTGCTTGAAGAATTTGCCTTAGCAGCTTTTTTACCAGATCGCTTTCGCTTATTCGCATTTGCTTTCCCTTTGACTTTTTCGAAATCGTTGAATTCGGAGAATGCGCAGAGAGGGAGTCGGCCGACCTCACGAGTCTCGATCAGCAGGATGCCATACTCTGGTAGCTTGCCATTCAATAACCAAATCTTGACGATGGTATTCGTAGTCCAGCAAGGACGGCGGATGAGCACGTCTTTTTTGGAATTTGCAAGTTCGATTATGGTAGCCATTTTGTTCTCCGGTCTCATTCTACAGGAATAAGCAGTGAACTTGCGAAGAATAAGACATGAATTCGAGACAAAAACAATCGGCGTACCTTTGTCCTAAGTGCCATGGTGAGGATCAATCCTTTACTTCGCGTCCGGCCCCGCCGCCTCCTCCGATCCCAAAGAAACCTGAGCCGCCTCCTCCGATCCCAAAGAAACCTGAGCCGCCTCCGCCGGCGGTATATTCAGTTATGCAGGAGGTCATAAAAGACAATCCGGTGATTGAAAAGTTCGTTGCGATGGAGATAACAGAAATCGTTCTGGTTCCGGAAGCAACGCGATGGGACGATATCTAACGTCGCTTCTTCAAGAATTTCTGGATCTTCTCTGAATTGGCCGTAAGAAAGTTGTTAATGTCCGGCGCTCCAATGAACAAAGCAACATTGGGAGCTTCTCGTGGCGCTCCAATGACCGCAGTAACAATTCCTACAACCTCTCCCTTGTTTGCATCGAAGACAGGACCACCGCTATTACCATGGGTAATGCTCATCGAGCCTTGATACCATCTGCTGTGGGCGTAGGTATCGGCAGGCGCTCCTTTATCAGAGAGATAACCCAGTGTTGCCGTCATCGGTCTCCCATGAGGGCCTCCGATTGCAAAGAGAGCGTCGCCAAGATCCAGACTGTCTACGTCAGCTAAGATTGCTGTTGTCGGCATATCCTCCTCAGCATAAAGAAGGGCGATATCTGAATCGCTGTCGTAGGCAATCAATTTTGTTTCGACCCAAGTTTTCTTTCCGTCCTTCATAACCTCGACCAAGCAAGGCAGGGCTTTGCCGTTCTCGACAGCGCAGTGCGCGGCTGTCAATAGAAATCGCTTGCCCTCAAGCCCCTGTTTTTTCAAATCTACAGCGACAGCGGAGCCATGGCTTGTAATTACGGTTCCTTCTTTTGTACTCTTAGAAGAGACTAGCCTATGGCTAGACTTCAACATCTCCGCTGGGACAGACGGAAATTTGTTCTCGCCGGCCCACAATGACGAACAGCAGAGTAAAACGATAGAGACGAATTTCATCATCGACTTAGTCTCCCCCAATGAAAAAGGACCGATTCGGAATCGATCCTTTTTCTCCGAACTATTTTTTCTGCCTCAAACGGGCGGAAATAAAAATTATGCAATTAGCCATGGCTTGTTTACTCGCGCTCCCTCGGCTTGTGGCTGCTGGGAGAATCCTGCTCGCGACAGGTCGTTATTGATGGCCGCAACCAAATTAGTCAACGGCATGGTCGGATTGGCTTTAAGGTTCTTGATGAGGAAGTGCGTCAGTGCTCCGCAAGGCTGGCCATCCATGTAGGTATCGGCGCTCGTTTGGTTGGATTTGCATCCAGAGACAAATCCGACATCTAGCCTGCCATTAACCATGCCTTTAAAGCGACAGCCCTTTGCCTTGGCCTTGCCGATGGCGATAGCAATGTGAACTGGTGGACGCATTGTCTTTGCTGTCATGGTCGTCGGCTTCTTCCAGAAACAGACTTTGTCCCAGAGGATCGACAGCCAGCAAGGACGGCCAGTAATGGTCGTCTTCGGCTTGCGCATGATATTCCTGTCAAGATCGCCGCTGTTGCAGGAGTCACTTGCCCAGTTGAAGACAACGCCGGCAGGAATGCGCTTGAAAATCTCGACGAATTGCTTGTCGATAATCATGCGTGCAGGAGACCAATCAAAGTCCACTGGACAGATGACCTCGGCCATACCGTCAGGTTCGAGATGATTTCCAGTCGGAGCCTGAGCGCCGTGTCCGGAATAATGGAAGACGATGTGATCACCCGGCTTGCAGTCGACCAGCCAATCCAGTTTGCTGAGGATATTGGCGGTAGTTGCCTGTCCGTCGAGCAGGAGGCAAATGTCGCTGCTGGAGAAGCCGTAGTTCTGCATTAGCAGGTTGGCCATGTTCGCGGCGTCATTGACGCATCCCGCGAGAGGCATTGTCGGATACTTGTTGATTCCGATGATGAGTGCTTTCTTTGCCATGGGTCCTCCAATAGGCGGAAGTGTTGGTGGAGTTACAATCGGTGGTACAATAGGGTCTGGCTTCTGCTTCTTGAACAATCCGGCGAGCCATTTAAAAAATCCCATAAAAATCTCCTTTAAGAAGCTGTTAGTGCGTAATGAATATTTCCTGCCGACTCGACAAGGGTCGTAAGAACCTCTTCGGCTTCAGGTGCTTTTCCGCAATAATTCAAAGATATGAATCCGACAATTTCTTTCTTGGTATCGACGAGCGGTGCAGCGAAAGCGGTCTTGACGCCTTTTGCCAACATCGAGCGTTTGTAGTAGCCGTCATTGAGTTGCGTAATATCGATTTTGTACATCCGTTGGCCACGAGAAGCGGTATATGCTGTTACCCCTGCTCCGCAATCCGCATCCGATCCGAAAAGGGAAGCCAGTCCGTCCCAAAAGAGAGAGGCTAGGATGTTTTGCATTGAGCCGATCTCGTGACTGACTCCCATTTTGCAACACTCTTGAGTACAGGATATTCGCCATAATGGATTCTTATTGCTGAAGCTCTGTCCGTTGTGAAACAGGAATACCGCAGCACGGTCTGCCTCAGTCGTTGCACGAAGCTCAATGAGCAAGCTATTAACTGTCTTGTTAGCAAGAACGGAACGCGCAATAGGGTGCAGTTTGCGCTGCCTATACCATTCCTTGAGTGCTTGTCTGGTTTGTTCAAGCAAAATGACGCCGCCCCCGGCGAGCATGATCATAATGATCTGCCCGACGAGAGACCAGATTGTGGCTGTTTGTTCGCTCATTCTGTTCCTCGTCTAAGTCCAAGTGCCAATGCTGTATGATTGATTCGGGAGCATCTAAATCTCTCTTAAAGATCCCAACACGGTTTTCCTTTGACAAGAGGCTCTTTTTGGAGGAGTATCATGAACTACGAAAGCGCGTACAAAAATTGCATATTTCGCTACGTATCCGGCAGTCAAGCCTACGGAACGAATCGGCCGGAGTCTGATGAGGACTTCCGCGGGGTATTTATCGCCCCGATTGACTCGGTTTTCAGCCTCTTCCATACTCGACATATCGGTGCTGGAACCATCGGAGATCATCTCCGGGGCGCTGTCGAGGAGCTTAATTCCGTCATGGACGACAGGAAGCCGAGCCTCTTTGACCGGCTGATCCATCTGTTCAGGCCGGAAAGCGTCAAGCTCTTGGATAAGAGCTATGTTCAGGCGGCGATCCAGAAGATCAAGCTAGGGCTTGAGATGGGTCATGGAGATCTGTCGTTGTCTGCCGAGACAGTAAGCAAGCCGGGTGCGGACGAGGAGCTACAGGAGCTTCGTAAGTTCTTGAAGCTGGCCTCCGACTCGAATCCGAACATCATAGAGTACCTCTATGTTGATCGTTTGATTACTCACGAGACGGATCTTTGGCGGAAGATTCGGGCGAAGCGCGACCTGATCCTGAGCAAGAAGGCGATGAATACCTTCGCGGGATACGCTTTCGGTCAATTAAAGAGGATCTCGAACCATCGGGGATACTTGATGAATCCTCCGAACCACAAGCCAACCCGTGAGGAGTTTAAGCTAGACAACTTCTCCCGGATCGCGAAGGAGAACGAGGCGGCTATCCTGTCTCTGCCGGAGAAGTTCATTGCGGCAGATGTCAGAGACTATGTTCGTCGCGAGAAGCAGTACAAGGCCGCGATGGATCATTGGAACGCCTACCAGAAGTGGGATAAGGAAAGGAATCCGGCGCGCAAGGAGATGGAGCGCAAGTTTGGCTTCGACGTCAAGCACGCTATGCATTTGATCAGGCTCTTGAGGATGGGCGAAGAAATCATCAGGGACGGCGTTGTTAACGTCTACCGGACTGACCGGGATGAGCTTCGCGGAGTCCTGCGAGGAGAGTGGACATACGATCAACTTGTTGGGTATGCCGATGATGTAAGGAAGGGCATGCCTGCTCTATGCGCAAAGTCTACCCTTCGGGCAGAACCGGATCGTGAAGCGATCTCCAATCTGTACAGGGAGATTTGCGAGGAGCATTACGGAATCAAGATAGCCGGACAGGCTGTCTTAAAATAGGAACGGAAAATTATGGAAAACGACGACTTCGGTGATCGCATGAAACTTTATGAGCGAGCGGAGGCAGGGAGGCATCTGATGCCTCTCGTCCCCGCTATTGCAAGGCTCGACGGAAAGAGTTTCCATACTTGGACCGCAGATTTAAAGCGACCCTACGACAAGCGCATGACCGACTTGATGAATGCTGTTACTTGTCGTCTGGTTGCTGAGAGCGGGGCTAGGATCGGCTACGTACAGTCTGACGAGATCAGCCTTGTATTCTTCAGTGAGGATATGTCGACTCCGATTTATTTTGACGGCAAGATCCAGAAGATGACCTCTGTGCTCAGCAGCATGGCCGGAAGCATTTTCAATTCCAAGGTCAAGGAGTTCTTCGGCGAAGAACGGCCTTTGGCGTACTTCGACTGCCGGGTCTGGAATGTGCCGAACAAGATAGAGGGGGCCAATGCTATTCTCTGGCGCGAGCAGGATGCGTCCAAGAACAGCGTATCCATGGCAGCGCGGGCGTACTTCACTCATGGCGAGATCATGAACAAGAGCGGCCCTGAGATGCAGGAGATGATGTTCCAGAAGCACAACGTCAACTGGAATGATTTTCCTGCGGAATTCAAGCGCGGAACTTTCGTAAGGCGAGAGAAGTTCTTAAAAAGTCTCGAACCGGAAGTTCTGGCTAAGATTCCTGAGGCGCACAGGCCGGCTCCGGACCACAAGTTCGAGAGGAACGAAGTTGTCTGCATCGAGATGCCGAAGTTCTCGACTGTCATTAACCGTGTCGAGGTCGTATTCGACGGAGCGGAACCAAAGACGTTATGACGGTTTTTTCTTTTCGACTTTAATCTTGACTGCACCGTGAACGCTGTTACTATTCCTCCCAGTGCAGCAAACGCACTGGGAGGAATGCATCATGGCAGCAGCGAGAGTCAAGCGAGTCGACGGCATCATCATCGAAATCAAGGAGCAGGATAAACGGCGTTGCATCGGTCATTGCCGCGAATGGTTCGTTCCAGAATATAAAGGACTTCATATCTGCCCGTCTTGTACACGGCAGAACGAGGGAATCGATGGAAGAGAATACAGAATCGTCGGCGGCTTCAAGGATTGAGATCCGGTTCTTTTCTTGGACTAATCCGACTTATCGCTGCTTCTCGAATTTCTATCCAGCCCAATTCTGGCTGGATGGAAAGATCTGGGCTACGAGCGAGCATTACTATCAGGCGATGAAGTCAACCGATCCGGCCATGCAGGATTACATCCGAACCTGCGGGAAGCCCAGCGTTGCTAAAGAGATGGGCGGGATGACTCATAATCCCAACTGGGACGCCATGAAAGACGGCGTCATGCGCAAATGCTTGCGCGCTAAGTTCATGGCGAACCTAGACATAAAAGAAAAATTGCTTGGAACTGGCGATGCCTTATTGATCGAGGCTTCACCGGGGGATTTTTATTGGGGAGAAGGAAGCACCAAAACGGGTAAAAACCGCCTTGGAGTTCTTCTACCAAGAGGCTCCTCTAGCGGGGAGCCTTTTTCGTTTTTAAGGAGGTAGCTATGGATTGGACCGATATTTATCCAAGGAAGAAGGGCTTCTATTGGGCAATCTCCATAGTTGGGACAATCGCCATCTTCAAGCGCTCCGGTAAAACGGGTCTTTGGGGTTTTGGCGGAGATGCTATAGATGTTAAGAAAATAAGTTTTTGGGGAGAGAAGGTTGAGATCCCCGAAGAAGGCTGGTCGAAGAATGAACCTGTAGAAGAAGGCTGGTACGCCGTAACCTATGACGATAAGACGAAGTCCATTGTTCGCGTCGCAATAGGAACGGTACTGCACTGCTATGACTACGAAATACCGAGCGAGATCGACATGAGAAAGATCGTCTCATGGAACGGCCCGCTCAAGGTTCCTTCCCCTCCCGCCAAGAAATAGGCGCGGCTTTTGCTTTAAAGCCCTTCCTTATACTCAATCAGGGCAGCTACACGGTCAATATGGCTGTGTTTGCCGTATAATGAATTGTGTTATCTGAATTTTAAGCCATTTCGCCTCTTATGGGGCTGTATTGCACTGGAGAACATATGCAGATCAAGAAGCTCAAATTACAGGATTTTTGCGGCTATAAAAAAGCGGAGTTCGACTTCGGAAATTTTACCTGTCTGGTCGGCCCCAACGGGATCGGCAAGACTACTATCCTCAATGCTGTATCCCTCCTTTGTTCAAGCCTAGATTTTCAAGCAGAGCCGGCAGACGCTTCGCCCGGCGGTTTTGGCGTTACGAATAAGGCCATGGCCAAGATCTCGGCAGAGCAGCGTATGCAGGCTTATCTCAAGCGCAACATTCGCAACATTGACGATTCCGGCGGCTGTAAAGCGTTCCGAGTAGAAGCGACTTTTGAGCATGAAGGCAAGATCCTCGAAGTATTCCTTAACGAAAAAGGCTTTGAGAAGAACGACCTGACGGCTGAGCCTTGGTGGTGGGCGGGGATCTGCTACTTCGCCAAATTTGATTCTGACATGGTCAACTTCCAGTTGCGCCAAACTCTCTGGCCTCGCTTCAAAAAGGCTTACGAGGGGATTACAGGGATCGAGATTGAGCCTGAATTATGTACTGAGACAGATTTGAAGAAACTCGGCGAGAACGGGGAGTACGTCATTGGTTACTTCATGAAGAAGAACGGTGATCGAATCCATTCCCGCCGCGGTAGTGCTGGCGAGCGAAAGATCGCGAAGTCGCTCAGTCAGGTTGTAAATCTGGAAGAATGTCGTCGGCCGCACATTGTATTGGTCGACAATCTCGAAATGCATGTCCATTACAAGCGTCATCTTCGAATGGTCGAAGAGTTGAAAGACCTTTTTCATGGGATGCAGATCATATCAACTACGCATAGCTTGCCGATCATCAGTTCATATGAACCGAAAGAAGATCTGATCGACATCGAGGTTATGCTCGAAAGGAACAACAATGCCAATTAGCATCGAACCGCTCATGCCCAACTTCGATATGAAGAAGATGGCCGCGGAAATCAAGAAGTACATTGAATCTAAGAAGTTCGACCTCGTCGACTACAGCTACGTCGAGATCGAATGCTATCCGCCTCAAGACGAGAAGGATTTTCCAGAGACGACGAAGTTCTCGGCTCAATGGCAGAAATTTCATGATGATTGCGACGCGGCTCTAAACGACGTCTCCGAAGAGCCGGGAGAGATCAGCTACAAGGAGGTTCTGGCTAAGTACAGCCCGGAGCTTCTAAGGGGCCTCGAAGAGTATGACAAGGCGACCAATGCCGTAGCCGAGATAGTCAACTCAGATCATGAGTTTTGGAATAAAATCAGAGACATAGTGCTTCCTCTTTATGAGAAGTCGCCGTATTATAAAGAGTGGAAGGATAAGCGTTGGCGGACGATCAGCCTGTCCTACGACCCGATCCCGCTGGAAGTAAAGACAACGCAGATGTGGACAAACCCGAGAACTGGAGAGCGCATCCGCGGAGATGAACTTCGCAAGACAGAGTATCCGGCCGGCTTTATTGTGAAAGTGAACTAATGAAAACAAAGGCGAGCTTTAATGATTCTGAATTCATAGCCAAGCTCGTCAACGGTTCGCGAAGGCAGTTTCTTGTCAATCAACTTTTCGGCGAAATCGAAAAGACCCCCGACAGTCTCAATTCATGGATGAAGAGTGTTCAGGCAGCCAAAGCGGCGCATGCGCAAAAATAGCGCGTGCGTCGCTTGGGCGTGCCATCGTCTCCAGCCTGACAAAGAAACCGCCGCAGGAAATCTCGGATCGCTGGGAGGAAATCTAAACCAAAGGCGACCAACCATGAATAAAGGGACATAGCAACCGGCTCCTCAATCTAACAGCAACCCCTTTCGAGGACCCCCGGTGATGAGATACATCCGCAAGCAGGAACCTAGCAGCAGTAACACACTTGTAATTCTTTCAATGACGTCGATGTCTATTGTTATCGCCGCGTTGACGGTTGTCATCTTTCTCGATTTTGAAAAAGCCAAGTTACCTGTCATCCACCGTAAAACAGAAATCGTTCGACAAGATCGACTCTACCCCATGATCCCAAAATTCATTACGACAGGAACCTACCGAGTTCGTGGTAGTACCATCTCACGTACTTTTGGCGTTGTCCAAGGAACTCAGGACTGGAGCGGAACTGCTTTCGGTCTCGACATGTCCGAGTACGGGCTTCCGGAAAAGCGTTACCTCATTACCGCGGCTCACGTTGCGTTGGGACCCGCTGGCAAGCCGCCTGATAATATCGAGATTCAGATCCGGACGGATACCATCAAGGAGTGGGTCAAGTGCAAGATACTCGTTGCAGACAAGGACAGAGACATCGCCGTCTTGCAGGCAGAAAAGGACCTGCCGATAGTATTCAAGTTGGCCGAAGATGCTGAAGTTGGCGCTCCGGTTATTGTTTCTGGCTGTCCTGTAGGTACGACCCCATCCGCTGCGATGGGGTTTTTAACTTCTAAAGATCCAGAAATTCGCGACAAGGGTATAAAATGCGAGATTTGGCAGGCATCTGCCCCGTTCTACAGTGGAAACAGCGGCGGCCCAGTTATCGATGCCGAAAGCCAAAAAATCGTTGGAGTATTGATTGCCGGGCTTAAGTTGGCCGAGGGAGGCATGGTTCCTAACTTGGCGATCTGCGTACCTTGTATCGAAGTTCGTAAGCTCTTGGATGCCTCGTTCAAGCTGGCCGAGGCGCAATTACCTTACGACGAAAGGCAACCCATAGCGGAGATTGTGCCTCTCCCGCCGTTAGTTCCAGTGCTGCCGCAGAAAAAGTAGTCTCGTTATAATCCTCGTGAAGGTTAACCAGCGAGGATCTAAAATGAATGTTACAGTCGAAGTAATAAACAAGCCGATGTTGCAGGGAATGGAGAGCCTGCCCGTTCCCAAGTACGAAACAGCAAATTCTGGAGGTCTCGACGCCAGAGCGGATATCGTCGCTGATATCGTTATCGCTCCGATGCAACGCGCATTGGTCCCGACCGGCTTGAAGGTTGCAGTTCCTCCGGGCTACACTCTCGATGTTGATTCCCGCTCTGGCCTCGCCTTTAAAAACGGGGTATTTGTTTTGAATGCGCCGGGGATTGTCGACGCAGACTACCGCGGCGAGATTGGCGTAATCTTGATGAACCTTGGAGACCAGCCATTCACGGTCAAGCGAGGCGATCGAATCTGCCAGTTGCTCCTGCGCGCAGTTCATCGTGTAGAATGGAAATTGGTCGACGAGTTGAGCGCTACTGGGCGGGGCGAAGGCGGCTTTGGTCACACAGGCGTCAAATAAATCCGTATCAAACATTTGCTTTTCCCTATAGTAGAGTGTAATATTTAGCAGTCTGTAGCTGTACAAGGGGATAGAGATGCATTTTGCGTTCATACTTCGATGCAAGCTCCCAAATGGGACAATTCGCCATCTCGCATGGCAGAAGCTCGCATCATCACGCAAAGACGTGGAGAAGCACATCCGTGAGAAATTCGCGGTAACTGGTGCTTATCTGCCCGGAGATCATCCGCCGGGCAAGTCTGAACTGCTGGACCTGATCGAGGCCGGGGAATGCAAGGATGGCTACGAGAATTCGGTCCAATTGTATGAGGACGCCTGTAACAAGGCTCTCAAGCTCGACAAAAAGTCGGAGAAGCCTGTAAAGGTAGATCCGGCTAAGGCAGAGCCGGAGAAGGCAGCATGATTTTCGATACCCTTCTCAGCAATAACGTCATGATGGAAGGCTGTTACGCCTCAGATCCCGGCTCCTGTAGCCGACGTCTGGAACGAACGGATGAGGTCAAGGCCCTGCTGCCGATGACTGATGAAGCAAGCAGGTCGCTTTGCCTGTGTTTGATGCGCTGGTTTAGCCAGCCGTATGATAGACGTTATCGCCACCCGAAAGAAATGGCGATTTGTGCCGGACTCGTGTTACTGCAAGACCATTTGAAGTTGGCGGAGGTTAAGGATTTGTTTGAATTCATAAACAAAATCGATGAACCTGCGCTTGCTTGGGTCGCTATGGTAGCTGAATCGCGCTAGGTGCAAGGATCGCGCCCCGTTCTCCCGAAATCATAAGTAGAACAAACGCTATTCCTTAAGAACAAGGAAAGGAGTCGTCACATGTCCGTATTGAATGAGCCGGTATTGGTCTTGAATAAGGCTTGGAACCCTATTGGGACCTACACGGTTCGTACCGCATTTAAGCAGGTCTTCGCCGACAAGGCAAAGATCGTTGACCCTCTGGATAGCTCGCTTCATGACTTCGAGTCATGGGTGTTGCTGCCGCTCATCGCAGGAGAAGCGTTCGTTCATACGTATTCTTCGGGATTTCGTGCGCCCGAGATTATCGTCTTGGAGAGCGACGGTAAGTTCGGCCGCCGCGACAAGCTCGCATTCTCCCGGCGCAACTTGATGAAGCGCGACGGTCATACCTGCCAGTATTGCGGTAAGTCTCCGACGACTGACAAGTTGACGATAGACCACGTCATGCCGAAGTCCCGCGGCGGAAAGTCACTATGGCACAACTGCGTAATGGCTTGCTTGCCGTGTAATTTCGTGAAGGCGAACAGGACTCCTGACGAAGCAGGTATGAAGCTCCGGGTCAAGCCGTTCGAACCGAAGTGGACGCCTGTCTTCAAGGTTGCTCCTACGAAGTTCAAGCCAAGCTGGAAGCATTTCATCAACGAGAAGAGCTTGGGCTAACCCAATTCAGTGTCTCAAGAGCGGCCGGCGAGAAACATCGCCGGCCGTTTTATTTTATAATGATATCATGGCTCAGTTAACCCAACAATTTGTCGAAGGGCTGTTTTACGCGATCTGCCAAAAGCAGCCAACCAATTCCGACGTTGCTTCCATCTTGGCTCACGCAAAATCCATTAAGGATGCCGTCAGTATCATCCGGAAGCTGCCTAAGGCGGAAAACTTTTTCAATCAGTTTCACGGCTTGTCCTGTAATTGGATGGATCATCTCCTTTGCGTAGGGCAGCAGCCCAGCCACTTTCAGGCTCTTCTACTGGCGTATGCCGGTATCAATCGCTTCGTCGACTGTACAGAGGCGGAACAGGACTATTTCGAGATCCTGCCGGAGAACTGCACTTATTACAAAACAACCATCGACAATGGCCGCCGGAATCAACAAGAGCCTGTCGAGGCTGCGGCGAAGGCAGTTCTGGAATCTGTTACGAGAACGGAGCGCGTCTATCTGCATTGCCAATCAGGTTTATGCAGAAGCGCCATAATCGCGTCCGTAGTTACTGCTGTAAGGTTGAATTTATCTTACATGGAGGCAATCAAGGTAGTTAAGCAAAGACGTCCAATCGCGCAGCCTCAATTGGAGATCCTGACAAGAGACGATGCGGAAACGATCATAGAGAGATTGAGAAAATGAAGAAACATTCATACTACGACCTTATTCGGAATCGCCGCGAGTTTGAAGCCAAGCTCAGGGATAACGGAGACGAATCAAAGAAGAAGATTAAAGAGGTTGCTGCACATCCTGAGACGACCATGATTCTTCGGGAAAAGATGCCAGACCCTTGGGTCTATGTCGAAGCGCTGTTTCCTCGTATTGCGACCGTAATATCGAAAACCCAAGTTTATAAGAACGACAATACAGCCTTTTTAAAAAATCTTGGCTTCCCTGAGGCTGCCGGCGGCCTCTTCTTTCCCAAGGCCAGCGCCATCTTAATTTGCTGGAATCGAGACAAGATAAAGGACGACGTAATCATCTGTCACGAGATGCTTCACTACGCCGATCAATTGCTTGGCGGAACCATGAAAGATCGGAACGCCGACGAGAACTTTGCTTATCATAACTCCATTAAGTATTTAGAGTTGCACGGATATAAGCCTGAGTGGATCGCAGGTGAATATATGCTTCCGTACTACTGGGGGTTGGAGATGTCAAAGCTCCGGAAGAAGCCTGAGGAACCCCCTAGTAAGGAGGAGGAAGAAACGGCCAAAAAGGCAGCCATGGCGAAGTGCTTGGCAGTCATCGATTCCGAGTTATATGGAAAGCACCCAGAAATCCAAGTAGAGGATCAAGACCGTTTCGACCTAATTTAGCGATAGCAGAAGAACTGGTCTTGGGGGATCTTTCAGATGCAAAAATTCGCTATCGAAATTGCTCGGCCGGCGTGTCTTTCAATAATCGCTTCCGCAGCCGAAGTTTATCCAAAAGAGTGCATGGGCAGCGTTTGCTGTCCGGTAAAAGGCAAGAATAAGATCATCGCTGCGTTTCCTTATCAGGTCGCGCGGAGGAAGCTCCAAGAAGTAACATCCGAATCATCTCATACCTTCGACAAGTTGTTTAACATCGGGCCGTTCTTGAAGTTCGGTGATTACCATTCCCATCCATTCCAAGCATTCGAGAAAGTCTTTCCGCTTTCACCCAGCGAGACGGACTTGAAAGAACTCAGGGCCGGCGAAGTTGAAATCATTGTTCAAGTGCGCAGAACCAGAAGCAAGGGCAATTACTGGCGCGTAACCAAAACTGGCTGCATCAGCATTGCTTGGGACCGCTATAGATTCCTCATTGCGGCTTTTATGCGGAAGTCAGGCACCGATGAGGAGGGGTTCCCCTTGTATAACAAGGTAGGGCTTAAACTGGGTTAAGCCTGCCTCGAATACAGGTGAATGATGGAAACCGCTGTTTGCCGACTTTGTCCTTTCAATTGTGAAATTCCAGAAAACGAAACCGGAAAATGCAAGGTCCGCGGGAACGTCGGCGGGCAGGTCGTCCTGTTGACCTACGGCAAGGTCACGACCATGGTCGAAGGCCCCATCGAGCAGAAGCCTCTTTATCATTTCTATCCCGGCATGAAAGTTCTCTCGATCGGCAGCAGTGGGTGCAACATGTTCTGCTCCTACTGCCAGAATTTCGAGATCAGTCAAACCGGATCTGCACCAAGCCAGATTGTTTCCCCTCAAGAGGTTGTAGACAAGGCCCTGAGCCTTGGCTGCGGCGGCATAGCCTTTACGTACAGCGAACCCTTCGTTTGGTACGAATACGTCATGAACGTTGCCGTAGCGGCTAAGAAACAGGGTCTCAAGACAATCCTGAAGACCAACGGGTATGGAGAGGAAAAAGCCTTCTCCGAGATGCTCGATTGGATGGACGCTGTCAACATCGACATTAAAGGCTCGGCTCGTCTGTACAAGGAGGTCGCCGGCATCGAGTTGGATAGAGATCCCCGAAAATGGATCATCATGCGAAACTTGAAGGAGGCGAGCAAGAAGTGCCATATCGAGATCTCGACAATCGTCATTCCGCCTTATTGGGACGACGAATTGGACGCGATACTTTTGGCTTGCGCCTGTCAGAGTTTTAGTCGTCCAGATACGCCGATTCACATCCTGAAATTCATCCCCGACTTCAAGCTCAGGGATACCTCTGCTCCGACAACGGAAAAGCTCCAGAGAGTTGCGCAAATATTCGGGGCCTATTTCAAGCACGTTTACATCGACTACGCCGGGCTTCCTGCGATTACAACATGCCAATGCGGCGAAGTCCTCGTTGAAAGAAATGGACTAGCCCCCGTCAAGAACAATCTGCTGCGTGGAAAACGCTGTCCAAAATGCGGAGAGATCCATAATTTCGAGGCGAATCCATGAGATACGATTATTTGTGCAAGGGAAAATGCAAGAAGGTTGTCGAGGTCGAGAAGAAGATGGCAGATCCCGATCCGGCCGTATGCCCATTCTGCAATTCCAAGAAGATTACGCGCTATTGGGGGCCTGCATCTATCCCCGGCGTCCTTTATCCCGGCCGACCCATTTGGACCTATAACGATACCAAGAAATATAAGACCTTCAGGCAAAACGGCGGCACATTAAAGAAAGTCAATTCTAAGCACGGAGACTTAGGAGCTTGGCATACCGATGCAGAAATAGCGCCGGAGCCGAAGAAGAAGGGCAGGAAGAAATGAGTTTTGAGTATATTTGCGTCGGAGTAATGCTTTTGTTTTGCACTTGGGGCGGATATGTCGGACTTGCAAATAAGCCTGAAGCCTTTCCTCTTGGAGAATTCGGAAGATCCGTTCTGATCTTCAATTCTTTTGTTCTTGGAATGATCTGTTGGGCGACGCTCGCGGCAAAGTTGATCGAGATGATGAGATGAAAGATTACTACCAAGTCTTAGGCGTCGAGAAAACCGCTACTCAAGATGAGATCAAGGCTGCCTACAGGAATCTTGCTCGTCAATGGCACCCTGATCGCCATCCAGAAGCCGAGAAGCCAGCGGCAGAAGAGAAGTTCAAGGAGATCGGAGAGGCTAACGATACTCTCGGAGACCCAAACAAGCGCGCTGCTTACGATCACAAGTCTGACGACTCGTTCATAAATTACATGAACAACCACTTCAACGTATGGAACCGGCGTCCGACCGATACCATTGGAACTGTTGAAATCGATCTTATAGAAGCCGCTGCCGGTGGTAATCGAAAGCTAACCATTGAGCACGAGGTCCCATGCGAAGCCTGCGCAGGGACAGGCTCCGCGACAAAAAAGAAAAAGCAATGCCCTCGCTGCCGGGGAACCGGGCAATTGAATATTAACCATGGAAATGGCATGTTCATGTTTACCCAGACAGTAATCTGTCCGGGGTGTAGCGGTCAATGCGAGATTCCAGAATCTATTTGCAAAGCGTGCGGCGGAACTGCCGAGGCATCAAAAATTGAGACGTTGGATATATCGATTCCGGCCGGCGTAGATACGCGGCATGTTCTTCGCCTTCCGAAGATGGGTCGCCACGGCGGAGATCTCAAGATCTTCATTGTAATTAAGCGGCACCCAAAGTTTGAACGTATAGCCAACGATCTTCATTGCACAATCGAGATACCTCTCAAGACCGCAATACGCGGCGGCAAGATAAATACGACGGGCCTGAACGGGGAACAGGTCGAACTTGATGTTCCTAAGGGATGTCAATTCGGAGTGGAAGTCTCTGCTCTGGGTAAGGGAATTTGCGGCGGAGCACTTCGAGCAAAATTGAATTTCAATATTCCGTGTTTGCCAGATGAGACAGCGGACAAGATTGCCTCACTGCTTTGAGCCTAACAGACTACGTATAATCAATCTCATGGAATTTAAAAGAATCGAAACTAGAAGGATTCTTCGCTACCGGGAACTCGTGACGGAAGACTGCGAGACGAAGAAGATCCTTGAACAGTTGCAAAAGCATAATCTGGAATTCTCTGTAAAGATCCAGAACATGGGCGGCGCTTTGGGGCGCTGCACGATTCTCTCGATGGCAGAAGACAAAGTTAACCTCTTCTCGAACTACCCCAGCAAGATACGGCTCAGTCCGGCATTCAACGAAATAGAGCAGATCGAAGTAGTCAGCAATTGCGATTTCATCGCCGAAGAAAATGACGAGGGCGGTCGTTGGTCAACATTGATGTAAGTGTCCTACAACTAAATACGGAGGAAGTATGTCAAACATTCTCGGCGAATTGAAGAAATACGCGGAAACCCAAAGAGTGCCCGACGAGGTAGTAACTTTTTCTGACTATCTCGAAAAAGTTCGCGCCCGGCCATCCTTGGCTGATCTCTCACACAAGCGCATGTATGAGATGATCAAATCCTACGGCGTTGAAGTAGATCCGGATACTCAAGAGGAACGCTACAAGTTCTTCGAGACCCAGTTGTTCGGAATTGAAGATAGCACCAAGCAAATAATGGAATACTTCAAGGGCGCGGCATTGGGGTCTGACGTCGGCCGGCGCTTCCTGCTGCTTTTTGGACCTCCGTCCAGCGGCAAGTCCAACCTCGTCAGTATGCTCAAGTCGTCGCTCGAAACATACAGCAAGACCGAAGCTGGCGCACTTTATGCAATCGATGGATGCCCAATGGCCGAGGAGCCTCTGCATCTCATTCCTGAGCATATGAGGGATGCCGTCATGAAAGAGCTTAAGGTAAAGATCGAGGGATATCTCTGCCCAGTCTGTGCCTTCAAACTCAACAACGAATTCAAAGGCGACTTTACCAAGTTCAAAGCCCGCCGCATTTGCTTCTCTCAACAGGGGCGTAAGGGCATTGGTACTTTCGTTCCGAGCGATCCGAAGTCTCAGGATATCTCGGAACTGATCGGAAGCGTGGATCTCTCAAAGATCGGAGAGTACGGTACGGAGTCTGATCCGCGCGCCTACCGCTTCGACGGTGAATTGAATATTTCCAGCCGCGGTCTCATGGAGTTCATCGAGATCCTGAAAGTCGACATCAAATTCTTGTACGTCTTGTTGACTGCGACTCAGGAAAAGAACATTAAGACGCCCCGATTTCCGTTGCTTTATTGCGACGAAGTCATTTTGACCCATACCAACGAGGCGGAGTATAAGAAGTTCGTCGGACAGCCAGAGAACGAAGCCTTGATTGATCGCATGATCGTCTGCCGGGTCAAGTACAACCTCAGGGTAGACGAAGAGATCCGAATCTACGAGAAGCTGCTGTCGCACGGCGATACCAAGGACATCCATATTGCGCCGCATACGATGCGCGTCGCCGCAATGTTCGCGATCCTGAGCCGGCTTGAAGATCCGAAGGACAGGAACCTCGACAAGCTCAAGAAGATGAAATTGTACAACGGCGAAGATGTAGAAGGCGTTGCCAAGGCGGACATTCCTCGTCTCAAGAAGGAAGCCTTGATGGAAGGCATGGATGGAGTCTCTCCGCGCTATGTCATCAATCGGCTGGTTACAACGGCGATCCGCGGTGCTGACGATAGCACTCAGCGTCGCTACATTACTCCAATCGATGTTCTTCGCGCCTTGAAGGACGGCTTGGAAACAACTTCCAAATTCAAGCCGGAAGAGAGATCTCGCTACGAAGAACTGTTGCATATGGCCAAGCAGGAGTTTGACCATATCGCCCGCAACGAAGTTCAGAAAGCGTTTTTCGTCAGCTTCGAGGACGAGGCTCAGGCCCTCATCAACAACTACATCGACAACGTCGAGGCGTACTTGGACGGCAGCAATTTGAATGATCCGCTGACGTACGAGGAAGTCGAACCGGACGAGAAGCTCATGCGCTCGATCGAAGGCAAGATCGGGATTCACGAAGAGGCGAAAGAGAGCTTCCGGCAGGAGATCATGCGCAAAGTTGCGTCTGCAACGCGCCGCGGCGACAAGTTCCGCTACGAGAATCATACTCGCCTGCGCGAAGCCATCGAGAAGCAGATGTTCGAGGAGCGCAGGGATACGATCAAGATGACGATTACCAGCCGCACCAAAGAGCCGGAAGAACTCAAACGCATCAATCAGGTCGTTAAGACCTTGTGCGAGAAGCATGGCTACATCGAGGAGTCCGCTAACGAACTTCTCAAGTACGTAAGCTCGATGATGGCGAGGGAGAAGTAATGTACATCTCGCATACAGTCGGGAACGTCGACTTTAATCTTTCGAACAACTACGGATGCAGCTTGTCCGTACGCAACAAGTGCTTCGATGATCGAAGATACGACATTAAAATCAGAATAGAGAACAGCCATGCGAGAACAGCCATGCGAGCATTCGCTACCTCAATCGCGGCCGGCTTGCCAGCGGAAGTCCAGCAAGGCGATGCCAATGTATCCTTCAAGGACTCGAAATTGACCCTGATGAACGATACCTCAAAGTCATTCATGTTTTGCGTGGTCATTCCATTGGCTGGCGACGATCTAAGCAAGTTCGCAGCGATGCTGCAACTCATCGGGGCTTAAAATGGGAATTCTTAAAAACAAAATTCCTTGGGACCTTCGGCAGCGCGGGCAGAGAGACAGCCAGCGTCATCAGAAGAAAATCAAGGACGCCATCCGGAAGAACCTCCACAAGATCATTGCGGAGGAAAGCATCATTACGACCGATGGTAAACGCACTACGAAGGTTCCTGTTCGCTACCTTGACTCGTACTTCTTCAAACATGGCAAGATGCGCGATGGCGTTGGTCATGGAGAAGGTGAAGAAGGCGATGTTCTCCGGCCTGGCAAGAACAAAAGAGAAGCCACGGGAGATAAGGCCGGCGAAGGCGCGGGAGAGGAGATCTACGAAGCAGAGATCTCTGTTGAAGAACTTACAAAAATGATGATCGAGGATATCGGTCTGCCTTGGCTCAAAGACAAAGAGCGCAAGGAAGTCATTACGACCCACATCGAATACACCGATCTGCGCAAGAAGGGACCCCTCTCAAATTGGGCCAAACGCCAGACCGTCATGGAAAACATCAAGCGCAACGCTATTGAGAACGGAGATGCCAAGTTCAAGGATCTAAAGGAAGGCGACATGCGCTTCCGGACTTGGAATGAGCGCATCGAGCGTAATTCGAACGCGGTCGTCTATTTGATGATGGATCGCTCCGGCAGCATGGACGACCATAAGAGGTATTTGTGCAAGGCTACTTTCTGGTGGTTGTGCCGCTTCCTTGAGAAGCTCTACGACAATGTTGAAATCGTATTCATTGCGCATGATTGGGAAGCCAAGGTCGTCCCCGAGAAGGACTTCTTTACGATCAGCAACTCTGGCGGAACTAAATGCTCTTCGGCCTACGAGCTTGCTTGGAACGATATTAAGGAATGCCGGCCGGACAATGTCTGGAATGTCTACTGCTTCCACTTCAGCGACGGCGACAACATGTTCGATGATGACCAGCGTTGCGCAGAGATTGTTAGCGAGATGCTTGAGCGCATCAACATGTTTGCCTACGGCGAAGTAGCTTACGAGAACTCGGAATGGCGCGACAAGAGTGGCCTTCTAGCTGCCTTGCGCGGGATTTCTCATCCTCATCTCATGACATCCATCCTTAAGGAAAAGAAAGATGTCTACGAGACCTTGAAGAAGTTCTTGAATCTTGACGCTGGTGAAGAAGCTGAAGAAACTGAAGAGGCAGCAGAAAAAGAATGAATGCAGCACTAGAGAAGCGATGCGAAGAGATCTACGCTTTGGTATTGAAGTTCGGGCTGACTCCGTTCCCGATCTCTTTTGAGGAGGTTCCGCGCGAGATCATCTGGGATACAGCATCATACGGCCTTCCTACCAGAATGAGCCATTGGAGCTTCGGTAAGAGCTTTCAACACCAGAAGATCAATGGAGAGATGGGCTTCAGCAAAATCTACGAACTCATCATCAACAGCAATCCAAGTCTTGCTCTACTTGACGAAACGAATGACGACGTTACGAATCTGCTGATATGCGCTCATTGCTGGGGGCATAGCGACTTCTTCAAGCACAACTTGATGTTCGCTCCGACCAACCGGAATATGGTGAATCAGGCGGAAGCTAACGCCAAACTCATTGATGAGTTCAAGACGCGCTACGGCATTGATCCGGTCGAGGATTGGATGGATATTGCTTTCGCGATTGACAATCACATCGATTGGACCCGCGGCGAGAATCGACACAAGTACCCTGAGCCAGAGCACGTCTTCAGAACCAAGCATCCTTTGCCGTATGCCGACATTTACGGAGAAGATACTCAGCCGCATGTTGTTGAGGAGATCAAGAACAAGGGCTTTCCCCCGCACCATGAGAAAGACATCATCTGGTTTTTGTCCAACTACGGTAAAATGCAGCCTTGGCAGCGCGAGGTCTTGAACATCATCAGGTCCGAGGCTTTTTATTTTTATCCGCAGGGCCAAACTAAAATCATGAATGAAGGATGGGCGAGCTTCTGGCACGCTGAAATCATGCTCAACTACGAGGGCTTGTCAGCGGCCGAGCATCTTGAATTCTGCAACAGCCATTCGAGGATCGTCCGCCCCGGCGGCGGTGGTTCGCTGAATCCGTACTACGTAGGGTTCCGCATCCTGACAGACATTAAGAAGCGATGGGACGAATACTACAAAGAAGGTTTGAAGGACGCCGCATTCCAAAAATCCCCAAACATTGATCATCATGATGAGAAGGGGAACGTCGTCATGTCCAAGATGGACGGTTACAAGAAGATGTTTCAAGTCCGGAATGAGGACGACGACATCAGCTTTATTTCCAACTATCTGACGCGCGATCTTTGCGACGACATGAAACTATTCACGTATGGATTGGCCGGCGAGCATGACGATCCTGTCGAAGACGACATCATCTTGAAGGATAGGAAGTTAGAGAACGTCAAGCGGACGATGGTTGCGCGCCTGCATAATGGAGGTTCACCTCCGATCTATATTTCAAGATCGGACGAGACCGGCCTTCATCTAGTTCACGACAAAAAAGACAAACTAACTCTTGATCCGTTCTACGCCAAGAAGACTTTGGATTACATCTTCCAAGTCTGGCAGCGTCCGGTAACACTTACGACTCACAGCCACAAAGGCGGCGAGGTTCGTTATGAAGTCAGCCCGGCTGGCGTTACTGAGGAGATCAAGTCAGTAGATGGCGGGCATACGAAAAAGTTCCAGATTTAAGGCTCCGACATGCTTGCAGAAGAACTCAAATCCTTATCCGGAAAGAATATTTGTGTTGTTGGCGACTATATTGTTGACAAGCACCGAATTTTGAAGGCCCAGAGACTCAGCGCAGAAGCGCCGGTCGTTGTATTCGAACAGGAATCGATAGAGTTGCGGGGCGGCGGGGCGGCGAATGTCGTCTCGAATTTGTTGACGCTTGGCGTAGGCGGAGCGTCGCTGGTTACAGTATTGGGTATTGCCAATTTGTCTCCAGCCATTTTGCCGTTCATGGCTGATCGTTTCAAATCTATTTATACATTTGAGGAAGATCGCCTGACAACGATCAAGGAGCGCATTTGTACAGTCAGGCAGCAGATTTGCCGTATCGACGAACAGAGCAACAAGCCTATCTTGGAAAAGACTGCTGATACTCTTTTCGATCAGGCTTTGGCTGTTTTGGAGAAGGCTGATGCCATTATTTTCTCTGATTACGAGCACGGCGTTTGTACTCCGCACCTTGTCAGTAAGATATTGAATTTAGCTAGTAGCAAGAAGATCCCAGTTGTCGTCGACTCCAAAGCCAAAGATACACTATTGAAATACAAAGGAGTGACCATTGCTTTGCCGAATATGGATGAAGCAAGAGTGATGACGAAGCTAGACAGTGACTTTGAGGACGAGCATGTTGCAAAATTCCTGATGAAATCCATGAATCTCAAGGCGGCGGCCGTAACCCTCGGCCCGCGAGGCATACTTCTTTGTACGCCAGAGCGGATCGAGATATTTCCGCCATTGCAGCAGAATCATGCTGATGAGGTAGTGGACGTAACCGGGGCTGGAGATACTGTGGCTGCTACTGTAGCGGCCTGTCTTACGCTAGGCATGCCGTATGATAAGATTATGAAACTCGCCAATGTTACCGCCGGCATCAAGGTTCAGAAGCGCGGAGTAGCAACGGCAAGTCCTGCCGAGATTCTGGAAGCCATCGCTCATTATAAGATCGATATTTGACAGGAGATACAATATGGCAATGGAAGATTTAAAGAGCTTGAAAGAAACCATCGCAGAGATGGAGAAGTTTATGAACGGGGAGAAGCCTGAGCATATCGCCGACCCAAAGCAGTTTGGACAGTGCATCGTGAAAGTTTTGAAAGAACTGAGCTTAAGGGTTGAGGAGATGCAGCGGGAAAATGGAGTAAGTTCTGCCTTCATTGATCCCAATGATGTCCCTCATAGACTGAGATAAACATGATTGAACTAAATGTACTAGATGTTGTAGGGCCACTTCCGGGCGATAACTCGTGCTTCGTAGTTTTGAGCACGAGAGATAGATCCAAGATCTTTGCAATCCAATGCGGCTATTCGGATGCCGAAATGTGTTATGGTATTCTCAATGGCTCGCTATCAGTAACGCCATACGAATTCCTTACCGATGTCTTGGCGGCTGTAAATATTCAAGTCGAGCATGCGGAACTAGATACCGTTTCTCCTTGTCTTTATGGAAAGATGTTCCTGAAGGCAGAGAATCAAGAAAAGCCTCTCAAAATCGTTTCCTCGAATCCATGCGCCATCATCAATGCCGCCCTATCTGGCAAGGCTGCCATCCAAATCTCGGACGATCTATATGCCAAATTGATTGATTCGACCATTGAGTATCACCGCCTCAAGGCCGTACTCATGCGATTATTCCCTCTTCCGATTCTCGACAATACCGATGTACTTAGAGTCATGTCGGAATTTGTCGATACGATCCAATTCAGGCAAACATCCAGCGTATGAGCCTAGAAAAAGCACAACAAGAAGAGCCGGTCAAAAGCGGAGATACTATCGCTTTGTTTGTTGGCTCTTTTGATCCTCCGACCATGGATCATTACCGGGCCGTAGAAGCGCTCCAGACCTGCCCTGAGATCAAACAGGTTTGGATCTGCCCATTGTCAGGGGCCAGCGATAATCATGTCCGAGGGATGGCGTCTATCATGTCAGTTGACATGGCTACATCGTCCACCAAGGTTTCTCTTTGCACGATTGCGTTGGACAAGACCATGACGGAAGCCAAGCAGGCCATTGATTGGGTCAGGGCCAAGTTTCCATATTTGAAATTCAAGGCTGCTACTTTGAATCCGGACAGTGTTGCTGACTCCCAGCCTACGATTCAAGTATTCTTGGGCGTAGCCGGCGTAGTTGCCGAGGGAGCATCCGCGGTAACGGCAAAATTTACTGTCTCTCCGCCAGATTTGAAACTTCGCATAAAGTCTGGATCTGACGAGTCTAGGAACTTTGTTGCTCCGGTCTGGAATTACATTCAAAAACATAAATTGTACAGGGATTAGCAACAGTAGGTAAAAATCTTGTACTTTTTTAAACTTTCTTAAAGGATTATGTATAATAATTTAATAACTAATTAGGAGTAGAGGATGAAAAAAAAGATGATTGTCAGAGTTACTAAAACAGA
>Ga0163144_10006375_pt1 | contig 26036 bp, 23 predicted proteins | sample OliLak19BULKMAT1_FD_123175 | JGI IMG/M metagenome (GOLD analysis project Ga0163144, IMG submission 123175) | Freshwater microbial mat bacterial communities from Lake Vanda, McMurdo Dry Valleys, Antarctica - Oligotrophic Lake LV.19.BULKMAT1 | ecosystem: Environmental > Aquatic > Freshwater >...
GCTCGTTGGAAGACGGCTCGTTGGAAGACGGCTCGTTGGAAGACGGCTCGGATTGCGTCCACGCGACGGCCAGCGTGGCGGACATCGCCAACGCCGCGGTGATCCAGCGTCGAGAACGGGGCGGGATCTGGTCCCGGGCGGTCACTTGCATGGGCAAACTCCTCATGGGTTCGATCGTACTGGCCGCCGCTTCCATTCGCACTTCGTCCGTTGACCGGCGCGCTCGCCGCCCCAGCGCGGCGCGCTGAGCTGCGCTTCCCAGGTGGCGGCGAGGCCGAAGAGCTCGGTCACTCGCTCGGGCCGGGCCCTGGCGTCGAATCTGGCCCTGACGTCGAATTGGGCGCCAGAAGCACTGCCCCAAACCTTGGTGCGTAAGGCGCTTCGGGCGTCTCATGCGCCTGCGCCGCTTCGCGTGCCGCCGGGCGGCGCGACCTTCACGGTCGCGCGCAGCCGACCAGCGGTCAGGTCGAACGCCAATTCGGCGCCCAAGCGGCGACAAGCGGCCGCGACGATCGCGAGACCGAGACCCGAGTGGCCCCGCTCGCGTGTCGCGCTGGGGTCGCGCCAGAGGCGCTGTGTCAAGTGCTTGAGGTCCGCCTGCACCAGCCGTGGCGCGGCGTTCTCGACCGAGAACTCGATGCCTGCGTCCCCCATAGCGAGCGCGATCGAGAGCGCCGCCCCTTCAGGGGAATGCACGAGCGCGTTGCTGAGAAGGTTCTCGACGACGATGGCCCACGTCGAAGAGCCGCGCGAGACCGGCATCGACTCAGGCGCCGTCACATGCATCTCGCGCACGCCCGCAGCAGCCTCCAAGCGGTCGCGCAGCAACGCGGCCAGGTCGACCGGGTCATCGGGGCTCGCGTGGTCCGACGACTGCAAGCGCGCGAGCCGCAGCAGCGCCTCGACCGTCTGCCCCATACGCAGCGTGACCGCATGATTGGCCCGAAGCGCCGACTCGTGGTCGATTGCATCCGGATACTGGAGCGCCACTTCGGTCGTGGTGCGGATCTCGGAGATGGGGGTGCGCAGCTCGTGCGCGACGAACGCGTTGAAGCTCCGCTCCTGCTCCATCGCGTCGGACGTGGCTCGAATGTGCCGGTTCAACTCGCGGAGCAGAGGCCAGATCTCGATCGGCAATTCGTCGAGTGAGAGCGGCTGGTCGATCACCTTCGGATCGATCGCTTGCACGGCGAGCACGGCCTCGGTGATCGCGCTCGCCCCGCGGCGCAGCGTCAGCGCGACCGCGACGATGATCGCCAGCGCGGAGATGGCGCCGGTCGCGATCACCTCGATGAGGCCTCCTCGCAGCTGCTCGGAGAGCGCGCTCGCCGGCGCCGCGACCACGATGTCCACCCAGAGCGGGGCGCCATCGATCGCCGAACCGATTCGCTCGGGGAAATGGACCCCGAGGCAGCGCAACGGTCCGAGCTCTGGGTTCGTGGTCTCGAACGTCGCTGGCTCGTCCAGCGAGCCGAGGTTGCGCGGCAGGTGGGAATCACCGAGTGACGGTGAGCGGCCCAGAACCCTCCCGTCGGGATCCCAAGCCTCGAAGAACTCTGCGCGCGAGTCCAAGGAGTACCCGGGCATGTAATCGACCACGAAATCGAGCGAGAGCGCTCCCTGTTCGGACACGACGAGGCTCGCGAGGGCCTGCGCCCGGTCGAGCGCTTGGACGTCGAAGACCCTGGTCAAGAGCTTGCGTTCGAAGTGCCAGTGCAGCGCGACACCGACCGCCGCGATCGGCAAGAGCCAGACGAGGAGCCGCCCCAGAAGGAACGTCCGCAAAGAGCGCGGATGGGACGGCGGCGCGTCCTCGTCACGCGTGCGCAGCGGGTGCGCTGGGCCGGCGAGGCCGGCAGCGTCGGCAGGGCCAGCTGGGCCGGTCACACTACGTCGTCTGGACAAGAATAGCTCCCGAGGGCGGGCACGAGGTAGCCGTGCCCACGCCTCGTCGCGATGATGTCCGGTGCGCCCGCGCTCCGCAACTTCTTGCGCAGCCCGCTGACGAACACCTCGATCACGTTGCGGCTGGCGAAGGAGTCCGAGTCGTGCAACCGGTCGAGGAGCGTGTCCTTCGTCATCACCACCCCGCGGTGCATGAACAGCGCCTCGAGGACGATGTACTCGCTCCGGGTGAGCTCGAGGATCTGCCCGTTGACGGAGACGGCGCGGGCCGAAGTGTCGACGACGATGCCGCCGATCTCGATCCTCGGAGCGCGGGTCGCCGGTCCGCGGCGCACGAGGGCGCGAATTCGCGCGACGAGCTCGCCAAAATCGAAGGGTTTCGCCAAGTAGTCGTCGGCGCCGACATCGAGTCCGTGGATGCGATCCTGGACCTCCGAGCGAGCCGAGAGCAGCAGCACCGGGATCGCCTTCTGGCCTTCCCTGCGCATGCGCGCGAGGACCTCGAGGCCGCTCATTCCGGCAGCATCCAGTCGAGGACGACGGCCTCGTACTCGGACGTCTCCAGGAAGAGCAGCGCGTCCTCGCCCGTTTTCGCGACGTCTACCGCGAATCCCGCCGCGGTGAGTCCACGCTCGAGCGCGGTGCCGAGAACGGCCGAGTCTTCGACAACCAGGAGCTTCAAGTGGACGGAGAGTCTAGAGCGGTGCGGCGGATCGATCCAACGCGACTCTCAGTGTGCCTTCTGGGCCGCGCCCGAGATTACGTCAATGTGATGTGCTCCTCGATTCATCGAGGGACCGTGGACGTTCAGGGAACCTGAAGGTCTGGCGGTCAGAACGGCGGTGGCTCCCCTGGCGAGCCGTACACCTCGATGGCCACCACCAACCCTCCCAACGCCCTCAACGCTCGCATCCTCGGCCGGCAGTCCTTCACGCTCGTGCTGGGCGTCGTCTGCCTCCTCTGGTTCACCGGCTTCCGCGTGCTCCTGGCGGCTTGGACCGCCTTCGACACGGGACTGTCTTGGTCATCGCTGCCGGGGATCTTCGCCCGTGGCGCGCTCTACGATGCGCTGTTCGTGCTCTATGCGACGGCGCCGATCGCGCTCTGGTCGGCGACCGCGCCCGAGTGGCTCTGGCGCTCGCGGTTCCACCGCACGCTCGGCTGGGTCGTCGCCTTCTTCGCTCTCTACGGGCTGCTCTTCACGTCGGCGGCGGAGGCGCTCTTCTGGGAAGAGTTCAGCGTGCGCTTCAACTTCATCGCGATCGACTACCTCGTCTACACACACGAGGTGATCAACAACATCATGGAGTCCTATCCGATGGTGCCGATCCTGGTCGGCCTCGGTGTCGTGGCGGCGTCCTTGCTGCGACTCCTGCGACGCCCCATCGCGCGTGCGCTGCAACAGACCTCGACCGGACGCCAGCGGCTGGCTTCGATGGCGACCCTGCTGACCGTCGTCGTTCTCTCGGTGTGGTCGGTCGATCAGCGGCTCTGGCGCCGCTCCTCCAATCCGTACGTCACCGAGATCTCGTCGAACGGCCCCTATCAGCTCTTCGCCGCGTTCCGCAAGAACGAGTTGGACTTCGAGCAGTTCTACCCCACCCTCGAGCACCGCCGCGCCGACGCGATCGTGGTGGAGTCGATGGAGTCTCCAGGTTCCCATTCGAGCCCTTTCGCCGACTCACCGGCGTGGCGCGCGTTCACGCCGGCAGGCCCGCAACGTCGTCTGAACGTCGTCCTCGTCATGGTCGAGAGCCTGAGCGCCCGCTTCATGGCGCGTTTCGGCGGCGATCCGACATTGACACCGCGCGTCGATGCGTTGGCGGAGCAAGGGCTCTCGTTCGAGCAGTTCTACGCGACCGGGACACGCACGACCCGCGGACTCGAGGCCGTGACGCTGTCGATCCCCCCAACTCCCGGTCGTTCGATCGTGAAACGACTCGGGCGCGAGACAGGTTATCGCTCTCTCGGCACGGTGTTCGGCGAGCGCGGCTACGAGGTCGAGTTCCACTACGGCGGACGAGGGTACTTCGACAATATGAACGCGTTCTTCGCGGGCAACGGTTATACGACCGTCGACCAGTCGAATGTGCCCGAGGACGAGATCCAATTCGAAAACGCCTGGGGTATGGCGGACGAGGACCTTTATACGCAGGTGCTCGCGCGCGGCGACCGCGCGCACAACAGCGGCGAGCCGTTTTTCTTCCACGTGATGACGACCTCGAACCACAGGCCGTACACCTTCCCCGAGGGCCGGGTCGCGCTCGCTTCGGGCAGCGGGCGCAATGCCGCCGTCCAGTACACCGACTGGGCGATCGGCGATCTCATCGATCGCGCATCGCAGCGACCCTGGTTCGATGACACCGTGTTCGTGATCGTCGCCGACCATTGCGCCTCGAGCGCAGGCAAGGTCGACCTCCCGATCGAGCGCTATCACATCCCGTGCATCCTGTACTGCCCCAAACACATCGCTCCGGAGCGGATCGAGACGATCGGAGGGCAGATCGACCTCGCGCCGACTCTGCTCGGGTTGATGGGCAGCCCTTACGAGGCGCCGTTTTTCGGTCGCGACCTACGGTCGCTCCCTGCGGATCAAGGGCGAGCGTTTGTCGGGACGTACCAGGTGCTCGGACTCTACGACGGCGGCGTGATGACGACCCTCTCGCCCGTCAAGCGCGCAGCCCAACGTGTGGAGCGCGCCACGGGTTCCGACCATGCCGTCGCGATCGAGGACGCTGAGCTCCTCGATCGCTGCATCGCGTATTACCAGGTCGCCAGCGACTTCTTCCGCGACCACCCGGTGACGACGGGATTGCGGATCGCGAGCAGCTCGGTCGCGCGGTGATTCGATGTCGCGGCCGAGCTCAGCCTGGCGGATCAATCGCCTGGGTGAACTCGACCGCGGAACACTACCCAATACAGCCCGAGACAGGCGGTCCAGGCGACAATACACGACCACTGGTTGTGGGACGGGAAGTGCGCGCCTCGCGCCACTTGCGCGAGGCCAAAGGTCTGCCCGAGCGCCCACCCCGCCGCGAGCGCGAACCAGGCACGCCGGGGATTCTGGCGGCGCCACCAGAAGTAGGTCGCCATGAACGCGAACGCGCCGCTCGCATGGGCCCCGGGCGAGTTGTGTCCATGAGCGCCGACAGGGGAGGCACTCTGAAAGAACCCGCGGTGCTCGATCACGCCCCCAAAAGCGGTCGCGTTCCACGGCGCAGGATCAGGGCTCTCTGACTTGAGGAGCGCGACGAACCCGGCCGAGAGGGCGATCGAGAAGCCGAGCAACAGCGCCCTCCTGCGCCATGGCCGAAGTCGGCGGTGCAATCCACCGGCCCCTCCGACGATGACGCAGACGAGGGCGGTCGAGAAGACAAAATAACGCCCTCCCCTGTGCAGGACGTCAGAGACGAAGCCTGACCCCGAGAGCGGCCAACGGTCGGCGCCCCGGTCGTAAAAAGGCTCCACGATGCGTACATCCAACTCCGTGATGCCCAACAGCTGAATGAACGCCGCGCTCACCACGAACGGCGCCAGCGTCGAGAGGACGACCTCTTTGGACACTCGACGTTCTCGGGTCGGACGCGTCTCTTTCTCGGCGTCGTCCGCGGCTTCAGCCGCGTCGCTGCGAGCGCTGGGTTTGCTTTCCATGCCGTGCACATTCGAACCTGCGTCAGCCCGCTCCAGACAGCGACTGCCGCTACGCGCAGAGTGCGGGGGACGCCGACGTGGGTCGATCACTCGTTCGTCGCGAAACCGGGCGCTGCTTCAGGTTGCCTTCATCGGCAGATCGTAGGAAGTGCAGCTGTCGCATGTCGACCACTGAGAATCCAACCATGAAGCTGATCTACATCGCGCCGCTCGCGGCGCTTCTTCTGCCGAGCCTCCCCGATGCCATCGCGCCCGCGCATGGCCCAGCCGTCCAACCTTCGCCGTTCGTCACCCCCCGGCTGGCAGACGAGGATGATGACGAAGAGGAGCACAACCTGGATCTTCGCGACGCTGTGGCCCTGGCCAAAGTGACCCTGCACGATGCGGTCGCCCGCGCGCTCGCGGCGCGCCCTGGCAGGGCGGTCGAGGCGGATCTGGAGGGTGAGCTGCGCGGCGCAGAGCGAGTCGCGTACTACGAGGTCATGATCATCGACGGATCGGACACGCTCGTCAAAATGCGCGTCAACGCAACGACGGGCGCGACCGAGGTCGGTGACGAGGAGGAGAACGAGGACGCGGCGGAATTCCTCGCGGCCTTGCGCCACAGCGAGCTCGACCTCGGCACACTCATCGAGCGCGCGGGCACCTTCGTTCGCGGCACGCCGGTCAGCGCCAAGCTCGAGTTCGACGAGGGCAGTCCGGTCTGTGAGCTGGTCATCGCGAACACACGCTGGTTGATCGAGGTCGAGTTGGAGACACGCGCCGGGCACTTGCTCGAGATCGAGGTCATGCCGGAGTGGCAGAGCTCCGGCGCGGACGAGGACGAGGCCCGCGGTGATGACGACGACGATGACGACGACGATGACGACGACGATGACGAGGATGACGACGAGGAAGCGGATGAAGATGAGGGCGATGAGGAAGATGACAATGACCGCGACGACGACTGAACCCCATTCGAAGCCGGGCCCATGACCCGCCTCCTCCTCGTCGAGGACGAAGACGCCATGGCGCAGGCCCTCGAGCGTGGCCTACGCGAGGAGGCGTACATCGTCGATCGCGCGAAGAACGGCGGCGAGGCCCTCTGGGCTGCGCGTAGCGGCCTCCACGACGCGATGATCCTCGACGTGCGCATCCCGGGTGTCGACGGCACGACCGTCTGCCAGCGGCTGCGCGATGAGCGAGTGACCCTCCCCATCCTGATGTTGTCCGCGTGCGACGCCACCGAGGACGTCGTACGCGGACTCGACGCGGGGGCAGACGACTACGTCACGAAGCCGTTCGACTTCGTGCAGCTACTCGCCCGGCTGCGGGCGCTCTTGCGCCGCGGAACGGCGGGCACGTCGTCGCGCATGGTCGTCGCGGACCTCGTGCTGGACCTCGTCGCGCGCAGAGCGTCGCGCGGCGGTCGCGAGCTCGCGGTGACAGAGACGGAGTTCCGGCTCTTGGAGCTCTTGATGCGCAACGAAGGCCGCGTCGTCTCGCGGGGTCGGCTCTCGGCGGCTCTCTGGGACGACGAGCTAGGCCCGTGCTCCAACGCGCTCGAGGTCCACATCGCCAACCTGCGCCGCAAGATCGACGCCGGCGCGACCTCACAGAGGCTGCTGCGGACACGCCGCGGCGTCGGATACGTGCTGGCGGCGGAGGCCAATTGAGGTCGCTCCCGCTTCGCACGAGCCTGACACTCTGGTTCGTCGGTCTCGCCGCCGCGGTCATCACCCTCGCGTCGGCGGCGCTGTTCATCGGCGTGCGGACGGCGCTGCTGGCGGGGCTCGACGCCGAGCTCCGCGCGTGCGCGGAGGGCATCGGCGCTCTGTGCGAGTGGGAGGACGATCACGTCGAGCTCGAGGGTGCGCTCGAGGAGAGCCTCGAGGTCCCGGTCCTGCGCCACGCGAGCGCCGTCGAGATCCGCGAATGGCCGAGCCTCGAGGTCGTTCGGTCATTTGGCGCGCTGCTCCCCGCGGACGTCACGGATGTCCCTTTCGCAGCACGAACGCTTCAGGCCGATGAGCTGCTGCGGGTCGTGACCGTGCGCGTGCCGCTCCACAGATCGGGCGCGGAAGGGTCCGGCGCGGAAGGAGTCCTCGCGCCAGAAGAATTGGTCCACGCCTCTGCAACCGCGGTCCTGGTGCGCGTCGGCGGCTCGCTCGCTCAACTGCAACAGTCGCTCGTGTGGCTCGCAGGATTCGCGCTCGTCACGTGCCTCTTGTCACTCGTCGCAGCAGCTGGCTTCGGGATGTTCGTTGCGCGGCGTGTGATTCGCCCGCTTCAGGAGCTGGGCGACGCGGCGGCCGCCGTTCACCCTGGGTCCACCGCTCGCCTCCCCGTGCGCGGCACAGCCGACGAGGTCGACCAACTCGCGGGCATCCTGGGCACGACATTCGCCTCATTGCAAGCCGCGCTCGAACGCCAGCGACGATTCACGTCGGACGCGTCGCACGAGCTGCGAACCCCCGTCGCGATCCTGCAGACCGAGACAGAGATCGCGTTGCGACGCACGCGGACCGTGCCTGAACACGAGGCGCTGATCGCCCGCGTCCACGAGACGGCGGGGCGCATGGGACGGATGATCGAGTCACTGCTGACCCTCGCGCGCCTGCACGACGCGGCGACGCTCGAAGCGGGCCCCGTCGACCTGGCTGCTCTGGTCGAAGACGTGCTCGCAGAACGGGGGCACGACGGCTCGGTCGAGGTCCACACACAATTCGATCGGCGTGCGGCTGCCGACATCGACGGCGACGCCGAGCTCCTGCGCATGGTCGTGGACAATCTGCTGTCGAATGCCCTGCGCTTCGCTGCGTCACGGGTCGACATCTCGATCAACGGCGGGATCGGCGCCACCGCCGGGATCGCCGGGATCGCCGGGATCGAACTTCGTGTACGCGACGATGGACCCGGAGTCGAAGCCCACGAGCTGCCGCTTTTGTTCGAGCGCTTCTTCCGCGGAAACGAACAGCACGGTCATTCGGGCGCGGGCCTCGGCCTCGCGTTGGTCGAGGCGATCGCTGCCGCCCACGGTGGACGTTGCCATGCGGAGAACACGCACCCTGGGTTGCTCGTCGTCGTCACCCTTCCGAGCGAGGTCGAGCCCACCTCCGCGCGAGGGCTCCCGCGACCGCGGCGCGCCGCACGTCGGCGACGAGGCCCTACCGCGGACGAGGACCCGTCGCATCGACCTCGGGGATCGTGAACCCCTTGCGGTACGTCCCGCGCCGCAAGGACTCGGCGTCCGCGTCCCCCACGTAGGCCTCGGCGCTCGGATCGACGGCGAGGAGCCTCCCGAAGGTCAGTCGCTCATCATCGAGCTCGATGCCATTCGCGACGAGGTGCGCGACGCAGCGACGGGTCGCGTCGAGAGCGACGGGGTGGGCGGCCAGCGTGGCCAGGATCGCGTCCACCGAGGCGCGCTCGCCTATCCGATACGAATCGTTGGCGAGATGGCCGAGACCTGCCGACAGGTGACCTTCGCGGATCTCGGCCGAGAGCTGTTGTGGGTCACCGGCGCGGACGGCCGCGATGAAGTCGGCGAAGGGATCCCCTGGCTGCTGCCAACGGCGCACCTCGGCTCCGTTGTGATCCGTGGCGACAGCCAAGTTGTAGTCCGCGGGCAGCACCAAGCGCCCCTCCTCGGCGTGCACGATCGCGGCGATCGAGGTGCCGTGCACCTGGTCCATGTGCGGCCCCCAGCCCAGATGGTGTGCAGCGCCAGGACCTCGTCGTCGACATCGCAGAGCGCGATGACCTCGACACCGTCGAGCCGTGAGAAACCATGAAAGTGGTTCCAGCCGCGCCCACGCAGCCCGACGATGCCGAGGCGCACGGTCGGCCCCGAAGCGTCCCGCGCGCTGGAACGGAGGGCGCGAGTGTGCACCGCTGCCGCCGCGAAGGGAGCACCTCCGAGGGCAGCGAGAGCGAGGCCACCGCGCAGCACTCCGCGGCGGTCCGGATTCGAGTGTGTAGGCGTCATCTGCAAAGGCGTCATCGGCATCTTCGCCCCTGCCCGCGCGTCCCGCCTGCGCGGCGACGTTCCAGCGCCTGACGCTCCATCGAATTCCGGCGACGATCGGTGAACACGTTGACCGTGCCCGAGAACGGTTGGGCAGGGGTCCGCGTCGGCACGCTAGGGCGGATCCGTCAAAACGTGATGCCCAAGCGGACCTGGCCGATGAGGGCGTCGTCGACATCGGCGTCGCCGGAAGGGCTGGCGACGAACTGAAGCCCGGGCTGGAGGTAGATCGCCGGGGTGCACCTCACGCGGTAGAGGGCTTCGAGCGCGAGCTCATCGCGGTCGAACCCGGCGGCGTGGACATCGGACAGGTCGGCCAGGCTCGCGTAGAGGCCGACCTGGTCGTCGGGGCGAATGTCGCCCAAGCCGACCTGCAAGACGCCGAGCGAGTAGACGAAGCCGATCTCGGAGACGTCTTCGTCGGAGAAACCGAACTGGCCGAAGGCGTAGAGCCCGCGGTCGCTCTCCGCGCCGCCGGGCGCGGTCAGCTGCTGCTGGATCGTCGCGTAGAGGCCGCCGGTCCCTTCGTCGGTGCCACCCTCGAGGCGTTCGAAGTCGCCGGTGTGGTACCAGCCGCCGAGGCTCAGGCTTCCGCCGGGCAGTCCGCCGACCGCGTTCCAACCGAGCTCGGCCTCGGCGATGTGGAAGTAGTCGTCGGAGCGGCGGTCCGAGAAGAAAGTCGACGGACCGCGGGAGCCCGTGTTCACGCCGTCTACGCCGCCGGCTCCGTCGTACAAACCGTAGCCGAGGGTGAGATTGAGGTTCTCACCGCCGTTGGGCGTGAAAAAGACGTTCACGCTCATCGCCGAGTTGGGATAACTCGGCAGGACGAAGATCGTTGGCTGGAAGCCGGCCGAGGAGTTGGTCAGCTCGCCCGCGGCGGCGAAGCTCCGCCGCGCGCCGACGTTCGCGAACTCGCCGTTGGCGTCGACTTTGCCGACCTTCAGCCGCAGCGTGTCATCGAACAGCGTCTGCTCGTACCAGAGCTCGTAGATCACGTCGAGGGAGCGCTCGTTCTCGAGGTTGCTGTAAACCTGAAGATCGCCTGAATCCGCGGAGCCGCCGTTCTCGGCTGTCACCGAGAGGTACTGAAGAAAGATGGTCCCGCCGGACAGGCTGAGTGCCGCCTCCGTGTCGACCTCTAGGCCGAAAGTGAACAGGTTGCGGAAGGAGTCCTGCTGCTCGATGCCACCTGTAAGAACCTCGCTGTACTCCAGCACGTTCTCGGCGCCGACCGAGATTCCGCGCTCCTCGAGCCACGTGCGGGCTCCGCCGAGGTCTCCGAGCACGCCCTCCCACTGGCCGAAATGCTTGGATGCGGGGACGCCGAACCACTCGCGGTCCCGGACCGGGGCGCTGGCCTCAAGCGTGTCCACAGGATGCTCCGTGGGCGCACCCGCCGACTGCGGGCTCGCTAACGCGGTCGGAGACGGCGTGGGCCCTGTCGCGACACGCCGGCCTTGCCCGATCGCTGGGGAGGCAGTGGCAAGGACCAGGACGGCGTGTGCGGAGAGGCGGGCTCGGGCTGGCATGCAAACGGCTCGGCGCACTGGCTGTCGTCACAGAGGCAGCAGAGTGCGGACTTCGTAGACGAGGCTACACTGTAGCCATGGCTACGGATGGGCACAATCCGAGGCTGGTGTGGTTGCCCGGACCCGCTCGACGCGCCGTGAACGCCTTCGAGGGCGAAGTGCTGGCACGCGTGGCGCGACCTCGAGGGAAGGCGCCCGGTACGATCGGCCAAAGGGCGACGCTCCTGATTGGAGCGGCTGGGCCGGGCGCGCGCGGCGGCCCTCGGTCGGGCGCGCCCCCTCCGTGACCAGCCCCATGGATACTCCTCCCGAAACCCGGATCACGAAGACCCCCGACCACAGGGCACAGCTTCGGCACGGCGCAGAGGCGGCAGCCTCTGCGGGGACTCGCGCGCCCTCGGCGACGGCCTCGAGCGACTCGCCCGGCCACACGGTCCGCGTGCGTGTGCGCTACGGCGAGACCGACCAGATGGGTGTCGTGCACCACGCGGCGTACCTGCACTACCTCGAAGACGCGCGCACGGCGTGGCTGCGCGAGCTCGGGCTGCCCTATTCGTCCATCGAGGCGCGCGGCATCGGGCTGCCGGTGCGCCACGCGGAGCTGCATTACCGCGCCCCGGCCCGTTACGAGGACGAGCTCGACGTTCACGTGTGCCTCGGACGCGTGCGCGGCGCGTCGGCGGTCTTCGCCTTCACGGTGACTCGCAGCGACGGCGTGCGACTCGTCGACGCAGAGATCGAGCTCGCGTGCATCGAGCTCGCGACCGGCAAGCCGAGGCTCCTCCCGGAGGACCTGCGCGAGCGTTTGGGCCACGGAGTCTGACTCCATCCGCGAACGGGGGTGGGTCGCGGCGGCCCCCTGGGGGTGCCAACGACCTGGCTACCCCACTCTTGCACGGCTCTGACCGTGGCCGGGTTGACCTCCATCGCTGGCGGCCCGAGGCTCTCCGGCCATGAACCTCTTCCGTCCGCCCTACGGGCGCCTCTGCACCGCTCTCCAACGGCCACCGCAGCGACGACTCGCGGGCCTCGCCGCGTTGCTCACTGTCGTCGTCGGCGGCGGCGCGAGCGATGCGCTGGCACAGACCAAGCTGCTGCGTTTCCCCGACATCCACGGCGAACACGTGGTGTTCTCGTACGCGGGTGATCTGTGGCGCGCGCCCTCGACGGGCGGCGACGCGGTGAGGCTGACCGCGCACCCGGGCCTCGAGCTCTTCCCGAAGATCTCACCCGACGGCCAGTGGGTCGCGTTCACCGGTCAATACGACGGCGACGAGCAGGTGTACATCGTGCCGCTGCAAGGCGGGGCCCCCGAGCAGCTCACGTTCTATCCCGCGCGCGGGCCGTTGCCGCCGCGCTGGGGATATGACAACCAGGTGTATGGCTGGACACCGAATTCCGAGCGGGTCCTGTTCCGTTCGATGCGCGAGGGTTGGGACCTGACGGACACGAGGCTCTACACGGTGTCACGCCGCGGCGGTCCCGCCGAGGTGTTGCCGATGCCCGTCGCCGGTGGCGGTGATCTGTCGCCTGATGGCAGGCAGGTCGTGTACTCGCCGCTCACGCGGGATTTCCGCAGTTGGAAGCGTTACGAAGGCGGCTGGGCGCAGGACCTGTTCATCTTCGACCTCGCGAAGAAGACACAGACCCCGGTCGCGCACCACGTGCGCACCGAGCGCGACCCGATGTGGATCGGGAACAAGGTGTACTTCGCGTCGGACCGCACCGGGACGCTGAACCTGTTCGAGTTCGACCCTCTCCCCGGGACCGTCGTGCAGCTGACGGACAGCACGAGCTGGGACGTGCGCTGGCCGTCACACGGCGAGAAGGGCGAGATCATCTACGAGAGCGAAGGGGTGCTGCACGTCTTCGATACACAGAGTCGCAAGGACCGCGCGCTCGCGATCCGCGTGCCGGACGATGGCCTCGCGAGTCGCCCATCGCGCGTGGCTGTCAGCGATCTAATCGATAGTTTCGCGTTGAGCCCGAAGGGCGAGCGGGCGCTCTTCACCGCCCGCGGCGACGTGTTCAGCGCGCCGATCGAGAAGGGCAGCGCGCGCAACCTCACCAGGACCTCGGGCGCGCACGATCGCGCCGCACGCTGGTCGCCGGATGGGCGCAACATCGCCTACATCTCGGACATCACGGGTGAGGACGAGCTTTGGATGATCGCGCAGGATGGCGCCGGTAAGCCGGTGCGCCTGACCGAGGGCGGTGACCGCATGCTCACGGCGCTGACCTGGTCGCCGACGGGGACGCACATCGTGTTCCAGGACAAGTCGAATCGCTTGCGTGTGCTCGAGCTCGCGACGAAGAGGGTCGTCGAGGTCGCGCGCAACCCGGGTGGCGGCATCGGCGACGCGACGTGGTCGCCGGACGGGGCCTGGCTCGCGTTCTCGATGAACGACGACAACGGGCTGCGCTCGCTCTACATCTCGGGCACATCCGACGGGCAGGTGCAGCGGATCACGGACGAGCTCTGGTCGGAGTACGAGCCGGTTTGGGACCCGAGCGGTGATTATCTGTATTACCTCTCGGACCGCGAGTTCGCGCCGCAGCTCTTCTCGGGGCTCGAGTGGAACTTCGCGGTGAATCGCACGACGGGGGTCTACGCGCTCGCGTTGCGCAAGGACGTGGCGCACCGCTTGCCGCCCGAGAGCGACGAGGTCGAGCTCGAGGGCGAGGGCGAGGGCGATGCGAAGAGCGCGGATGCCAAGAAGGCGCAGGACCCCGACTCCAAGGCTGACTCCAAGGCTGATTCCAAGAAGGAAGTCGCCGACGAGGTGAAACCCGTTCAGATCGACTTCGAGGGCCTCGCGGAGCGTGTCATGCGGTTGCCGATCGAGGCCGACAACCTCTCGAACTTGCGGGCGAACGACGGGCACCTCTTCTACTCGCGCTCCGGCGCTTCGTATTACGGGCGCGAGAGCGAGCGACCGCAGGCGTTGATGGTCTTCGAGTTCGAGAAGCGCAAGGCGTCGGTCCTCGTCGAGGACATCAACGGCTACACGCTGAGCGCGAAGGGCACTCATCTGATCGTCGCGAACGACGGCGCCTACAAGCGGATGGAGGCCAAGCCCGACGCGAGCGAGGACGCGGAGACGATCGCGACCGACGGTCTCTACGTCGACCGTATCCCGCGCGAGGAATGGAACGAGGTCTTCCGCCAGGTGTGGCGCAGGTTCCGTGACTTCTTCTACGTCGAGAACATGCACGGGTACGACTGGGATGCGCTGCGCACGCAGTACGAAGCGTTGTTGCCGCATGTGGGTCACCGGTCGGACCTCAACTACGTCATCAGCGAGATGATCGGCGAGCTCAACATCGGGCACGCGTACGTCACGGGTGGGGATTGGTACGCGCCCGAGCGGCCGCAGGTGGCGCTGCTCGGCGCGCGGCTCGAGCTCGATCGGGCGGCAGGGCGCTATCGGATCGCGGAGATCCTCCAGGGTCAGAACGAGGAGCCGAGGTATCGCTCGCCGTTGACCGAGGTCGGGGTCGACGTCAAGGAGGGTGAGTTCCTGCTCGCGGTCGACGGCGTGGAATTGACGCCGGCGGTCGACCCGTACCGTGTCTTGCGGCATCGCGCGGGTCGGCCGGTGGAATTGACGGTCAGCGCGGTCGCGGACCTCGCCGCCGCGCGCAAGGTGGTGATCAATCCGATCACTTCGGAAGCGGAGCTGCGTTACCTCGGCTTCGTGCTGAAGAACCGCAAACGCGTCGATGAGCTCTCGGGTGGACGCCTGGCGTACGTGCACATCCCCGACATGGGCGCGGACGGCATCCGCGAGTTCATCAAGTGGTATTACGGCCAGGTTCGCAAGGACGGGCTCGTGGTCGACGACCGCAACAACGGCGGCGGCAACGTCTCGCAGATGGTGATCGAGCGGCTGCGTAGGACGCTGTTGTCGACGGGATTTGCGCGCAACTCGGACTTCACCGAGACCTACCCGAGCGTCGTTTTCACTGGGCCGATGGTGTGCCTCCTCAACGAGAACTCGGCTTCGGACGGGGACATCTTCCCTTGGATGTTCAAGACGTGTGGCCTCGGGCCGTTGATCGGCAAGCGGTCGTGGGGTGGCGTGGTTGGGATCACGGACCACGGGCCGATGATCGACGGCGGATCGTGCAACGTGCCGGAGTTCGGCAACAACGACCGGGATGGGCAGTGGGCGGTCGAGGGGTATGGAGTCGATCCGGACATCGTCGTCGAGAACGACGCGGCTTCGGTGCTCGCTGGGCGCGATCCGCAGCTCGAGCGCGCGGTCGAGGTGCTGCTGGAGCTCTGTGAGAGGCAGCCAGCGAAGCTTCCGACGCGACCGGAAGCGCCGGTAAAAACGCCGCAACAGCGCTGAGTTCCCGGAGACCAGAGGTACCGGACCAGAGGTACCGGACCAGAGGTACCGAACCCGACCCAAAAATGAGGTGAGAGTCGCGCGCTCCGCGCGCGCGACTCTCACCTCATTTTTGGGTCGGGTTCGGTACCTCTGGTCCGGTACCTCTGGTCTCCGGCTGCTTCGGCAGCGGCTCGCGCCAACGGCGGCCGGCGCGGTACTCGTGGAGACGCTCACGCATGGCGGCGAGCAGCTCGGGTCGGCGCGCGGGCGCGAGCTCGTCCTCCACACCGGCGAGGGTCTCGATCGCGAGCTCTTCGTGGGTGACTGCGGCTGGGTATTCGCCGACGGACGCGAACGCAGCTGCGGCGAGCGAGAGGAACTCGGGGTGCTCGGGAGAGGCACCGAGGACCAACTTGGCGAGTCGCGTGGCTTCTGCGCCATCGACGACGTTTTGGTCCTCGGCGGTCGCGAGCAGCCACGCGAGGCGTTGGTGCAAGAGCAGGCTGTCCGGCTGTCGCTCGAGGGCCGCGCGCAGGACAGCGGCGGCGCGCGCTTCGTCGCCCAACATGCGGTACACACGAGCGGCGTTGACTGGCGCCGACTCGTGCAGCGGCTGGAGCGCCGCGACTCGCTCGAACGCCGCCGCGGCCTCGGGCAGGTGTCCTTGCGCGACGTGCACCCGGCCCTCGAGGAAGAGCACGAAGGGGTCCTCCTCTCCGCTGGCCTGCAGCTCGGCGACCAGCGTTTCGGCCTCGGCCCAAAGCCCCGCATCGATCACCGCGGAGAGCAGGTTGATGCGCACCGGGCTCTCCGCGCCGAGCTCCTTGCTCACTTGGCGCAGGAGCTGGAGGCCCTCCTCGGTCCGGCCCTGGCGCAAGCGGATGACGCCGAGGTTGCCGCGCGCGACGTGCGCTTCCGGGTCGTGCTCCAGCGCCGCGGTGAAGTGGGTCGCGGCCGCGGAGTCCTGTTGGAGCGCGAGCGCGGCGATCCCTTGCTGCAGCTCGACTTGGGCCAAGAGCGCTGTCAGCTCGCCCTGCGCGGGATCGCTCGCTGCGGCGGACGCGGCTCGCAGCAGCTCTCTGGTGCGAATGAGGTGCGCCTCGGCGTCTTCGTTGCGGCGCAGACGCAGCAGGAGATCCGAGACGCCGAGCCGGACAGCCGGATCCGCGGGCGCGCGCTCCTCCGCGCGGCGCCAGGCCGCGAGAGCGCCCTCGGCGTCGCCTGCGTCGAGCCGAGCCTTGGCGCGGCGCTGCGTCCAGACGATGGTCACTCCGGCCTCTTCGACCGCGGCGCGGATGGCGTCCGGGAGCGGCTCGCGTGCTGCGACGTCCGTCACCCGCTCGAGCGTAGCGGCCGCCGCCTCGGCTTCACCGCGGCGTCGGTGCAGCTCGGCGAAGAGGCCGTGGATCTCGCCGCTCCGCGTGCCGATCTTCGCCGCGTGGTCCAAGGCTTTGGCCGCGTCGTCGACGTCGTCGTCCGCGAACGCCGCGCGCGCGCGCGCGAGCCAGGCAGCGGCGAGCTTGGGGTCGAGCTTGGTCGCGCGCGCGAGGTCCGCGCGCGCCGCCTCGACCTCGCCGACGAGCAGGTGCCCGAGCCCGCGGCGCACGAACAGCGGCGGGTGCTCACTGCCGCGCGCTTCGGCGCGGTCGAACGCCGCGAGCGCGTCCGCTTGGTCGAGGGTCGTCGCTGCGACGCCGTAGTGGTAGGACCAGCGCGGCTCCTTCGGCGCGAGAGCCTCGGCGCGGCGATAACACGCGAGCGCTTCGTCGCGGTAGTCGTGGGCGTCGTACACGATGGCCAGCGCGCCCCACGCGTCCGCATCGCGCGGCGCGCGCTCGACGGCGCCGACCTTCTCGCTCAGGACCGACCGGAGCGCCGCCTCGAGGCCTTCGTCTCTGACCCTCGGGATCGCGGGCGCAGGGGCTGGTCCTGGGCTGCAGGACACGGTGCCCGTGCACAGGGCACCGACGCCGAGCGCGCCGAGGGCCGCGAGGGCGAGGGCACGGAGAACGCGGGACGTCGACTCGAATTTCACCGGCTCATTTCACCATGTCGTCACAGTGATTGGGTCGCTCACCGTGGTTGGCCCGCGTCGCGGCGGAGTGTGTAGACACGGCCGGGCGCGAGGCCCTCGAAACGCTCACGCGCGCCGTCAGGCCAGGTCACGCTGAGCGCCACAGAAAACGCCACCGGGGCCACACCATCGCCCTCGAGGCCGAAACGCGCGACGGCTTCGCTCGCGGACAGGTACCCATGGCAGGTCTGGATCGTGCGACGTTGGACCGCCCCATCCGGCGCCTCGAGCTCGACGACCGCGCCGAGCACGTCGCGGCCGCCGCGAGCGGGATCGACGGCGCGCGCGCCGATCCAGGCAGCCTCGTTTGGCGCGCCGAGACGCTCATAGACACGCACCGCGCCCGCAGCGCTCGTAACGACGAGGTCCACATCGCCGTCGCCATCGAGGTCACCCAGCGCGAGGCCGCGCCCGGTCTCGATCCGCCGTGTGAAGTCGCCCCCATCGGCGACGACGAACCGGGGCGCGCCCCCGCGCTCGCCGCGCCCGAGCAGCACGAGCCCGGGTTCGGCGTAGGGCCGCCAGCGCGCTGCTTCCGCGGCCCCTGGCCGCTCGGGACCACGCAGGACGCGCCCGTGCACGGCGACGAGATCGAGCCGACCATCGAGGTCGACGTCGGTCAGGGCCGCGCCGAAACCCGTCAGATCGACGGTCGGGCCCGCGAGCCCCGCGCGCACGGTGCGATCGTCGAAACCGGCGTTGTCGCGGGACAGATAGAGCGTGTGGGTCTCCTGGGCGAGGTGCGTCAGGATCAAGTCCTCCCGCCCATCGCCGTCCAGGTCCCCGCGCGCGACACCCATGCTGGCCTCGGCGCGACCATCGCCCGATAGCGCGAGGCCGAGGTGGAACGCGCGCTCCTCGAAACGCCATTCCGCGGGGGTGTCGCCGCCGCGCTGGATCCAGCAGAAGTTCGCCTGCGCGTCGTTCGCGACGTAGAGGTCGACCCTCCCATCCCCGTCGAAGTCACCGGCGGCGACACCGAGGCCGCGCCCGGGGACCGCGCCGATGCCGCTCGACAACGAGACGTCGAGGAACGTGCCGTCGCCGCGATTCGCGAGCAGCACGTCGGGGGCTCCCGCGTAATTCATGGGCGAGGGATACTCGGGGTTGCCGCGTGTGTCTTTGGCCGCGTCGCCAGGTGGATAGTCGACGTAGTTCGTGACGAAAAGATCGAGCCATCCATCGGCGTCGACGTCGACAAATGTGCACGACGCGCCCCACACGGCGTTGTGAGGCGCGTCGGCCTCCGAGGCGCGCGCCGGCGCGCGTAGCCCCGCGGACACGCTGACGTCCTCGAACGTGCCGTCGCCGTGGTTCTGCAGCAACACGTCAGGTCCAAAACACGTGATGTAGAGGTCCAGGTCACCGTCGTTGTCGATGTCACCCACGGCGAGGCCGAGGCCGTAATGCGGACCGATCACGCCTGCCGAGGCGCTCGCATCCGTGAAGCGCCCATCCGCGCCCTGCAGCCACAGGCGCGCGAGCCCGTCCGCGGTCGGCGCGCCCTCGCGCCAACGACCGTGGGCCAACGCGAGATCGAGGTCGCCATCGCCATCGAAGTCCGCGAGCGCCACGCCGCCCGCCATGGAGTCGGGCATGAACCAGCGCCCGTCTTCGGCACGCGCGAGGTCGATGTCGAGGGCACGTTGCGCCCCGACCTCGCGGTAGAACCCGGCGGAAGCCTCAACCGACTGAGGGTTGGGCGCAGCGACGTCGCGCGCGCGCCCGGTTGGCGTGTCACCGCGGCCACACGCAGAGGCAAAGAGCAGCCCCACGAGGAGCGCTGCGCGCGAAGCGCGACGCCGGTGACAAACCATCGGCCACCAAGCTACACGAACGGCCACGCTTCCTGGCCGCGCCTTGATTCGCCGTCCGCGACGCCGCACTCAGCGAGCCATCTTGCTCGCTGGAGCGTGCCAGTCGCGCACTTTCTTGCGCTGCGAGTAATAGACCTTCCAGCGCTCCTCGAGCTCGTCGATGCCGAACCCGAGCGTCTTGACAGTCGCGCGCTCGATCGCCGGGACATCGCCCCGGGCCGTGTGGCCCACGGCGTGGATCCACGGGAGGAACTTGGAGCGCGTCTCCTTGGAGTGACGCACAAATTCGATGACGGAGGCGGCTTGGGCGTACGCGAGGCCGGCGTTGCTCTCGCCGGTCACGCGCTCGCCCGGATTCGACATCAAGAGCGTCGGGACGAGGAAGAATTCACTGAGCGGGCGGTGCTTGTCGTCTTTCACGAGATGTCGACCTTCACGAGATGTCGACCACATCTGACGGGCCCAGGAGCGTCTTGTATTTGTCCCGCGGGAGCGCCTCCAAAGAGACCTTGACCGACGAATCGCCGAGCTTCGCGGTCCAATTCTGCAGGGTGTAACCTCCGGATCGGCCCCGCACTTCGACGACCTCCGTCAGGACCGTGCCGGCAGCGGAGAGATCGATCGTGGTATGGAGTTGCTCGAAACGCTTGGACTGTGTGCCCGAGAGCGCGAGCGCGAGAATGAGTGAGATGGTCGGCATGGCCCGCGAGAATCTAGCCAAATCACTGCGACTCGAGGCGCACTGCCTCACGGTCCCTTCGGACACCCACCTCGCTCGCGCAGAACGAAACCCGCAGCTCGAGACGCAGGCCGAGACCGAGCAGCCCCATCCAGCTCAGGCGGGGCCCTCTGGGCTCAGGCCGGCCGAGGTCCGCTGCTGCCGCGTGGGCCCATGGGGTCGCGGTCGAGGGCGCGTGGGCCGCGGAGCACGGTCGCGGCCTCCTCGTCGCTGTCGGAGTCCTGGACCGCGCCCTCGGTGAGCGCGCGCTGGCGCTCGGAATCGCCCCACGGCGCGTGGAAGATGCCATCGATCCGGTCCAAGAGGCGCTCGGCGCAGGCCGGGCAAGTCTTGTCGTCCTCGAGCTCGTTCAACTGGTCCGCGGGACCGCCGCAGCGGAAACAGACGGGCGTCGGTAGGTCCTGGCTCATCACCCCAGTGGGATCGACCGCTACCGGCTCGAGGCTTGAGAGGGGCTCAAGGCTTGAGTGGGATGTCCCACGACGGGATTCCGCCCACAAACACTTGGAAGCAGCTACAATCCGCACTAGAATGGTGCCGATTGAAGGAGAGGGCCTGGACGCCCCCTCGCACCCCATGCTGAAGCTCACCCGACGCACCGAGTACGGCCTCATCGCTCTGGTCCACCTGGCGGACCACGAGGGGGAGGTCGTGAGCTCGACCGAGATCGGGGAGCGCTATCCGGTCCCGAAGCGCCTCCTGGCGGAGGCCCTGAAGGCCCTCCAGAGCACGGGGTTCCTGCGCTCGACGCGCGGCGCGCGCGGAGGCTACCAGCTCGCTCGCTCCGCCGACCGAATCACCCTCGGCGAAGTCGTGGCGGCCCTCGAAGGGCGCCCGACCTTGACGAGCTGTCAGGGCTTCGGCGCACTCGAGCCCTCGGGCACCTGCAACGTCGAGCATGTGTGCCCGATCCGCACCCCGCTGCAGCGGCTGCGCGCTGGCATGTGGAACCTGCTCGAAGGGGTCAGCCTGCGCTCCCTCGCCGACCGCTCGGTGCATCCGAGCCAGCTGCTGGACCTCGGCGGCGACCCCGCGAACACCCTCTTCGCCTTCGGCGAAGCGGCGACGAAGACCGAACTCCAGACCGCGACCCCCCACCCTCGGACGAGGGCCCTCGGATGAAGCTCCCGATCTATCTCGATTATCAGGCCACGACCCCCGTTGACCCGCGGGTGCTCGAGGCAATGCTGCCCTTCTTCACGAACGCTTTCGGCAATGCCGCGAGCCGCAGCCACCCGTTCGGCTGGGAGGCGGAGACCGCCGTCGAGCGCGCGCGCGGCGAGATCGCGAGCCTGATCGGGGCGTCGGACAAGGAGATCGTCTTCACCTCGGGCTCGACCGAGGCGATCAACCTCGCCCTCAAGGGTGTCGCCTCGATGTACGCAGCGAAGGGCAAGCACATCGTGACCTGCCAGGCCGAACACAAAGCGGTGCTCGACACGTGCAAGCACCTCGAGAAGGAAGGCTGCGAAGTCACGTACCTGCAGCCGCAGCGCACGGCCGGCGTGACGCTCGAACAAGTGCGCGCGGCGCTGCGACCGGACACGATCCTCGTGTGCCTCATGTGGGGCAACAACGAGGTCGGGACACTGAATCCCGTGCGCGAGATCGGCGCGTTGTGCAAAGAGAAGGGCGTGCTCTTCTTCACCGACGCGACCCAGGCCGCGGGCAAGATCCCGGTCGACGTGGAACGGGACAACGTGGATCTCTTGTGCCTCTCGGCGCACAAGCTCTACGGGCCGAAGGGCGTCGGCGCGCTCTACGTGCGCCGCAAGAACCCGCGCGTGCGCCTCGTCGCGCAGATGGACGGCGGCGGACACGAGCGCGGCATGCGCTCGGGGACGCTCAACGTGCCCGGCATCGTCGGCCTCGGCGCGGCGTGCCGAATCGCCCAGGAAGACCTGGCCAAGGACATCGCGCACACGACGCGCCTCCGCGAGCGTTTCGAGGCCAAGGTACTCGGCGGCCTCGAACACGTGCACGTCAACGGCGACACGTCGGCGCGCATCCCTGGCTGCTCGAACCTCTCGTTCCCCTACGTCGAGGGCGAGTCGCTGATCATGGGCATCAAAGACCTCGCGGTGTCCTCGGGCTCCGCGTGCACGTCCGCGAGCCTCGAGCCGAGCCACGTCATGCAGGCGATGGACGTCGGCGACGAGCTCGCGCACAGCTCGATCCGCTTCGGGTTCGGTCGGTTCACGACCGAGGCCGAGGTCGACTTCGCCGCCGAACAAGTGATAGGCGCCGTTGCGCGCCTACGCGAGCTGTCGCCGCTCTACGAGATGGTCAAAGAGGGCATCGACCTCTCGACCGTCGAGTGGACCGGGCACTGATCCACCACGCACACCACGCACACCACACAACTCACGCAACTCACGGATATCCCGATCAAGGAAGATCATCATGGCATATAGCAATAAGGTCCTGGACCACTACAACAACCCGCGCAACGTCGGCTCCATGGATAAACAGGCGAGCAACGTGGGCACGGGAGTCGTCGGCGCCCCGGAGTGCGGCGACGTGATGAAGCTCCAGATCCAGGTCGAGGGTGACACGATCGTCGACGCCAAGTTCAAGACCTTTGGGTGTGGCTCGGCGATCGCGAGTTCGTCCCTCGCCACCGAGTGGATCAAGGGCAAGAAGCTCGACGAGGCGCTCACGATCACGAACATCGAGATCGTCAAGGAGTTGTCGCTGCCGCCGGTGAAGATCCACTGCTCGGTGCTGGCCGAGGACGCGATCAAGGCGGCGATTTTGGACTACAAGAAGAAGGCTGGCGCAGAAGCGCCCGTCGCTGTCACCAGCGGATCCAAAGGAAGCTGAATCATGACGATTGGCATTACAGACCGGGCCGTCAAAGAGGTGCGCCGCATCGTGGTGGACCAGAACCTGCCCGGTGAAACGGCCCTGCGGGTCGGCGTCAAAGGCGGCGGTTGCTCGGGCTTCTCGTACACCCTCGGCTTCGACGATCAATTGAGGGCGACCGACCAGATCCACGAGATCGAGGGCGTCAGGGTCATCTGCGACCCGAAGAGCTTCCTCTACCTGAACGGCACCGTCGTCGACTTCGAGGAGAGTCTGATGGGGCGCGGCTTCAAATTCACGAACCCGAACGCCTCGAAGAGCTGCGGCTGCGGCGAGTCGTTCAGCGTCTGAGTCCGATGAGCGCAACCCATCCGATGAGCGTTTCCGAAGGCGTCGCGGTCCCTCACGCGTGCACCACCTGCGGCGCGGGCCTCGAGACGCCGCTCGCGTGCGGGGATTGCGGCATGATGATTCAGCCTGAGGTCGATGTCTCGCCGTTCGCGGTCGTCGGCCTCGAGCCGTCGTACCAGCTCGACGAGCGCGACCTCGCGCAGCGCGTGCGCAAGGTCGCGCGCCTCGTACACCCGGACTTCTTCGCCGGTGCCGGTCCGACGATGCGCGCGCTCGCCGAAGCCCACGGCGCGCGCCTCAACGATGCACACGAGGTCCTGAAGAACGACGTCCGCCGCGCGGACTGGCTCGTCCGGCACCGCGGCGGCCCATCCGAGGAACAAGACCGACAGATGCCGCCGGCGTTCCTGATGGAGGTCCTCGAGTGGAACGAGGCCCTCGAAGAGGGCGCGGCAGCGCCCGCCGGCAGCGCCGCGCGCGTCGCCTTGGGCGCGCTCGAAGAGGAACTGAATGCGTTGCGTCAGGCCGAGCTCGACAAAATCGAGTCCGCGCTGACGCCGTTGCCCGACGCCGGCTCGCCGGCGCTCGCCGAAGTGCGCCGCACGCTGAACGCGGTGCGGTACCTCGACCGCGCGCTGCGGCGCTTGCGGGATCTGCGGGTCGGCCAGCCGCAGTGACTCCCGCAGTGACCCCAAATGGGCGCGACTGCGCCCCGGGCCACCATCGACGAAGTTCATGGGTTACATCGAATTGAACTTGCTCGACAACGCGCCGCGGCGCGTGGTTGTCGGCATCGACCTCGGCACGACCAATTCGCTCGCGGCAGTGTGGCGCGACGGGCGAGCCGAGGTCCTGCGTGTTGAAGGTGAGCCAGCGCTCGTGCCCTCCGTCGTGAACGTGCGGCCCGACGGCTCGCTCGTCGTCGGTCGCGCGGCCCGCGCTCTCGCGCTCGAGGACCCGGAACACACGGTCTTCTCGGTGAAACGATTCATGGGACGCGGCCTCGCGGATCTCGACGTCGACCTCGAGAACACGCCCTTCCGCGTCACCGAGACCGACTCGAAGCTGGTGCAGATTCACCTGCGCGGGCGCGTGTTCACGCCGCAGGAGCTGTCAGCGCTGATCTTGCGCGCCGTCGTGCAGCAGGCCGGCCGCGCGCTCGACGGCGCCGAGATCGCCAGCGCCGTGATCACCGTTCCCGCTTACTTCGACGACGCCCAACGCCAAGCCACGCGCGACGCCGCGCGCCTCGCGGGCCTCGAGGTGCTGCGCATCGTGAACGAGCCGACGGCGGCGAGCCTCGCGTACGGGCTCGACCAGCGCAAGGAGGGCACGGTCGTCGTGTTCGACCTCGGCGGCGGGACGTTCGACGTGTCGATCCTGTCGATCGAGGATGGCGTCTTCCAGGTGCTGAGCACCAACGGCGACACCCACCTCGGCGGCGACGACTTCGACCGCACCCTCATCGCCTTCGCGCGACGTGAGCTGGCGGACCAAGTGAATGCGAGCGTCTTCGGCACTCCCCTATTTCAGCAGGCCGCGCGCCTCGCCGCGGAGAAGTGCAAGATTCAACTCTCGAGCGCGCCGCTCGCCGAGCTCGTGCTCCAGCTCCCGGAGCTCGGCGTTCACCTGCGGCGAATCGTGACCCGCGAGGAGTTTCAAGCGCTGATCGAGCCCCTCGTCGAGCGCACCCTCGCGTGCTGTCGGCGCGCGCTCGACGACGCTGGCCTCGAGACCTCCGCAGTGGACGAGGTTGTTCTCGTCGGCGGCTCGACCCGGGTGCCCTACGTACGCGAACGAGTCGCCGCGGCCTTCGGCAGGACGCCGCACACCGCGCTCGATCCGGATCAGGTCGTCGCGCTCGGCGCCGCGGCCCAAGCCGAGGTCCTGATGGGCGGCCGGCGCGACATCCTGCTGCTCGACGTGACGCCGCTCTCCCTCGGCATCGAGACCGTCGGCGGCGCAGTCGCGAAGCTGATCCAGCGCAACTCCTCCGTCCCGTGCAGCGTGAAGGAGGGGTTCACCACCTACGTCGATAACCAGACCGGGATCGACTTCCACGTGGTGCAGGGCGAACGCGAGCTCGCGCGCGACTGCCGCACACTCGGCCGCTTCCAGCTCAAGGGCATCCCCCCCATGCCGGCGGGCATGCCGCGCGTCGGCGTCAAGTTCCACATCGACGCGGACGGGATGCTCGTCGTCACGGCCAAGGAGGAGTCGACCGGCACGACCGCCTCGATCGAGGTCCGGCCGATGCACGGGCTCACGGACAAGGAGGTCGATCGGATGCTCGAGGAGTCCTACGCCCGCGCGCGCGAGGACTTCGACGAGCGACGCCGCGTGGACCTCGTCGCGGAGATTGGGACGATGCTGCGCCACACCCAGGCGAACCTCGACACCGCGCGACGTCGTCTCGACCGCGAGACCTATGACGACCTGGTGGAGGCGATCGAGGCGGCAGCAGAGGCGCAGGGCTCGACCGACCTCGATGTGGTGCAACGCGCCCGGGACGGACTCGACCGCGCGTCGATACCGCTCGCGGCGGTGTTGATGGACGACGTGGTGAAGTTCGCCGTCTCCGGCAAGAAGCTGTCGGAGATTTAAGGGCTTGGTTGGAGACCGGTTGGTTGGAGACCGGTTGGTTGGAGACCTGGTGAGTTGGAGACCTGGTGAGCTGGAGACCTGGTGAGCTGGGTTGCCGAATCGTCGTACGGTACCAGGTACGCGGCGCCGATTGACGCGGGGTCTCGGGCGCGCGCTCCGCGCGCGTCGCGCGCGGAGCGCGCGCCCGAGACCCCGCGTCAATCGGCGCCGCGTAC
>Ga0163144_10006379_pt1 | contig 26023 bp, 26 predicted proteins | sample OliLak19BULKMAT1_FD_123175 | JGI IMG/M metagenome (GOLD analysis project Ga0163144, IMG submission 123175) | Freshwater microbial mat bacterial communities from Lake Vanda, McMurdo Dry Valleys, Antarctica - Oligotrophic Lake LV.19.BULKMAT1 | ecosystem: Environmental > Aquatic > Freshwater >...
CACCACGGACCTCGACGCGGTCGAGGAAGCCTTCACGCCGAACACGAAGCTCGTCTGGATCGAGACGCCGTCGAACCCGCTGCTCAAGATCACCGATATCCGCGCGGTGGCCAAGCTGGCCCACGCCAAGAAGGCGAAGCTCGTCGTCGACAACACGTTCGCCTCGCCCGCCATCCAGCGGCCGTTGTCGCTCGGCGCCGACGTGGTCATGCACTCGACGACGAAGTATATCGGCGGCCACTCCGACGTCGTCGGCGGCGCGATCCTCACGAGCGACGAGGCGCTGCACAAGGAGTACAAGTTCCTGCAGAACGCCGTGGGCGCCGTCCCGGGCCCGCTCGACTGCTTTCTGCTGCTGCGCAGCACCAAGACGCTCGCGCTGCGCGTCGCGCGGCACTGCGAGAGCGCGATGATCGTCGCCAAGCATCTGCTCTCCCATCCCGAGGTCGCGAAGGTCCACTACCCCGGCCTGCCCACGCATCCGGGCCATGAGACCGCGAAGGGGCAGATGTCCGGCTACGGCGGCATGATTTCCATCGAGCTCAAGGGAGACATCGAGCGCGCCAAGCGCATGATCTCGTCGTGCGAGATATTCTCCTTGGCCGAGAGCCTGGGCGGCGTCGAGTCGCTCATCAGCCACCCAGCGTCGATGACGCACGGCTCGATCCCGCGCGAGGAGCGCCTGAAGGCGGGGCTGAGCGACGGCCTCATTCGCCTCTCGGTCGGCGTCGAGGACGTCGCCGATCTCACGGCCGACCTCGACCGCGCGTTCGTGCGCAGCCTGAAGGCCTAGGCTACCAGCTTCCCGACGCGCCTCCTCCGCCGAAGGAGCCGCCGCCGCCGGAGAAGCCGCTGTCCGACGAGCTCGAGGAGGGTCCCGAATCTCCAGGGTAGCCCCCGGGAGAGCGATCCATCTGGGTCAGGACCACGGTGTCGCCGTAATAGAGGCTCTTGCCCGAGAAGCGGAACTTTCCCGTGACCCCGGCGATCCGCAGCAGAATCATGACGAGCGGGATGAAGAACATCTGCGATAAGGTCCAAAGGCATTCCGGAACGGCCGCGGACCCCTCGTAAGCGAGCGGCAGGCCGGCCCACAATGCGGCGGGCAAGACATAAAGTAACCAGCCGGCGGCGACGCTGATCAGGCCCATGGCCTCGATGCAGCCGACGGAGAGATAGAGGATCCCGCTCACGATGACGTTCCCCATCACGCGTCCCCAGTCCTCCCCGCTCGTCACGTGATGCTTGGGGGGGGCATAAGAGCCCCGGCTCGCGGCCATGATCGCGTTCACGCCGGCCGTGATGCCGCCGTCGTAGTCGCCGGCGCGGAAGCGGGGCGCCGTCTCGTCGGCGATGATGCGCCCCGCGAGCGCGTCGGGCAGCGAGCCCTCGAGGCCGTGGCCGACCTCGATGCGCATTCGGCGGTCGTTCTTCGAAATCAGGAACAGCACGCCGTCGTTGACGTCCTTGCGGCCGAGGCCCCAAGCGCGCGCCGTCTTGAGGGAGAAGGCCTCGAGCGGCTCGCCTTCGAGCGATGGGATTGTGAGCACCGCGATCTGCACGCCGCCGCGGGCTTCGAACGCCGAGAGCGCCGACTCGAGGCTCCGGCGCGAGGACGCCGAGAGCATGCCGGCGCGGTCATTGACGCGGCCGTCGAGGTCGGGGACCTCGAGCGCGGCCGCGGGCGCGGCCAGAGCGAGCGCCAAGAGCAGGCCTCGCCTCACCAGCTGCCCGACGATCCGCCGCCGCCGAAGGAGCCGCCGCCTCCGGAGAACCCGCCCCCCCCGGAGGAGAACCCTCCGCCCGAAGAGGAGCCGCCGCTGACGACCGTGAACATCTCGTTCTTCCCGTAGTAGACCTTGTTGCCCTGCTTGCGGATGTTCGCCCCGAACGACGTATGCGGAAGCAGGAATTTTAATAAGGGAAAGCCGATCAGGTGGACCATGAGGCAGCGCATGCCGATTTTGACGCCCCAGATCGCCATCGGGAACGAGGCCCAAAACGGGATCAGGAAGAAATAGAGGAACCAGCCCGCGCCCGGCGCGACCATGCCCACGAACTCGAAGAGCCCTAGGATGCCGAACACGAAGACGCTGACCATGATCTTCTCGGCCGTCCCCATCCCCTCAAAATTTTCGCCCGCCTCCTCCACGGGAGTCTTGTACGTCCCTTGGGCCGCCGCGATGATCGCGTCCACGCCCGCGTCGATCCCGCCCTCGAAATCGCCCCGGCGAAAGCGAGGGGTGACCTCGTGCTGGATGATGCGTCCTGCCAGCGCGTCGGGCAGAGAGCCCTCGAGCCCGTGCCCCACCTCGATGCGCAGCTTGCGGTCGTTCTTCGAGATTAGGAACAGTACGCCGTCGTTCTTGCCCTTGCGGCCGAGCTGCCAGGTGCGGGCGACCTTGAGGGAAAAATCTTCCAGGGCCTCGCCTTCGAGCGACTCCAAGGTGAGCACGGCGGCCTGGTGGCCGGTGGACGTCTCGAAAGCCTTGAGCTTCACCTCGAGGGCCTCGCGCGCCGGGGCGGACAGCATGGCGGCCTGGTCGTTCACGCGTCCCGACAGAAAGGGGACCTCGAGCGCCGCGGCCGGGGCGGCGAGGGCGGCGAGGAGGAGTAACGCCTTCGTCAATGCCCGTCTCCCGTGTGCGGCTCGTCGCCGAGCTCGTTGCCGGAGGACGGCTTGCCCGCGAAGCCCGCCGCGCGCATCGCCTCCGCCGTCTTCTCGACGGCGGCGACCAGGCCGTCCCCGACGCGGCCCTCGTGGGCGCGCGCCGTCATCGCGGCCACGGCCGCGTCCCACGCGTCGGGCGCGACCTTCGCGCGGACAGCGTCGTCGGCGAGCACGACGACGCGCCGCTCGAGCAGGCTCGCGAAGATCAGCACGCCGTCCCGTCCGGCCGTGCGCGCGATGCCCCGATCGAAGAACACCTCCTTCGCGCGGCGGGCCACGGCCTCCTCCATGCGGCGCTCGCCGATCAGGACGCGCCGGAGGGGAGCGCACCAGCGCCCGGCCGCCCCGCCCACCACGCCCGCGGCCGGCACCCAGAGGATGAGCCGCGAGAGCGGCGTCCAGAGCGGATGAAACAGGTCGAGCAGCAGCAACGCGCCCGCGGCGGCACACATGCCCGCGACGGCGCCCGCCCAGATCGACTCGGGGTAAGGGCTGCTCTGCGCGTAGACGCAGGGGACGATCTCGGCCGTGAGCCCCGACTCGGCCTTCGCGACGGCGGCTTTCACATTTTCGCGGTCAGCGGCGTTCAGCATCGATCCCCTCTTATGCGCCCAGCGAAAGCTCGCGAACCTTCCAAACCTGCTCTTCGCGGCGGCCCAGCCAGGCTTCGAACAGCGGCACGAAGCCCGTCACGAGAAAAAGGCCGTAGAACGAGGCGTTGCGCGCCTGGTAGTAGCGGAAGACGTTCTCCATGAGCCCGACGGCCAGGCCGAACACGAGGCGGCGCGTCTTCGTCGACGGCGTCGTCACGGGATCGGTCACCATGAAGAAGGTGACGAGCATGAAGGTCGCCCCGGTGAACGGGGCGAGCACGGGCGTCAGGGGGAGCCCGGCCGCCCGCGCGTAGAGAACGGAGCCGATGAGCCAGCCGGCCACGTAGGAGAGCGAGACGTCCCAGCGGTTCGCGCGCCACACGACGAGGGAGCCCAGGCAGGCGAGGAACGCCATTCCCACGGGCGCCCCGCCCCAGCGGCTCGAGTTGGTCGTCATCCAGGAGCTCAGGAAGAGAAGGCAGACGGTCAGGCCGAAGTTCGTCGGGTTGTAGACATGTCGTCCGTCCACGCGCAGCAGCTCGCGCGACAGGATCGATACGGCCGCGACGACGGCGTAAGGCCACACATAGTGGGAGTTGCACAGGATGACGATGCCGAGCGACGAGATCAGGCCGCTGAACGGCACGACCAACGTGCGCGAGCGCCACCACGCGGCGGCGACGCTCACGAGGAGCCCCGTGACGGCGCTCGCCGCGAGCTGCGCCGGCCGGCGGGTGAAGCTCGGCGTGCTCAGCGCGAAAACGACGAACGAAAATAGGAAAGCCGTCTGAAGCCAGCGTGCGTCGCTCCAGTCCGGGTAGACTAGCTTGATCCCTTTAAAGAAGCCGGCCACTCGTCCCCTGCCCCTCGGTGAGCGTATGATAGCGGCCCACGGCGAGGCCGCGGTACGTCTCGACGCTTCCCAGCGGCCAGCGGACCTCGATCGCCTCGATCTCGCCGTCAAGCCCGAGGCCGAAATGGAGTCGCGCGTCGCTCTGGCTCAGGAAGCCGTTGCCGGGCTGGAGCTCGCGGGACATCCTGCGCCCGCCCTTGAGCGTGACGGCGACCCTCGCGCCGAACGCGTCGCGCGCGCTGCGGCGGCCGACGAGCTTGAAGCCAACCCAGCGGCTGCCGGCCGGCGGCTCCGTGCGGTACGCCTTGAGCAGGCCGTCGCGCACGGCCATAAGGAAGCCGACGCGACCGTCATTGTTCCAGTCGATCGCCGCGACGCCGCGCTCGTCCGCCAGGTCGCCCTTGAACGGCGTGTCGTAGCTCGCGTCGACGAAGCGGCCGCCGCGATTCCAGAAGACGCAGGCCTCCTGGAAGCCCTCGATCGAGGAGTCGTTCATCGGAGGCCAGGCGCGCGGGTCGGCCGTGATCTTGCGCGAGCCTCCGCCGACCAGGGAGTCCATGATGTAACGATAGTCGTGCTCGTGGTTCTGGCTCAGGAAGCCGTTGGCCACCACGAGGTCGAGCAGGCCGTCGTTGTCGAGGTCGACGAACTTCGAGCCCCAGGCGAAGCCGCACGAGTGAACGCCCTTGTCCTGTGAAAGATTTCGGAACTTCTCATTTTCGAGCGACTTCCAGAGGAAATTGATGCTGGGGTCCCGGCCCGGCTCGGAGTCGTCGGTCACCATCACAAACGGGCGCCCGTCGTCGTCGACGTCGGCAACCTCCGTGCTCATCGCGCTGTGGCTGTCTCCTTTTTTGACGCGCTCCGACACGTCGCGCATGCGGCCGCCGCCGTCGTTGAGGAACAGCTGGTCGGAACCGTGCGTCATCGCGAAGTAGAGGTCCTGGCGGCCCGTGTCGCGCAGGTCGTAGGCCCCGACCGAGAAGGACCAGCCGCGGCTCTTGATTCCGAGCGCGCCGGGCACTTCCCGGAAGCGGCGTCCCTTCTCATTGTGAAAGATCCGGATCGCGCCGCCGTTGGTCGCCCAGCTGCCGTTCTCCCAGATGAAATCGAAGCGCTTAGGGTCGGAAAAGTCCACGTCTCTGAAGTGCTCGCCTACGACGAGGTCGAGGAAGCCGTCCTGGTCGTAGTCGACCGCGTTCGACGCGGTCGTGAACGCGCATTTGCTGAAGTCGCTGTCCGCGGTCACGTCCGTGAACCGCCCGTCGGGCCCCTGATGGAACAGCCGCGGGCAGTACGTCGTGACGAGCAGCATGTCCTGGCGGCCGTCGTTGTCGTAATCGAAGAACAGAGGTTTCAGCGAGCCCGCGGCCCGATTGACGTCGGCGAGGCCCGCCGCCGCGGCCCGCTCCTTGAACATCCCGTTGCGCTGGTTGATGAAGAGGCGGTTGAGCGAGCCGAGCTTGGAGCTCGTCGCGTAGACGTCGGTCCAGCCGTCGGCGTCCACGTCGACGGCTGCGACGCTCGCGCCGGCGACGGCGCCCAGCAGCGGGGCGATATTGCGCAGCGAGGCGGCGGGCTCGAACATCTCGGTGCGGTGCACGAGGCCGGCGCGGGCCGCGAACTCCTCGATCCGGAAGGGCGGGGGCGTCGCGAGCGTGGGATGCACGACGCTCTTGGACGCGTGGGCGGTGTTTCGGTAGCGCCAGCGCTGGACGGCGTAGCCCGCGGCGAGGGTCGCCGCGGTCAGAACGACGATGGCGATATGAACGAAACGGACCGCCGGGCGGGTCGCCATGCACTAATCCTAACAAAAAGACCGGGGTCAGACCTCCCGCTGTTGCGCTGGGGTCAGACCTCCCGTTGTTGCGCTGGGGTCAGACCTCCCATTGTTGCGTTGTTGGCTTGAAAGCAAGCGGCCAACGGTGCTCCGAGTCAGTCCGAGCCACCGTGCGGCGGACGCGAGCGTATGCCCGTTCAGAACGACCTCCGACACGAATCGGCGACGGGCCGAAACGATATCTTCGTCCCGTATTTTCTTGGACCTGAGGCGGCCGATCGTCATTCCAGTTTGCGCGGCGATCGATCCGCCGATCGCATCAAGGGCTTGGATATCGCGCGTTGACCGGGTCAGATTTAATGCCGGAGTTTCCTTTCCCCAGGGATCGAATTCATCCAAATTCGGGAATGGGCCGTCCGTCGGTTTGAAACTCGACCAGGGCCAATCTCCCGGGGAGGAGACCAAGCCGGCTCTGACGGGGTTCATGTGGATGTAATGGATCAATGCGAGGAGGTAGCGATCATCGACACAAATTTTCTCCTGGTGGCGAGATTCGAACAGATGTCCCGTACGATCATGGCGATGATTGAATCCGCCGGCATAGCCGCCCATAAGCCGCTGCATGAAGGAACCTAAAGTCGATGCGCCGACTTTGATCGCTAGATGAAAATGGTTTCCCATGAGGCAATAAGCGAGGATTTGGGCGCCTGCCTCGAGCGCGTACCGATGCATTAGCTCGAGGAAACGTCGTCGATCGTGATCATCGACGAAAATCGGGCGTCGTTCGGTTCCACGCGCCAACGCGTGATAGACTGCGCCGGCAAAATGAATTCTTGGTTTTCTGGGCATATGTACCTACCATACGATTGAGGGGGGTGAAAAGTTGCATGCGGGAGGTCAGATTCCGACGCAACAGCGGGAGGTCAGACCCCAGCGCAACAATGGGAGGTCAGACCCCAAAGCGGTAATGGGAGGTCAGACCCCAAAGCGGTATAATCCGCGCATGAGCGTGGTACTCGAAGCGCGCGGCTTGGTCAAGCGCTATCCCAAGGCGGCGGCGAACGCCGTCGACGGGCTGTCGCTGTCCGTGCGCGAGGGCTCGTGCTTCGGCCTCCTGGGACCCAATGGCGCGGGCAAGACCACGACCGTCGAGATGCTCGAGGGAATCCTGAGGCCCGACGCCGGGGAGATCTTTTACCGCGGCGCGCCGATCGGGGCGGAATTCCGCCGGCGCACGGGCATCCAGTTCCAGGACACCGCGCTCCAGGATCACCTGACCGTGCGCGAGCTGCTCGATCTGTTTGGGGCACTTTACCCCACGCGCCTGCCCGAGGCGGAGCTGTCGAAGCTCTGCGACCTCGCCGAGATCCTCGACCGCGATCCGGAAAAGTTGTCCGGCGGCCAACGCCAGCGCGCGCTGCTCGCCCTTGCGCTGGTCAACGATCCGGACGTCGTTTTCCTCGACGAGCCGACGACCGGCCTCGACCCCCAGGCGCGGCGCAATTTCTGGGACCTCGCGCGTTCGATCAAGGCGCGCGGCAAGACGATCCTTCTGACGACGCATTACATGGAGGAGGCCTACGCGCTGTGCGATGAGGTTGCGATCGTCGACCGGGGGCGCATCATCGCGCAGGGCGCGCCCAACGCGTTGCTCAAGTCGCACTTCGACGGCGTCGTAATCGAGCTCGAGGGCGAGGAGATCATGACCAACGACGTCGAGGCGACCCTCGACGGGCTGCGCGCGGCCAAGCGCAGCCTCGCGCACCTGCGCGTGCGGCCGCGCACGCTCGAGGACCTGTTCCTCGCGCTGACGGGCCGGGAGCTGCGCGAATGATGCGACGCTTCTGGGCCGTCCTCGTCGCCCGCAACAAGGAATTTCTACGCGACCGCGGGGCGATGGGCTGGAACCTGCTGTTCCCATTCTTCGTGGTGTTCGGGATGGCGTTCGCTTTCTCGGATAAGGCTCAGGACGTCTTTAAGGTGGGTGTCGCAGGGGAGATCGCCGAGCTGCCCGCGGGCTTCGCTTCGACGAAGCATCTCAAGTTCGTGGCGTTCGGCGACAAGGCCGAGGCGCTGGGCAAGCTGCGTCATCATCAGCTCGATATCCTCGTTGAGCCGGGCGCGCCGCTGACGTATTGGGTCAACGAGAATTCCCCGAAGGGCTACCTCGTGGAAAGGATCATGCTCGGCACCGACGCGGTGAAGTCGAAGCCCGCGCGGCAAGTGGTCGACGGCCGGCCCATCCGGTACGTGGACTGGCTCGTGTCGGGGCTGCTCTCGATGAACATGATGTTCTCGGCGCTGTTCGGCGTGGGCTACACTCTCGTGCGCTACCGCAAGAACGGCGTGCTCAAGCGCCTGAAGGCGACGCCGCTGCACGCCGCGGAGTTCCTTGCCGCGCAGGTCGTCTCGCGCCTGCTGCTGATCATGGGCGTGTTCGCGGTGGTCTATCACGGCTCCGACTATTTCCTGCGCTTCCAGCGTCTGGGCTCGCTGCTCGACCTCTATCTGATCTTCGCGCTGGGTTCGGCGTGCCTCATCTCGCTCGGGCTGCTCACGGCCGCGCGCGTGCGCAGTGAGGAGCTCGCCGGCGGCGTGCTCAACATGCTGTCGTGGCCGATGATGTTCCTGTCGGGCGTGTGGTTCTCCCTCGAAGGCGCTCCGCGGCCCCTACGGCTGCTTGCGGACGCGATGCCCCTGACCCATCTGATCGACGCGGCGCGCGCGGTCATGACGGAGGGCGCGGGCTTGGCCCAGGTCGCGACGCACCTCTACGTCCTTTCCGCGATGACGGTCCTGTTCTTGGCCGTCGGGGCTTGGACCTTCCGCTGGGATTGAGTCCGCGACGGTGAAGGCGTGCGTGAGCTCCGCGCCAAACAGCAAGATCTGAGCCGAGTAGTACACCCAAAGTAGCAGCGCGATCAGCGAGCCTGCCGCCCCGTAGGTCGAGGCCACGGCGGTCCGGCCGAGGTAGAGGGCCAGCGCGTATTGGCCCGCCATGAAGAGCACGCTCGTATAGAAACCGCCGCGAAGGCAGGCGCGCCAGGACGGTCGCCGGTCCGGCAGCAGCTTGAAGGTCAGAGTGAACAGCCCCGCGATCACGATGAACGAGGCGAACGCATTGACCGCCTGCCAAGCGGCGGCTCCGCCGGGCAGCGTGTCGCCGACGACCCGTCCGGCTGTTGCGAGCACGGCGGTGGCGATCATCGAGGCTAGAAGGAGGAGCAGGATCACGCCCACCATCGCGAAGGACAGCAGGCGCCGGCGAATCGTCGCGGTCCAGCCGCGTCGCGGAGGCTCCGGGGATTTCCATATGGTGTTGAGCGACTCCTGAAGCTGGCCGAACACCCCGGTGGCGCCGATGAGCAAGGTGATCACGCCGATCACGGTCGCGATGAGACCCGAATAGGGGCGGCTCGCGGCGCCGCGGACCATCGAGATGACGGCCTGGGCCCCGAGGCTGCCCGTCGCCCCCGCAAGCGCGTCGAGCAGCTCCTGGCCGCCGCGGTCCCCGAAGAACAGGCCTGCGGCGCCAGTCAGGATCACGAGCAGAGGCGCGATCGAGAAGACCCCGTAGAAGGCGAGAGCGGCGCCCATCATGGGCACGCGGTCCTCCGCGCTCGCATGGAGCGCCATCTTCAACGGGGTCAGCGCGCGTCGCAGTCGCCTCATGCCCTTAGTGTAGGCGCGCGGCGGCACAAGGGCCATCGCGGGAGCGTAAAGCCTAGTTGGCGGGTTGGTGGGCGCCGAGGATCGCGATCTTCTGCCAGATCCTGCCGGACAGCGAGGTCGTGAGATCCTCGGCGCTGTCCACGGCCTCGAGCACGACGGGATCCTGGATGCGGCGGCCGTAGATCGCGGCGATCTTGCCGAGGACCGACAGCATCTCGCTGCAGTAGTCGAGGTAGCGGCCCAGCTCGAAGCGCGTCATGGTGCGCTTGGGCGACGAGGCGGTGCTCGAGCCGCCCGTGACGGACTCCGGATCCTTGGCGAGCTGATGCATATCGACGACGTGGGCGAGCTCCTTGAGCTCGTGGACGAGGGCCAGCGCCTTCGTTCGGCGCAGCCTCTCCTCGAGCTTGGCGAAGGATAAGATGCCCGCGCCCAGCAGCAGGACGATGTTCGCGGCGGCGTCTACGCCCTGCAGGAGGTCGGCCATGCTCGTGAAGCCGGGCGCCGAGCCGACGTGCACGAAAGTCGCGGCGACCCCGGCGAGCAGCAGGGCCGCCAGCGCCCAGACGGCGGAGCGCAGCGGAAGGTGAGCCTTCGCGATCGCGACGCTCCTGCGGTCCGCGTGGCGCGCGAGCGCCGTGACGGAGTCAGCGAGCGCGAGTAGCCCGGAGCCGGGGAACCGCTCGCCGATGCGCTTGTGCAGGCGCTCAGCGGTCTCTATGACGTGCTTCGGCTCGAGGGTGACGCTCATGGTGAAAGCCTAGCTCATTCGTACGCGGGAGGGGCCGGCTTGGCGGCCCGGGCCAGCGCCGTGCGAGCGCGCTCGCCGTCGGATGAGAACCGCGCGGCGTCCGCGCGCGCGCGCGCCGCCAGCAGCGCGCCGCGCCAGGGGATCCAGCCCGCGAACCGGGCGCGCGCCTCGGCCGCGGCGCGGGCCGCGTCGAGCCGCTCCGCCGCCGCGGTCAGCGCCTCGACGCGGCCCTCCGGGTCCGGCGCGAGGCGGAGCGCGAGCCAGGAGCCGTCGAGGCGCGCGGCCAGTCCGTAGTGCGTCGACAGCGGCCGGCCGTCCTCGGGATCGGCGAGCGTCCCCGTCCGGGACGTGCGCGCGTTCTCTCGGGGCGGACGCGACGCGTACGGGATCAGCGCGAAGTCGACGCGGCGGTCCTCGAGCGTGCGGCCGCACATCTCATCGCCGTGCGAGACGCAGAGGTCCCTCGCGCCGAGCAGGTCGAGGAAGATCTCCGCCTCCTTGTCATCGGACGAGACGGCTAGGTCGCCGAGGAGGATGAACGTGCGCGTCTTCGACTGGGCGCGGATGAACTCGGCCGCGGCGAGCAGGCGGCCGAGCTCGCGCGCGAAGTCGGGGTCCGCGGAGGGCTCGAGGCGCGCGCTGTAGACGTCCGCGGTCGCGCCGCCGACGTCGAGCCCCGCGCGCAGGATGCCGCTGCCGCCGCCGAGGTCGAGTGCCACGCGGTCGACCACGCGGTGCCGGCTCGTGACGGCGAGGCCGAGCGCCGGTTCGTGGGCGACGTGCGGATGGCCCGCGGCCTCGGCGAGCGCGGCGGCGTCCTCCGCGCGCCAGATCTCCTGGAACGCCGCGACGCCGGGATCCTCGGCCTTGACCCCGGCGACCAGCGCCTCGCGCCGGCTCTGCCAGCCCTGGTGCACGCGCCGCGGCCCGGCCACGTTGAGCGACAGGACGGTCAGCGCGAGGGCCGCGGCCTTCACGCGAGCGTCCCCGTCCAGGCCGTGACGGCTCGGCCGCCGATCTCGACGCGCGCGTCCTTCGGGCGCACGAGAAGGTAGCCGCCTCGCTTCGAGGCCTGGTACGCCGTCAGCACGGGCTTCTTGAGGCGCGCCGCCCAGTAGGGCCCCAGCGCGCAGTGCGCGGAGCCCGTGACGGGGTCCTCGGCGATGCCGTCGGCGGGGAAGAAGCAGCGCGAGACAAAATCGGCGGAGGCGCGCCGCGAGGCGGCCGTCAGCAGCAGGCCCTTGCTCGTGAGCGCCAACCAGGCTTTCAGGTCCGGCGCCGCGCGGCGAACCGTCTCCTCGGAGTCCATCTCGAGGAGATAGCCCGCGTCGCTCTCGAGGAAGGCGAGCGGCGTGTCGGCGAGGGCCGCGAGCAGCCCGGGCGGCGGCTTGGCCGGCGCGGCGGGGAGCGAGGGCATGTCGAGGATGATCCAGGGATCCTCACGCCGCGCGGTCAGGACGCCGCTCTTGGTCTGGAAGCGCGCCGCCTCCGCGGGGGCGAGCCGGCCGGATTCCCAGAGGGCGTGGGCCGCCGCGAGCGTCGCGTGGCCGCACAGCGCGACCTCGACGGCGGGCGTGAACCAGCGCAGGCCGAAGCCGTCGGGCGCCTTCTCGACGAAAGCGGTCTCGGAGAGGTTGAACTCGGCGGCGACGTCCCGCCGCCAGGCGTCGTCGCGGGGCTGATCGAGGAAGACGACCGCCGCGGGATTGCCCGTGAAAGGCTTCTCCGCGAAGGCGTCGACGACGCAGACGGGAAGCCCCATGGCGACTAAGGCAGCGGAACGCCTTCGGCGCGGAGCATGCGCCGCTTCTGCGCCACGCCGCCGGCGCCGGAATAGCCCGTCAGGCGGCCGTCGGCGCCGACCACGCGATGGCAGGGAATTGTCGGCGCGAATGGGTTTTTGCCGAGCGCCATGCCGACGGCGCGCGCCGACTTCGGCTTGCCGATGCGCTTGGCGATCCAGCCGTACGTGCGGACCTGGCCCTTGGGGATCTCGGCGCACGCTTTCCAGACGGCCTGATAGAAAGGGGAGTGGGTCTTCATCGCGGCGGCGAGCTTCTTGGAGAGTTTCATGATTCTATTTTACCAAGGATGGGGGCGCTCGCGCCGGGCGCGTGCAGGAGCACGACCCCCGACAGGACCGCCAGCACGCCCGCGATCTCATGGGCGCCAGGGACGTTGCGAAAGAAGACGTAATCCCAGAACACCGCGATGATCGGCGCCACGTAGGTCACCGCGCTCGCGCGCACCGCGCCCCACTCGCGGATCAGGTGGAAATAGATCAGGAAGGCGATCGCGGTCGAGAAGACGCCGAGATACACGAGGGAGACCGCCGCGCCGGGCGAGGCGAGGACGGCGCGTGCGGAAGGCCAGGGCTCGGCGAAGAGGGAGGCGACGAAAAGGAAAGCCAGGCCCGCGCAGGTCTGATGGAACACGTTGGCCCGAAAGTCGACCTTCGCGCGTCCCGACAGCAGCGAGCGCGTGAGCAAGGTGCCGATCCCGTAGCAGACCGCCATCAGCAGGACGGCCGCGGTGCCCGCGAGCTCACCGCGCGAGCCGCCGAACGTCAGCATCGGGCTGCAGATGATCGCGATGCCGCCGAAGCCCAGGAGAAGGCCCGCGGTTTTGCGCGCGGTGAAAGCCTCTCCGCTTCCGGCGAGGAGGCCGAACGTGAAAGTCCATATCGGCACGGTCCCGTTGAGGATTCCGGCCAGGCCCGGAGAGATGCGCTTCTCGCCCCAGAACAGGAGGGCGAACGGCAGGCCCTGCGCGAAGAGCCCGGCCAGCCACATCCGGCGGCGAATGGCCGGGGGAACGCCCAGGTCCCTCCCTTGATATTTGAAGAGGGCGCCCAGGACCGCGAGCGCCAACGCGACGCGCAGCATCGCGCAGAACGTGGACGGAAAAACTTGCACCGCGAACTTGATCGCGACGAAGGAGCCGCCCCAGAACGCGGCGAGCAGGACGAAGAGGATGAGGTCGACGGTTTTACGCGGGAACAATCTTTCCCAGGACGCGAGGCCCGCGCGCGCCCGTGGCCGACGGGGCATTGTTCGTCTTCCCGTCGAGCGCGCGCGACGCCAGCCAGGCGAAGCAGGCGGCCTCCTTGGCCATGACGGGCAGAGCCGTCACGCCGACGGGCGTGGGCGAAAACAGCGCGCGAAGGCGGCGCATCAGGTGGCCGTTGAGCGCGCCCCCGCCGGAGATCACGACCTCGCTCAGCGGACCGGGCGCGCTCCCGAGGACGCCGAGCCACAGCGAGCGCGCGGTGAGCTCGGCGAGGGTCGCCAGCGCGCCGGGAAGCTCCTTGGGCGCCAGGCGCGGATAGAGCCGGTCGAGCAGCGCGGGGCCGAACGTCGAGCGGTCGAGGGACTTGGGCGGCATCCGGAGAAAATAGGGATGGGCGAGCAGCCTTTTCACGAGCGCCTCGTCGACGGCTCCCGCGGCGGCGAGGCGGCCGCCCGCGTCGAAGTCGCGCCGGCCTTTCGTGGCGCGACGCATGGCCTCGTCCATCAGCGCGTTGCCGGGGCCGGTGTCGAACGCGGCGTGGATTTTTCCGTGCCCGAGGATCGTCGCGTTGGAGATCCCGCCGATGTTGACGACGGCCTTGAGCGGACCGCGTCCGTAGAGAAAAAGGTCGAAGGCGGGCACCAGCGGAGCGCCCTGGCCTCCGGCGGCCATGTCGCGGGGGCGGAAGTCGGCGACGACGGTGACGCCCGCTCGCTCGGCGATGACGGCGGGCTCGGCGATCTGGAGCGTGTTGGGCGGGACGGCGTTCGGGCCGTGCCAGACGGTCTGGCCATGGGAGCCGATCACCGACGGCTTGGCTCGTCCCGCGATCGCGAGCGCGGCGGAGGCGAACGCCTCGCCGAGCTCGACGTTGAGGCGGGAAAGCTCCGCGACGGAGAGCTGCGGCGCGCCGAGGACGCGCTTCTTGAGCGCCGCGGAGTAGGGGTAGGTGCGGTGGCGCACGACGACGAGCCCGTCCGGCCCGATCCTCACGAGCGCGGCGGTCACGCCGTCGGCGGAGGTGCCGGACATCAGGCCGACGGCCAGGCGAGAGCTCATGGCGGGGACTTTATCAATTAAAAATCGACGCCGACGGCGAGCGCGGCCGCGGGCCGCAAAGAACCTTTGAGGGGAGCGACGCCCGGGCGCTGGAAAAGAATGAGGTCCTTTTCCTGGAACACGATCTCAAATTTTTCGCGGCGCAGGAAACCCATGACGCGAGCGACAGCCGCGGGCTCGGAGATCCGCATCCAATACTCGCTGAGCAGCACCTGATCGGGCATATAGAGGTCGTCCTCGAAGAGCTGGTTGGGAAAGGAGTTCGGAAGATATTTGATGTAGCGCCTTAATGCGAAGTGCGGCGTCAAATAGCCTTCGCACCAAAGCTTGGACTCCGGCGGAATCAAGGGGATGAGCTTAGGCACGATCGTCTTCCAAACGGAAGGCATCAGCTTCGTGTTGTACGCGCCGATGGAGAACAAGCCGAAGGAGACGACGAAGAGGATGTAGGCCGCGAGCAGCCGCGTCTTTTTAGGGCCGACTCGCGTCCATGCCGCGGTCGCGCCGACGACGGTCGCGACAAAGATCGGGCCGAGGATGAAGCCGCTGTAGTAGCCCAGCAAGCGATGATAGTTGAAGTGGTTTCCGAGCTGATGCGGAAGCCATGTGCAGTAGATCGGCAGAAGAGCGGCGCCGGACAGCAGCGGAAACAGCCCCGAGAACAGCAGATTCTGGAGCGCGGGCCACAGCTTTTCGAGCGGGAAGACCAGCGCCGCCGGGTAGACCCACGGCTTATGAACGAGATTCCAAAGAGCTTCCTCGCTTGATCCGCCGAGCGCGGGAAAGAAATAGCCGGTTCCCATCTTGATTCGAGCGGCCGGAAGCCCGCTTCGGATCCAGCGGATCAGCGAAAATTCGAAGAGGGCGAGAAGCAGGCTTCCCGCCACGAGACCGGCTCCAGCGCGGGCCTTCGCTCCTTGCGGAAGATGTAGTAAAGCCCCACGCCGAAAAGCACCGCGACGCCTTCTTCCTTGGCCGTCAGCATCAGGGCGAACGACCCGACGGCGAGGACGGGGTGGCCGGACTCGAGGAAATAGGCCGCCCAGACGAACAGCGGGGTCGCGAACACCGAATCCTCGAGGATCGTGCCCATGAGATCGTGGAATCGGGGATGCGCGACGGCCATGAGCGCCAAGAGCCAGGGCAGCAGGCGGCTGGTCGTGCGGCGCTTCGCGAGCAGATAGACGCCGAAAATTGTCGAGCCGAGCGCGAGGCCGTGAAGAATGACGTACACATCGAGGTCGTTCCACAGCAATAGAAAGGGCGATAGGATCGCGGACAGGAGGGAGAAATGGCCGGCCAAGGTCGGCATGCCGTACATGCTGCTGTAGTAGCCGTGGCCGTGGATCGCGTTCCAGGAGTAATGGACGACGTGAGCCGAGTCCGACGTAAGCTGGAAATTCCGGTATTGCGCCATCTTGAGCAATACGATCCAAACGGGCAATGCCGCTCCCCAGATCGCGACGGCCCAGCGGAATTCAGCCTTAGGGCTCAGCGCCCGGATTTTACTGGGGAGGGGAAGCGGATTCTTAAGGAGAATCACGGCGGCCGCCACCGCGGAAACCGAGCCGATCAGCCACCAGAGCCAATTCGCCCCGTCGAAAACGAGTTCAGGCCAGGTCACTTCGAGGTCACCAGGGCGGCCTAGCCAAGCAGCGAGGCGAGGGCGCCGTCGAGCGACGGATGCCGGAACTTGTAGCCGCGCGCGAGGAGCTTCCTGGGCGGCGCGTTCTGCCCGCCGAGCAGCATGGACGACATTTCGCCGAGCGCGAGCTTCAGGACGAACGCGGGCACCGGAATGAACGCGGGACGATGCAGAGCGTTCCCAAGCGCTTGGGTGAACTCCGCGTTCGTCTTGGCGTCCGGCGCCGTTACGTTCACGGGCCCGGTCACCTTCGCGTCGTCGACCGCGAAAAGGAGCGCGCCCACCGCGTCGTCGACGTGGATCCACGGGAAAGGCTGGCGGCCGGAGCCGAGCGGACCGCCCAGGCCGAGCTTGAACGGCGGCAGCATCTTGGCGAGCGCGCCGCCCTTGCCTAGCACCACGCCAAAGCGCGTCATCACGACGCGCACGTCGAGCTTCTCCGCGTCGCGCGCGTCGCGCTCCCATTGACCGCACAGCGCCGCGAGGAAGTCGGCGCCGCGGGCCGCCTCCTCCGGCGATTCGCCTTCGACATGTCCGTAATAGCCGACGGCCGAGGCGTTCACGAGGACCAGCGGGCGCTCTTGCGCCGCGGCGATCGCGGCGATCACCGCGCGCGTGCTGTCGACGCGGCTCTTGATCAGCGCGAGCTTGCGCTCCGGCGTCCAGCGGCCTCCGGCCACGCTCTCTCCCGAGAGGTTGATGACCGCGTCGGCGCCGTCGACGGTCATCGCCCAGGGGCCGGGATCGCGGCCGTTCCAAAGGCGCGCGTCCACCTGTCCGTCCCAGCGGCGCTGGGCGTGCGGCAGGTCGCGCGTGAGCAGGACGACCTTATCGCCGCGCTCGAGCAGCGCCGACACGAGCGCGCTCCCGATGAAGCCCGTGCCGCCGGCGAGGACTATTTTCATGGTCGTATTATGGGATTTTTCCGGTCCCCGAAACCGACACAAGCACGGAGGAAGCCTCGATGGGCTGGGGCGCGCGCCAATTCAGGAAGCGGAAGCCCGCGCACGTCTTGCCGTCGCTCTCGGCGAGCCACAGCATGCGGCCGTCGCCGCGCGCGATCGCGTCGAGGACGCGGCGAACCGTCGCGCCTTTATAGACGATGACCTGCACGCGCGCGTAGCGGGCGTCCTCCGTGTCGCCCGTCAAGGAGGCGAGCCCCGCGTTTCCGGGCGCGGGCCAGCCGGATTCCCGCAGGAGCATCAAAGCGGCTACGCCGCACGGCAAGCGCGCGATCCGGCACAGGTCCCCGAGGTCCGTCTCACCGTCGGCGCGCGCGTCGTAGATCGGCCACCCGCGCACCTTGTCTAGAGCCGACGACGGGGGGGCCGCGGCGGCCGGGAGGCACAGCGCGAGTGCCAGAAGCCGCGCGATCAAGGCGCGGCGTCCTTCCGGAAGACGAGCTCCGGAAGGGGGGACTCGGCGCGCGCGGTCTTCTTCGCCGGCGCCGGCGGCGTCAGTTCGAACCAGGTCCAGGTCAGGCGCGAAATCCAATGGCCTCCGCAGGGTACGCAGCGGTCGAAGAGCGGCTGCAGGCGGTCAAGGCTGCCCGCCTCGAGCGGCGCGGCGCAGTCGGGGCAAAGCCGCGGCGGGGAAAGGTCGTCGCGCTTGATCGCCGTCCAGGTGCTTTCGGCCGTGCCGTACGCGGCGAGCCAGCCCATGAGGTCGCGCGTGCGGCACCAGGAGCCCTCGCAGGCGGGGCAGCCGTCGCCGGCGACCGGGCGCGACCCGGCGCGCATGACGCCGCCGCATTCCGGGCAGTAGGTTCGACCGGAGAGGCGCGTGTACGTGCGCCAAGCCGTCACGACGGCGTTGATCGACCGGTCCAGCGCGCGCGAGAGCTGTTCGCCGAAGAAGTACATCGCGGCCGGGATCGCCATCATGACGTACGCCGTCTTGTGATAGCCGACGCCCCAGACGGTCGCCACGCCCATGCAGGCGACGAGGATCCCGTATAGGATCAGCCGCTGCTCGCTCCCTTCCTTGCCGCAGGCGCCGCCGGGGCAGCTCATATCGTCGAAGTATAGCCCCGGGAGGGCGAAATGACAAGTATCAGCGACGCCTTATTTCTTTCCGTACGCGCGGCCCGCGAGGTCGCGCTCCTCCACGGTCAAATACTTCGGATCGACTTCGGCGCCCATCTGGCCGGTCGACGCGAAATGTTTGTGGAGGCGTCTGGCGTAGATACGCGTGGCGACGAACGACCAAATCGCGTTCTTCTTGCCGCGCGAGGCCAAAGTCTCGAGGCTGATCTCATCGGGATCTCCGCCGTTGACCGTGCGGATGATGCCGTCCGCGATCGCCCACGCGGCCTCCGGCGAGGCTGGATCGAGGCCGTTGGCCCGGAGGAACGCTTCGGCGGCGGGCGAGAGCTTGCCGCGAACGGCGGGAGCGCCCCACGACGCGGCCCAGGCTTTATTGCTGAGCCTGCCCGCGGCCTTGAGCGTCGTCATATCCGGGCCCTCGCTGTGCCAGTCGATGGCGCGAATGTCGAGATCCTTCGGACGGTCGGCGAACTTGAGCGCCTTCCCGGCGGCGACGAAGGCCGAGGCCTCGCGCATATAGCCGCGGGCGGCGAGGTAGCGTTCGGCGTCGGCCGGCTTCGACGCGGCGAGCTCCGCGTACCTTTCGCGCTCTTCAGGGGTGGGCAGATCGGCGGGGGAGAGGGTTGCGGCGTTCACGGCGCCGGCGAGCGCGAGGCAGCAGAGCAGCGAGACCATCGAGGTTTTCATGGCCGAAGTCTAACAATTGTGGGAACAATTCGCGGGGGTGAATCGTATAGTAGAGATGGGTATCCTGCGCCGTCCGCTGTTCTGGGTCGTAGTGGCCGCCGTGATGGCGGCGCTCATCGCGCGGCGCGAGGGGATGCTCTCGCCTCCGCGCGATGAAGCCTGGCGGGAGGCTTCTTATCAGGGGCCCGTGCGCCTCGAAGGCGCGCTCGACGCCGCCGTACGCCAGACGCGGCGCGGCTGGCGCACGAAGCTTCTCTTCGCGTCCCCGACGGGGCCGCAGCGCGCCTTGATCTGGCTGCCGCGGGGGCGCGCCGTCGACGATCTCGAGCGCGGGCGGAAGGCCGTCGTCGAGGGGAAGCTGCGCCCGCCGCGACGCATGCGCGATCCGGGAGACTTCGACGAAGCCGGCGCGCTCGAGGCCGCCGGCTGCGGCTGGGTGCTGCACGCGCGCGAGGTCACGGTGTCGACGTCCGCGCCCGCGCGCTTCCTGCCGTGGGCGTGGGCGCAACGCGCGCGGCTGTCCGCCGAGGCGGCGTTCGGGCGCCGTCTGCCCCCGGAGCGGGCCGCGCTGCTCGCCGGGATCGCGCTCGGCGACGCGGGGGCCCTGTCCGACGGGCTCGCGAAGGCGGTGCGCGACGCGGGTGCTACGCACCTGCTCGTCGCGTCGGGCTCGAACATCGGCTTCGCGGCGGCCGCGGCCGCTTTGCTCGCCCTCGCGGCGGGGCTGAGGCCCGGGCCGCGCGCGGTTTTAACGCTCGGCGCCGCGGGCTTCTACACCTTGATGACGGGTGCCGACCCGCCCTGCGTTCGCGCCTGGATCATGCTGGCCGCGGCGCTCACGGGACGGGCGCTCGGCCGGGAGACCTCGCCCTCCGCGTCGCTGACCTTCGCGGCCGCCGTGATGCTCGCCGTCGATCCGGCCTCGGCGCTGTCGCCGAGCGCAATCATGAGCGTCGGAGCCTGCGCCGCGATCATCTGGGCGGGCGGCGCCGCGGAAAACGCGGCTCCGGCCTCCTGGCCCCGGCTCGCGCGCGCGGCGGCGACCCTCTTCCTCGTCAGCGCCGCCGTCGCCGCGGCTCTCTGGCCGCTGTGGCTTTCGGTGTTCGGGCGGGCCTCGCTCGTCGGGCCGTTCGCGAACCTGATCCTGGTCCCGCTGTCGGGGCCGCTGCTCGCGGGAGGCTTCGCGCTGTGGGCCGCCGACGCCTGGCTGCCGGCCGCCGCGCCCGCGGCGGCGAGGCTCGTCGGCGCGGGCCTCTGGCTCTTCGAGCGGACCTGCGTGCGCGCCGCCGCGCTGCCCTGGGCGGCCGTCGAGCCGCGGCCGTGGACCGCCGCCGAGATCGTGGCTTGGCTCATGCTGCTGGCCGCCCCGGCGCTTTGGCCTCGCCGCGGGGCGTGCGCGGCCCTCGTCGCCGCGGCCGCCGTGGCGCTCCTGCTCGGCCGGGCGCTGGCTCCGCGCCCGCCCATTTCGGCCTTATTTTTGACCGACGGGAGCGTCCTTCTGCGCTTCAACGGGGGGCCCGCGCGGCACTTGGGACCGAAGCCGCCGCGCGCGACGGCCCGGCGCGCGGCGCGCGCTCTCGGCGCGGGGCCGCTCGCGAGCCCCGCCGTCGGGGGGCCGTGGACGCTGCGCCTCGGGCTCGTCGAGCTTCGCTTCGGGTCTAACGAAAAACCTTCCGCCCGAAGGGTGCAAGGAGCGTTTGCTATAATCGAGGCTCCTCGGGCGTCCGCGTTCGAGGTCATCACCGATGGCGAAACCTACTGGCTCCAAGATCCCCTCCAGCCGGGCGTTCGGCTCGGTCCTCATTTTCCGCAACGAGGCCAAGCCCGATATGTCCCGGACGCTCGCGCACGTGCGCTCCCTGCTCAAGGGCCTCGGCGTTCGCGTGACGACGGCCGCGAAAGCCCCGACGGCTCGGTCACTCCGCGACGCCGACCTCGCGGTCGCGCTCGGCGGCGACGGCACGATGCTTCAGGTCGCGCGCGTGGTCGCCCCGCGCGGCATTCCGCTGCTCGGCGTCAACATCGGGACGCTTGGCTTTCTTTCCGCGACGGAGGCGGGGGACCTCAAGCGCAGCCTGGCCTCCGTCATCGCGGGGCGCTACGCCGTCGAGGAGCGCTCGATGCTCTCGGCCGAAGTCCTACGCGGCGGACGGCGTATCTACGGCCCGGACCTGGCCCTCAACGAGGTCGTCATCCGCTGCGGAGAGCAGGCGCGCGCGATCACGCTCTCGACGCGCTCGGGGGAGCGCTTCGTCGCCGATTATTTCGGCGACGGGCTCATCGTCGCGACGCCGACGGGATCTACGGCCTATTCTCTGGCCGCTTCGGGCCCGATCATCGATCCTTCTCTCGACGTGACGCTCGTCGCGCCGATCTGCCCTCACGCGCTGACGCAGCGCCCGCTGATCGTGCCCGCCCACCTGCCGCTGACGATCCTGCTCGGCAAGCGCCGCGAGGGCGAGGCGCCGCGCGTGCTCGTCTCGCTCGACGGGCGCTCCGGCTGCGACCTCAAGATCGGCGACGAGGTCCGCGTGCGCCGCGCCGAGACGCCGCTGCGCCTGCTGCTGCCCGCGGGCCGCTCGTTCTTCGAGGTCCTGCGCCGCAAGCTCAAATGGGGGCAGAGGTAGAATGATCAGGCGCCTGAAGGTGCTTAACTTCGCGGTGGCCGAGAAGGTCGAGCTCGAGCTCGGCCCGGGCTTCACCGCGCTTACCGGCGAGACCGGCGCGGGCAAGTCCATCCTGCTCGAGGCCCTGGGCTTCCTGCTGGGCGGTCGCGGCTCCTCCTCGTGGCTTCGCGCGGGCGCGGACCGCCTGGAGGTGTCGGGCCTCATCGACCTGGCCGACGCCCCGGCCGACCTGCGCCGCGAGCTCGACCTGTCGGGCAAGACCGTCGAGCTCAAGCGCGAGCTCGACTCGACGGGCCGCACGCGCGCGCTGATCGCCGGCCGTGCCGCGCCGGTCGCCGCGCTCGCGCGCATCGGAGAGCACTTCGCCGACTTCCACGGCCAGCACGAGAGCCGGACTTTGCTCAAGTCGTCCTCGCAGCTCGACCTGCTCGACGCCTTCGGCGGCCTCGAGGCGGAGCGCGAGGCCCTGCGCGACGCGCACGCCGCGTGGTCGGCGCTCACGGCGCGCCTCGAGGCGTCGTCCCTGTCCGAGGCCGAGCGCGAGCGCCGCGCCGACCTGCTGCGCTTCCAGCTCTCCGAGATCGACGATGCGAAGCTCCGCGCGGGCGAGGACGAGGAGCTCGAGGACAAGCTCCCGCGCCTCAAGAACGCCGAGCGCCTGCGCGGCCTCGCCGACGCGGCCTATGGCCTGCTCTACGCCGAGGAGAACGCCGCCGTCGCGCGCCTGCTCAAGGCCGCGCGCGCCGTCTCGGACCTCGCCAAGATCGACCCGGCCGCCGGCGGCCTGCACACCGAGCTCGAGGAGGCGCATGTCGCCGCGGCCTCGGTCGCGCGCGAGCTCGGCGCGTACCGTGATTCCGTCTCGGCCGATCCCGCCGCCCTCGACGCGCTGCTCACGCGCCAGGACGCTCTCGCTAGGCTCAAGAAGCGCCATGGCGTCACGATCGCCGACGTGCTCGCCGCGCGCGAGCGCATGGCCGCGGAGCTCGACGGCCTCGTCAACGCGGACGCGCACCTCGAGAAGACGCGCAAGGAGCTCGCGAAGGCCGAGGCTTCGCTCGCGAAGCTCGCCAACGACGCGCACGACAAGCGCGTGAAGGCCGCCAAGAAGCTCGACGCCGCCGCGCTTAAGGAGCTCAAGGTCCTCGGCCTGCCGCACGCGCGCTTCGCCTGCTCCGTCGAGATGGAGGAGGGAAGCTGGACGAAGACGGGCGCCGACACCGTCGAGTTCCTGCTCGCGCCCAATCCCGGCGAGCCGCCTCGGCCCGTCAGGACCGCCGCCTCCGGCGGCGAGTTATCTCGCGTCATGCTCGCCCTTAAGACCGTCTTCGCGAAGGCCGATCGAACGGCATTGCTTGTCTTCGACGAGGTCGACGCCGGCATCGGCGGCGAGGTCGCGCACGCCGTCGGCGAGCGGCTGTCCGCGCTCGCGAAAGGCCGCCAGGTGCTCTGCATCACGCACCTTCCTCAGGTCGCCTGCTTCGCGCAGACGCACTTCCACGCGGTCAAGGATGTCGCGGCGGGGCGCACGCGCCTGCGCGTCGACCGGCTCGCCGGGGACCTGCGCCTCGAGACGGTCGCGACGATGCTCGGCGGCAAGCCGACGGGCGCGTCCCGCAAGCACGCCCAAGAATTACTGGAGAGTTCAATCTCATGAGCCAAAAGATCCGCACGCGCTTCGCGCCGTCGCCCACGGGCTTCCTGCACATCGGAGGCGCGCGCACGACCTTGTATAACTGGCTTTTCGCGCGCCGGCACAAGGGCGATTTTATCTTGCGCATAGAAGACACCGATGAGGTCCGCTCGACCGACGACTCGGTCACCGCGATCCTCGATTCGGTCAAGTGGCTCGGCCTCGACTGGGATGAGGGTCCCGTGGACGGCAAGACCGACCGCGGCCCCCATACGCCGTACTTCCAGATGCAGCGCGTCGCGGTCTACCGCAAGTATCTCGACCAGCTCGTCGCCGAGAGCAAGGCGTACCGCTGCTACTGCACGAAGGAGGAGCTCGACGAGTTCCGTCGCATAGCACAGCTCGAGAAACGTCCGCCTCGCTACCCCGGCAAGTGCCGCTCGCTGAGCCCCGCGCAGCGCGCAGAGCTGGAAGGAGCCGGCAAGAAGTTCTCGATTCGCTTCAAGATGCCGGCCGAGGGCGCTACGATCGTCGACGACCAGATCCGCGGCAAGGTCTCATTCGAGAACAACCTGCAGCAGGACCTCGTGATCTGGAAGACGACCGACGGGCCCACCTACAACTTCTGCTGCGTCATCGACGACCACCTCATGGAGATGACGCACGTGGTCCGCGGCGACGAGCATCTCTCCAACACGCCGTCTCAGATCCAGATCTACTACGCGCTCGGCTGGCAGCCGCCGCTGTTCGCGCACCTGTCCATGATCCTCGGGCCTGACGGCTCGAAGCTCTCCAAGCGCCACGGCGCCACGTCGGTGCTCGAGTACCGCGACCAGGGCTACCTTCCGCACACGATGCGCAACTACCTGGCGCTGCTCGGCTGGTCGAACACGGAGTCGCAGCAGCTGTTCACTGACGAGGACCTGATCTCTAAGTTCGACCTCGAGGGCTGCCAGAAGAGCCCCGCGACGTTCGACACGGTCAAGCTCAACTGGATGAACGGCGAGTATATCAGGCAGACGCCGGTCGCCGAGCTCGTGAAGCTCGCCATGCCTTTCCTGGAGAAGGCCGGCCTCGTCGGCCTGCCCGGGCCCGCGCTCGAGAAGGTCGTGGCGCTCGAGCACGAGAAGTTTAAGCTGCTCTCCGAGATCCCGACCTTAATCGAGTTCTTCTATAAACCGGTCGTCTTCGATCCCAAGGCGTTCGACAAGGTCCTCAAGGCGCCCGGCGCTAAGCAGGTTCTCCTCGACATGGCCGAGGCGTTGCTAGCCTTCTCTCCGTTCGAGGACAAGGCCATCGAAGCGCGCATCCGGCAGTTCGTGGCGGACAAAGGCCTCAAGAACGGCCAGGTCTTCCATCCTATCCGCGTGGCCGTCAGCGGCCGGACGGAGGGCCCAACGTTGTTCCTCATGCTCGAGATCATGGGCAAGGAAACAGTCGTCGCGCGCTTGAAGGAAGCCGCGGCTCGGATCGGCTAGCGTAGGCCTTGCGCGGACCGTTTATTCTCATATACTATCGCGTTCCAAATTTTCCGGAGGCGTTATGACGAAGAAACTCGCAAAAAAGGCCGCGAAGCCGAAAGATACCTCGGCTAAAGATTTGGCGTGGCTGACGCCGGCGAAGATCAAGGCGATCCGCAACGAGCTCGTCGTCATGCGCGACGACATCCTGCGCACGGTGCGCAAGCAGAGCATCGGCGAGGTCGACAACGGCGATTCCGTCGACCAGGCGAGCCAGTCCATCGAGAAGGAGCTCATGTTCGAGCTCTCCGACAACGAGCGCACGACGCTCGACATGGTGGAGGCCGCCATCCGCAAGATCGACAACGGGACCTACGGCCTGTGCGAGGCCACCCAGAAGCCGATCACGCGCGCCCGCCTCGAAGCGATCCCTTACGCGCGCTACTCGATCGCGTACCAGAACCAGATCGAGCAGAAGGTGACGGAAGCGGCCGAGCCGGGCCTCGACTTCAGCGTCATCGGCGAGACTGAGCGCGCCGGGGACTAAACGGCTTCGGGCAGCGCTTCCTCGCGCCACGCGCCGAAGCCGCCGACGAGATCGGTGACGTCATCATGGCCCGCGGCGCGCAGGATGCTGGCCGCGATCGACGAGCGGTAGCCTCCCGCGCAGTAGACGGCGACGGGCTTGCCCCGCGGCACGTCGGCTGCGGCCCGGGGCCAGCGCGCGAGCGGCAGATGCAGGCTGCCCGCGACGAAGCCTCCGGCGCGCTCCGCGTCCGTGCGCACGTCGACGACGAGGGGGGCGTCCGGGGCGGCCAGGCGCTCGGCCAGCGCCCGCGCGGTGGTCCGGGGGGACCGGCCGACGAGGTCCGGGCGCGCGTCGAGCGCGAGCATGCCGCCGCGCAGCACCCCGGCGACGCGGTCGATGCCCACGCGGAAGAGGCGCAGCACGGTCTCCTTCTCGCGGCCGGCGGCCGCAAGCACGATCACGGGGTGCTCTCGATCGACGATGGACCCCGCCCAGTTCGCGAACTTCCCGTCGAGGCCGACGTTGAGCGCGCCTCGCCAATGCGCCCCCGCGAAGTCGGCGGGATCGCGCGAGTCGAGAATCCGCGCGCCGTCCTTCGCGAGCCGCTCCGCCTCGTCGACGGAGAGCTCGGGCAGCGACGCCAGAGCCGCGTCGACCGTGCCGTGCTCGCGGCGGTTCATTTCCGCGTCGTGCGCGAAGTAAGCGGGCGCCTCAGGCTGGTCGACCGTGACGAGCGCCGTGAACTCAGCCTTGCTCTTGGCCTTCAGGGCGTAATTATAGAGCTTCTGCTCGCCGATCGTCGAAACGCGCTCATCGGACATGTTCTTGCCGCAAGCCGAGCCCGCTCCGTGCGCGGGATAGACGAGCGTCTCATCCGGCAGCGCCATGAGCTTGTCGTGCAATGAATCGTAGAGCATGCCCGCGAGATCCTCGGCCTTGAAGCCGACCGAGGCCATGAGGTCGGGGCGGCCGACGTCGCCGATGAACAAGGTGTCTCCGGTCAGCACGG
>Ga0163144_10006381_pt1 | contig 26018 bp, 23 predicted proteins | sample OliLak19BULKMAT1_FD_123175 | JGI IMG/M metagenome (GOLD analysis project Ga0163144, IMG submission 123175) | Freshwater microbial mat bacterial communities from Lake Vanda, McMurdo Dry Valleys, Antarctica - Oligotrophic Lake LV.19.BULKMAT1 | ecosystem: Environmental > Aquatic > Freshwater >...
AGCTATACGCTCCGAATCATGCAATGAATATTGTTAGATTATTGCCCCATAAACGCATCGTTATCTGATGACCGCGTGAATGAATACATCGTTACTTGACGCTGATGCTCACTCTGCGTAGTATATGGGCATCCTTTGGTATCTGATTATATGCGTTGTACGGCTCCCCAATGTTTTGAAGCCGCTCAACAAATGCCAGGCCGTGTCGCCTGTGCACAGGGTGAGGCGTGTTGATGGATATTCTCGTTGTCGACGATGAACTAGCAACATTGCGGCTCATCTGTTTTGTGCTTGAACAAGCTGGTTATACACCACGCCATGTTCCGAATGGCATGCAGGCGCTAGCCGAAATCGAGCGGCGTGAACCAGATCTCGTGTTGCTTGATGTTGCGATGCCAACCCTCGATGGGTTCGAGGTCTGTCAACAGATTCGGCTCGTATCAAGCGTGCCGATTATGTTTCTCACGGCGCGTGGCCTGGTTCAGGATCGGGTCAAAGGGCTGCGGCTTGGTGGCGATGATTATATCATCAAGCCCTTCGAGGCCGAGGAATTGATAGCGCGCGTGAATGCTGTTCTACGGCGTAGCCGCCGAAGCACCCGCGAATCATCACGCTTCACCTGTGGTGCAATCAGCCTCGATCCATTAACACAGGTGGTGACGATCAACAATAATCAGCGCAGCGATCTGACGCCAATCGAATTTCGGCTGATGCACTACCTGATGCAGAATGTCGGGCAGATTCTGACGACAGATCAGATCCTCAGTGATGTGTGGGGCTATAGCGATAATACTGCTCGTAATCTTGTTGCCGTCTATATCCGGCGTCTCCGAACCAAGATCGAGCCATCGGCCAGCCGCCCGGACCATATCAAAACCGTTGCAAAAGGCTACCGCTTCGAGACATGATCGAGCGACCGATCTTCACCAGCCGTACCGAGTATGGTACACGCTTCACTGATCCAGCCTTCTGGCAGCCATATGTTGCCGAAATATGCTATCGTCATGGATTGCTCTGCACCGCGATCCGAGCGGGTTTGCCAGGAACAAATGCGGTGTTTCTGGTCGATCAGCGCTATGCGATCAAACTCTATCCCGATTTATTTGGCGGCGCATTCAGCTTCCCTGCCGAGCGGAAGTGCTACGAACTTATTGCCCAATCCGATGGTATTCTGGCTCCACGGCTGATTGCAAGTGGGCAACTGTTTGATCGCGATGGCGGTTGGCATTGGCCATATGTGATCACATCCATGTTGCCTGGGCAAAGCCTCAGGGAAGTGCAGGATGTTGGGTTTGAGGATCGGCTCGCGCTCGCAACTTGGTTAGGGGCGTTGCTGCGGCATATTCATGCGCTCCCAATCGATGACAATAGCCCACTGCGTGCGGATTGGGATGCGTATACAGCGTTCATTAGCACACAACGGGCGAATGTGGTTGAACTCCAGATCGCCAGGAACCTATTGCCAGAACACCTCTGTCTCCAGCTCAACCAGTATCTTCTACGTGTTGAAGTGCTGATTAATCACTCCAACACCCCAAAACTCCTGCATGGCGATCTGAATCGTGACCATGTACTGGGGGAATGGGCTGGTGGGCACTGGCAGCCAACCGGCGTGATCGACTTTGGTGATGCACGCGTTGGTGATCCAGCCTATGATCTGGTGGCATTACATATTGGGCTGTTCGATGCCGACAAACGGCTGTTACAGGCGTTTCTCCGTGCCTATGGCGAACCAACCTTGGCCGCCGCACTTCCACAGCGATCAATGGCCCTAACACTGCTGCATGAATTCAGCATCCTTGGCAAGCTCAAGCCTGTATTGCAAACGGTAGCAACCCTCAGCGAACTCGCCGATCTGCTATGGAACCTGGAGACGCCGGGAGTATGAATTCAGGAGTGAGAAGTCAGAAGGGCTGGTGTACCCGACCGGTATTCAGAAGCCAGAAGTCAGGAGTCAGAAGGGCTGGCGCACCAGCAAGCCTTTATCGAATATGGTCGTGCTGAGACCTGACAGGTCTGCCTCGAACACTTTCCGATGGCTTCTCCAAGACCTATCAGGTCTTATTTCAAAGGTATTGCCTTTAGACCTCACCCCAACTCCTCCCCCGTTCTGGGAGAAGGGGCGCGGGGATGAGGGGCAAAGCAGTTCAATCATTCTGACTTCTGAATACTGACTCCTGAATACTCTCTATACCTGAGATGGGGCAATAATCACATTTGCGGGGGGCGTCACACCCTTGCCATAGGTCCAGAAATCAGTCCAGGGCTGGTAATGCGTGTGGAAGGTATCCAGGCGGAGTACCTGGCCACTTGGCAGTACAACACTGCGAGCGAGTGTGACATCCATTCCTGGCCGTCCATGCACCAGTTGGAGTTTTTGGCCAGATGCGAGTTTGGGATCATACTGCCAGATCGCCAGCCCTGGATTGACCCGATTACGAACATCTGGGCCGCGATAGGCAACCTGCCGACCGTCACCGGTTCCGTAGAGATCGAATGTCACCGTTCCGCGAGCGACATCAACATTCGTCACAATTGTTACTGGGGTTGGCATATCATTGCGCCAGCGGAAATCGACTCCTGGTGTGAACACCGTTGCATCGAAGCCGGGGATATTTTCGTAGAAATAAACGACATAGCTATGCGGAATACGGCGCATAACCTCCAGGCCTGCATTGGCCACCGCACGGAACATGGTCGTCGAGACCTGGCATAGCCCACCGCCGATCACCCGATCCAGCTTGCCATTCACAATCCCGTAGCCCTCAACAAAGCCAGATGCTTCCGAGAAATCGTGATTGCCAATGAAGGAGAATTCTTCGCCTGGTTGCACGATCTGGCCATCGAACAATGCCGAGGCGCGTTGGACATTGGTGCGCCGCTCATAGGAAGAACCACGGAAACCGGTTGTCGCACTGCCGAGCAACGCCATTGGAGTGGCCGGGGCCGTATATCCAGCCAATTCCGAACGAGCCTCGAGCGCCTGCCGCCCCAGATGGCCAAGCTGGATCGCATTGGGCGTAAAGGCCGCCTCGGGATGCAGTTCAAAGCGTGCCCGTTGAAAATACTGCACAACCCGCTCAACACCATCGGAGCTGGTTTCCGATAATTCCTCCGAAATAGGGTATCCAAAGGCGATCAGGCCATTCTTGCGCTGCCAGTATTCCAGAAAAGCGCCGCCAATCGAGTGCCCACTTTCTGGAAAAAACTTCCGGCCATTCTCCGGCTCGCCGGATAACCATTGAAATGCTGGATCAGTGCGGCTAGCAGTCAACTCACTGCCAAGCAATGAGAGTGCCACAGAATCGGCCAAATCGGGCCGCAGTTCAAAGCGTGCTCGCTCAAAATATTGAACCTGGGTTGCACCATCGGTGAAGACTTCGGTCAGCGGCAGGCCAAAGAGTTCCAGGCCGCCATTGCGCTCATAGAAGAGCCGGAATTTGAACCCAATATTATGACCAGTTTCGGGGAAATAGATCTGCACAGTGGGTGCTGGAGCAACACCAGGCGCAGCCAATACATGTGAGAATGGAGCCAACGCCGCAGCCGCGCTGGCTGCTATGGTAGCCCGAATGAGGGCACGACGGGACATCAACCACCTCCGACCAAACGTATTGTAAAGCGTTATCATTCAACAATTATACAAGAACAACTATATCATAATCGCTTTAAATCGGGAATAGGGCATCAGCAAAATCGATGCTGCTCTTCAGCCGCACGCTAGACAAGCGCCGAAAGACGCTGTGGTATAATTCGCTCGCAATGAAAACACTTGCTATTGTTATCGCCAACTATAACACCCGCGATCTTCTGCGTGCCTGCCTGGCTTCGCTCAGGGAAGGGGCTGCGCGTAGCAATGCTGCCATCTGGGTTGTGGACAACGCCTCGCACGATGGCAGTGCGGCAATGGTTCAGGCCGAATTTCCGCATGTACAGCTGATTGTGAACAGCCATAATGGTGGCTTCGCCTATGCCAACAATATTGCCATTCGCCAGATTCTGGATGATAGCGCGCCAAACACACATCCAGAGTATGTCCTGCTGCTGAACCCAGATACGCTTACGCCACCTGGTTCGCTGGATATGCTTGTTGATTATATGGAGCGCCATCCGGCGGTTGGCGCCTGTGGGCCACGGTTATTGTTGCCAGATGGATCGCTGGATCTGGCATGTCGACGTTCATTTCCAACCCCCGAAGTCTCGCTGTATCGCATGTTGGGGCTCTCCAGGTTATTCCCACACAGCCAGCGCTTTGGGCGCTATAACATGACCTACCTCGATCCAACGGTTGAAACGGAAGTCGATTCGGTGGTTGGGGCCTGTATGCTGGTGCGCAGCGCAGTAGTTCGTGAGGTCGGGCTCCTGGATGAGACCTATTTTATGTATGGCGAAGATCTGGATTGGGCGTTTCGGATCAAGCAGTATGGCTGGCAGATCATGTATATTGCTGGCGTGATCGTCCACCATCATAAACGTGCCGCCAGCAGCCAGCGCCCATTCGCATCAATCCGGGCATTCTATGATGCAATGCGAATTTTTTATCGTAAATATTATGCCACGACAACCCCGGCAGCATTGGGGTGGTTGATCGAGGCCGGCATTACTATCAAGGAGGTCCTGGGCCTTGGCCGTAATCTCCTCCGCCCCCCAACCGCGCGCAGAGTCGAATAAAGCGCTGCGATCACGTCGTTGGCAGGTGCGGTTGCTGATGATGTTTGGCTTGATCGCTGGCGACTCACTAGCCGCTAATCTAGCGATTGTTCAGGTGTATCGCTGGCGGTTGGTTGTGGACGCCAATGTTCAGGCTGCCTTCGATGCCGCTGATCCAGGAACATGGCAGCTCTTTCTGATTCTGCTGAATATCATCCTTGCAGTTGCCTTCGCAACGGCCAGCCTGTACACACTCAGGCGTGGTATCTCCCGGATTGACGAGAGCTTCCGGATTATCGTTGCTGTGACGCTGAGTGCCTTCATTGCCCTAGTTGTCAACGCATTGCTGCCACAGCTTGGCAGCGATAATCTGCCAATTGATCAGACGATCCTGGTGGGCGTCTGGGGTGCCACCGCGACTGCCTGTGCCCTGACTCGGGGTGTCGTTCGGAGTACGATTGCGGCGCTCCGGCGGCGCGGCTACGACATGCGCCGCGTTGTGATTGTCGGGGCGCGGGCACCTGGGCGCGAGATCAGTGCGCGCATTCAGGCGACGCCCGAGCTTGGTTATCGGGTGCAGGGCTTCCTTTCCGATAGCGTTCCGATTGGTACGATCATTGATGGAGTGCCCGTCCTTGGCAATCCCAACTCACTTGGCCGGGTGGTGCGCGCCGTTCTGGCCGATGAGGTGATTATTGCACTTTCTGGCCGTACGCCAGATGAGGTACTGGATCTTGTCGCACTCGCAGAGGATGAAGCAGTCGAAATCAAGGTCTATCCCGATGCCTTTCATCTGATCACCAACAATGGCGTCACCGTTGGCGATATTAGCGGGCTACCGCTGATCAGCGTGCGGAATGTTGCCCTGGATAACCCCTTCAACCAGGCAATGAAGCGCTTGCTTGACCTGGTGGTTGCCGCAATTGCACTCACGATTGCTTCTCCATGGATGCTGCTGATTGCGGCGCTGATCCGGCTCGAATCGCGTGGGCCGGTCTTTTTCGTACAACAACGGGTCGGGTTGGATAATCGGCCATTTCCGACGATCAAATTTCGCACTATGCGCGTAGATGCCCAAAATCTTGGCGATTGGACGACTCGTGATGATCCACGGATTACGACGTTTGGTCGGTTTTTGCGGCGCTATTCAATCGATGAACTGCCACAGTTCATTAATGTCATTCGGGGCGAGATGAGTGTGGTTGGGCCTCGGCCAGAACAACCCCAGTATGTCGAGCGCTTTCGCCAGAACATTCCGCGCTACATGCGCCGCCATAAACAGAAGGCTGGCATTACCGGCTGGGCGCAAGCAAATGGCCTGCGCGGCGATACAAGCGTGGAAGAGCGAACGCGCTATGATCTCTATTATGTCGAAAACTGGTCGCTGCTGTTTGATATTAAAATTATTATCAAGACAGCCTTCGATATTCTGACTGGCCGGAATCACGGGGATTAAATATTGAATGATGAGTAGTGCATGACTGAACTCTATCAACTGACTATTGCTGAAGCGCGCGATATGCTTGATCAGGGCGCAATCACATCGACCGAACTGACGCAGGCCTTGCTAGAACGCATTACTGCGACAGAACCACAGGTTGCTGCCTATCTGACAATCGACGCAGATGGAGCATTGGCACAGGCTCAGGCTGCCGATGCCGCCCACAAAAATGCGCCGAACAGTGATCATTCACCATTGCGTGGCATTCCACTGGCGATCAAGGATGTCATTTCGACAATGGGTGTGCGCACGACCTGTGGTTCGCGGATACTTGAGCAGTATATTCCGCCATATGATGCAACCGCAACTTCACGCCTGAAAACGGCAGGAGCCGTGCTGCTTGGCAAGCTCAACTGTGATGAATTTGCGATGGGCTCATCGACGGAGAATAGCGCCTTTCAGCAGACCCATAATCCCTGGGATCTTTCGCGTGTGCCTGGTGGTTCGAGCGGCGGTTCCGCCGCAGCGGTTGCAGCAGGGCAGGCGCTTGGCACTCTTGGAACGGATACTGGTGGTAGTATTCGCCAACCGGCAGCACTGTGTGGCGTGACAGGCCTGAAGCCGACGTATGGGCGCGTCTCGCGCTATGGCCTGGTTGCCTTTGGTTCATCACTCGATCAGATCGGCCCACTGGCCCGAACAGCCCGTGATTGTGCGCTGATTCTGCAGGCGATTGCTGGCCATGATCCATATGATGGCACATCTGCATCACAGGCAGTTCCGGATTATCGTGCAGCGCTGACTGGTGATGTGCGCGGGTTAAAAATTGGCGTACCACGCGAATTCTTTGTTGATGGCATGCATCCATCTGTGGAAACAGCGGTGCGTGAGGCCATCGCAGCTCTACAGGCCCAGGGTGCCGATGTGGTTGAGATCAGCCTGCCGCATACCAAATATGCCCTGCCTGTGTATTACATCATTGCGCCAGCCGAGGCCAGCGCTAATCTGGCGCGCTTCGATGGGGTTCGCTTTGGGCTGCGCGTTCCCGATCAGGATTATCGTGCAGAACTGGAACATACCCGCGGCCAGGGATTCGGCCCAGAGGTGCGCCGCCGCATCATGTTAGGCACCTATGCTCTTTCGGCTGGTTACTATGATGCCTACTATAAACGAGCGCAACAGGTGCGCACCCTGATACGCCGCGATTACCAGCATGCCTTTGAACAGGTGGATCTGATTGCTGCACCAACCAGCCCAACTGTCGCATTTCCAATTGGCGCACATACCGATGATCCACTGGCAATGTATCTTGAGGATGTGTGTACATTACCCGTCAATCTGGCTGGTGTCCCAGGCCTTGTCGTACCCTGCGGGTTCGATGGAGCGCTACCGATTGGGTTGCAATTGATTGGCCGCCCCTTCGATGAAGCAACCCTGCTACGGGTTGGCGATGCCTACCAGCGCATCACCGATTGGCATAGCCGTAGGCCAATGCTCGCGTGACACCCAACAGACGCGCTGCAGCGCACCCGTCCCTGTACGGACGCGATATATCGCGTCCCTCCCTGGATGCGATATATCCCCTCCCTGCAAATTGCCCCTCGCCGCTGTACGGACGCGATATATCGCGTCCCTCCCTTACAAACTATTCATCTATGCATCTCTATGCATCCAAGAATAGGCATGTTTCGCATATGTTAGTGGAGCTAGTAACAATCAATATATCAACATTGTCACACTACTCCACTCTACGCCGCACCTTCTCTCGTTCTCCTTCGGCGTTTGTCTAACCAGTTCCACACAATTATTGTGCCTGCTACAAACCTGTGTATCCATAGGTTGGCCGCTGCGTGCCGTGCATTCAGCAGCCCAACGCAGGCATGTATGCGAAGGAGGTGCCGACAACAACACGCCGATACAGAAAGACGCTTACTCCTCAATCATGGCCATGAACACACGACCTCACGACGTATGACACAGGAGATTATCTGGATATGTTGAAGCTTCGTTCACGAACCATGACCCGTATCGCTGCATTGATCGCAGTGATCGGTACTGCCGCCTTCTCGTTCGGCACTCAGCCATCACAGGCCTCCAGCCATCGTGAAGCACCGCTGATCTCAGCCGACCCACAGGCCGATAATACCGACCTGTATGCCTTCCGCAGCCCCGACGAGCCGGATAGTGTTACGATTATTGCAAACTACATCCCGCTCGAAGAACCAAATGGTGGACCGAATTTCGCCACCTTCGGTGATGATGTTCGCTATGAGATCCATGTCGATAACAGCGGCGATGCAATTCCAGACATCACCTATCGGTTCTCGTTCTACAGCAAGATCATCAACCCAAACACCTTCCTGTACATCACCTTCCCGGTCAACTTCGACGCACTCAACTACCTGTACGAGAACCTGAATGTCCAGCAGTACTACAAGATTGAGCGCGTGCTTGGCGATGGTAGCTCCGAATTGCTTGGCTTCAATCTCCCGGTTGTGCCAAACAATGTCGGCCCACGCTCGACGCCCAACTACGATACGCTGGCCGATGGCGGCGTCCTCAACCCCGCCAATGGCCTGACCGTCTTTGCCGGCCCACGCGATGATCCATTCTTTGTAGATCTCGGCTCGATCTTCGATCTTGGTGGCCTGCGGCCATTCAACCAGGCCCATCTGCTGCCGCTTGCAACCGAAGAGGGTGTCGATGGCGTCAGTGGCTATAACACACACTCGCTGATCATTCAGGTGCCGATCAGTTCACTGACCATGGATAAGCAAAGCGCCGAGACAACCGCATTCTCGAACTTGGGCATCTATGCCAGTGCCAGCCGCCAGCGCATGCGGGTACTCAGCGATGAGGGCACCGTCCAGAACTCAGGCGATTGGGTGCAGGTTTCACGGCTTGGCAACCCATTGATCAATGAGGTCATTATCCCACTCTCAGACAAGGACTACTGGAACTCACAGGCACCCAAGGACGATGCACAGTTCGAGAAGTATTATCTCAATCCTGTACTGGCTGCAACTGTGAACACCGTCTACCCAAGCCTGCCAGACGCCCGCGAGACGGGCCGAACCGACCTGAGCTTGATCCTGCTCACTGGCATCCCTGGTGTCAACTTCACCGGCGATACCAAGGCCGATCTGTTGCGCCTGAATGTCGCAATTGCACCAACAGCACCAGTTGGCGAGGGCAACCCATTGACGGTGATCACCACCGATCCAAGCGCAGCACCGGATCTGGGTGGCTTCCCGAATGGCCGCCGCCTCGAAGATGATGTGACCGACATCGAAATCCGAGCAGTGATCGATGGCTATGGCTTCGCACTCAACAGCCTGTTTGGCCTGCCGAACAACAGCCCGAACAATATTGTTGGTGATGGCGTCGATGCCAACGACAAGCCGTTCCTGCCAAACTTCCCGTACGTGGCGGCACCACACTCCGGCTACGATAGCTCGCTCCATCGATAGAAAGTATTACTGTGCAGTGCAGCTTCGCTGCATTGCACAGTAAATGCACAAGCGCTTTAGCTTACAGATATCGGCTATTGGCTATCGGTTATCGGTTATTTCAGATTGTTATGAGGATAGTATGCGACTGTCGCTTTCACCAAAGCTGCTGATTCCGATTATGACCGGCATCGTCGGGGTAAGTATCATCTTCTTCATTGCCTGGCCATGGGCGGCTAGCCCGGCAGCAGAGCAGTTGCGGACGGCTGCCACAAATCGCACACTGAGCCGCAATGATCAACTGATCTGGGATTATCAGGAGCGCGCTCGCAAAGATCCAAAAAGTGCTGGGGCACGAGCTGTGCTTGGAGCAGCCTATATTCAGAAAGCACGCGAAACCGGCGACCCAAGTTATTATGGCAAGGCCGAGCAGGTACTCAATGAAGCACTAGCGCTTGACTCGAAATACCTTGATGCATTGATCGGCAAGGGTAGCCTAGCATTATCACGCCACCGGTTTCGTGAGGCACTCGCCATTGGTGAGCAAGCCCGAATAATCAATCCCCACGTCCCGCGTGTCTATGGCGTAATTGCCGACGCGCAGATCGAGCTGGGAATGTATGATCAAGCGGTCAATACTGTTCAACAAATGGTGGACATGCGGCCAGATCTGAGTTCCTATAGCCGTGTTTCCTATCTGCGTGAACTGTATGGCGATCTGGATGGGGCGATCAAGGCCATGGAACGAGCTGTCAGCGCTGGTGGCCCATCCTCAGAAAATGTCGAATGGACCCGCGTGCAGCTTGGCAATCTGGCGTTTACGAAGGGCGATCTGGCTGAAGCGGAACGACACTACACAACATCTCTCCAGCGGCTGCCAGATTATGTATATGCCACAGCTGGAATGGCGCATGTTCGTGCCGCTCAGGGCAAAACAGATCAAGCAATCTTGCTCTACCAGCATGCGATTGAGCGCATACCACTGCCGGAATTTGTGATCGCACTCGGCGAACTCCAGGAATCGCTTGGCCACACCAAAGAAGCCGAACAGCAGTATCAGCTTGTGCGCGCCATGCAACAATTGTTCACATCCAATGGCGTTGATACCGATCTGGAATTGGCATTGTTTGAATCCAACCACGGTCGTGATCCGGCTGCCGCCGTTGATCTGGCCAGGGCTGCCTACCAGCGCCACCCAAGCATCAAGGGCGCAGATGTGCTAGGATGGGCGCTCTACCGTGCAGGAAACTATGCTGAGGCCCGCCGCTATGCGGATGAAGCACTACGGCTTGGCACACAGGATGCACTCATGCTCTATCGGGCTGGCATGATTGCACAGGCTCAGGGCGATACAGCGGCTGCCCGTGATCGGCTCAACCAAGCGATCAAGCTCAATCCGGCATTCTCGCCGCTGTATGCACCACAGGCTCGCCAGGCACTCAATCAATTAAATGCTACGGCTGGTCGGTAGGTTCGCGATTGCTCGATTACTTGATTTAATGGGCCGTATAGGCGCACGATGTTGCGCCTCGCGGTATACTATCGAGAACCAGCGCCGATGGCTGAACGTCTACAAGAGGTACAAACATGCGTCGTCTCATCCTGAGGGTGGTACTGGCAATCGGGCTTGTGTTAGCCTGGGTTGGCCATGCGGAAGCTCATCCACTTGGCAACTTCACGATCAACCAGTTCAGCCGTATTGAAGTCGGAAAAACCGAGGTTCATGTCCATTATGTTGTTGACATGGCCGAGATTCCGTCGTTCCAGACGCTCCAGGAGATCGACACAAACGGCGATGGTCAACTCAACCCAGCCGAACAACAGGCCTATATCGAAAAACAGGCGGCTGAATTAAGCACCGGCCTGCACCTGGTTATCGATGGAACCGAACTTCCATTGCGTATTGGCGAACGCAACCTGAACATGCTGCCAGGCCAGGGTGGCCTCAATACCATGCGCTTGACCTTTGATCTCACTGCGGCGCGGCCAAATGCTAACCCCAACGCAACACTGATCTATCGTGTCGAGAATTATCGTGAGCGGCTGGGCTGGCGTGAAATCGTAGCCGTGGCCAGTGATGGCGTCACACTCAGCAAAACCAACGTTCCATCAACAACCGTGAGCGATGAACTACGTTCCTACCCGCAGGACGCACTCTCCAGCCCGCTCGATGTCCGTGAGGCCAATCTGAGTGTGGAGCTTGGCGGAGTAGCCGCAGCGAATGGCCTGCCACAGGCTGCAACAGGGCGACCATCAACACGCGCCGATGATCAACTGGCCGCACTGATTGCCAGCCGTGATCTGACTCCTGGTGCGATTGCACTTGCTCTGGTGTTGGCCTTCATTCTGGGTGCTGGACACGCCCTGACGCCTGGTCATGGCAAGACAATCGTTGCAGCGTATCTGGTTGGTGCCCGTGGCACTCCTCTCCACGCCATCTTCCTGGGCCTGACGACCACCCTGACCCACACGGCTGGGGTGTTCCTGCTCGGGTTCATCACGCTGGCCATCTCGCGCTATATTTTGCCAGAACAGATCTACCCCTGGCTTGAATTCGCCAGCGGATTGATGGTTGTGATCATTGGTATCGCCCTATTCCGCAGCCGCCTGATCCTATTGCTTCAGCGCAACAAAGCTGGCACTCACAGCCATTCCGATAATTGGCTCGATCAGGATCACGAACACGGGCCAGATACCCACACCCATGATCACGATGAAGCGTTGGCCGATTGGGCTGCCGGGCGCGCCTCGGGTCAAAAAGTTGAGCGGCCTGGCGTGAGCTGGCGCAGCCTGTTGGCATTAGGGGTTTCTGGCGGGCTGATTCCGTGCCCTTCAGCGCTGATCGTCCTGCTTGGCGCAATTGCACTTGGGCGCATTGGCTTCGGGTTACTCCTTATTCTGTCGTTTAGTATTGGCCTGGCAGCGGTGCTAACTGCCCTTGGCCTGTTGCTCGTCTATGCCCGTGGGCTATTCGAGAAGATGCCAATGAATGGCCTGCTGATGAAGGTCTTGCCGGTTGCCAGTGCAGCGCTCGTGACGATTGCCGGGGCTATTATTACCTATGGCGGGCTGGTGCAGGCTGGCATTGTGAAGCTATAAGTGCCTGTAATTGTGGCAGAACGCTTGCTGCCGCCAGATCGGCCCCAGCCTCAGCCAGATGAGCACCATCACACAACAACCGATAGCCGCGTTGGGCCGTTAAATCCGCATAGGTTATGCGGCCCAGCCGAATGGCGATCATATCGCGCACCGCAACCGATATATGATATGGCGGCCCTGGCCGTGGATCACGGGCAATTTCGTGTGCAAAGATAGCTCGCAGATCGACCAACGGCAAACACTCCTGGTGCGCTAACGCACGCACAATTGCCGCATACGCATCGATTATAGGCTGAACAGGTGCATCGGGCTGCTCCGTCAGTGCGGTGGGCGTACAGAGCACAATCTGTGCCTGTGTCTGCCTGCGCAGTTCCGCGAGCAGGGCTCGGTAGCCAGAAGCATAGCGCCGCGGCGTCAGATCGAGCAAATTGCCCTTGGCAATCCGGTAATAGGCACGGTGAAGCGGTACAGCATAGACGGTGCCAAGATCATTGAGGCCAGTCATGATCACAACAATATCCGGGTTGTGTGGCGCTACATCGCGGGCCACCCGCCAGCGCAGGTTCAAGACGGTATCGCCATTAATACCAGCATTGATAATTCGCGCCTGGTTATGTAGGGCAACCCGGATTCGCTCAACGAACGAAGCCCCGATCACACCCTCGGTCAGGCTATCGCCAAGAAAGACAATCGTTGGCAGATCCTGTTGATCAACCGACTGATTCCTGGTAAACATCGCTCCAGTTCCCGTCTAACTCAATTTGATGGATGGTACGGGCGCGATATATCGCCCCTGCAATACGCAACTAATCAGAACAGTCAATAATCTGCGCAATCAGCGGATAAAAAGCGTATCACATCCGAAACACGCCAAATCGCGTCTCGGCCAGTGGCACGTTTCCTGCTGCTGCCAAGCCCAACCCCAGCACCATGCGCGTATCCGCAGGGTCGATCACCCCATCGTCCCACAGCCGCGCACTCGAAAAAAATGGATGGCCCTCACGTTCATACAGTTCCAGCGTTGGTGCAGTAAACTCTGCCTGCTCCTCTGGTGTCATATCCTGCCCACGTGCCTGCAACGCATCGCGCCGCACCGTCAGCAGCACACTGGCCGCCTGTTGGCCACCCATCACCGAGATACGTGCGTTCGGCCACATCCATAACTGGCGCGGCCCATAGGCGCGGCCACACATCGCATAATTCCCGGCTCCATATGAGCCACCGATCACGACGGTGAACTTTGGCACTTCGGCATTGGCCACCGCCATCACCATTTTTGCGCCATCCTTGGCGATGCCGCGCTGCTCATATTCACGGCCAACCATAAAGCCGGTAATATTCTGAAGAAACACCAGCGGCATCCCACGCGCACAACATAGTTCGATAAAATGTGTGCCCTTCAGCGCACTCTCCGAGAACAGAATGCCATTATTGGCGATGATGCCAACCGGAATGCCAAAGATTCGAGCAAAGCCACACACCAATGTTTCGCCATAGCCAGCCTTGAATTCGTGCAGATTGCTGCCATCGACAACCCGCGCAATCACCTCACGAACATCATAACTTGCCCGTGGGTCACGGGGCACAATCCCGTGCAACTGCCCAATATCATAGCGCGGTGCGATAGATGCAGCCACATCCCAGGGCGGCCTATGGCGCGGGCCGAGATGCGCCACAATCTCACGGACAATCGCCAGCGCATGCGGATCATTCTCGGCCAGATGATCGGCGACACCCGAGATGCGGGTATGCACCAGTGCGCCACCAAGATCCTCGGCGCTGACTTCCTCGCCAGTGGCGGCTTTGACCAATGGCGGGCCACCGAGAAAGATCGTTCCGCTGCCCCGAACGATCACCACCTCATCGCTCATGGCCGGAACATAGGCACCACCAGCCGTGCAGGAACCCATCACCGCCGCAATCTGTGGAATACCAAGCGCCGACATACGCGCCTGATTGTAGAAGATCCGCCCAAAATCCTCGCGATCCGGAAAGACTTCCGCCTGAAGCGGCAAAAATGCACCACCGCTATCCACCAGGTAGATGCAGGGCAAGTGATTTTGTTCGGCGATCTCCTGGGCGCGCAGATGCTTCTTGACCGTCAACGGATAATAGGTTCCACCCTTGACCGTCGCATCATTGGCGATGATAACAACCTCGCGGCCAGACACACGCCCAATCCCGGTGACAATCCCGGCTGCTGGCAGGTGATCTTCATATACATTGCGAGCTGCTAACGGGGCAATTTCCAAAAATGGCGTTTGTGGGTCAATCAGCCGATCCACGCGTTCGCGCACAAGCAACTTGCCGCGTGCGATATGCCGCGTGCGCGCCTCCAGCGATCCACCCAACTGAACTTCTGCCAGTGCAACACGCAATTCCTCAAGCACAATCGCAGAGGCCTGGGCATTCGCCAGGAAATCGTCCGCATGGGGGTCAATTCGTGAGTGGAGTGTAGTCATAACGTTGAGAGAACAAGAAAGCTACGCTTTTGTTCGCTTGTTCTCGCCATCAGGCGCTTGTGCTCTTGTTCAGCAACAAAGGAACAAACGAACAAGCCGCATAGAGTCCGATGCATCTGACCGAGAGCAATGGGTATCGGCTATCAGCCTATCAGCCATCGGCTATTTTTACATTCCGCAAAAATTCGGCACTCGCCTCGGGAAGCGCCGTATTGATATACATGCCCGAGCCGAGTTCAAAACCTGCCGTCCGAATGACCCGCGGAATCACCGACATGTACCAGTGCAGATATGGGGCTGTTCGCTCGCGGCGTGGTGCCGTCCGAATCACATAGTTATAGTCGGGATCGCCCAGGCCGACATACATGCGCTTGAGCAAATCACGCAACACAACCGCCAGATCACGCAATTCCGGGTCGGTCGCATCGGAAAAGCTGGCTGTGTGGCGATGCGGCATAATCCACACATGGAAGGGCGAGAGCGCTGCATATGGCACAAAAGCCGAAAAATGGTCTGTCTGAGCCAACATACGAGTGCCTGCATGTTCCTCCTCATTTCGCATGCGGCAGAACACACATTCCCAATGTGCCGAATAGTGGCGCTTGGCCGTCTCGATCCGGTCTTCGATATTATGTGGAACCACCGGTAGCGCGAGTAGTTGGGTATGCGGATGCAGCAACGATGCGCCAGCACTGACGCCATGGTTCTTAAAATAGATAATCTGTGCAATCCGTGGATCGCCATGCAACGCAATCCCACGCTGCCGATTGGCACGCAGGGTTAGTTCAATCTCATCGATCGTCTCAAGTGCAGGGCATGTGTTATGGAAACGCGACTCGACGACGACTTCGTGGTGGCCGATTCCAGCCAGTGCATGGCCGAAGCGACTAAAATTTGGCTGGAGCATACCACGCTCCTGGAGCGCAGGAAAGCGGTTTGCCACCACGCGCACGATCCAGTCACCCTGTTCGGGCAGCCGCAGCCGCTCAAGATCGATCTCTTCATTACCAGGGCAAAATGGGCAATCGGGCGCATAGATCGGTCGATCAGTAATGCGCTCACGCGGTTCACGAACAAACTGCTCAGGGCGTTTTGCACGCTCGGTCGCGATGATCACCCATTCGCGTGTGGCAATATTCTGGCGTATTTCGGACATACCCGTATCCTACGCGCAGAGCGGTATTCGCGCAAGTAGGCAGAATAGATCATTGAAGCATGCGGGGAGCGCAAAACCAGTGAGTATTGAGCAATCGGCATACAGCATGGTATGCCCGATGAACATGGTGGCCGCTGTGTGCTCACGCTTCCGTCTGGAGCATATAGCCCATGCTACGAATACTCACCAACGAAACGCTGGTTGCGCCAGTTGATTCAAGCTTATGGCGTAGGCGAGCAATATGTGGGCGCAACAGGGCACGAGCCTCATCTTCTGGTTGAGCACGTCCATATACGGCTTCCGAAAGGGTTCCATAGCTCAATGCCGTATCAACATGCTGAGCAAGAGCTGTTAGAAGCGCAAACTCAGTGCGGGTCAACATAAGCGGTTGGTCGCTCAGGCGAGCGCCGTGGCGACGTAGATCAAGAACCAACGGCCCGACCTCGATCCGATCCGAGCTTACTGGCGGCGGCGGAGTCTGGCCGCTCGTCTCGATCATGCCAAGAGCTCGAGCGCTATCGCTGATCCGTTGTAACAATTCGCTGCGCTGCTGCCCAACCCGGCGATGCTCAAGCCCACGCTCAACCCGCTCACGAATATCGTTAACCTGTGCTGGCTTGAGCAGATAATCATAGGCACCATAGCGCAGTGCTGCGATTGCGCTATTCACCGAACCATGGGCAGTCAACAGAATAACTTCGGTATCGGGCCAGCGATCCTTGACGGATTGGAGCACCTCGATACCATCACTATCGCCGAGCTGCAAATCGAGCAGCAAGAGGTCAAATTCTTCCTGCTCAATTTGTTCGAGCGCCAATTGCCCATTCGCAGCCGTCTGAACGCGATACCCCTGGGCACGCAGAGCTGTTTCGAGCATCAACCGCACAGTCCGTTCATCATCAACGACGAGAATCTTTGCAGCTTGCTTCATACATTCGCCTTCCCGCTAGCCTCTGCCACTGCGATTGATCTAGAACTGATCTAGACGCTTATTTCAGCCTCTTTGACTGGCACGCTAATTGTGAATGTCGTCCCATCACCAAGTTTACTCTGAACCTTGATCCGGCCTGCGTGCCGTTCAACAATCGCCCTACTTGTATACAACCCAAGACCCATCCCACGCTCCTTCGTGGTGTGCAATCCATCAAAGATATACGGCAATTGATCAGGCGGGATACCAACACCAGTGTCTGTAATCGTTAATACTGCACTGCGCGTCCCGTTGCGCTCATGCTGAAGATACGTCTGAATATGCAGAATACCACCTCCGCTCATTGCATCAGCTGCATTAAGCACCAGGTTCAGCAAGACCTGTTTGATCTGATCAGAAACTATCTCGACCAATGGAAGATCGATGCCAAGTTCTTTGCGAATGCGGATTCGCGAGCGCTCAAGTTGCTTACTGGTCAGCAGCAGCACCGATTCAACCAACTCATTGAGGTTTGTTGGTGTCACAACATCAGCCCGTGGGCGATACAGATCGCGCAGGCGTGCGAGCACATGCACAATCCGCTCAATCTCCTCTTCGGCCAGCGAAAGAAAACTCTGGTTGGGAGTGTTGGGCGGACACTGCTCCAGAAATAATGCCAGGAATCCCTGGATGGCCTGAAGCGGATTCCCAACCTCATGGGCAATGCTGGCGGCCAATTGGCCAATCGCCGCCAACTTCTCCGCTCGTACCAACTGGGTCTGCAATGAAACTCGTTCAGTAATATCTTCCCAAACTTCAACAACCTGATATGGTTGGCCAGAACCATCTGTGATCGGAAAACTCGCAATCTCAAGCAGATCCTGAGAACGGCCTGTTCCTGCAATTGTACGGCGAACACGCTGCGGCTGACCGCTCGCAAACGTCTGCGCTGCCGGCGAATCGTCCCACGGGCCGATTGTATCGCCATAGAACTGGCCAACTAACCGTGCTGGCTCATTCCCAAAACGCTCTGCGAGCGCACGATTGACTGCCCGAATTGAGCCATTCATCTCGATCAGCGCCAGGCCAATCGGCACACTATCGATCACACCACGAATCAGGTTGCGGCTGTTCTGAATCTCACGTAATCGCATGCCCTCAACGATCTGTTCTGCCTGTTGATGCATCAACTCGACCTGACGTGAGGCATTTGCTGTTCGGGCCGCGAGTTGGCTGGCCGCGAACAAACGTGGCAGATCCAGGGCTGTACCAGGCGCAAACCCGAGCAGGAGCGCACCGAATATTCGATAGCCATACTGTAATGGCAATGCCACCGCCGGATGCTCATACAGTATGAGCGTCTGATGCCGACCCGAGGAAACTATTTGCCGTAGTATATTCGCGCTTTCATCCTCGCCCCATGGAGGTGGAGCGATAACAGAAGCAGCCAGGGAGGCAGCGTGCGCCTCTGTGCTTTCGCTATGCAAATGCAGCACACACCACTGCGCGCCAGTGACGGCACACAGATCAACTGCAATTGCTTCAGCAGCAACAGGTAGCGACAGAGCATCGGATGATACAATCGACATGGACAGCCTGTCCGATTGAGTGGTTAGGCGTATGAGAGCATTATTGTGCCATGGTATCCTCATTTATTCTCACATCTGCTACCCATCTTGTCAAGACTGTTCTTGTCGGACTGTTTACTAAGGGTTCATACACGTAGTATTTCCCCAAGCCACTGCGGTGGCCTTCCTCGGATTGCGTAAGTCGGCAGCCTGTGCTATAATCGCCGCTTGCAACTGAATACCGCTTCTGCTTCTCTCTCATGCTGTGGCATCGCGCAGGCCAGGCATGATTCGAGAGAAGCCACAGACCGAAGGAGGACCAATGCGCGAGCGTCGTCGTGACTACGAATTGATGTTCATTATTTCTCCGCTGCGTGCCAGCGAAGAAGAGGTCTCTACTCAGATTGATCGTCTCTCGCAATCGATTGCGAATCTGGGTGGGGAAGTGACCGACTTTAACCATTCGACACCATGGGGGCGGCGTAAGTTCGCCTACTCAATTCGGGCCTACTCCGAAGGTGAGGCAAGTCGGCGTATTTTCAACGAGGGCTATTACATCCTCTGCCACTTTAAGCTCCCCACGAATAAGATCACCGAATTTGAGCGCCCAATCAAACTGGCGGACTCTATCCTGCGTTACATGCTGACTCTAGTCGACACCCGCGGCGAGCGTGTTGGTGGAACGACGCGCGATATGGATGTGGACGACCTGGACGAGGAGGGCGACAACGAGCCTGAGTAGCGCGCTGGATTGAGGTGCTGATATGGTCAAAGATCTGAATAAGGTTCTGATTATCGGGCGGCTCGGTAAAGATCCCGAAATGCGTTACACTCCCGGCGGTAGCCCAGTTGCGACGTTCAGCGTTGCAGCGGGGCGGCAGTGGAAGGACGGGAATGGCGATGCACATGAGGAAACCGAGTGGTTCAATATTGTTACATGGAACAAGCTTGCCGAAATCTGTAACGAGCACCTTCGCAAAGCCAGCCGTGTGTATATTGAAGGCCGCCTCCAGACGCGACAATGGCAGGATCAGGATGGTCAAGTACACTACCGCACCGAAGTCATTGCTAGTGACATGATCATGCTCGATAATCGCAGCCCACGTGAGTCTGGTTCAATTGATGATCAGGACAATCAGCGCCACATGCCGCGCAGCCCAATGCGTGGCTCGCTCGATATCGGCGATGAGGATATTCCATTCTAATTGAATCATCCCCGTTTGGTGATACCAACGGGTGCTACTAAACATAACACAATGAGGGAAGATTATGAGCGACGATCAGGGCCGCCGTGGTGGAGGTGGCCGGCGCAAATTCTCCACACGCCGCAAGGTTTGTGTCTTCTGCGCCGACCGAATCCGCTTGGTGGATTATAAGGATGTCAAGCGGCTACAGCGCTACGTTTCGGAGCGCGGCAAGATTCTACCCCGCCGACGTACAGGGACGTGTGCACGCCATCAGCGCACGCTGACCCGTGCGATTAAACGTGCCCGGCACATGGCACTACTGCATTTTGTTGCAGCTCAAACCCGTAGCTGATGCCGACCGCACCCGGACCAAGGCACGAGGCCGTCGCGCGCCCATAGGCGCGCGCCTTCGTGTCTTGGTCTGTTTCGTGCCATACCGCCAGAGGCCATATGGTCCAACCACCAAAGAAAGCCAGCCCGGCCAATTCTACGGCCGCTGTACGGCGTCGTTCGCCACGTCGTGAGCGTGAACAGCGACGTCAACGCCTGATTATTATTATTTCGGGTGCTGCAATTAGCATTGCCCTCCTTGCTGTATTGATTGGCGTATTGATTGATCAGGTGTATGTTCCTGGTCAGTCGATTGCGAAAGTTAATGGCGTCAGCCTATCACGAAGTGATTACTGGAAAGAGCGCCGTAACGATAGCGCCGCAACGATTAGTCAGGCACTATTCCTGACGGCATTCGGTCCACAATTCGCCCAGCAGGTTCAGAGCCAAATCAATGGCGTCGATAGCTCGATTGCAACGATCCGCACATCACCAATTGATGAAAACGTGATTGGTGGCTGGGTTGATCGGCAGTTGGTCATTCAGGGTGCCCGCCAGTTCAATATCCAGGTGAGCGATGGCGATGTTGCCCAGCTTGTTAATGCCAGCTTTGGCCCTAATTTTGGCCCGCCACCACCGCCAATTACCGGAACGGCGACGATCACACCCACGCTTGGGCCAACGGCAACTATTGTGCCAACACTCATGCCAACGGTAACGCCAGGTGGGCCAACGCTAACTCCGGCACCAACATTGACTCCAGCACCAACCTTTACCCCAGAGCCAACCAAAATACCAACAGTAACGCCACCAGCGGACCAAGCACTTACGAGAGTTGGTGCTGTCTACAAGACACTCTATGATCGCTATGTCAATGAGCTCGCCCAGATCGACCCATCGCGCAAGGCTCAATTGACTGCCGAGGATTTCAAGGTTGGGTTGGTTGATCAATTTCAACGCCAGGCATTTGCTGGTAAAATCGAAGAACAGCTGATTCCTGATGCCAGCTTTACACCAACAACCGATCCGAGCGCAATCGAGACGCGCCATATCCTGATCAAAGTGACGGTTCCGCTTACAGCAACCGAGCAAGAACGAGAAGCAGCATTTGCCAAGCGCCGGCCCGAAATCGATGCAATTCTTAAAGAACTGCGCGATGGTGCCAAGTTTGAGGAGGTTGCCAAGGCAAAGACGGAAGATTATAATACCAAAGAGCAGGGCGGCACACTCGAGTCCTTCGATAAGACAGGCAAAACAACATCTGGAACACAGATTGATCCAGCCATTGTTCAGGCTGTTGCGCCGCTCAAGGAAGGCCAGATCAGCGATGTCATTCGCACATCATTTGGCTGGCATGTTGTTGAACTCGTCAAACGCACTGTTGATCCTCGTGAAACGCAGTTGCGTGCGGCTCGTACGAAGGCATTCGATGAATGGCTGGCCAAGCAGCGTGCTGCTGCGACGATTGAGCGCGACCCGCCAATCACGCCGACACCAACTGTGGCTGTGACAGGGACACCAGCAGCGCTGCCAACGGTTGTGCTAGATGGATTGCCATCGCCGACACCGCTGCCAACGATCGCAACACCCGGCCTTGTACTTACGCCAACGGCTGCGGTGCCAGTGGCTACGCTACAACCAACTGCGGCAACGCCAACTGCGGCTGCAACAGCAACACCAGCGCCATAGCGTGCTGGAGGAGCCACGAAAATTGGAGAGGAGCAGCATGCTGCTCCTCTCCAAGCCATAATAATGCGACGCTGGAAACCACAACCATCAATTGGGCGTTGGATCGCCATAGGGCTATTCATCATCACCCTGGCGGCGATTATCGCTCCACTTCTGCGGATTACGGCAATCTTCAGCGGCCCGCCAGAAAGCTGGGTGATCGATACCAGCCTGTTTGGTTGGTGTGTGCTGCTACTTGTTCTAGTGGCAGCGAGTGCGGTGTTTGGGTATCGCGCGGCTGCCGCGTTTACCCTGGCCTATGAGCTCGACCGCAACGGCCTGTATATTGTCTGGCTTGGCAGCCGTGCTGTCGTTCCGCTCGATCAGATCACTAATCTTGATGTTGGTATCGATCTAGCTCCAACAATCTGGCAGATCTTTCAGCGAATCGGCTACTATGGCGGCCAGAGCCAAACAATCGATGGCCGACTTGTGCACCTGTTTACGACACAGGCACTTTCCAGCAGCCTGGTTGTCCATACGCCCGATACAAGCTATGTCATCTCACCAGCAGACAATGAGTCGTTTGTTCAGGATCTTGAGCAACGCCGCAATCTGGGTTCGACAAAACCACTTGCAGTAGCAGTCGAGTCCGGGCGAATGTTTTTGTATGCATTCTGGAGTGATCGGACGATTCGCTGGCTTTTGGCGGTTGCACTCTTCTTCAATCTGATTGCATTAGCCGTACTTGCATCCCGCTACACAAGTTTGGCACCAATGCTACAGATGCGCTTTGATCCGGCTGGGCAAGCAGCAGACATCCGACCGCGCCACCAGGTGCTGTTCATTCCACTTGCGGCACTCGGGCTATCGCTGGTCAATCTCATGCTTGGCGTCGCGCTCTACCGCCGACAACAACTCAGCGCATACCTGCTTCAGGGTGCCTCTGTTATTGTACAAATCCTGTTTGCCATTGCGCTCGTCACGCTTATTCGCTAACCTCATCTGTTTCTTTTGGCTGTGCAACCGTTACGACGGCTACTCCGCGTGGAAGATTAACGATTTCGCCCTCATCTTCATCGGGTACCGTGGTATTGTCTGTGTGAGAACTAAGCCCATCCAGTCCGCTGGCCTTCTTCAAGCGCTGCTCATAGGCTCGCTCGATTACTACAACCATCTGGTCAAACCACGACATGCGCTGGTACCTCCACTACTTGCCATCTCCCTGCCCAAATACTCCTGGTAGTGTACCATTCTCGACCTAAGGCGTATACTGCCGTATACTATGGCAGCTTAGATCGCACTATCAAATCCGTCGGGACGCAGCGCGCTGCGTCCCGACGGTGCCATCGCTGCTGACGCATCTCGCGTTCACCGTGCAATGCGTTTAATATAATATAGCCGAGGGTACCATGAACGAGCGCCATATCGCACGACAACTAACCAAGCTTGCGTTTGGGCTATTAGTTGGTGGGCTAGCCTTTGGAACAAATGCTCTCGATGGCCGAACCCGCAATCGTATTCCGCTTGGCATCCGAATGGCCTCATCGGCGCTGATACTGTTAACAGCGCTGACCCTCACACGCCAGCGCAACAGCATCACTCGCCTTGCAGCGGGCGGGATGGCATGCGGGTTTCTTGGTGATCTTGTGATGGCTCAGGTCGTTCCTGTGCCACAGCATGTGATTGGCGGTATGCTCTCGTTTGGTGTTGGCCATGGGCTGTATATGCGGGCCTTAACACTCCTTGGCCGCAAGCGTGGGCTCATTTCGCCCAAAACCAGCCTGATCGGCCTTGGGTTTGGTTGGAGTATTGCGCTGTTTGGCTGGTGGGTGCTGGCTCGTAGCCCCGCACGCGGTTTGCTGATCAATGGAGCCGCGCTTGCCTATGCGCTTCTGCTCGGCTCGATGGCCGGATTGGCTGGTGGGCTGGCCGCCCAGGATCGAACGCTCGTTCCACTCGCCACCGGAGGGGGTCTGTTTCTGCTCTCGGATCTGATTCTGGCCGGAGCCATCTTTCGTGAGACCTTCTTCCCCTCTATTGGCGATATCATCTGGCTGACGTATCTGAGCGGCCAGGCATTGATTATCGATACATTTGGTGCAGAAGCTGCCTAGACTCAAGACCTTTCAGATAACGAAGCGTGCATGTCAACGGTGCGCTAGCCCCGCATCCCCCTCGCCCCCTTCTCCCACGTTGGGGAGAAGGGGGAATACCGCATTCCAATACCGCGCAGAGCCCCTCTCCCCGCAGTGGGAGCGGGGTTGGGGTGCGGGGAAAGAATGGCACCGCCTGTTATTTGAAAGGTATTGGGCCTAGCTTCTATTGTTCTGGCACCTCCCGCATCTGCAACAGGGGCGAACACACGATCCATAGTACCGAACCTCCTGCAACGATGGCAGCACACACCAGCGCGCCACGAACACCAAGCGCCGCAACTAATGGACCAGTGGCAAATGCACCCAATAGCGCCGCAGCAGTTGGTAGCAGGTTGAATGTCGCTCCAACCCGCCCAAGCAAGCGTGGTGGCACAATTGCCTGACGCAAACTGATCTCATTGATGCCATAGATAGCGTGTGCAACATCGGAGAGCTGTGATACAAGCAAGAGGGCGAGTGCTGCTGAACCGGCTGCTAGTGGGATCAATCCGGTTGTTATGCTACTGAGCAAAATCGCGCCAGCAAGTGTCCATCCCAGGCCAATATTGCGGGCAACTCGTTCGGCAAGGAGTGCGCCAATCAGCGCCGCCGCACCACCAACCCCGATTGTCAGTCCCACCAATGCTGGCGAAAACCCCAACTCGCGGATCAGATAGAGATCATAGAGCGAGCCGATCACGCCACCAACTAGCCCACCCGTGACCTTTTGCCCAAGCAGCGCAACCAACCGCCGATCCCCAAATGTCGCACGTAGCCCTTCCACCACTTCCAACCAGAGATCTGGTGCATTTTCTGGTTCAGGGTGCGGTTCGGGCGTTCGAACCTGCCAGAGTGCCCATGCCGATACCAGAAACGAACAGGAATCAGCCAGGACTGCCAATGGTGCATTGATCACCTGAACCAGCACTCCGCCAAGCGGCGGGCCAGCGACTTCGGCCAGCGATTCACTGGCACTCAACTTACTGTTGCCATCGGTCAATTGTTCACGCTGAACAACCGATGGAAGATAGGCGTGATAGGCCGTTTCAAACACCACTGTTAATGCTGTCGCCAGTGCCGCAACAAGATACAATAGTTCGATCCGCAGTTGGCCAAGCACGAACGCAATTGGTATAGAAAGTAACAAGAGCGCTCGGCCCAAATCAGCAGCAATGAGTAATGGTCGTCGTCGGACACGATCAATCCACGCGCCAACAGGAAGGCTGAGCAATAGCCCTGGCAGCAGGCTTGCCGCCGTGAGTAACCCAAGCTGGGCTGGAGTTGCCAACAATATCAGCAATGCGGTATAGCGCACTGCTCCGCCACCGATATGTGATCCAAACAGAGAGACCGTCTGTCCGGCCCATAGTTTCAGAAAATCCGGGCTGCGCCACAGACCAACACGCGCTCCACGCATGGCTCTACTCCTCACGTTCTACAACAAAAAGCCACAGGTACACAAACCTGTGGCCACGTATCAGCATAGGACAACATCACAATGCGAACGCAGAGGCGAGTGTTTCTAAGCACACGAGGCGCGAAGCATCGAACATGTTGGAAGCTGATGTTAGGTTGTCACCGGTCGCAATCTATAGAAAATACAATGCGCCGGATGTTGTGAAGAGCAAGCCCATTGCGGACCGCCCCTCCTTTCTGTATATGAGAAGGGTGCTAGAGCATACTATACGCATAATTCGCAGCTTGGAAATGGGGCGAAAGGCGGAAATAATCATCGGCAATCCGGTATAATAGATCTATCCTATCGAGGCAGAGGCTATAATGCTTCGATCTTTCATTCTTCCACAGCTATGTGAGTATTCATGATTTCTGAGCATGCAATAACAACAGCGCAAGTTCCATTCGCCGGGCCAGATGTGCCAGCCGAGAATCTGATTAATGCCTGTGTCCATTGTGGGCTATGCCTCTCATCCTGCCCAACCTATCGTGAGACTGGCCTGGA
>Ga0163144_10006382_pt1 | contig 26018 bp, 20 predicted proteins | sample OliLak19BULKMAT1_FD_123175 | JGI IMG/M metagenome (GOLD analysis project Ga0163144, IMG submission 123175) | Freshwater microbial mat bacterial communities from Lake Vanda, McMurdo Dry Valleys, Antarctica - Oligotrophic Lake LV.19.BULKMAT1 | ecosystem: Environmental > Aquatic > Freshwater >...
CACTGGTGCATCCGGCCGAGCGCGAACAGGTTCAGAAGCTGGCGCGCTTCTGCGCCTGCGAAGCCGGTGCGCTGTTCATCGCGCGGACCGGCTACACCGGCGAGGACGGCTACGAGATCATGGTCCCGCTGCATCTGGCCGAAGAGTTGTGGGACAAGCTGCTGGCGGTCGGTGTCAAGCCCGCCGGCCTCGGCGCGCGCGATACCCTGCGCCTGGAGGCCGGCATGGCGCTGTACGGGCAGGACATGGACGAGACCACCACGCCGCTGGAGGCCGGGCTCGGCTGGACCCTTGCGCTGGATCCGCCCGATCGCGATTTCGTTGGCCGCAGCGCGCTGGAATCGCAGCTGTCGACCGGCGTCGCACGCCAGATGATCGGGCTGCTGCTCGACGACAAGGGCGTACTGCGCCACGGCCAGCGCGTAATCACCGCCAACGGCGACGGCGAGGTGCTGTCCGGCACGTTCTCGCCCAGCATCGGCAAGTCGATCGCATTCGCACGTGTGCCTGCCGGCGATCCGGGCGCGGTGACGGTTGATATTCGTGGCCGCACGATGTCGGTGCGCGTGGTCGCCTTGCCGTTCGTGCGCGACGGCAAGGTGCGCGTTTGATTCGTACTTGCGCGCTACAATCGCGCCGCGTTGCGCAACCCCAGCCACCCATTACAGGACCACGGCGATGAACGATATTCCAGGCGACCTGAAGTTCCTCAAGAGCCACGAGTGGGCGCGGATGGAAGACGACGGCACCGTCACCGTCGGAATTTCCGAACACGCGCAGGGTCAGTTGGGCGATCTGGTGTACGTCGAGCTGCCATCGGTCGGCGACTCGGTCGACGCTGGCAACGCGTGTGCCGTAGTGGAGTCGGTCAAGGCCGCATCCGACGTCTACAGTCCGGTGTCGGGCAACATCATCAAGGTCAACGATGCGCTCGCCGACAAGCCCGAGACGATCAACGAGGATGCATTCGGCGATGGCTGGATCTTTCGCGTAAAGCCCAGTAATCCAGTGGAAATGGACGAGTTGCTCACGCCCGACGACTACGCCGAGCAGATCGAGAACGACTCGAACTGAGCAGCGCATCGACACGCGTCGAATGGCCGGTCGCACGCAGCGGCCGGTTTTTTTTCGCACGCCGATCGATGCTTCGGCGATCGCATTCGGAACCGCCGCATGCGCTTGGCGAACCACGTCGGAGCGATGCAGACATCAGCGGTTGGCAAAAAAACTGTTGACAGTCAAGCCGCGCAGGTTTAGTTTTCCGCCACCATGACAGCAGCAAGTCAACGATGGGTGTGAGTCATCGCAGCGGACAAGCAGGCAAACGCGGCAACAAGACCGCGCATTCGCCGTCCGCGATTTTCGCCGCCACCGCACAGTCGGTCGCCGCCTCGACTTCCACCACCAAGCTTTTTTTTTCGTGTGTCGGCTGGATACCGTGCGATTGGGTCGTGCGTTAAGCACGCGGTATCCGGAAGGCATGCGTTTTCCACCGGGCAGCAAGTAAACGCCGCAAGGCGATGTAAACAAGCGTCATATACCAACTAGACCAACAACAACATCAATCAGGAGCAATCCCATGAAAGCAGCACCGAAAAGCACGAAGACCGGCACGGTGAAAGCCGCCGCCAAGAAGCCAGCAAAGAAGGCCGCCAAGAAGGCTGCCAAGAAGACCACCGTAAAGAAGGCTGCCAAGAAGCCTGCGAAGAAGGCCGCCAAGAAGGCTGCCAAGAAGAAGTAGTCCCCTTCCAGGGTTGAAACCATCGCGCGTTTGCCCGGCGCGCGATGGTTTGTTTAGAGGCCCGCGCAAGGCGAGGCTGGCTGTACCCCCCCCGATCCACCTTCTCCGATCCGTCCTGTGTGTGGACACCGTGCTCGACCTTTCGAGGTCCACGGCAGTGCACGCGGCGTGTTGCGCCAGCGGGAGCGTCGCCTTCGCCGAGGCCTGCTTGCGGTACCACGTTGTGGCCATGCGCGGCGCAACGCATAATCGAACGCGCTGCGCGATCGCGAGTGCCGGAAGCGATGGCAAGCAGATTGGGGTGCCGCACAGCGAACGTCGCGGATGGCCAGGCGGCCGGGCAGCGGCGAACACCTGCGGAAACCGGGTCGATGGACTTCAGTCCATTCATCCCGGAAGGATTCTTGGCTACGTGACCGCGACCGGGGAATGGCAAATGGATCGAATTCGGCGTGCGATGGCGATGGCAAGTGGCGTGCGGGTGCGCCGCAACCGCGCAGCGATGTTGCTGGCGTGCATGGCGCTGGCCCTGGCTGGGTGTGGCGGCGGTGAGCAGGCAGCGCCTGCGCCCGCGAGCACACCGGCACCTGCCGCAACGCCTGGGGCACCGGTGCAGCCGAGTGCAGGCAGCGATGCAGCGATCGATCCGGCAGCCCCTGTCGCCGTCCAGCTTGCGGTCGATGAGTTGCTCAAGCGCGCGCGCCAGGCGCTGACCGACCAGCGCCTGATCGCGCCGCCCGACGACAACGCCATCGAGTACTACCTGCAGGTGCTGGCGCAGGAGCCTTCGAATCCGCAGGCCACGCAGGCATTGGTCGACGTCTTCCCACTCGCTGCGGGAAATGCCGAGCGCGCGCTGGCGCAGCGGCAGGTCGATGAAGCCGCGCGCATCGTTGCCCTGCTCGATCGCGTTGACCCGCGCTCCTACACCGTAGCGACATTGCGCACCAAGCTGGTTGCAGCGCAAGCCGCGCAACAGCGCGAGACTCAACAGCAGGCGCAACAGGCCGCTGCTGCGGCAGCAGCGCAGGCGGCAGCGCGTATTGAAGCGGCCACGCCACCTCCCGCCCCGGCCACGCCGCCAGCAGAAGTCACGCCAGCGGCTGCACCGGCGCCTGTGGTTGTTGCACCGGCGCGCGCGCCGACGCCACCTGTCGCTGCGCCTGTGACCACGCCTTCAGCGGCGCCTGCAACAGCACCTGCAGCAGAACCTGCGCGGTTGATCGAAAGCCGCGCACGGCCGGTGCGCCAGGCACCACCGGTTTATCCCACCGATGCCGCGCGCAGACGCCAGGAGGGCTGGGTCGAACTGGAGTTCGTCGTGGCTGCCGACGGCAGCGTTCGCGACGTCTCGGTGCTGCGCTCGCAGCCGACGCGCGTTTTCGATCGGGAAGCGGTTCGCGCGATGCAGCAATCGCGCTTCGAGCCTGCGCTGCGCAATGGGCAGCCGGTCGAATCCCGCGAACGCCAGCGAATCGAGTTCAGGCTCTGAGCGGGCGCGACGGCCCGGATGATTCCGGGTTCTGCGACTGCCACACTGCGGTCGCGGCAGCCATCGGCGCGCGGCGGCACAGTTTGTCACGCGATTCGACTTCGATCGTGGGCTGGAGTGGCCATTCGCGCCGCGCGCGGGCATGCGCTTTGCCTACTGTCTGGTGTGATCCCACCGCAGGAGCAAGCCGTGAACCGCCATTATCCGAACCGCTCTGGCGCCCGCGCCGGCGGCACCATGCAACTTCCACTGGTCAGTGCGCTGGCGAAGATCTTGCTGCTGACCAGCGCCATGCTGCATCCGGCGATCGCGTCGGCAGCAGTTTGGCAGAGCAGTCACTGCAGCGCTGTTGCTGTAGTTGATCGAGCGAGCATCGACGTGCCGTTCGCGATCGCTGGCGTCGTAGCACAGTAGCGGCGCCGGCACGCTGCATCGCTACGGCAGCGCCGCGTGCTCGCCGATCTCGATGACCAGCGACAGATCCACCGCACTGCTGTCCGGGTTCAATCGCAACGCTTGAATGCGCTGGCGAATCCGGGTCCGCTCGTCCGGAGTGGTGCGGGCAGCGAGTACGCCGGAGCGCTCGGCGATCACCGCGAATGCGACGGCTGCAGGAGACGGTTGCGGCGCGCGTGCAACCTCGTGCAGGCGGTCGAACACGACTCGCAGGGCCTGCATCGAACGCACGGGGTAGCGGTGCAGAACGAAGGCTTGCCGGTAGTCGTGCACGACGTCGCGTGCGACCAGACTCGCCAACAGCCGGCGGTCGATCGAGCCCAACTTGCGTGCGATACGCTCTATCGCATCTGCGATGCTGGTGTCGGCAGACGCGAGGGCTTTGCCGGCGATATCGAGCAGTGGATTGAAATCAGGCAGGTTGTCGAGCAGGGCGATGCCGCGCCCGCGCCGTGCGACCCTGCGCGACAGCACCAGGTCGGCGAGCACTGCGGCGCAGGCCCCACGCGAAAGTGCCCTGCGCTCGATCCCGCGCGAAACGGTGCCGCGTTCGGGGTCCAGCGCGAGGAGTACAAGCTGTTCTGCGATGATCATGGGAGAGTCGATCCGTCACGCGCAGCCGCTGCGCGTGAGCAGTCAAGTTTTGGCGGTAACGCCCCGCCGACTCCCCCTGGTGCGGCGATGCCGGACCTCAATCCCAGCGCAGGATTCAGCCCGCACATCGTGCCGGCGTAGTGGCATCGGCGCGGTGAAGCTTGGCGGATGCCGCGCGCTCCGGCAAGTCGCAGCTCAAGGTGCTGGCGCTGTTGCGGCGCGGGCCACGCGGCGCACTGGCGCTGCCGGCTTGCTGCCTGCCAGCTTGTCCAATCCGAGCCAGTCTGTCTTGGGCAGGCCCAGATACGCATCGAGCAAGGTCGGCAGCAATCCGGAGGGCACGCCCGATTCGTTGTTCCACATCAACACCACTCCAAGGTCGTGATCGGGCAGCAGCGCGAACATGGCGCGATAGCCCTGCACCGCGCCGCCGTGGAAGACCATCCGGTGCCCGGCATAGTCGTAGTAGCGAAAGCCCAGCGCATACTGCGCATCGCGGACCCGCTCGCGCCGCCACGGAATGCGGCTGGTTTCGCCGGGCGTTGCCACCTCCGGCGCATGCAGTTCGTCGAGCAGGTCCTGCGGCAACACGTCCGGTCGATGGCCCAGCTGTGCCAGCGCCCACTGCGCCATGTCGGCGATGCTGGCGTTGGCGCCGGCAGCCGGCATCACGCGGTAGTAGGTTTCCTTTGGACGCACCGGCGCAAAGCCGTGCGGACCGCGCACATGCGGACGTGCCCAGTCGCCGCTGGCTTCCAGCGCGACGCGGCCGAAGGTTGCGGTCTGCATGCCCAGCGGATGGAACAGGCGGCGTTCGACTTCGTAGCTGTAAAAGCGCCCGGTGCTGGCGAACGCGATATCGCCGGCCAGGCTGTAGGCGATGTTCTGGTACGCAAAGCAGTCGCCTGGCTGACACGACAGCGGCAATTCACGCAGCTTGTAGACCAGCATCGGATACGACTCATCGCGCTCGAGCACGCGGTCGAGCGCGTTGTAGGGTAGACCGACCCGATGGCTGAGCAGGTCGCGCAGGGTAACCCGCGGGGCGGCACGGCTGTCGCTGAGTTCGAACATCGGCACCAGCGATTGCACCGACTCGTTCCAGTCGATGAAACCATCGCGCACCAGCAGTGCGATACAGGTAGATGCCAGACCTTTGGACAGCGAGGCGAGGCGGAATACGGTGCGCTCATCGACCGCGCGGCGGCTGACGGCGTCGGCCACCCCGAGGCCACGCGCGCTGACCACCTCACCGCCGTGCACGACGGCGATCGCGAGGCCGACGATCTGGCCGCTGGCGGCAACCCGATCTGACACCGACTCGAACTCGGCCAGCACGCGCTTGAATGTCGCCGGATTGTCGCCGGGCACGCGCGGCGGCGGCGCGTCTGCAAGGGCTGTCGGCGCGCGCGGCAGCGGTTCGGCGTGCACGCGAACCGTCGCCGTCGCCATGCCGAAGGTCACGGTCGTTGCCAGCAGGAGACGCCAAACCACCATGTTATGCTCACTGTGAAGTGTGCGGCTGCCGATTCCAGGCAAGGATGGCGCCGCTTGCAGCGTATCTGCTACGTGTCGCCATGGCGAACTGCCGGCAGCGACATCCACCAAGCCTGTCGACGGAGCATAGTATGACGACCTTGATCATCCTCGTGGTGCTGGTGGTGTTCGCCTTCTGGGCGATCGGCATGTACAACGGGCTGGTGATGGCGCGCAACGCGTTCAAGAACGCCTTTGCGCAGATCGACGTGCAGCTGACCCGTCGCCACGACCTGATCCCGAACCTGGTCGAAACCGCCAAGGGCTACATCAAGCACGAGCGCGAAACGCTGGAGGCCGTGATCGAGGCCCGCAACATGGCGGTGACCGCGCAGAAGGCGGCGGCCGGCAATCCCGGCGATCCTGTCGCGATGCAGCAGCTATCGGGCGCCGAAAACGCGCTGACGGCCACCATGGGCCGTTTGTTTGCGCTGGCCGAGGCCTACCCGGACCTCAAGGCGAACCAGAACATGATGCAGCTGTCCGAGGAGCTGACCACGACCGAGAACAAGGTCGCGTTCGCGCGCCAGGCCTACAACGACTCGGTCATGGGCTACAACAACAAGCGCGAGGTGTTCCCCAGCAGCATCGTGGCGAACATGTTCGCGTTCGCCGCCGCAGCGCTGCTCGAGATCGACGATCCGGCCAAGCGCGAAGTGCCGCAGGTGAAGTTCACCTAAGCCGCAGGCGACGCGCCGGGCGGCAATCTGCGCACCGCGCGTCGCCAGCCGCATGGACTTCTTCGCCCAGCAAGCCGTAGCCCGCAGTCAGTCGCGTCGGTTGCTGGTGCTGTTCGCACTTGCGGTCGTGTGCATCGTGCTGGCGATCGACGCGGTGGTGCTGGTGGCGCTCGTGCAGGGCATGGACGACGCGGCGCGCGCCGCCGCCGAGGGCAGTCTGCTGGGCCCGCACCTTGGGCCGCTGTTGGCCACCTCGGTGCTGACCCTGGCTGTCATCGTGATCGCCAGCCTGGTCAAGATCGGCAAGCTGCGCGGCGGCGGCGGTGTGGTCGCGCGCGAGCTCGGCGGCACCCTGGTGTCGATGGATACCCGCAACGCGCGCCATCGCCGTCTGCGCAACGTGGTCGAGGAGATCGCGATCGCGTCCGGCGTGCCGGTCCCCGAGATCTACGTGCTCGAACACGAGTCCGGTATCAACGCCTTCGCCGCTGGATGGTCGCCCGCGGACGCGGCCGTTGCGGTCACCCAGGGTGCGATCGACCAGCTCACCCGCGACGAGCTGCAGGGCGTGATCGCGCACGAGTTCAGCCATGTGCTCAATGGCGACATGCGGCTGAACATCCGTCTGATGGGGTTGTTGTTCGGCATCCTGGTGATCGGCATCGCCGCGCGCGAGTTCCTGCTGCGCGCGCGCGGTGGTGGGCGCGATGGCGCGGCCTTGCTGGTGATCGCGCTGGCGGTGATGATCATCGGCTATGTAGGGCTGTTCTTCGGCCGCCTGATCAAGGCCGGCGTTTCGCGCCAGCGCGAATATCTGGCCGATGCCTCGGCGGTGCAGTTCACCCGCCAGAACCAGGGTCTGGCCGGCGCGCTGAAAAAGATCGCAGCGACCACGGGCGGATCCAAACTCACCGCGCACGATGCCGAGGAAGTCAGCCACATGCTGTTCGGCGACGGCGTCGGATATTCCCGGCTGTTCGCCACGCATCCGCCGTTGATCGAACGGCTGCAGCGACTGGATCGACAATTCAAGCCCAGCGAGCTGGCTGCATTGAGCGCAAGCTTCGCGCACAATCCGCCGACCGGCGATGACGATCTCGACGCCGCCCCGGTCAGCGGTTTCGCTGCATCTGCGCCTGCCGCTGCGGCCCCGCCACCGCTGCCGGCCGCGAACTCCGATGTGCGCCTGCGCGCGCGCGGCGTGATCGCCCAGGTCGGCAATCCCGCGGCCGATGATTTTCGTGCGGCAGCCCAGATTGCGGCAGCGATCGAGCCGGCGCTGCGCGAGCTGGCCCACGCGCAGGCGAGCGCGCCCGCGCTGGTAGTGGCGCTGGCGCTGGACGCCGACGCCACGCTGCAGGTGCCGCAGCTGGCGTTGGCCAGTGCAGCCTTCGGCGCTGCGTTCGCCGCAGAAGTGGCCAGCGTGGTCGGGCGCATGTCCGGCCTGCACCCGCTGCAGCGACTGCCGTTGGCGGCGATCGCGTTCCCGGCTCTGCGGCGTCGACCTTCCACCTGGCTGGTGCGCTACATCGACCTGCTCGAGCAGCTCGCCCGCGTCGACGGCAGTGTGCACCTGCACGAGTACTGCCTGCTGCGCCTGCTGCGCACCCAGCTCGGCGATTCGATGGACCCGTCGCGCAGCGGCAAGCCTGGCAGCCATCGGCTGTCCGAGTCGAAGGCGCAGGTCGCCGATCTGCTCGCCGTGCTGGCGCGCTCGGGCCAGGCGAACAGCGAGTTCGCGCGGCGCGCGTATCTGGCGGGAATCCTTGCGATCTTCCCCACCGGCGCGCCGAACTACACACCGCCGAACGACTGGACCGCCGCACTCGAGCGCGCATGGCCCGCGCTGGATCGGCTCAATCCAGCCAGCAAGCAGCTGCTGCTCGAAGGCCTGGTCAAGACCATCACCCACGACGGCCGCTGCGCGCTGGCCGAGGCCGAACTGCTACGCACCATCTGCGCGGTGTTGCACTGCCCGCTGCCGCCACAGCCGGCGGCTTGAGCGGCTGAAGTCGCGCGTAACGCGCCCAGAAATCGCAGAATCTGTCGCGGTACCCGGCGCGCGGCGCGATACCGCCGGCGCGCAGTTCAAGCCCCGATTGGCGGTCGGCTGGATGGCGTGGCCAAGCTGGCAGGCCTGCGACCGCGGGTTGCCCGTTGATCGCGTAGCTGGCCCACAGCGACTGCATGTCGGCCGCGAGCTGCTGGATCCCCGGGCCGAAGTCGGACATCGGGCTGAACAGCAGCGGGATGTCCAGACCGTGGAATGCGGCGAGCTCGGGTTGGTTGGGCAGGCTCTGGCTGAGGTAGTCAGCGAACACCGGATTGCCGCGCGCGGCATGATCGCGCGCTGCACGCGCAGCAGGACAGATGAACGCCACAGCGGTGTTGAGCGCCGTCCACGCCCGCCACACCGGCATGAAGGCTGCGGCCGGGTACTGCGCCAGTGCCGCATCGGCGATCAGCGGCGACAAACGCGAGCGCACCAGCGACTCGTAGGCCGCCGCGGTTTGCGGCCGTTGCGCGACCGGCACCAGGGATGTGGTCTCGTCCTCGTTGATGCCGATCATCATCGGTACCTGCGCGGCCGTGCCCTCGCGGATCGCGTCGCCCAAGCCTGCGTTCAGCGCGAAGCCGTCGATCACTTCGGCGTAGCTTTCGCCGCTGCCGGAAAACGCCACCGCGCCTTCGCCCGCGGTCACCAGTTCGGCGGCGGTTTTCGCACGCAGGCATTCGCGCGCATCGGATTGCGGGCAGCCAAGGCGCTGCTTGATCCGATCGCCCTTAGCGACCGCCGGCTCGCGCGATCCGTTGCTGATGGGCAGCCTCGGTACGGTCACCGTGCAAACGCCGCTCTGGATGATCGCGCGCGCGAACAGACCTGTGGCAAGCGGTGAGGCGAGCACGGCGCACACGCTGACGCCGCCGGCCGACTCGCCGAAGATGGTGACGTTGGCGGGATCGCCGCCGAACGCGCCGATGTTGTCGCGCACCCAGCGCAGTGCTGCGAGCTGATCGAGCAGGCCATAGTTGCCGGCGCCCGGCTGATCGGGGTGTTCGCCGATCAACTCGCGGAATGCGGCATAGCCGAGCGGGCCGAGTCGATAGTTGATCGACACCCGTACGATGCCGCGCTGCGCGTAAATGCTGCCGTCGTACAAGGGCCTCGCGCCGAGCAGCTGCGAGGATCCGCCCTGCACGTGGCCGCCGCCGTGGATCCAGACCATGACCGGGAGCGGCGTTGAATCGTGCGCGGCGGACTCAGGTGCCCACACGTTCAAGCTCAGGCAGTCCTCGTCGGTGCGCGGCGGCGCGCCGCCGAAGAATCCCTGTGCCGGCGCCTGCGGGCATCCGGGTCCGAACTCGGTGGCGGCGAGCACGCGTTGACGGCTGCGCGCGGCCTGCGGTGCGCGCCAGCGCAGTGTGCCCGTGGGCGCTGCGGCGAACGGGATACCGCGCCAGGCGATGGTCGCGCCGGTATCGGCAGCGCCAGCCAGCAGTCCCTCGCGCGTCGCTGCAGTGCGCGGTGTCGGAAACAAACCGGAGATCCGCTGCAGCCTGATCTGCCGGTTCCATGTGCCACCCGCAGCCCCCGCATGGACCGCAGCCATCGACAGCTGATTGTCCAGACCCGCCAGCGGCAGCGGCGTGGTCAGCGACAGCGCCAGCGGGCCGCCATCGCGTGCGATCAGCGCCGCCGTCGGGCAGTTCCTGCAGTAGCCCCGATCCGAGATCCAGCGCGTCGCAGCGGCGAAATCGTTGTCGACGGTCTGTGCGAGCGACCAGCGTGGTGCGCCAGCGGCATCGTAGAAATACAGCAGATTCGCCGAGAGCAGCGCGCCGGCTTGCGGCAGGAAGTAGGTGGTCAATCCCCATCCGCTTATCGTCCGGGCCGCCCCACCAGGTACCGTCCATGCCGCGCTCTGGAGCGTCCGACGCCGGCAACAGCGGCTCGATGCACCAGCGACTGCGTTGGCCGCCGATGCTGAAGCTGAGCTCCGCGAGCGCACCCGCGGCGCAGCGATCGGTGCCATCGCTGCAAGGCGCCTGCGCGGCGGTGATGCCAAAGCGCAGTTGCAGCGTGCCGATATTCGGTGCGCGCACGTCGGGTCGTTGGCTGTCGCCGACATTGGCGAAGCGCAACAGCGGTTGCTCGGATCCACCGGCGTCCAGTGAGCCTTGCGCGGCGAACCACTCCGGCTCGCCGGTTTCATCGAAGGTGTAGAGGTTGACCAGGTACGTATCGCCACTGCGCTGGATGTCGATGCCGTGTCCGTTGCGTGCGCGGTCGAACCACGGCCCGAGCGGTGCCGCGGCGATTGCGTTGCCGCACCAGATCAACAGCAATACCGCAGCTGCCTTGCGCATGACTCACCATTGCCTCGACCAGCCCCGGATGCAACGCATGGCGGGGCTGGCGGTTGACCGCCATGAGCCGCCGGACCGCGCTCAGGCGGCCAGGATCATCGCGCTCGCCTTCTCGGCGATCATCACGGTCGGTGCGTTGGTGTTGCCGCCGACCAGGCGCGGCATCACCGAGGCGTCGACCACGCGCAGCGCTTGCACGCCATTCACGCGCAGCTGCGGGTCGACCACCGCGCTCGCATCGCTGCCCATGCGGCAGGTCCCTACCGGGTGATAGATGGTCTCGGCCTTGCGGCGCACGAAGGCGGCGAGCGCGGCATCGTCCTGCGCAGCACTGCCGGGGAAGATCTCCGCACCGCGCCAGGCCGCGAATGCCTCGCTGCCGAGCACCTCGCGCGACATCCGTACGCCCTCAACCAGCATCTGCAGGTCCAAGCCCTCGGGATCGCTGAGGTAGTTCGCGTGGATGCGCACCTTGCTCGACGGATCGGCCGAGGCCAGCGCCAGATGGCCGCGCGAGCGCGGCCGCAGTGCGCAGGCGTGCAGGGTGAACCCATAGCCCGGCAAGCGATTGCGTCCATGGTCGTCGAGGATCGCCGGCACGAAGTGGAACTGGATGTCCGGGCGCTCGTCGGGCGCCAGGCGTGAGCGCAGGAACCCGCCGCTCTCGGCCACGTTGCTGGTGCCGATGCCGCTGCGGTGCACGTAGTAGTTCCAGGCCACTGCCAGGTCGTTGGTGTGGTCGTAGGTGACCGGCTGCGTGCACTGGTACACCGTGCACGCGTCGAGATGATCGTGCAGGTTGCGGCCTACCTCGGGTGCGTCGTGGTGCACGCTGATGCCGTGCTGGCGGATCGCATCGGCAGGCCCGATGCCCGAGAGCATCAACAGCTGCGGCGAGTTGAGCGCGCCGCCGGCGAGGATCACCTCGCGTGCGGCCTGCGCGCGCTGCAGCTCGCCGCGATGGCTGAACTCCACGCCCACCGCGCGGCCGCGGTCGAGCAGCACGCGCTGGGTCAGGGCGGCGGTTCTCACGCTCAGGTTGTCGCGCGATTTCGCCGCGTTCAGATAGCCCGCGGCCGTGCTCCAGCGCGCGCCGTTCTTCTGCGTGACCTGGTAATAGCCAAAGCCCTCTTGGCTGGCACCGTTGAAATCGCCGGTTTGCGCGTAGCCGCGCTCGCGGGTCGCGGCCAGGAACACATCGCTGAGCGGGTTGTGGTGACGCAGATCGTCGACGTTGAGGTGGCCGCCGGTACCGTGGAATTCGTCCGCGCCACGTTCATTGTTTTCAGAGCGCTTGAACCACGGCAGCACGCTGTGCCAGTCCCAGCCGGTCGCCCCCATGGCCGACCACTCGTCGTAGTCTCGCCAGTGGCCGCGGATGTAGCACATCGCGTTGATCGAACTCGAACCGCCCAACACCTTGCCGCGTGGCCACCACAGGCTGCGCCCATCGAGCTGCGCTTCAGGCTCGGTGTTGTAGTCCCAGTTGACGTTCTTCTTGCCGATCAGCTTGGCCAACCCAGCGGGCATGTGGATGAACGGATGCCAGTCCGTGGGGCCCGCTTCAAGCAGCAGCACGCGGCACGCGGGATCCGCGGACAGCCGATTGGCCAGCACGCAGCCGGCGGAGCCGGCTCCGACGATGATGAAGTCGTATACGGTTTCAGTCATGAGATATGCGGGCAAAGCGTCGATCCACGATCCTGAAGGCTAGTCCGCGTCGCTTAGAGCATGTGCTCCATCGCAGTGCAGCGTGACCCGATCACATCGCCGTGCCCGGGTTCAGGCCATTGCCTCGACAACCACCGGATCGCCTTCACGCAGCGTGCCGCCCGTGCGCGCGATCAGGTTCATCCCGAAGGTGACGCCGTTGGGACTGCGGCGGTAGGTCAGCAGTGTATCCAGCGGCTCGCGCGACGGGTCGAATGCGCCGGTATCGGTGTCGACGGTGGTGAACACGCAGCGCACACAGGGGTCGACCACCTCGAAGTCGATCGCGCCGATGCGTACCCGGCACCAGCTGTCCTCGGCGTGCGCTGCCACGTGCGCGACCACCAGATTGGGCCGGAACCGGGCCATCGGCACCGCCGTGGCCAGACGTTGGTTGAGTCCATCGAGGCTGCCCTGGCCGATCAGCAGCAGCGGGTAGCCATCGGCAAAACTGACCTCGTCGCCGGGCAGTGCCCGGGTCGGGCTGACCGCGCGCTGCGCGGCAGCGTCCATCCACACCAGGTGCGCTGCGACCCCCAGCGCATTGCTGATCCAGCGATCAGCTGCCGGATCGGCGCAGGCGGCATCCACCGTATCCTTCCAGATCACTACCGGGCGACGCGGCGCACCTACCAACGGCGCGGCGATCACGATGTCTGAAAGTCCCGGCGCGCGCAGGTGCAAGCCGTTGCCGCGCGGAACCGCGCGCACCAGCACCATGCGCGGGTGGGCACGACCGGTAATGAAGCGCCCATCGGCATCGACTACCAGCCAGCGGCGATCGTACTGCAGGCCGCGCGGCTCGACGCTGCACTCGTGCAGCGGCAAGCCGCGGCAGGACTTCAGCGGGTAGATGGTGATGGCTGAAAGCTGGGCCGACATCGATCAATCCGCTGCGCGATGTCGCCAGATTACAACTTGAGGGTTGTGTCAGCGTAACCTTGTCCACAGCATGAGCCAGCCGCACAAACCCCTGCCGCCCGATCCCGCCGATTGCTGTGGTGGTGGCTGTGCACGCTGTGTCTGGGACATCTACGATCAGGCGCTCGCCGATTGGCAAACCGGCAACGCTGCGGCCGAGGTGCAGCCCGCGCCCCGCGATCAGGCTGGTAACTGAGCCGCGCGCCGGGTACCGTCGCGGCCTGAGCGCTCGCGTGAGAATCCACCGGTGTCGATGCAGCCCAACCCCCGTGCCGCCGACACTTGGCTGCTGACCCTGGTCGGCGCCACGCGTGCGGAGCTGCCGGCCCTGCTGTGGTCGTTCGTGTACTTCTTCTCGCTGCTGTGCGGTTACTACGTGTTGCGCCCGATCCGCGATGCGATGGGCAGCGAATACGAGCTGCGTTGGCTGTTCATGGGCACCTTCGTCGGCATGCTGCTGGCGACCCCGTGCTATGGCGCGCTGGTCTCGCGCTATCCGCGGCGCCAGTTCCTGCCGGCGATCTACGCACTGTTCATCGGCTGCCTGCTGGTGTTCTACGTGCTGCTGCGCTCCGATACCGGCGGCAATCTGCGCGGTGCTGCGTTCTACATTTGGGTTGCGGTGTTCAACCTGTTCGCGGTGTCGGTGTTCTGGAGCTTCATGTCCGACATCTTCAGCACCGAACAGGCCCGACGCCTGTACGGCAGCATTGCGGCCGGCGGCACCGTCGGCGCCCTGCTGGGTCCGGCGCTGACCATCAACCTGGTCACCCTGGTCGGGGTGCCGAACATGCTGCTGATTTCGGCCGGCTTTCTCGGCATGTGCCTGCTGGCGATCTCGCGCCTGGTGCCATGGGCACGCAAGCAGGAGCACACGCTCGGCTGGAAGCCCGGAGAAGACGCGATCGGCGGCTCGATCCTCGGTGGCGCGACGATGATCCTGCGCTCGCGCTTCCTGCAGGCCGCTTGCCTGGTGATGTTCTTCGGCGTGGCGGTCGGAACCCTGCTGTACAACCTGCAGCAGGCGTATGCACTGGAGACCTATCCCGATCGCGGTGCGCGCGCGGCGTTTTTCGGGCGCATCGATCTGGCGGTGAACATCACGGTACTGGTGGTGCAGTTGAGCATCACCCGGATCCTGCTGCGCCGCTATGGGCCCGGCCCGCTGGTGCTGATTCCCTCCATGGCGATCTCGATCGGATTCGTGCTGCTGTCGCTCAATCCGCTGCCGCTGATGGTCACTGTCGTGCAGGTGCTTACCCGTGCCGCCGAGTTCTCGCTGGCAAAACCTGCGCGTGAGAGCTTCTACACCCGGGTCGACCGCGAGCTGCGCTACAAGTCGAAGAACTTCATCGACACCGTGGTGTATCGCGGCGGCGATCTGAGCTTCGCGTGGATCTACGAAGGCCTCACGCGGCTGGGACTGGCCACAGCCGGGGTCGCCAACGTTGGCGTGCTGCTTGCGCTGGCATTGGCCGCATCGGCCAGTTGGATGGTGTGGCAGGCGCGCTTGCTGCCCAAGGATGCGCACGACAACGATGCCGTGGTGAGGCCATGAGCAAACTGTTCGCGGTACTCGGCCTGCTGCTCGCCACGGCGTTCTGTGCTCCCGCATGCGCGCAATCCGCGCCCGATGCGTGGCATCTGGGCGCTCGCGGTGGCGTGGTCGTGACCGACGAGAACTACAACAACGACGGCACGCTCTGGGCACTCACCATCGGTCGCAGTTTCGGCCCGCAGTACGTGGTGGAGCTGGAGTTTTCCGCCGACACGCTCGACTTCGGCATCGACTACGGCCTCAAGCACCGCGCGATCGCGATCAACCATCTCACCATCAATCGCGAGCCGCTATGGGACCCGTACTTCCTCATCGGTATCGGACTGATCGAATTCGACGCACCGCCCGGCGTCGCCACGCGCAGCGGCACCGATGCGATGTTCAACCTCGGCATCGGCGGCCAGTGGGAACTGGTAGCGCCGGAACGGGTGATGCTGCGCGCCGACCTGCGCCTGCGTTACGACCGCAACGACACCCGGCAACCGGGGCAGAACGGGTTTGGTGACGGGATCTTGAGCGTGGGGCTGACGATTCCGTTTGGGCGTTGAGCAGCCGCGACGAAGAGTACCCCGGCGCTGGATTCGGGCGGCTCCGGTACGCCAGTGCGCGCGTGCCTACGCTCTCGCAGTAACCCGCATGCGAACCAGTGACGCCCAACCGCACCCCGCAACCAATAGCGCCAACACCGCGAGCCACCAAGGATCATCTGCTGGAATCGGAGCTGGTGGGAACTGCAGGCGACGGTAGGCGGTGTTGTTGGACAGGTCGGCATCAAAAACTCCCGGCCCTTCCGCCCAGTTGTAGAACGCCAACGAGCGGCTGCCGACGGCGTTTGGGAAGATGAACAGCCCCATGGTGCAGGTACGACTGACCCCAGGCGGTAGCGGGCCGAACACGATCTCGGAGCTGCGGGTGAAGTTGATCGAACCAACATCGGTAACGCGGTAGGAGCAATCTGGATCCCCGATCTCAGCGAGCTCGAAGTACTCGGTTGAACCCGGGCCGACCAGGTATCGCTCGCTGTACGCAATCTGGGTGAAGTTCGGGGGGCTCTCAGGGCCGGGACCCCGATCGGTCATGGTGAAGTCGACGGTTGTCACGCTGCCGGGGGCGAGAATCCCCGAGGGCGAGCTAATCGACAGCGCCATGTCGCGGACGAAATCTTCAGGTGCCGTAATCATCACTGTTCCGCCAACATTGTTCTGTGAACGGGGATCTGTGACAGATGGCGAGCTGATCGACCCGCCGGTCCATGCGAGGGCATACGGACAACTGGCCTGACACCGCAGCGTCACGTTGCACGTTACCTCGGCGCCCGCAGTGAGAGGACCTGTCAGCCACCGCAAACCGCTAAACGGAGGCGCAGCCGCATCGAACAAGCAGCCGGAATCGGGCGTCGCCGACAAATGCGGCGAAACCTGTCCGCTGGTCTGAAACGTTACGACAACACCCGCTGCGGCTACCGACCCCAGGTTTCTGGCAACCAGATTCAGCACCTGTACGCGTGTCGAAGTAATCGAGCCCCCGGTACTTGTTGGCGGGGGCGGCCCCAATGGCGAAACGTTGACGTAGTCGAACCCGGTGTAGCGGGCCTCCAGCGCCAGATCCGTAGTGACGACTTGCGCGCTCCCAAATGAGGGGGCGCATGCAACAACAACTGCGAGGGCGGTTCGGCACGACCGAATCGCGTCTCGCGCTTGAAACTTGCGACGATTCTCGTCAGTTGCGTTGCGGACCGACCAGGGCGTCACGGCCATAGAGTGCGCGGCGGACAAGTCGAAACAGCCAACCCGGGCGCTTCGAATCCGCTCCAGAAGATGTTGGGGGCGCTCTGCTGATCGCCCAACGGATACAAATTACCGCTGGGTTCGGCAAGACAGGTGATCGTACGTGTCGCGTCGCGGGTTGCCGTCCCCGATGGATTGCTGGAGCCCATGAAGGCCACACGCGGATTGGAGAACTGCGGCTGCCGATCGGTGCACTGGTCCGGAACCGTGTCGGCATTGGTGTCGACGCAGCGCGGGTCGGCCATGATGTCGCGGGAGACTGTTGGAATGCGATATCCGTAGGAGAAGGGAAAGGCGCCGCGCAGGGTGGCAATAGGCAACTGCACGTTGGCGTCATGGTTGGCGCCCAACATATGCCCGATTTCATGCGCGAAGGTGAGGTTCTGCGCAGCCGGATTGACGCTGACGACACCGTAGGCAAAGTCCCGGTAGCTGAAGTTTGGAACCGGGAACACCCCGTCCCCAACGTCGCATAAGCCTATGCCATCGCAGTTGTTTCGCTGGCCGATAGCGACTCCCCATACTGGCCGGGAGGTTGCCGGGTCTGCCGTGGGATTACCTTGATCCGCGACTAGCAGGATAGCGAAGTCGGCACCCTCGGTTTCGCGACGCGGTGCTTGAGGTGGTGTCGAAAATGTGCCGATTTCCCACTCTCGCAATCGCGTTAGATGACCGACAAAGCGATCATTCGGGTTGACGACACCGCTGTTCTCGTTATATCCCGCCAGATTGACCAGCGACCCCTGCTGCGTGAACTCGAGGTAGTAGGGATCTCCCGAATTGCGCAGCGATTGATTGAGCTCGTCGATCAAAGCCGTCGCCCGACCCTGTAGAGGGGCAGCGGGTTGAAATTGGGGTCTGCAGTGCGGAACAGGTCAAGGGCCGCACCTGTGTAGTACACCAGCAGCGTGATGCGTGCGCTGTGTTTGGGCAACGCAGCCACTGTTTGCTCGAAGCTTACTGACGCCGCCGAGGCGGCCTCTGTATTGGCGCCCGGCGCGGCGGGTGAGCGCAACGTCAGCGCAGCGAACCTTTTTGACGCGTCGGGATCGGTTGCAGCGACACGAGCAGCTTCGGTGGCACATCCGCCTGCGTCAACAGCGGCCGCGTCGATATCGCGCAACACTGCAGTGCCGCCGGCGCTCGAAAGACCGAACCGGAGGCCTGGCCCATACACCATGCCGTTCACCAGACCGCGACTTACGGTCAGGAACAGATGGTCGCGACCATTTTTTCCGTACCAGAAGTAGCTGACGTTGGCCGGGTCAGAATCGACGATGATGTTGCCGTCATCGTCGACAGAAAATCCCTCACGCGGCTCAAAGCGGGCCTGCGAAAAGCTTTGCGTCGCACGCCCTCGGATTGACGGCACTGACACTGACTGGGGTCGACGCGCAATCCCAAGCACGTTGGGTTGCACCTTGTAGCTTGCGCGGACGAAAAGGCGGTTCTCGATGAGCTCTGCACCTATGCTGCCATCTGCCCGCAAGACCACGAGCGGCTCAGTGCGAGGTGGGATGGCCTCCTGCGCAGACGCTTCGGATATGCCGACGCATGGTATGCAAAGAATGCTTAGCCAATGACGCCAATGTTTGTCGGCGGGCGGGATTAGGGGATGAAAGTCGCCATTGTCAATCCGAATGCAGCGTGCAGTTTCCATGTGAGCCAACCCTCCGGCGGAAAGTCGTCCCGTAAGCCTCCAAGGTAGGGTACATCACATGATGCAGAGCCAGGCGCGACCGGTATCGGCACCGAGAGCCGGTCTCGCCTAACAATACTGGCACCCTTTGGTCGGGGGACCATTCGGCCGCACAGACGGGGGTGCGGCCGCGAATCCGCGATCAGCCCTTGCGCAAAGTCACATACATCGCCACATCCGCATCGAACACGATCTCGCCGGCCGGATCGCGCACGTCGACATGCGCGAGCAGGTCCTGCGCCACGCCTTTGGTAGCGGCAGGCACCGTGCAGGTCGCCGTCATTATGCCGCTGGCCTTTTTCAGATAGCGCACGGTCATGCCCTTCGGGATCCAGCGCATGCTCGCCGGGATCGTGACCTCGGTGCACAAGCCTGCGGTGAGTTCGGCGAGGTTGCACAGCGCGATCGCGTGCACGGTGCCGATGTGGTTGTGCACGCCGCGGCGGTCCTTGATCCGCGCCACACAGCGGCCGGGCGCGAGTTCTTCGACTACCGGCGCGATGCTGCCGAAGTAGGGCGCCTGCAGGCACACCAGGCGGGTGAACAGCCAGCGACCCGGCGCGCTGCCGCCGAGCCGCTGGAACATCGCCAGCGGCGAGCGCGCCACTGGCTCAGGCGACCGAGCGCAGGCTGGTCTTGCGTGCCGCCTTGACGCTCATCAGCTCCTCGCTGTCGAAGTCGTCGACCGAGATCACTTCGATGGTGATCGCGCGGACTTCCGCGAGCAGGTCGCGCTCGGCGCTGCTGAGCAGTCCGATGCGCACGCCCTCGTCGTACTGGCCCGGCACGTCGAGCGCCTTGATCTGGCCGGCCTTGATCGCCTTGGCCAGCTTGCGCTCGACCGGCTCTGCCTGGATCACCTTGGGCAGCGCGCGCTCCAGATAGCCCGTCCAGTGCAGCGGGCCGCTGCCGTAGAAGATGCCCTCGCACAGACGGTCGCGCGATTCCGAGGGTGCGAGCAGGATGCCGGCCACGCGATGGCCGAGTCGATCGCCGGGTGCGACTTCACGCAGGCCGAGCGGGAACACCAGTGCGCGCAACACCCAGGCCACCGGACGCAGCGGGAAATTGCGCAGGAAACCGTCCAGCGCCATCTGCATCTTGTAGATCGAATCGTGCATCGCCCACGCCAGCAGCGGCTGGTCGGCGGCCGGTCGGCCCTGGTCTTCGAAGCGCTTGAGCATCGCCGAGCCGATGTACAGATGGCTCAGCACATCGCCCAGGCGCGCCGACAGGCGTTCCTTCTGCTTGAGCTTGCCGCCCAGGGTCAGCATCGCGGTGTCGGCCACCAGCGCAAGGGTGGCCGAATAGCGGCCGAGCTTGCGATAGAACTTGCGGGTGTAGGGATCGCCGGGAGCCGCGCCCAGCTTGCCCAGCGTCAGACCCAGCAAGAACGAGCGTGCGGCGTTGGAGATCGCGAATCCGATGTGCTGGAACAGCAGGCGGTCGAAGGTCGCGAGGCGTTCGTCGCGATCGGGCAGCTGCGCGGCCTGCATCTCCTTGAGCACGTATGGATGACAGCGGATCGCGCCTTGGCCGAAGATGATCATCGAGCGGGTCAGGATATTCGCGCCCTCGACCGTGATCGCCACCGGTGCGCCCTGCCAGCCGCGACCGATGTAGTTGCGCGGGCCGAGGATCACGCCCTTGCCGCCGTGGATGTCCATGCCGTCGCGCACCACTTCGCGCGCGGACTCGGTGGCGTGGTACTTGGCGATGGCCGACGGCACCGCCGGCTTCTCGCCAAGGTCCACCGCGTGCGCGGTCATCCGTGCCAGCGCGGTGATCGCATAGGTATAGCCGCCGATCCGCGCCAGCGCTTCTTCGATGCCCTCGAAGCGGCCGATCGGCATCTGGAACTGCTTGCGGATGCGCGCATAGGCACCGGTGACCGCCGCGACCGCGCGCACGCCCCCGGCGGCCGAGGAGGGCAGCGAGATCGAGCGGCCCACCGACAGGCACTCGACCAGCATGCGCCAGCCATGGCCGATGTACTGCTCACCGCCAATCAGCGCACTGAGCGGCACGAACAAGTCCTTGCCGCGCACCGGACCGTTCTGGAACGGCATGTTCAATGGCAGATGGCGACGACCGATCTCCAGCCCCGGCGTGCTGCGCGGAACCAGTGCGAGCGAGATGCCGCGATCGGATTCGCTGCCGAGCAGGTGCTCGGGATCGTGCAAGCGGAACGCAAGCCCGATCACTGTGGCGACCGGTGCGAGCGTGATGTAGCGCTTGTCGAAGGTCAGGCGCACGCCGAGCACTTCCTTGCCCTCGTGCATACCCTTGCCCACGATCCCGTAGTCGGGAATCGAGGTCGCATCGGAGCCGGCCCACGGGCTGGTCAAGGCAAAGCACGGAATCTCTTCGCCGCGCGCCAGACGCGGCAGGTAGTGCTTCTTCTGCTCATCCGTGCCGTAGTGCAGCAGCAGTTCGGCCGGGCCCAGCGAGTTGGGCACAGCGATGGTCGACGACAGGGTGCCCGAGACGCTCGAGGCCTTGTTCAATACGCAGTGGTGCGCGTAGGCGGAAAAACCCAAGCCACCATATTCCTTCGGGATGATCATGCCGAAGAAACGGTGCTTCTTCAGATAGTCCCAGACCTGCGGGGTCAGATCGGCCAGCTCGTGGCTGACTTCCCACTCGTTGGTCATCGCGCAGACTTCATCGACCGGGCCGTTGATGAACGCCTGCTCATCGGCGGTCAGCTGCGGCGCGCGCACCGCCAGCAGGTTGTTCCACTGCGGCCGACCGCTGAACAGCTCGCCTTCCCAGCCGACGGTGCCGGCTTCCAGTGCGACCTTTTCGGTTTCCGAAAGTTGTGGCGTCATGCCCTGATAGAGCTTGAGTGCGCGGAAACTGATCAGATTGCGGCGCAGGCCCGGCAGGTTCAGCGGCACCGCGATCAGCGCCAGCAGCGCGGCGGGGATCGCCCATCCGAGCCAGTGCGGCTGCGCCAGTGCTGCGGCTGCCAGCAGTGCGACGACACTGGCCACAGTCCAGGTGCGAAGACCCGTGCGCCAGAACGCGCAGGCCAGCGCGACCGTGGCCAGGGCCAGCAGTGGAATCCAGTTGGCGAAAGTGCCCATGTGTTGCTCCTCAGGTGGCGGCGCGCCGCGGCGCGTGGCCGAGACGTATCAGAAAATCGGTGATGGTGGCGGTGAAACGATCGTTGGCGTCGCCGACCACCATGTGGGTGGCATCGTCGACCATGTGGTGTTCGGCGTGCGGAACCAGTTGCCGGAATTCTTCGATGGTCTGCTGCGAGACCACGTCGCTGCGACCGCCACTGACCAGCAGCACCGGCAGTGCGAGCTCGCGCGCGATCAGCGGCAGGCGCGCCGACCAGTGCTGGGTCTCGTGCGCGATGGTGTCGAGCAGGCGCGGGTCCCAGTGCCAGCGCAGGCGGCCGTTGTCCATCCGCACCAGCAGCTTGTGCAGGCGCGATGGATCGCGATCGTCGGCGCGGTGCGGCAGGTGTTCGCGTACGGCGGCCTGCGCGTCGTGCACCGACGCGAAGCCCTGTGGATACGCGCGCATGAAACCGATGATGCGGTCGACGCCGCGGGTCTCCCAGCGTGGCGTGATGTCGACCAGCACCAGTGCTGCAAAGCGCCCGCCCGGCTGACTGGTCTCGGCGACCATGCCCAGTAGACCGCCCATCGATGCGCCGATCCAGACCGGTCGCTCGCCGGCCAGCGCGCTCAGTCGCGCCGCGTCGTCGATCGAATGCTGCAGGCGGTACTCACCATCGTCGATCCAGCCGCTGTCGCCGTGGCCGCGGCCATCGGCGGTGAGCGCGCGATAGCCGAGCGCGCCCAGCGCGCTCGCAGTACTGCGCCACGCATGGCGGGTCTGGCCGAAGCCGTGGGCGAATACCAGCGGTGCGCCAGTGGCCGGCCCGTGGATCTCGTAGGCCAGCAGCACGCCGTCGGCTGCCGGCAGGCGACCGAGCTCGGGACCACGGTGTTGCAGTGCGACAGCAGCGACCATACGGGTGAGTATGTTGGGCTTCTTTTGGCGCTGTCAATACGCTACCGTATGGATGTGTCAGATCCTGGACTCCACCGCCGCCATGAGTTCGATATCCGCCCGCGCCGAACGCAGCCGCCTGAGTGCGGCCGACTGGGAAATTGCCGCCCTCGACCTGCTGGCAGAGCAGGGCGTGGCCGCAGTCGCGGTCGAGCCGCTGGCGCGCCGCCTTGGCGTGACCAAGGGCAGCTTCTACTGGCACTTTGCCAGCCGCGATGAACTGCTCGAGGCGACCCTGCGGCGCTGGGAACAAGCCGATGCAGACACCCTCACCGGACAGGCCGACAAGATCGCCGATCCGCGCGAGCGATTGGTCGAACTGTTTCGCCGCACCACCCGCGAGATGCGCTCGCACGTGATTTATTCGGCCCTGCTGAAGTCCCTGGACCATCCGGCGGTGCGGCCGGTGATGCAACGGCTGTCGCAACGGCGCATCCAGTACCTCGCGCTCGCGTTCAAGGCGCTTGGACTGAATCGGCGCGACGCGCTCGACCGCGCACGGCTGGCGTATTCCGCGTATGCCGGGTTCCTGCAGCTGTCGATGCAACTGCGCACCCCGCGGCTCGATGCCGAGGAATTCGAGGCCTATGTGCAGCACGTCATCGACACGCTGATTCCACCATGAGTTCCGTTGCGATGCAGCACACGCGAATGGGCCGCGATGATTGCAAGCATCACGCGGCATCGATAACGTTGCGGGCCGACTTTGCCGTCCGTCAGGCCCGTTCGGGCCGGAGCCATTCCTGATGTCCAGCCAGCTCGCCAGCATGAATGCGTGGGTCGATTCCGTCGCGCAATTGAGCGCATGCGATCGCGTCCATTGGTGCGATGGGTCGGATGCCGAGTACGCGGCGCTGACCCGAATGATGGTCGAGCGTGGCGACCTGCTGACGCTCAACGAGGACACCCATCCGAACTGCTTCCTGCATCGCTCGCATCCATCCGACGTGGCCCGCGTCGAGCATCTGACGTTCGTGTGCACGCGCGAGCGCGACGATGCCGGCCCGAACAACAATTGGATGCAACCGGACGAGGCGCACGCGAAGATCGACGCGCTGTTCGCAGGTTCGATGCGCGGGCGCACGCTGTACGTGGTGCCGTACTGCATGGGCCCGATCGATTCGCCGTTTTCGCGTTGCGGGGTGGAGCTCACCGACAGTCGCTACGTGGTCGCCAACATGCGGCTGATGACACGCATGGGCGCGGCCGCGCTCGCGCGTATCGAGCGCGAGGGGCAGTTCGTCAAGGGTGTGCACGGACTCGGCGAGCTCGACCCCGACAAGCGATTGATCCTGCATTTCCCCGAAACGCTGACGATCAAGAGCTTCGGCTCCGGCTACGGCGGCAACGCACTGCTCGGCAAGAAATGCCACGCGCTGCGCATCGGTTCGTGGCAGGCGCGCAGCGAGGGCTGGTTGGCCGAGCACATGCTGATCGTGGGCATTCAAGACCCGGCCGGTGAGATCCACTACATCGCGGCAGCGTTTCCGTCGCAATGCGGCAAGACCAATTTGTCCATGCTGGTCCCGCCGGCGGCCTACATCGAGCGCGGCTGGAAAGTGTGGACCGTTGGCGACGACATCTGCTGGATGCACCCCGGACCGGATGGCCGCCTGTGGGCGATCAACCCCGAGGCCGGATTCTTCGGCGTAGCCCCCGGGACCAGTGCGAAGACCAATCCCAACGCGCTGGCGATGTTGAACCGCGACACCATCTTTACCAACGTCGGTCTGACCGCAGACCGCCAGCCATGGTGGGAGGGCCTCGACGATCGCGTGCCGGCCCTCGATTGGCAGGGCCGTGCTTACGATCCGGCCAATGGCCCTGCCGCACATGCCAATGCACGCTTCACCGTGGCAGCGCGGCAGTGTCCATCGGCATCGCCGACGATGGACGACCCGGCCGGTGTGCCACTGAGTGCGATCGTGTTCGGCGGGCGCCGCGAGTCGCTGGTGCCGCTGGTGTTGCACACGCGCGACTGGACGCACGGCGTGCTGGCCGGTGCGTCGATGGCATCGGAGACCACGGCGGCCGCGACCGGCGCGGTCGGCGTGGTGCGCCGCGATCCGATGGCGATGAAGCCGTTCTGCGGTTACAACTTCGCCGACTACTTCGCGCACTGGCTGTCGTTGGGCCAGCGTGGATTGAAACTGCCGCCGGTGTTCCAGGTCAACTGGTTCCGCAAGGGCGCCGATGGTGGCTTCCTGTGGCCTGGATTCGGCGACAACATGCGCGTGCTGGCATGGATCGTCGCGCGCGCGGCCGGGCGCGTCGATGCACTGGACACTGCGATCGGATGGCTGCCGCGTCGCGCGGATCTCGACCTCGCCGGGCTCGACTTGCCGGTGGGCGCGGCCGAGGAATTGACGCATGTCGACCTGCCGGGCTGGCGCGCGGAGTTCGCGCAGATCGGTCAATTCCTGGCCGAGCTTGGTGACCGCATGCCGCATGCGTTGCTCGATGAACACGCCCGCGTCAGTGCGGCTCTTGCGGCCGCCGATGTGCCACCCAAGCGCGCAGCCGCGGGCTGAGCGGCGCGCCAGTGCGGGTCTGGTACAGCCACCAATTCGTGTTGCCGCTGCCGCCGGGCCATCGCTTTCCGATGGTCAAGTACGCGTTGCTGCATGCGCGCGTGGCAGCGGCCAGCGAGCGGCTCGGCATCGTGTTGGGCGAAGCCGCGGCTGCAAGTGCGGACGACCTCGCGCGCGTGCACGGCGCGGACTACATCGCGCGCGTACTCGGCGGCACGCTGTCGGAAAAAGAGCAGCGCCGCATCGGCTTTCCGTGGTCGCTGAAGATGGCCGAACGCTCGCGGCGCGTGTCGGGCGCGACGATCGCGGCCCTATCTGCGGCGATCGACGGCGACGGGATCAGTATCAACCTCGCCGGCGGCACCCATCACGCTGCCGCCGATCATGGCGCGGGCTATTGCGTGTTCAACGACTCGGTGGTCGCTGCCCGCCATGTGCAGGCGCATGGGCTGGCCCGCCGCATCCTGGTGGTCGATCTCGATGTGCACCATGGCGACGGCACCGCCGCGCTGGTGCGCGACGACCCCAGCATCTTTGCGTTCTCGATGCATGGCGCGCGTAACTATCCGGCGGTCAAGCCGGCGGGAGATCTCGATATCGCGCTGCCCGATGGCACCGAGGATGCCGCGTATCTGGACGCGCTGGCGCAGCATCTGCCGCATGCGATCGAGCGCTCGCGCGCCGATGCGGTGGTGTATCTGGCCGGTGCCGATCCGTACCACGGCGATCGGCTGGGCCATCTGGCGCTGAGCAAAGCGGGATTGCGCGAACGCGACCGGCAGGTGATCGATGCCTGCATGCGCCATGGCCTGCCGCTGGCGATCAGCATGGCCGGCGGGTACGCCGAGAACGTGGAGGACATCGTCGACATCCATGAGGCCACCGTGCAGGTGGCCGCGCGCGCGCTTGCCAG
>Ga0163144_10006384_pt1 | contig 26013 bp, 24 predicted proteins | sample OliLak19BULKMAT1_FD_123175 | JGI IMG/M metagenome (GOLD analysis project Ga0163144, IMG submission 123175) | Freshwater microbial mat bacterial communities from Lake Vanda, McMurdo Dry Valleys, Antarctica - Oligotrophic Lake LV.19.BULKMAT1 | ecosystem: Environmental > Aquatic > Freshwater >...
GGCGATCGTGGCCCTCGGTTACCGGCCCAACAGCGCGGCCCGAGCCATGCGCGGAAAGTCATTCGTGATCGGGTTCGAGATTCCGGGCCTGAGCAACGACTTTCTGATTACGATTCTGAAGGCAGCCCACGAGGCGCTCGCGGCTTCCGAGTATCAACTGATCGTCGCGCCCGCGGATGCCGATGACTATCTGGGAGCACGGGCGATCGAGTCTCTCGTTGACCATCAGGTCGATGGGCTTGTCGCCGTGTCAACAGCGATCTCTGTCGAGTGGCTCCAGAACATCGCGCGCCGTATCCCTCTCGTCATGATCGGCCGACACGATCAATCAGTCAACTACGACACGGTCGTCGGTGACGATTCTGCGGGCGCCGCACTTGTGATGGAACACCTGCTCTCGCAAGGGCACTCGCGGATCGCGCATCTCACCCGCGGGCTGGCGATCACGGCACCCCCGTCCCGTAGCCCCCATGCTGTGCGTCTCGAGGGATATGTCGAGGCCATGACCGCAGCAGGTTTGACCGAGAACATCAGCGTGGTCCGCTCCGGCTCGAGTCAGCTCGATTCTCAGGTTGGGATCACACCACTCTTGGCGTCTCCCGAACGCCCCACCGCTGTCTTCGCGGGTAATGACGAGATGGCGCTGGGCGTCATGCACGCCGCAAAGCAACTGGGAATGACCTTCGCGGACCTCGCGATCGTCGGGTACGACGACATTGATATCGCCTCGTATCCCGGCATCTCGCTGAGCTCGGTCAACCAGTCCGGCAGCGAGATGGGCGAGGTAGCGATCCGGTTGCTTCTTGAGCGCTTCGAGGGTCGGACTGACCGACGCGAGGTCGAGATGGCGCCCGTCCTGAAGGTGCGCGAGTCCTCAAGTAGCGCGAAACGCTAGCAGTTCGGCCGCGTCACGGCGCAGACCCCGCCCGAGCTGTTCCTGTCGATGCGGGTGCGCTCCGTCGGCGAGCACTCGAACAGGCTGCTGCAGGCATTGCGAGTATCTGCCCGCGCTGGTGCCGAAGACCAAAGAGTCGTCGTATTGAGGCCCGGCGTCTCCAACTTTGCCCACCCCGAGCACGGGCTGCTCGAAATGTTGCCGTTTTCGCCGATAAGGAGCAGTCGTTGGGCAGTGATTCGCTGACGCTGATGTCGCTTCGGGGCTAACCTGCGCGGCCCGAGGGAACAGCATGGCGTTGAGCGGCGTTGAGAATTACATGCCGCTAGAACGAGAGTTCGAACCAAGCACGGCCGCGTGGGCGCGAGAGCAGGTTGAGCTGTATGAGGCACCCGGCTGAACCCAAGGCAACGAGCTGCGCGAGATGCCCGTGATCATCCTCAGGAGCGTAGGCGCGGGATCTGACAAGCTTCGGAAAACGGCAGTGATGCGAGTCGAACATGACAGTGCCTGCGCGGTGGCGGCTTCGTTGAGTGCGGCACCAAAGCATTCTGTCTGGTACTTCAATATCAAAGCGGAGCCGCACGTTGAGCTGCAGGACGGCGCTGCAAAGCATTACTGGCGGGCGCGCGAGGTATCCGGCGATGAGAAGGCTGCATGGTGGAGCGCGCCGTTGCGATGTGGCCGGACTACGCGCGGTACTCAGGGAAGACGGACCGGCAGATCCCTGTCTTCGTGTTGGAGTCGATGACTTGAGGAGTGATCGCATCAAAGCGCCACGCATGGCGTAGTGTCACGTCGTGACTCGCGAAGCCAGGCCAACGGCAACAAAGCCACTGCGGCGACGTTTCCTGCACCCGGCGCGAGTGGTGTTCGCCGGCTTCCTGCTGGTGACTGTGGTGGGCTCAGCGCTGCTGACAATTCCGTACGCGAAAGTCGGCCCCGGCGGCGCGACGCCAGACGAAGCATTCTTCACCGCCATTTCCGCCATTACCGTAACCGGACTCGTCGTCGTTGACACGCCGACCTACTGGTCTGGTTTCGGTCAGGCTGTCATTCTGGTGCTGATTCAGATCGGTGGCTTTGGAGTCATGGTGCTGGCTTCGCTCATCGCCATAACGGTTGCGCGGCGACTGTCGCTCCAAGCGCGTATGAACGCTGCTGCCGAGACGAAAAGCTACGGGCAGATCGACGTCAAGGCAATCATTCTGAACATCGTCAAAATTTCTCTGCTGTTCGAAGCCGCTGGGGCCATCATCTTGTTTCTCTGGTTCTGGTTGCACTACGGCAATTCGATCGGGGATGCCGCGTGGCTCGGTGTGTTCCACGCGGTCTCGGCCTTCAACAACGCAGGCTTTGGCCTCTTCAGCGACAGCATCATGTCCTACGTCGGTGACCCCGTCGTCTCGCTTACGTTGTGCGTGCTCATCATCGTCGGCGGCGTCGGATTTCCGGTGCTTATCCAATTGCGCCGCTACTGGGGCACACCGCGCAAGTGGACGATGAACACGCGAATCGTTATTGCAGCGACCCTGGCACTGATTCCGGCAGGAACCATCTACATCACCGCGATCGAATGGAACAACCCGGCAACCCTCGGTCCGCTTGACTGGCCGGTCAAGATTTTGGCCGGATTCTTTCAATCGGTGCAGACGCGAACGGCCGGGTTCAACAGCATTGACATCGGTGCCACAGACGGCGCGACCCAGTTCGGGATGATTGCACTCATGTTCATCGGCGGTGGATCAGCGGGTACCGCCGGCGGTATCAAAGTGACCACCTTTGCGGTGCTCCTCTTCATCCTTATCGCCGAGATTCGCGGTGACGGCGTTGTGAACGTATTCGGTAAGCGCCTCTCGCGAGCCGTGCACCGGCAGGCGATCTCCGTCGTACTCCTCGCCGTTGGAGTGATCGTTGCGGGTACCGTCGTCATCATGATCGAAACGGGTCTTCCGCTCGGGCCAGTGCTGTTCGAAGCGGTGTCCGCCTTCGCAACGGTTGGCCTCTCAACGGGAATCACGGCGGATCTTCCGATCGCATCCCAGCTCGTTCTCTGCTTGCTCATGTTCATTGGACGACTCGGTCCGATCACGTTCGCGTCCGCGCTCGCGTTGCGTGAGCGTGGCATCCTCTATCAACTGCCGAAGGAAAGGCCACTCATTGGTTAGGTTGCGAAAAGTCAGCGCGGATCCCAAGCGAGTTGCCGATGCAGACTCCGTCGCGGTGATCGGTCTTGGACGGTTCGGGGGATCGCTTGCTCTTGAACTCATGGCCAACGGCACCGAGGTGCTCGGGATCGACGCTCGGGAGGACGTCGTGCAAGCGCTCAACGGCCAACTCACCCACGTCGTGCAAGCAGACACCACGAAGGAGGAGGTCTTGCGCCAGCTCGCAGTGCCGGACTTCGATCGAGTCGTGGTCGCGATCGGCAGCGATATCCAGTCGAGCATTCTCACGACTTCGCTTTTGCTGCGTTTCGGAATCAGCAATTTGTGGGCCAAGGCGGTCAACGACGCGCACGGCACGATTCTTGAACAACTCGGGGTCGAACATGTGATTTACCCCGAGAAAGAGATGGGCAAGCGGGTTGCTCACTTAGTTCGCGGATCCATGCAGGATTACCTGGAGATCGGCGAGAACTTCTCGATCGTCAAGATGGCCCCTCCTGCGCGCATGGTCGGCAAGACCTTGGCAGAGTCGCACGTGCGAGTTGACTCTGGCGTCACGATCACGGCAGTCAAGCCGCACGGCGGCCAGTGGCACTACACCACCGCTGACACGCTGATCACCGCTGATGACACGATTCTGGTGTCGGGGCCGACAACCAAAGCCGAGGCTTTCAGTCAGTTGCGCTGAGATCGTTAGTCTCGAAACATGCCACTCACTGGAGAATACGGACCGAGCACATCCGATTGGGCCCGCAATCAGGCAGAACTGTATGAGGCTTCTGGCGGTACTCAAGGAGCTGATATTCGTGGGCGTCCGGTCATCGTGTTGACGACAGTGGGCGCCAAGACTGGCAAGCTGCGAAAGACAGCGCTGATGCGGGTTGAGGACGCGGGGGTGTATGCGGTCGTTGCCTCCCTTGGGGGTGCGCCGAAGCATCCGGTCTGGTACTTCAATATGCTCGCCCAACCCCACGTTGAGCTTCAGGATGGGCCGGTCAAGCTCGACTATCTGGCCCGCGAAGTCACCGGCAATGAGAAGGCCAACTGGTGGAAGCGAGCGGTCGAGGTGTGGCCAGATTACGCGAATTATCAGGATGCGACCGAGCGCCAGATCCCCGTTCTCGTGCTCGAGCCGATCGACTAGCACAGCGACATCAGTGGGATTGTCGGTGCAGTCCTGCGTCTTCACCGAGCCTCAGCAGGACGCGAGCTACGACACGATCGTCGCTCATGCTCGGTGGGCGGAGCAGCCAAGATTCGCGGCTGGGTCAGATCACTGCCTCGTGATGGGTAGCGGTCACGGTCTTCTTGAGGCGCGAACGTTGCGCAGTTCCGCGCCGACCCAGACGGGCGCACCTTCCTGCTTCGGCGGTGCTTTCTCGCCGAACATCGAGGGAAGCATCCCTCTCGAACGACTAACCTAAGCGGATGCACGGACACACCACCGCCGCGGACTGGACCCGCAGACACGTCGAGGCCGGCCGCCTTCCTGTCGCGGTGCTGGGCATCGCAGATGCCAGCGGCGTGCTGAGCGTCGAAGCGTTCGGCACCGACGACGGTCGCGCAGCGAAGGTCGACGACCGTTTTGCGCTGTACTCGGTGACCAAACCGCTCGTGGCGCTCACGGCCATGCGCGCCGTCGAGCGCGGCCAGTTGACGGTAGACACTCCTCTGCGAGATGCCTTGCCGGGCTTCATCAGCGGGGATGTCACTCTCGGTCACCTGATGAGCCACACCTCAGGGGTTGCCGATCTCATCCTTGGCACGAAGGCGCACGGCGGGGCGACAACGTTGCGCGAAGCGATCGAGCGCGCGCCGCTGGAGTTCGTGCCAGGCAGCGCGCGGCGGTACACCAACATCACCTGGGAGGGCGTCGCCGCACTCATCGAGCACGCGACCGGCCGCTCATTCGAGGATGAGTTCGCCGCAATGACCGCCGCCGGCGGCGCGACCGGCCTCTCGTTTGACACGGAAGGCGTGCATACCGTGCACGGCGGCGACCGCTACGAGCATGAGCCCGCAGAGCTCCTCGCGCTTCGGCACCCGGCTGCAGGAGCGGCTGCTCGCGCCGAAGATCTGCTCGCGATCGGCCAATCGCTCTTGGCAGGCGACGGTGCGGTCGTTGCGCCGGTCACGCTCGAGGCGATGCTGAGGCCGCGCACTACCGGACTGTACGTGATAGACCCAGACCCATCTAAGCGCTTCGAAGACTTCGGGATCGGGTTCAATCTGCCCCGCCGCCAAGGACTACTCGACCACAGCGTCTTCGGCCACGAAGGTTGGTGCCGCTCGCAGTTTTGGATCTCCCCAAGCGCCGGTCTCTGCGTCGTGCTCCTCACCAACCGCCTTGACGCGACGGAGCCAGATGTCGGCGTGCGAATGGATGAGTTGCTTAACGCCGTTTTCGCGGGTCGCTGACCCCGTTCGGGTTTACCCAAACGTCAGCGGGTCGACACGAGTCAGACCCGGGATGTCATCAAAGACTCGGTCGGTCGACGCGATGCGTTCGATTCCATAGACAATCGCGGTCGCGGCGTGCACGGCATCGCGGCCGCGAACCGCAGGAAAACGTTCGATGAGCTCAAGTGACAGGTCAAGGACTTCCCGATCGAACACGAGCAGCGTCGCTGAGGCAGACATGTCGCGCCCGTCCATCGCCGCAAGCCGCCTGTCGCCGGTGATTCTCAAGCGATGATGCACCAACTCCTGGATCATTTCGACACTTACGTAGGCCCGCACGCGTGCTTCAGCTGTTGCTTGAAGTAACCGCCGACACGCATCCCGGTAGGGACCGGCAGCGCCAAGGGCGTGCGCCGCGATGGAACTGTCGATCAGAAGCGCGTTCTCCATCGTCATAGACCGCGCAGGTACTCGCGCTCAAACGAGTCCTTTTCGACTGCCCAGTCGATGGGCTCAGTAACTGGATTTCTGTCAGCGCGAGTAAAGAGGCGAGCTAGCGCCTCCTGTTGTGTCGTTCGGCGCGTGAGAAGCCGCTCGCCCACCGCTTCACGAATCACCGCGGCCACGCTCTGCCGTTGAGCAGCGGCCTCTGCCTGAAGCGCGGCATACTGTGCCGGGTCGAACAGCACCTGTACTCGCCGGTCAAGGGTGGCCATGCACATACAGTAGCAGGCATACACATGGTCGCCAGAGGCACTCGAAACACCGCTGCAACACGGCGGCCCTAGGCTCATTCCATGGCTGACCTGTTCGATGGCTACGGCGCCACTGCCACGAAGAGCGCAGCCACGCCCCCCTGGGATGAGATGTTTGAAGCCCCGGGTGCGGCGCGAGCCTCGTACAAGGAGATCCACGCGGCCTTAGCGCAGATGACGCAGGCCGAACTGCGCGGGCGAACGGATGCGTTGGCAAGCTCGTACCTTGCCCAGGGCGTCACGTTCGATTTTGCTGGCGAAGAGCGCCCATTCCCGCTGGATGCCGTACCTCGCGTTATCGATCAAGCCGAGTGGTTGACGGTCGAGGCAGGGATTAAGCAGCGGGTGCGAGTGCTTGAGGCCTTCCTGGCCGACATCTACGGTCCGCAGAACGCGGTGCGCGACGGCGTGATTCCGGCGCGTTTGGTCACCACATCGAGCCACTTCCATCGCGAGGCTGCCGGAATCGAACCGGCAAACGGGGTGCGCATCCAAGTTTCCGGCATCGACCTGATTCGTGACGAGCAGGGCGCATGGCGGGTACTCGAAGACAATGTTCGCGTGCCGAGTGGCGTCAGCTACGTCATCTCCAATCGCCGGGTGATGGCCCAGACGCTTCCGGAGCTGTTCGTCTCTATGCGGGTGCGGCCCGTCGGTGACTACCCGCACAAGCTGCTCGGTGCCCTTCGCGCCAGTGCCCCCGCCGGGGTAGAGGATCCGACAGTCGTCGTGCTCACGCCGGGTGTCTACAACTCCGCGTACTTCGAGCACACCCTGCTCGCGCGCCTCATGGGCGTCGAACTCGTTGAAGGACGTGACCTGTACTGCTCCGGCGGGCGGGTCTGGATGCGCACGACGGCCGGGCCGACGCGCGTCGACGTCATTTACCGCCGCGTCGATGACGAATTTCTCGACCCACTGCAGTTCCGGGCTGACTCGATGCTCGGCTCGCCAGGACTCCTGCTCGCCGCCAGACTCGGCAACGTCACGATCGCTAACGCCGTCGGCAACGGCGTCGCTGACGACAAGCTGGTGTACACCTACCTGCCTGACCTGATGCGGTACTACCTCGGCGAGGATGCGATTCTGCCGAACGTGCAGACTTGGCGCCTCGAAGATCCAGATTCGCTCGAGGAGGTGCTGGACCGGCTCGCTGAGCTCGTGATCAAGCCGGTCGACGGCTCGGGCGGAAAGGGCCTCGTGATCGGCCCGGCGGCATCCGCTGCAGAGTTGACCGAACTCAAGGGACGGTTATTGCGGGATCCCCGTGGCTGGATTGCCCAGCCCGTCGTGCAACTCTCCACCATTCCGACCCTCGTTGATGATGGGATCCGACCGAGGCACGCTGACCTCAGACCGTTTGCCGTCAATGACGGCAACGACATCTGGGTGCTGCCCGGGGGGCTCACTCGCGTCGCACTCCCGGAGGGCGAGCTCGTCGTCAACAGCTCACAGGGTGGCGGATCGAAAGACACTTGGGTGGTCGGGCAGGACCCGTTTCAAGTCTCGCGGCACAGCATTCAGGGACTGGTCGCCGGCCAGGCAGCCGCGACCCAGGCGATCTCGATCATTACTCCCGAGATGCTCAAAGAGCACGCCGCTCGTGATCACGGCCCGAAGGATCGACCACTCGGGCAGGGACAGCAGGAACAGCAACAGCAAACCCTTGATGGCGGCGCGCTGTGCTGAGCCGAATTGCCGAAAGCCTATTCTGGATCGGACGGTACATCGAGCGTTCAGACGGCACCGCGCGCATTCTCGACGTGCATTTGCAACTCCTGCTCGAGGATCCGTGGATCGAAGAAGATCTGGCGTGCCGTGCGTTGCTCAGCGTGATGGGCAGCGAGGTCCCGGCAGACCAGTCGCTCACCCGTGAAGACATTCTGAACATCCTCGCCGTCGACCGTTCAGAGCCGGCATCCATCGCATACTCCCTTGGCGCGGCCCGCGAGAACGCCAGGCGTGCACGCGAGGTGGTCTCAACAGAATTGTGGGAGTGCCTCAACACCACCAGAGCGCGGATGCCGCGAAAAGTCTCGAGCGACAAAGTGCACGAATTCTTTGGTTGGGTTCGCGAACGCTCGGCCCTCGCTGTCGGCATCATCGAGTCGGCCACGAGCCGGGATGAAGCATGGCAGTTCTTCACGCTCGGCCGCAGTCTTGAGCGCGCGGACATGACAGCTAGGCTGCTGTCGACGCGAAGTCTCACCGAGGCATCCGGGCCGAGTTGGACGACAATCTTGCGCTCGGTTGGTGCCTACGAGGCGTACTTGCGCACCTATCGCGGCGTGCCGAGCGCGCGCAACGCCGCCGAATTCCTCCTGCTCGACCGGCTCTTTCCGCGAAGCATCCTGTTCTCAGTGACGCGGGCAGAGAACTGCATGCGGGAGATTGAGCCGCGCAGCGATCGGGCGGGAGTCTCCGATCAGGCCCTGCGGCTGCTTGGCCAGATCCGCAGCGAGCTCGAATATCGCCCAATCGCTGAGATTCTCGAAGACCTGACCTCGCACATGGACAGCGTGCAACTTGCGACCAGTGCGGCATCCGAAGCTATTCGACAGCGCTACTTTCCGACCAACGCAGCGCCGAGTTGGGTGGGCGAGACCTCGTGAACCGCTTGCGCATCACGCACATGACCGGCTTTCACTACGGGGGCGACGTGACGGCCTCATACAACGAAGCACGGATGCTTCCGGTCAGCGCTGACGGTCAACTCGTGCTGTACTCCAATCTCGAGATTCTGCCGATCTCGAGCCAGCACAGTTACGTCGACTACTGGGGCTCTCGAGTTTCTTCGTTTGAGGTACTCACCCCGCACAAGGAACTCGCTCTCACCGCCACGAGCCTCGTTGAGGTGCGGCCACGTCTGCACGATGCTGAGACAGTTGGCTGGGATGAGCTCGCTGAGGCCGTCGAACACTCAACCGCCACGGTCGAGCAACTCGGGCAGACGCAGCGCACAGATCCACCAGCTGACGTCGTCGAGATCGCCCGCGAGATTGCCCGCGACTCTTCGGATGTCTGTGCTGCCGCCCTCGCTATCTGCACCGCGATCGGCAACGCCGTCGAGTACATGCACGGCGTCACTGGCGTGCACTCGACTGCGCGGGAGGCTTGGAATGAACGCAAGGGTGTCTGCCAGGACATCACGCATCTGGCGCTCGGAGCTCTTCGCTCGGTTGGCATCCCGGCTCGCTACGTCTCCGGCTACCTGCATCCGAAACCGGATGCCGAGATCGGCGACACAGTCGCAGGCGAGTCGCACGCCTGGCTTGAGTGGTTCTGCGGTGATGAGTGGCGCGGCTTCGATCCGACCAACCTCATCGACATTGGTGACCGGCACGTGCTCGTCGGTCGCGGTCGCGACTACAACGATGTGCCGCCGTTGCGAGGGGTGTACGCCGGACCGTTCGGTTCGACGCTCTTCGTGACGGTCGAAATCACGCGCGAAGCGTAGCCCGCGAGCCCGACATGAAAGATGGGGCCCGGGCACTCGGCCCGAACCCCACCTTCACAGTTTGGTACTACTTCTTGAGGGCTGGCTCGTCGTCTGCCGAGCTCTCGACCATGGCGAAGGCCGAGTCGTCTTCCATCGACTTGATGCGAGCGATTTGGAAGATGATCAGGCCGTAGATGGCCTTCGCAACAATGTCTGCAACCGAGTAACCGATCTGCTTGCCGACCCAGGCATCCGCTCCAGAAATGTTCAACATTGGCAGCGCGTAGGCGATCGGGTAGACACCCCACGCGAGCAGCAGCAGCCAGCGCAGGTTGCTGATCAACTTGCGCACGGCGACCGGTTGGCGGTCGAGCGATTTCGTAAGTTCAACGAAGAGCACGTACAGGATGTACAGGAACGGAAGCGTGGACAGGATACCGAAGATGGTGCGAACGGTGTTGTCAGCGCTAATCTCGCCGGGGTAGCCGAGGATGATCATGAGCGCTGCGGCCGGGATGAGGCGCATGAGCAGTGAGCGCTGGATGTGCTTGGCAAGCGCGAGCACGGCAATGAGCTCGACGAGCAGAAGCGGAACAGTCAGCAGCCAGTCAACGTAGCGGTAGCCCTCGTTGAAGGAAGCGCCTGGCGCCTGGGTGTAGGTTCCCATGCCACCGAGAGCGTCCGTCACGAACGCAGCCTTGAACGAGTCGAAGATGCGGAAGTAGTGGTACGCGGCGATTCCACAGACGATCGCGGCGACCGCGATGGCTTGCCGGTATCGCGGCAAGATGCGCTGCGACGCGATCACGAGGAACAGCGCAGTGAAGAGCTGTGACGCTATAACGAGGGACAGGAAGTTGTAAACGGTGTCGTACTGAAGCTGAGTGAGAGACTCAGGAATCACGAAATCCTCCATTGGATAGTTTATTTGCAACAATGTGCGGTCCCGGTGTTCACCGGCCCAGGATCGCCTGTAAGGCCTACTCCAGTGGCCGCCGCCAGAATAGTTGGCGTTTGTGAAACACAGGAGCATCCATAACCTACTCCTCTGCGGGTCGATTCGCACGCATAGAGTCGAGGCATAATTGCTGAGTGCTCACTCCTGCGCCGCAGAGCGGAACTGTCATCGTTGTTGGGTCGATCAACATGGACTTGGTCTTCGCCGGTCTGGCCGAGCTCCCGACGCCTGGCCAGACGCTGTCCGCGCGAAATTTCCACACCTTGCCGGGCGGCAAAGGCGCGAATCAGGCCTCCGCTGCCGCGGCGGTGGGTGCGGACGTTCAGCTCATTGGTGCGGCAGGCACGGACAGCTTGGGGGATGCAGCCCTTGCCGATCTTGCGGCCAGAGAGGTCGGGTTGGCACACGTCAAGCGAGTGCAAGAACCAACCGGCGTTGCGGCCGTGCTCATCGAGAATTCAGGCGAGAACATCGTCATCATTGCCGCCGGAGCGAATGCCACGGTCGGGCAATCGAGTGTGACAGCGGCCGAGACTGTTGCGTCACAGAACGTCGTCGTGCTGGCCTGCCTCGAAGTACCGGTCGACACGGTGTTGGCGTGGGCGCAAGTCTCGCGTGAGCGGGGCTGGACCTTCATCCTCAACCCGGCGCCCGCGCAGTCCTTGCCAGTCGAACTGCTTGAACTCGTCGATGTGATTACACCGAACGAAACGGAGCTTGCGCCGTTGGGCACTCCGGCTGAGCTTCTGGCTCGTGGCATCCGGGCAGTCATCGTCACGCTTGGTGGAGATGGTGCTCGACTGCACACTGCTTCGGGCGACCACCACCAAGCCGCGTTCCCATGCGTGCCCGTTGACACCACCGGGGCGGGAGACGCGTTCAACGGTGCCCTTGCCGCTGCCCTCGCGGAAGGCCAGAGTATTGAAAACGCCGTGGAGTTCGCTGCGGCGGTCGGCGCGCGTGCGACTGAGCAGGTCGGCGCGCGTAATGCGTTGCCGACCCGCGCCGAAGCTGTCGCACTCGTTGAGGCGCAACAGTCGTAGTCTGATTTCTGCGAACGACGAGCAAGGAGGCCGCGTGACCGAGTTCACCGCGATCCGTTCGGATCACAGCTACATTGACGCCGAGGGCGTCAGGATCCACTATTACGTATGGGTCGCGAGCAAGCCGAAGGGTGTGATCCAGATCGTGCACGGGCTGGGCGAGCACGCCCTTCGCTACGAGTGGCTTGCCCAGCAACTTGTCGGCGCTGGCTATTCGGTATACGCAGACGATCACCGCGGGCACGGTGCCACCGGCGTCGAGCAGCACGGCGGCGATCTCAGCAAGTTGGGTCGGCTCGGACCGGGCGGTTTGCGTGCGACGATCGCTGCGATTCGTCATTTCACGACCGTCGTTCGCGCTGAGAACTCTGGGCTACCTGTGATGGCCATCGGCCAATCGTGGGGGTCACTGATGCTGCAGATCATCATCAACGAGCACTCTGCCGATTTCGACGGCGTCATCCTCACCGGCACCGCGCACCGTTCGATCGGTTTGATGAACGGCGGTGACCTCAACGCCAAGCACAAGCATCTCGGCTCGACGCGCTTCGAGTGGTTGAGCCGCAATCCCGCCGTCGTGAGCGCGTTCGTCGAGGACCCTCTGACGTTCTACGCCGACGTGATCAAGCTCTTCGGTATTCCGGATGGGCTGCGTCTGTTCGGGCGACCGGCGAAGAACATCCAGCCGGCCATCCCCGTACTCATCATGATCGGGAGTGACGATTCACTCGGCGGCGAGAAGAGTGTTGCCAAGCTCGCCGACGACTACGTGAGCAGATCCGGGCTGAATGATGTTCGCGCGATCGTCTACCCTGACGCGCGCCACGAGGTCTTCAACGAGACCAATCGCGACGAGGTCGTGAGCGACCTGATTGCGTGGATCAACGAGCGCATCCCGGCCTGAGGCGGGGCGGTTAGGCTTACCTAACATAGTCACGAAGGTAGGGCAATGCGCGGCGAGGCAATGGTAGGTCGTGCCGTGACGCTTGCTATCGTGCTTGCGGCACTGCTCGTTGGCGGAGTGCTGCTCTCCGCCGTGATCGGTCAGCTCGCGATTGGCCCGGCGCAAGTCATTGGGTCAATTCTGCGCGCCGTCGGAATTCAGAATGTGTTGGCACCGCAGGATCCGATTCTCGAATCCACCCTGTGGATCGTGCGGTTCCCGCGCATTGCCATCGCGATCGGGGTTGGCGCCGCCCTCGCCGTCGCCGGGGCCGTGATGCAGGCGATCTTCGGCAACCCGCTCGCCGAGCCTGGTGTAGTCGGGGTCTCATCGGGTGGCGCGCTCGGGGCCGCCATCGCGATTGTCATCGGTGTCACCGCACTCGGCTCGGCCACGATCGCGGTCTTCGCGTTCGTTGGCAGTCTTCTCGCGACACTTCTGGTCTACTTCGTTGCACGAGCCAATGGTAGAACCGAAGTCGTCACGCTCTTGTTGACCGGTATCGCGGTCAACGCGTTTGCCGGGGCGGGGCTAGCGTCGATGCTCTTCATCGCCGACTCCGGCGGTCGCGAGCAGATCGTCTTCTGGCAACTCGGTTCACTCAACGGCTCGAGTTGGCCAGAAGCCGGCATCGTCGTTATCGCCACGAGCATCGCTGCTGCCGCGGCCTTGATTCTCGCCAAACAGTATGACCTCCTTGCCCTCGGCGAACGGAACGCTCGTCATCTTGGAGTGAACGTCGAGCGCTTGCGTATCGTGTCGATCGTGCTCGTTGCACTGCTGACCGGGGTCGCCGTCGCCTTTTGCGGAATCATCGCCTTCGTCGGACTTGTTGTGCCGCACATCATCCGCATGGCAATCGGCCCATCGCACCGCCCGCTCATTCTCGCTAGTGCGTTCGGTGGCGCAGCGCTCATGGTCTACTCCGACCTGCTCGCCCGCTCAGTGGTGGTCGGTGCCGACCTGCCGATCGGTCTCCTCACCTCGCTCATCGGCGGGCCGTTCTTTTTCTTCCTGCTCTATCGGCAGCGCAAGCGCAGCGGGGGTTGGGCGTGATTCGCGCCGAGCACGTAACCGTTGAACTCGACGGCGTGACGGTGCTTGACGACGTGAGCCTCGAGGTGGTCCCCGGCGAAGTGCTCGTGCTCGTCGGACCGAACGGTGCTGGCAAGTCGACGCTGCTGGGCGCCTTGAGCGGGGAGCGAAACCCGGCACGCGGATCAGTCACTGTTGACGGTCGCGCGATCGGGAGCATCCCGAGCGAAGAGCTCGCACGTCTGCGCAGTGTCTTGACGCAAGACAATGCGGTGAGCTTCCCGTTCCGCGTGTCAGAAGTGGTTGCGATGGGTCGAAGCCCATGGGCGCGTCAAATCGAGGGACGCAATGATGTTGCGCAGGTGATTGCCGCAATGGATGCTGCCGACGTTCGGCACCTGGCAACCCGCAGGTTCACCGCGATCTCCGGCGGTGAGCGTGCTCGAGTCTCGCTCGCTAGGGTGCTGGCACAGCAAGCTGCGACGGTGTTTCTCGACGAGCCGACAGCGTCGCTAGATCTTCGCCATCAGGAAGAGGTCATGCGCATCGCGCGGCGGCTTGCGAGCGAAGGCCGTGCGGTCGTCGTCGTGCTGCACGACCTCAGTCTGGCTTGCGCGTACGCCGACCGGCTCGTACTTGTGGCGGCCGGTCGCGTTGACTCCATTGGTTCTCCCAACGAGATCATCACCGCCGAGCGTGTTGAGCGCGTGTACGGGCTCGCCGTCGATGTGCACGAGGTGAACGGCCGGCCCGTCGTCGTTCCGCGTCGTAACCTAGGCTGACGAAGTGGAACCGGTTCTGTTCATTGGCGCGATAGTTGCCATCGTCGCGCTCGGGTTCGTGGCAAATCGATTTGGGTGGATCGACCTCAGCAATAAGAGCAAGACAGGCGCGAGCGGCGGCGGCAGTGCGCTCGGCATTGGCGACGAAGTGTTTCACCCAACGAGACACGAGGCGCAGATCGAGCTCGATCGTCAAACGGTCCTGCCAGCCCCTGCGCCGGTCGCTGGCGACTCGGATCGCGGCGTGTATCGAGGCAAGGTCGAGATCGACCTCGGTGCTGGCGGGGTACCCGACGCCGATGACACATTCCCGGCTAATGACACAGAGCTCAAGCGGTCTCGCGAATAACCAATCGCGTTCGCAGTATTCGCTGGCGATCGACCGGCTCACCGCGCAACAGCGCCAGCAGGGTTCGCGCCATCTCAGCACCCATCTCCCTCGACGGCTGATGCACTGTCGTGATCCCGATCTCTCCGCTGGTCGCAGCGGAACTGTCGTCGAAACCGACTACCGCGACGTCGCTTGGGATGCGGCGCCCACGAGCCATCGAGGTCGAGATTGCCCCGGTCGCCATCAGGTCGCTCGCTACGAACACCGCGTCGATGTCCGGCGCCCGGTCAAGGAGCTCGCGCATGGCAGCCGCACCGCTGGCAACGGTGAAGTCGCCATGAGCGACGAGCTCGGTTGGCAGTCCTGCGGCGGTCATAGCATCAAGCCATCCCTGGTGTCGGTCGACCGCGGCCTGCATCGTCGTCGGCCCCGGGATTGTCGCGATGCGTCGTCGACCGAGATCTATTAAGTGCTGCGTGCCGATGGCCGCGCCTGCGCGGTTGTCGGCGTCCACGTATGCATGGTGTTTGAACTCGGAGTTGAATGGGCGACCGCCGAAAACCACCGGAAGGGTGGCATCCAGCGTCGCGAAGAATTCGTCACCCGAGTGATGCGAGACGACGATAGCGCCGTCAACGTTACCGCCCATCAAGTACCGAACGGTTTTCTCCGACGGCGTCGAAGGACTCGCGAGCTGCAGATTGAGAACGTAGTCGCTGTCTTCGAGTCCTTGTGCGATGCCCTGAACAATGTCTGCAAAAAACGGATCGCCGAAGAACCGAGTGGTGTCTTCTGGTATTACGAGGGCGATCGCCATCGTCTGTCGATTGGCAAGGCTTCTGGCAGCCCTGTTTGGCACGTACTGCAGCTTGTCGATGGCCTCGGTGACCGCGGCGAGTACTTCGGGGCTGACGACGGTGGACCCATTGACGACGCGCGACACCGTCGAGCGAGACACGCCAGCCGCTGCCGCAACGGCTTCGAGCGTCGGCGCTGCACGCAACTCAGGCCGTTGGAGCGTCATGCCCGAAGTCTAGCTAGCAGTGGCGGGGGCAGAGCCCGCGGCATCCTGTGCTGCGTTCTCCTGCAGCGCTGATGTCTCGCGCAGCGCAGACACCTTGAGGAACAGGCTCAGCACGAACGCGATGAGCACAATCACGAGGCTCACCCAAAACACCGTAACGGTCGCGCTCGAGAAGCCCTCGAGGAACGGTGCAGCCAGCCGAGGGTCTGCGGCGTTCAAGAACGACGTGTCGCCGTTGAGAGCGTTCCCCAGCGAACCGCCGCCAGCGCCCTGACTCAGCAGCTCGAGAATCTGGGCGTTGTTGGGGTCTGTCACGACAGCGGGATCGGCTAGCGCCGCTGCAAGGTTTGCCTGGACATCGCTGCGACCAAAGGCCGCCTCAATCGCCTGCGGGATGCGGGCAAACAGCACCGAGAAGATGACGGCTGTACCGAGCGTTCCGCCGATCTGGCGAAAGAAGGTCGCAGAGCTCGTGGCCACCCCAATGTCGCGCGCACTGACCGAGTTCTGGCTCGCCAACGTGAGGGTCTGCATCAGCTGACCGAGACCCAGGCCAACGAACAGCATCCCAATCATCATGAACCAGAGCGGAGTTGTCGCGGTCGCGAATGTGAACAAGAAGAAGCCGACCGCCATGAACAGCGTTCCGATGGTCGGGAAGGCTCGATACTTTCCGGTGCGCGCGATGATCTGCCCACTCACGATCGAGGCGATCATCAGCCCAAGAATGAGCGGCAGCGTCAGGAAGCCGCTCTCCGTCGGAGTCGCCCCGCTGACGAGTTGCAAGTACAACGGCAGTGTCATCATCGCGCCGAACATGCCGAAGCCGACGAAGACCCCGAGCACGGTAGCCATCGAGAAGGTTGCGTCCTTGAAAAGCTTGAGCGGGATGAGCGCGTCATCCCCCATGAGCTTCTCGCTGAGGATAAAAGCGGCGATGCCGAGCGCGCCGACAACGTAGGCGGTGATTGCCACCGGCGAACCCCAACCCCACTCACGGCCGAACTCGGCAACCAGGAGGAGAGGAACCAGCGCGACGATCACCGTCGCGGCACCCCACCAGTCGATGCGGACAGGGCGGCGGGTGTGTGGAATGTGCAGGAAACGCAACACGATGAAGAGCGCGGCTATGCCGATAGGGATGTTGACCAGGAACACCCAGCGCCAGCCAGCCACAAACAGAATCTCGGGGGTACCGGCAAAGAGTCCGCCGACGAGCGGACCGATCACGCTCGAAATTCCGAACACCGCGAGGAAGTAGCCCTGATACTTGGCGCGCTCGCGCGGGGCAAGGATGTCGCCCATGATTGCGAGCGGAAGTGCCATGAGACCGCCAGCGCCGAGGCCCTGAATAGCGCGGAAGCCGGCAAGCTCAAGCATCGAGGTCGAGAATCCGGCCGCGAGCGAGCCGGCAAGGAAAATCGAGATCGCGATGATGAAGAGCGGACGGCGACCGAAGATGTCGCTGAGCTTGCCGTAAATCGGGGTCGAGATTGTCGCAACAAGCAGGTAGGCAGTCGTAACCCACGCTTGCTGGCTGAGACCGTTGAGGTCGTCAGCGATCGTTCGCATTGACGTTCCGACGATGGTCTGGTCAAGCGCCGATAGGAACATCCCGGCCATGAGGCCGAATATCACCAAGAGAATCTGGCGATGAGTCATGACCCCGCCGGCGTCAGCGATGTCCTGGGACTGTTGCTTGCCCTTCGACAGTTTGACTGCAGGCGGTGTTGACGTGAGCGACATGAATTCTCCGGACGGCGAGATCTAAATTTGCGTAGAGTGCAAAGTTACACCGTGCGCAGTGTCAGGGCAAGCGGGATGGTCGACCGCGCGTACCCTGCCGCTGTGCCGCACAGCGTGCCGCACAGCGGCCTCAGTAAGATCAGGGAGTGACTGAACTCCGACCGCGTCGCGTTCAAGCTGGCGCTCGCGACCGGCGTCGAACGACGCTCGTTGTCGCTATCGCGCTCGGAGCAGTGCTCGTCGCCGCCACGATCGTCGGGGTTCTTGCCCTGACTCCCACAACCCAAGTCGCCGCCCCCACCCCGAGCCCAACGCAAACCCGCAGCGCCAGCGCGACGCCGAGCCCAACGCCGAGTCCAACTCCGACACCCACCTTCGATCGCGCCGCGCTCTCAATCGATGATCCGGCGAGCCTGTGGGTCGTATCCAACAAACTCCGACCCTTGAATCCGACGCAATACGAGCCGCCCGTGGTGTCAGTGCCGGTCGACTTCGCCAATGAGCCGTACCTCCGGCAAGAGGCATCCGATGCTGTCGTGCAAATGTTCGGAGCGTTTACGGCCGAGACCGGCCTCTTCATGCAGTCGCAGAGCGCGTACCGGAGCTACTGGGCTCAGGAAAGTGTTTACGCCGGTTGGGTCTCGAGCCTCGGCCAAGAGGGCGCTGATCTGACGAGTGCGCGGCCAGGGCACAGCGAGCACCAGACGGGCCTAGCGATCGATGTCAGCGCGTTGCCGGCGAATTGTTCACTCGACCAGTGCTTTGCAGACACTCCTCAGGGCCAATGGCTTGCTGCCAATGGCTGGAAGTATGGCTTCATTGTGCGCTACCCGAACGGTTACACACAGATCACCGGTTTCGAGTACGAGCCGTGGCACATGCGCTTTGTCGGAGTTGAATTGGCGACCGAGCTACACACGACTGGCGTGCTGACCCTCGAAGAGTTCTTCGGCTTGCCGCCGGCACCGACCTACGGCTGAGCTGCTTCCCTAAACTCCCGACCCGAGGGCGGCGTCAACAATCGCTTTGGCCTCGACCTGCACGAGGCGCAAGTGATCGACGCCCTTGAAGGACTCGGCGTAGATCTTGTAGACGTCTTCCGTGCCGCTAGGGCGAGCGGCGAACCACGCGAACTCGGTCGTGACCTTGAGTCCCCCGACAGCCGCCCCGTTGCCAGGGGCTTCACTGAGCTTGGCGGTGATCGGGTCCCCGGCCAGCTCGATCGCCACGATATCGTCACCGCTCAGGGCGCCGAGGCGCGACTTCTGCGCCTTCGTAGCGGCAGCGTCGATGCGTTCATAGGCGGGGTCGCCGAACTGGGCAACGAGTTCGGCATAGCGCTGAGCCGGGGTCTTGCCGGTCACTGCAAGAATCTCGCTCGCCAACAGCGCAAGGAGGATCCCGTCCTTATCGGTGGTCCACACGGTTCCGTCCATGCGCAGAAAACTTGCCCCGGCACTCTCCTCACCGCCGAACGCGACCGAGCCGTCGATCAGCCCAGGAACGAACCATTTGAAGCCGACCGGCACCTCCCAGAGTCTGCGACCGAGGGATGCCGCGACCCGGTCGATCATCGAACTTGAGACCAAGGTCTTGCCGATTGCTGCATCCGGTGACCAGTTCGGTCGATGGGTGTAGAGGTAGTCGATGGCCACCGCCAGGAAGTGGTTGGGGTTCATCAGCCCGCCGTCTGGCGTAACGATGCCGTGCCGGTCGGCGTCCGCGTCGTTGCCCGTAAGAATGTCGAAATCGCCGCGTCGCGCGAGCACGGACGCCATCGCCGACGGGCTCGATGGATCCATGCGGATCTTGCCGTCCCAATCGAGTGTCATGAACGCCCACTGCGGGTCGACGCGCGGATTCACGACCGTGAGATCAAGGTCGTACCGTTCGGCGATGAGCTTCCAGTAGTTCACGCTTGCACCACCGAGCGGATCTGCTCCGATATGAAGGCGGGCACCGCGGATCGCGTCGAAATCGATGATGGTGCCAAGGTCGGCGACGTACTCACCTCGGTAGTCATACGTGGCGACGGAGCTCGGCTCGGCCCTGCGCACTTCGCGGTTGCCGTCCGCGATGAGCGCGTTGGCGCGGTCCGCGATCCAGCTGGTCGCTGCGCTGTCGGCCGGGCCGCCGTGCGGGGGGTTGTACTTGAAGCCGCCATCCCGAGGCGGGTTGTGGCTCGGGGTGATGACGATACCGTCCGCTTGCCCCCCGCTGATCGAGCCTGACGAGACCGCGCGGTTGTACGTGATGATCGCGTGACTCAGCGCTGGCGTCGGAACCCAATCGCCGAACTCGTCAACGAGCGCCGTCACCCCGTTCGCTGCGAGCACTTCGAGCGCAGTGGTCTCGGCGGGCGCAGACAGGGCATGGGTGTCTCGACCGATGAAGAGTGGCCCGGTAATGCCCTGTGCCGCGCGGTACTCGACGATCGCTTGCGTGATCGCGGCAATGTGGGTCTCGGTGAACGCCGAGTCGAGGGAGGACCCGCGATGCCCGCTGGTGCCGAAGACGACGCGCTGTTCTGGCACCGTGACATCCGGCACTCGCTCGGAGTAGGCCAACAGCAGTTCGTCGATGTCGATGAGATCAGAATCGAGAGCGGGCAGTCCGGCGCGAGCTGTCATGGCCACAGTCTCGCACTGGCCTAGGGTTGGTGCCATGCCAGAGGTCAGAGAGCTGCCGAGCGAGCCGTCGAGCGAGGCGTCGAGCGGCCAACTGAGCTACAGCTACCTCGGGCCGGCAGGAACCTTCACTGAAGCTGCGCTGCGCCAAGTGCGCGAAGCGGTCGGCGCGCTGTGGCGGCCGGTCAACAATGTCGGCGAGGCGATCGACGACGTGCTGAGCGGGCGCAGCACGGCGGCGATGATCGCGATCGAGAACTCGATCGAGGGTGGCGTGAGTGTCGCGCAAGACGCGCTAGCGACGATTCCAGGGGTGCGAATCATCGGCGAATACCTCGTGCCGGTCAACTTCGTGCTCGTCGCGCGGCCGGGAACGACGCTCGCTAGCGTCAAGGTCATTAACGCGCATCCCGTTGCCTACGGGCAGACGCACTTATGGCTCGACAAGCATCTGCCGAGCCACGGCCACCTTCCATCTACCTCAAACGTAGCCGCCGCCGCGGCCCTGCTTGAGAGCGAACTGGCGGATGCAGCAGTCGCCCCGCCAGGCATCACCGAGCACCACGATCTGACGGTGTTGGCCACGAACATCGGGGACACCCCGAACGCCGTGACCCGCTTTGTGCTCGTCAGCCGCACGACGCGGTTGCCGATCCCGACCGGCTCAGACAAGACGAGCATCATTGCTGAGTTGCCAGACGATGCTGCCGGGCGGCTGCTCGAGATGCTCGAACAATTTGCCACGCGTGGCGTGAACATGAGCCTGTTGGAATCGCGGCCGATCGGGGATGCTCTGGGTCGGTATCGCTTCATCATCGACCTCGACGGGCACGTGCTCGACGAGCGCGTTGCCGACGCACTCTTGGGCCTGAAGCGCTTCAGCCCGAACGTGATATTTCTTGGCAGCTATCCGCGAGCTGACAAACTGGAAGTAACTGTCACTCCGCGTTACGGCAATGAGGTCTTCGTCGAGGCGCGCGACTGGCTGCGCGCGCTCATTGCGGGTGAGCCGGAGGCGTAGGCCGGTCAGTCGTCGGCCGGTTTGAGGGCAACCGGGGCGGGCATCCGCACTGTGAGTGCGTGTGGTTCCACCCACGCGCGGACCGCGGTCGCCTCCCCGAATTCGTCGCCGTCGAGCTGAAACTCCTCGGGTGCCTCGATGGTCATGCTCAGTTGTTTGCCGGTCAGGTATTTGACGTCCCGAACGTCTCTCGAGAGATCGATGATCATGCGGCCGATCGCGCTTTTGCGCAACACCCCGTTCTCCCAGGCAACCTTGTTCCAGACGTTCAGCCAGCCGAACGGGCCTCGGGGGCGCAGTGCGGCGATGTCGAGGATCCCGTCGTCGAGCTTTGCGTCCGGCATCAACAGGAAGCCACCCGGCAGAAGACCGCAATTGCCAATGATGACGGTGTGCGCGGTCAGTGCGCGTTCTGCGCCGCCGTCGAGACGATACCGAAGCTTCACTGGGCTCAGCTCTGGAATAGAACGCGTGATCCCGTCAACATAGGCAAGCCAGCCGACGGCCTTCTTGAGTTTGGTGCTCGTGTTCTTGATCATCTTCGCGTCCAGACCAATCCCGGCCATCACCAGAAAGACGTGTTCCTCGGTCGCGCCGGTGCTCGCAGCACGCTCGATCTCGACCACACCGATGTCGATCACGTGATCAATCCCGTTGAACGCGATTTCGAGACTGTCTGTGACGCTCGACACTGGAAGCTCAAGGTTGCGGGCGAGCAAATTGCCGGTCCCTGATGGCACGAGGGCGAGCGCAACCTTGCTGCCACGCAATCCCTCCGCGACCGCGCGCACTGTGCCGTCGCCACCGGCGACAATGACGAGCGAAGCACCTCGCCGAAGTGCGCTTGCCGCTGCGGCCTGACCGGCATCGGTCTCAGTGGTTTCGAACCACGCAGTTGTGCCCCAGCCGGCCGCTGATGCAGCGGAGCTGACCGCCGCCCGCAGCTTCGCGGCATCCACCTTGGTGGGGTTAACGACGACTGCCGCGATCGGTCTTCCGGCGCTTCGGGGAGATGCCACAATCAAACGGTACGGCATAGCCTCAGGCATGCGATCGCTAGGCTGTATGGGTGATCGACCCCCAGTTCTTGCGTGACGACCCAGAACTTGTCAGGCGATCACAGCAGTTTCGAGGTGCCCCCGTCGAGTTAGTTGACGCAGCGTTGGCAGCCGACATCGAACGCCGAGCCAGCATCGCTGAATCCGAGACCCTTCGCGCCGAGCAGAACGTCTTTGGCAAAACTGTCGCAGCAGCACCAGCCGAGCAGAAGAAGCAGCTGGTTGCCGAGGCTCAGTCGCTCGCCGCCCGCGTGAAAGCAGCGCAGCAAGTCGCGTCCGACGCCGATGTCGAGTTCACCAGGATCATCGGTTTGATCGGCAACGTCATTGTCGATGGGGTGCCGGCTGGCGGAGAAGACAACTGGCAACTCGTGCGCGAGGTTGGCACTCCAGCAGCCTTTGGCTTCGAGCCCCGCGACCACGCGGAACTTGGCGAACTGCTCGACGTGATTGACATTGCGCGAGGCGTGAAGGTATCTGGCAGCCGGTTCTACTTTCTTAAGGGGATGGGCGCCAGACTCGAACTGGCACTCATGAACTTTGCGCTCGACACGGCGATCGATGGCGGCTTCGTTCCGCTCATCACACCAACTCTGGTGCGGCCTGAGATTATGGCCGGCACCGGCTTCCTCGGGCAGCACGCTGACGAGATCTACTATCTGCCAGCCGACGACCTGTACCTCACTGGTACGAGCGAGGTCGCGCTTGCCGGCTATCACTCCGACGAGATCGTTGACCTGAGCGCCGGACCCCTCCGGTACGCCGGCTGGTCGACCTGCTACCGGCGCGAAGCTGGCTCCGCTGGCAAAGACAACCGCGGCATCCTTCGGGTTCACCAGTTCAACAAACTTGAGATGTTCAGTTATGTACTGCCGGAGGATGCTGATGCCGAGCACGCGCGCTTGCTGAGCTTCCAGGAGCGCATGCTTCAGGCGTGCGAATTGGCCTACCGGGTGATCGACGTTGCGGCCGGCGATCTCGGGTCAAGTGCCGCGCGCAAGTTCGACGTCGAAGCTTGGATTCCGACTCAGGGTTCCTACCGCGAACTCACGTCAACGAGCAACTGCACGACCTATCAAGCCAGGCGGCTCGACATCCGGTATCGCACTGACACGGGCAAGACGGCACCGGTCGCGACCCTCAATGGCACCCTCGCCACCACTCGCTGGATCGTCGCCATTCTCGAAACTCATCAACAGGCGGATGGCTCGGTGCTCGTTCCAGAGGCTCTTCGGCGCTATCTTGGCGGGCTTGAGCTTCTGGAGGTGCCAGCGTGAGAGGGCACTGGCTCATCGCCCTCGACATCGACGGTACCGTGCTGCGCGAAGACGGCGTGATGAATGAGGTGGTCATCGAGGCAGTGCAGCGCGTTCGCGACGCGGGCCATGAGGTGATGCTTGCGACCGGGCGGAGCGTTGCCATGACGCTACCGATCCTCGATCGGCTTGGCATCGCCCCACAGTACGTCGTGTGCTCAAACGGCGCGATCACGCTGATTCGCGATGAAGAAGCTGAGAGCGGATATCGACGCTTCCACGTCGAAACGTTCGATCCGAGCCGGGTGCTGACGACCATCCGTTCGAGCCTCGAGAAGGCCAACTACGCTGTTGAAGACGAGCGCGGTCATTACCGCTACACCGGCTACTTTCCGGCTGGCACGCTCGGTGAGACGAGCGAAAAGGTTGACTTCGCCGAACTGATGACTACTCACGCAACTCGCGTCGTGGTTATTTCACCTGAGCACGAGATCGAGGACTTTCTTTCGGTCGTCGAGCGCATGGGGCTGCACAAAGTCAGCTACAACGTCGGGTGGACGGCGTGGCTCGACATCGCGCCAGACGGCGTCAACAAGTCAACGGCGCTCGAGCGGGTGCGCGAGTTGCTCGAGATTCCGCGCACACGGGTGATGGCGGTCGGGGATGGTCGGAACGACATCGAGATGCTGGAGTGGGCGTCCTCAGAAGGTCGAGGAGTCGCCATGGGCCAGGCACCGAACGTTGTCGTCGACGTCGCGAGCGAAATGACAGGAACTGATCTCGACGACGGGGTCGCGACACTGCTGGCCAATTTCTAGGCGATCCTCAGAGTCGCGGTTGCGTGATCGGTTACACTCGAGACTTGGTCACGCCGGGAGGGCTGTCCGAGCGGCCGATGGAGCCAGTCTTGAAAACTGGTGGGCAGAAATGTCTCGTGGGTTCGAATCCCACGCCCTCCGCTTCGAGTGATCAACCCCACAGCAGGGCTAGGAAAGGGATCTGTCATGAGCGAGTTGCGTCCGCGCTCTAATAGATCGACCGCGCCGCAGGGCATCGCCCGGCACGGTCAATTGAAGAAGTCCAACCCGTGGCCGGTCATCGTGAAGTTCGTCGCTGCCGCGCTCGCCGTGGTTCTCGTCAGTGGTGCGTCGGTCGGCGCAGTGGCGTTCAACAGCATCTACTCCAAGCGCGAGGTCGTCACGCTGGTCAGCGAAACGCTTGGCCCGCCCCCTCAGATCGGTGCGATCGAGGGCGGCTTCAACATTCTCATCGTCGGCACCGACACGCGGGTCGGTCAGGGCGGCATCGGAGGTTCCGAAGAAGAAACCTCATCTGTCCTCAACGACGTCAACATGCTGCTTCACGTCTCACAGGATCAGACCAATGCCACAGCAATCAGCTTTCCGCGTGACATGGTCGTTGGCATCCCAGAGTGCGCTTGGGAAGATGGTTCTGGCACCAAGGGCTACTCAACCGAGCCGATCAATACCGCCCTCTATTACGGCGGGCTGCCGTGCGTCGTGCAGACTGTGGAATTGCTGACCGGCCTTCCGATCCAGTTCGCTGGCATGATCTCGTTCCAAGGGGTCATTGACATGTCTAACGCGATCGGCGGCGTTGACGTGTGCGTCAACGGTCCGGTGGTTGACCCATACTCCGGAATCAACCTTCCCGCCGCCGGTACCTACACCCTGCAGGGGTTCGACGCGCTGGCCTTTCTGCGCTCGCGCAAAGGTGTCGGCGACGGCAGTGACTTGACGCGCATCAGCTCACAGCAGGTCTTCCTGTCATCACTGGTTCGCACGCTCAAGAGTTCAGAGACTCTAGGAGACGTCAAGAAGGTCTATAACCTTGCCAATTCAGCAATCGGCAGTATGGTGCTCTCGAGTAGTCTCGCCGATGTCTCGACGATGGCCTCGATCGCGCTCGCGCTCAAGGACATCCCGCTGGAGCGCGTGACCTTTGTGCAGTATCCCGGTCGTACCGGGGGAACCGGCATCTACTCGGGTAAGGTCCAGCCGCAAGAGTCTCTCGGCGATGCACTCATGGCGCAGATCGCCTCGGATCAACCGTTCCTGCTTGAAGCCGCTGGGGACGGGCGGGGCTCGGAACTCAACCCGAATGCTCCAGTTCCTGTTGCCCCAGATCCGACGGCAACCGACGCGCCGACCGTGGCACCCATCGACAACACTGGGCTTCCAGTTGTCGAGGGTATTCGCGGTCAGACCGCAGCGGACTACACCTGCTCGATCGCCTACTAGGCGCGCGACTGCCAACCGCGAGTAGCGCTGGCTGGCTCCGACGCGGTGTCAGGAACCAGCCAGACGAGAGTGACGAAGCGCGCATGGATGCCGCAGCCGATACGTCTGCATCTACTCTACGTGTCCGCCGAAATGTGGACAACTCGTGCCGGGCACGAGTTTGCCGCCGAGCGCGATTCTGGCGCTTCCACGCAAGTAGCTATGATTGCTGACGAACGTCTAGGAGACGTCGCATAGTTCGGCCTAGTGCACCACCCTGCTAAGGTGGAGA
>Ga0163144_10006386_pt1 | contig 26008 bp, 17 predicted proteins | sample OliLak19BULKMAT1_FD_123175 | JGI IMG/M metagenome (GOLD analysis project Ga0163144, IMG submission 123175) | Freshwater microbial mat bacterial communities from Lake Vanda, McMurdo Dry Valleys, Antarctica - Oligotrophic Lake LV.19.BULKMAT1 | ecosystem: Environmental > Aquatic > Freshwater >...
ATGCCTTGGCTTCATCAGCTTCCTCGAATCCTCGGGTGTATTGCCCACCCACATGCGTGAGGTAGTGCTGGATCGCGCAATGGCGTCTGGCACTGACCTGCTGGATCTGGACGACCTGAAGATTATTGTCCTGATGGTCTACTGGAGTTACGGTGAAGAACCAGACGCATTGGTTCTGGACGAGTTGTGCGACGACGGCACCGGCCGCGTCGGCCACTGAAGCGCTGACCCCGGATCAGCCCAGCAAGCGCTCCGGATTCGCCTCGATCTTGGCCAGCGCGTCACGGGTGGCGCGTACGGTCAGGGCCTCTTCTTCCTGCGGCAGCAACAGGCCGGCCTGTAAATAGGCCGCCAGGCGCCCGGCCTGGATCAGATAACTATGTCCGTCCGTCGACGCAAACAGGTTGAGCTGCTTGCGCTCGCTGCGCCATACAAACTGGACCTTGGTGACCCGGCCGTTGTGGTCCAGCGTGAACCAGGAGCCCAGCTCCAGCTCCTGTGCCCAAGCCAGCATGGCGTTGGTGGGTTTGGAGCCGCCGTTGGCCACTACGTCGATCGTGGCAGGGTCAATACCCAGCATCAGTTCGATACTCTCCGCATCCAGCGGCAAGTCGCCCATGCCATCCTCGCTCACGAAATCCTCCAGATTCGCCAGGCGTTTGGCCATGGCGTCGATCTGGGCGGTCGGAATTGCCTGGGTCTTGGACAGGAAGGCGTCAGCCAGGGTATCGCTGACGGTCTTGACGTGGATGTCCTGCTGACTCGGTGCCATGCCCAGCAACGACATGCCGGAGCGCAGACGCTGCAGCAACTTGGGCAAATCCTGAATTACGCGCGCCCGGTCGCTGCGGTTGGGCTTGGCACTGGCCGCCCACACCAGGTCTGTGGCGGTCTTTTTCAGATCCAGGGTTTCGGCATGTTGTGGGCCTTTGCGTACCGCAGCGACAGCCAGCACTTCGGCCCAGACCTTGAACAGAAAAACCCGGATCTCCTCACGCACCGGCACATCCTTGAGCGTATTGCGCATTTCGATCGTGTACTGAATCGTCAGTGTTTCCTTCTGCTCCACCTGTTGCGCGACACTCGCGACCTTCTGCGCGGAGGCGCTGCCAGCCAGAAACTTCTGCAGGAACTTCTGGAACTCCGAATACACCAGTTCGTATACGCGCTTGCCGGTTTCCGGGTACTGCTCGATGACCTGAACCACGCGCTTGATCTCTTTCTCCAAAGCGCTGCCCTGGATGCCACTGGCATCGAAACCCATCACGCAAGATCCCATCCGGTCGATCAACTGGCGCGCCGGGTGGTTCGCAGTGCCAAAGAAATCGGGCTCGGCCAGCGCCACCCGCAATACCGGCATCTGCAACCGCGCAAACCAGACCCGGATACCGGGCGGGATGCGGTCTTCCTGCAAAATAGCCTGGAACATCAATGCGACGATCTCGATCGTTGCTTTCTCGCCCTTGGTTTCAGCCTTGTTCTTGAGTTCGGTCGTCTGGTCGCGCAAGCGGCCCGCGACCACGGCCACACCGGCCGGGCTGTAGTCCTCGTAGGCGGTACCACTGGCGCCATAAGACGCCGCGCTTTCCGCCCGCCGCGCGCTGATCGCAGCGGCGAGGCCGGGCGAAGCTTGCGCATACGAGGTCGCATCGAACTCCGGCCCGACACTCCCCACCAGCAAGCGTTTGAGCTGGCCCAGAACTCCCTGCGCCCGGCTCCGCGCCCGCGCCAAAGGCGTGGCCGCCGTCATCATGCGCGTTTCTTCCCGGGTTGCTGCGGCATCCCGCAGGCCATCGACCGCGCCCGGCATTCCCGGCGCCTCCTGCGCATCATGCTGCGAACCATTCTGCGCGTACGATCCTGCCTGGTTGCCCGAAGCGCCTGGGCGGTTTCCATCCGCTACCGGGCCGGCCCGCACGTCCACACCTTGGTCGGCGCTCCAGCCTCTACCCTGCGGCGGGCCGGACGACCCCCTTCCCGGCGGCGGCGCGCCGCGCGGTACGTCGTAATGTCCGGAAGCCGGCTTCGGCGTGCGAACACCGGAATCCTGCCGCAATCCGCCACGCGATGAGATCGCGCCGTCGTAATTCAGATTGCCGCTGCCACGGCCAGACGAATGCGCGCCGTGTAACCCTGCTGCACTGTCCGGATACTCGCTGTGGGTCCCCTGATCCGGCGCCTGAAAGCGCGGGCCCTGGGGACGCGGCGGGGACTGCGGCGCTGCGCGCTTCACCCTGTCCTTGAGCTCGATCACCGGCATGACGCCGTGTTCAATCAAGTACCGGTTGGCCTTGAGATATGCCTGCTTGAGGCGTTCAGCCAGCAAAGTCTGGACTACGTCGTTGATCAGCGGCCAACTGCCGCTGGGCATGCCCGCCGCCGCCCATTGCTCGACCAGCACCAGAACCAGCACTTCCGGTCGCAACACGTCGCCACGCTCAAGATCGGCGGTATTCTCCACGTACCGGATGCGCAGCCGCAGGTCATCGAGCTCCGCATTGACCTTGTCCATGACGCGCAACACCAGCCGCGACGCGAGAATCTTGTTCTCCACCACATCGGTGCCAACCAACTGCAAGGCGTCGATGTCCTGCAAGTCGGTCCTGGCAAAATTCGACGCCGGCACCATCGCCTGTTGCCAGCCACGCAAGGTCCCGTCGCGCCATTGGACTTTGGTGCGCTGGTAAAAAGTCCAGGCATCACGGCGCACCTGCATCTCGCGCGACGGCACCGCCTCGTTCACCAGTACCGACAACTTCTCTTGGACCGCGCCGTAAATCTCGGTCATGACGCGGCCCGCGTCCGCCACAAACCGTTCCCGTGTGTCCTGGGTCAGGCGGCTACGCTGGGACGATGGAGGGCTTGCAGACGCCATGGCTTAGGCAGGATTCAGACCGTCGCACCAGAATTAGGGTCATTCGGATCACCCGGTTTCGGCGGCGTGCCCTTGACCATATCTTCGCGTTTGATGCCCAGCCACATCGCAACGGCGGCGCCGACAAACACCGAGGAATAAATGCCGAAGCAAATGCCGATCGTCAATGCCAAGGCAAAGTAATACAGGGTTGGACCGCCAAAAAGCAGCATCGACAAAACCATGATCTGGGTGGAACCGTGGGTAATGATAGTACGACTGATCGTGGAAGTAATGGCGTTATCGATGATCTGCACCGTATCCATCTTGCGAAAGCGGCGGAAGTTCTCGCGAATCCGGTCAAAGATGACGACCGATTCGTTCACCGAATACCCAAGAACTGCAAGAACCGCCGCCAGCACGGCGAGTGAAAACTCCCACTGGAAAAAAGCAAAGAATCCCAGAATGATGACGACATCGTGCAGATTCGCAACAATTGCCGCCACCGCAAACTTCCATTCGAAGCGGATCGCCAGATACAGCATGATGCCCACAATGACCATGGCCAGCGCCTTGAGACCATCCACCGCCAGCTCCTGACCAACCTGGGGACCGACAAACTCACTGCGCCGCAACGTCGCCTGCGGGTCGGCAATCTTGAGGGCTACCAAAGCAGTTTCGCTTTGTTGTGCCGAGCTCACCCCCTTTTGCGCCGGCAGGCGGATCAGCACATCGCGCGCGGTACCGAAATTCTGCACCTGGATGTCGGTGTAACCGAGCCCGGCAATCACCGAGCGCACCTTTGCCACATCCGCCGGTTGGGCGTACCCGACTTCCATGACGGTGCCGCCGGTGAACTCGACCGACAGGTGCAAACCGCGACTGAAGAGGAAGAACACCGCCAGCACGAATGTGGTCAGCGAGACCGCATTCAGCACCAGCGCGTGGCGCATAAAGGGAATGTCGCGCCGGATCTTGAAAAATTCCATGTCTTACTTCCCGCGCGCCAAAGGGGCGATGTCATTGCTGGTGGCATCCGCTCGCCAGACCGTGCCGATGGAAACTTCCTTGAGCTTTTTCACCCGACCGTACCAGAGGTTCACCAGACCGCGCGAGAAGAACACTGCGGAAAACATGCTGGTCAAGATGCCGACGCAATGCACGACGGCAAAGCCGCGCACCGGCCCCGAGCCAAAAATCAGCAACGCCAAACCGGCAATCAGGGTCGTCACATTGGAGTCCAGAATCGTGCCCCAAGCCCGGTCGTAACCGGTGGTGATGGCTGCTTGCGGCGACGCGCCATTGCGCAGTTCCTCCCGTACGCGCTCGTTGATCAGCACGTTGGAGTCGATTGCCATGCCCAGGGCCAGCGCCATCGCTGCCATGCCCGGCAGGGTCAGTGTGGCCTGCAGCATCGAGAGCACCGCGACCAGCAGCAGCAGGTTAAAGCCCAGCGCAATGCTGGAGAACAGCCCGAACATCGCGTAATACACACACATGAAGGCAACTATCACCATGAAGCCCCAGGTGACGCTGTTGAATCCTTTGGCAATGTTCTCCGCACCGAGGCTGGGTCCGATCGTGCGCTCCTCGATGATCTCCATCGGCGCTGCCAGCGATCCGGCGCGCAACAGCAGGGCCGTGTCGTTTGCCTCCACCGTGGTCATGCGTCCCGAAATCTGCACCCGCCCGCCACCAATCTCGGTGCGGATCACCGGTGCCGTCACCACCTCGCCCTTGCCTTTTTCAAACAGCAGGATGGCCATGCGTTTGCCCACGTTCTCGCGCGTCACGTCGCGAAAAATGCGCGAGCCCTTGGCGTCGAGCGACAAATGCACCGCCGCCTCCTGGGTCTGGGTGTCAAAGCCCGGCTGGGCGTCGGTGAGGTTCTCGCCGGTGAGGATGACCTGCTTCTTGACCACCACCGGCTGGCTGTTGCGCTCCAGGTAACGCTCGGATCCAAACGGCACGGGACCGCTGCCCGACTCTGCGGCCCGGGCCTCGGCGCTTTCGTCCACCAGGCGAACCTCCAGAGTCGCCGTACGGCCAAGAATATCCTTGGCTTTCGCCGTGTCCTGTACACCCGGCAACTGCACCACGATACGGTCCAGCCCCTGCTGCTGGATCACCGGCTCGGCCACACCCAACTCATTGATGCGGTTGTGCAGTGTCACCATGTTCTGCTTCAGGGCCTGCTCCTGTACCGTGCGTGCCGCCGCCGGCTTGATGCGCGCGGTCATCTTGATCTCTGCGCCGTCTGGCGTTTCCAGCGTCTGCAAATCGGCAAACTGGTCGGCAATGACACGCTTTGCCGCCTCCACTGTCGGGGCATCGCGAAAGCGCACCTCGATCGTCTGCCCGACGCGGGTGATGCCACCGTGGCGGATATTCTTTTCCCGGAAGGTGGTGCGCAAGTCGCCCGAGAGCGACTCCGCCCGCTTGGTCAAGGCCGCCTGCATGTCCACCTGCAGCATGAAATGCACGCCGCCGCGCAGGTCCAGGCCGAGGTACATGGGCATAGCATGCAGCGCCGTCAACCAGTCCGGTGACCGGGACAGCAAATTCAATGCAACCACGTAGGGCGGATCGGACGGATCGGGCACCAGCGCCTTTTGAATCGCGTCCTTGGCCTTGAGCTGTATATCGGTATCGCTAAAACGCGCCTTGACCGAATTGCCATCAAAAGCCACCGCGTTGGCGACGATACCGGCAGACTTGAGTACATCCTGCACTCTGGTCAACATGGCGCTGTCCACCTTGACGGTGGCCTTTGCCGACGACACCTGCACGGCAGGCGCCTCACCGAAAAAGTTTGGCAGGGTATACAGGGCGCCCACCATCAGCGCCAGCACAATAACGATGTACTTCCAGACCGGGTAACGGTTCATGAATTGGCTTCCAGCGAACGGGCTGCGGGACGGAGTTGGCGGCGAGGCGCGCGTTACTTGATCGAGCCTTTCGGCAGCACTTGCACCACTGCGCTGCGCTGAATCTGCACCTCCACGGCATTCGAGATTTCCAGCCCCACATAACTGTCGCCGAGCTTGACCACCTTGCCCAACACACCACCTGCGGTGACGACTTCGTCGCCTTTCGCCAATGCGTCAATCATGGCGCGGTGCTCTTTCTGCTTCTTCATCTGGGGACGGATCATGACAAAATAAAGCACGACAAACATCAGCACCAGTGGCAACATGCTCATCAGGGACGACTGCATGTCGCCGCCGGAAGCGGCTGGAGGGGTTTGGGCAAAAGCAGAAGAAATGAACACAGGCAACTCCACGAAGTACGAATCGAACTGTCCGCTTCTTGCCCGCTGCGGGCATTTGGCGGCTAACCGGCGATTGTAAGCGGCGCAACTTGGACCGCGTCCCGCTGCTGCGGACCCGAAAAACCAACATGGACCAACCGCATCCGCACACCCACTCGCAACTCGACCCGATGGAGGTACGGGTACGCGCACTCGAATCCCTTTTGACCCAAAAGGGATATGTCGACCCGGCGGCGCTCGACGCGATCATCGAAACCTACGAAACCCGGATCGGCCCGCACAACGGTGCGGCGGTAGTCGCCAGGGCCTGGGTCAACCCGGAGTTCCGCGCGTGGCTGCTGGCGGACGCCACGGCGGCGATCGGCTCCATGGGTTTTGGCGGGCGCCAGGGAGAACACATGGTGGCGGTGCCGAATTCGGAACAGGTACACAACATGGTGGTCTGCACATTGTGCAGCTGTTATCCGTGGCCGATTCTGGGGCTGCCGCCGGTCTGGTACAAAAGTGCGCCTTACCGCGCCAAAGCGGTACAGGACCCGCGCGGGGTCTTGCGCGACTTCGGCGTGGACCTCCCGGGCACCACCACGCTGCGCGTGTGGGACTCGACCGCCGAAGTGCGTTACCTGGTTTTGCCCCGGATGCCTGCTGCCGCAAAGGGGCTGGACGAACATGACCTGGCCCGCCTGGTAACCCGCGACTCGATGATCGGCACCGGACTGGCGCTCGAACCGGGCACGGCCATGCCCCCGCCATGATGCGCCATCCACCATGAACGGGCCGCACGACATGGGCGGTCTGCAGTGTTTCGGCTCCGTGGTGGCGGAGCTTGACGAGCCCGTATTCCACGCGCCGTGGGAGCGGCGTGCACTGGCGCTGACGCTGGCGATGGGCGCGACTGGCCAGTGGAACATCGACCAGAGCCGCAGCGCCCGGGAGTCGCTGCCGCCGGCTGTTTACCTCACAAGCAGTTACTACGCGATCTGGATCCGCGCGCTGGAGAAGCTGATGCTTGAGCGCGGCCTGATTGACGCGGGCGAACTGGGCGGCGACCAAGCCTGGTCGAAATTTCCATCCTGCCAGCCGACTGGTCTGATTGAGCCGGGCGAACTGGTCGGCGACCAGGCCGCTGACCCTGGCCGGCTGCTGGGCCGCGTGTTGCGGGCACCGGATGTCGCTGGCGTGTTCGCACGTGGCAGCAGCACCGCGCGTGTCGCGCACCACCCTGTCGGTTTCGCCGTCGGTGCGCGAGTGCGCGCGCGCAACCAGCACCCGGCAGGCCATACCAGGCTGCCGCGGTATGTGCGCGGGCACGTCGGCACCGTCAGCATCGTCCACGGAGCGCATGTGTTTGCCGACGCCCACGCAAGCAGGTCAACACCCCCATTCGACGACACGGCCGATTGGTTGTACACGGTGGAATTCTCCGCCCGCACGTTGTGGGGGCCGCAGGCCGACGCATCCACCACCGTCAGCGTGGACGCCTGGGAGCCGTATCTGGAGGCCGCACCGTGAGCCATTCCATGACCCTGCAACAGGTCGCACAGGCCTGCTCCGACGCCGGGAATCGCTTACCGCTGCCAGCAGGCGGTGCCAATAACTGCGCCTTCACAGAACCGTGGCAGGCTCAGGCATTTGCCATGACACTGGTGCTGCATGCGCGGGGCGCCTTCAGCTGGACCCGGTGGGCCACCGCCCTCGCCTGTGAAATCGCAGCTGCCCGCAGCGCCGGGCAAAACGACGACGGCACCGGCTACTACCAGCACTGGCTCAACGCGCTGGAAAAGATTGTCATTGAGCAAGCTATCGGCACAACTCGCGAGCTGCACGATCTTGAACACGCCTGGGAAGCCGCTGCGGCGCGCACGCCGCACGGTCAGGCGATCGTGTTAACCGCCAGCGACGGCGAGCAAACGGTCTGATTGTGTCGCGACCGCCGGGTCGCGCCATTGTGCGAGCAGATCCTGCCATCGCGTCTGCGCGGCTGCGAGGTTGCGCTCCTTCACGTGGCCATAACCGCGAATTGTTTCGGGCAAGCAGGCGATCTGGACCGCCAGGGCATGGTTGTCCACGCTCAGCGACAGCAGGACCTCGTCGATGGTCTGGCGGTACTGCACGACCAAGGCCCGTTCGATGCGGCGCTCGGCGGTCTTGCCGAACACGTCAAAAACCGTGCCGCGCAGACCCTTGAGGCGCGCCAGCACGCGGAAAGCGACCAGCATCGCCGGTCCGAAGCGCATTTTCTGCAACTCGCCCTTCTCGTTGCGACGCGCCAGCAACGGCGGGGCAAGGTGGTAATGCAACTTGAAGTCGCCCTCGAACATGCCATGCACGCGCTCCAGAAAAGCCCGGTCCGTATGCAGGCGTGCGACCTCGTATTCGTCCTTGTAAGCCATCAACTTGAACAAGTAGCGGGCAACCGCTTCAGTCAGCGCGGTCTTGCCCAGTGCGGACTCGCGCAGGCGCACCGTGTCAACAAAGCGACGGTAGACCGCAGCATAGGCCGCATTCTGGTACTCCGCCAGAAACTGAACCCGGCGGGCGATCAGGTCGTCCGGCGTCTCGCGCTTCTTGAACTGCAGCACCTGCGCCGGGGCCAGCAGCTTCTCGACACTGCTCCAATCATGCGCGGCACGCCGGCCCCACTCAAAAGCGGCCTTGTTGTTGTCGATCGCAACCGCGTTGAGCTCGATTGCACGCAAGAGCGAATCCCGACCGAGTGGAATCCAGCCCTTTTGCCAGGCAAAGCCAAGCATCATCGGATTGGTGTAAATGCTATCTCCCATCAGCCGCGTCGCCGCTGCATCGGCGTTGAACGCACTCACGCCTGCTGCGCCAACCGCAGCCGCGATGGCCGCCGCACAGGCGTCTGACGGGTTCTGCCAATTCGCGTTCTTCACGAACGCGGCGGTCGGCGTACTGTGGGAGTTGAGAGCGACATGGGTGCGCCCCTCGCGCATGCGCAACATGGTCTCCTTTCCAGCCGTGACGATAGGGTCACAACCGATGATCAGGTCTGCCGCCGCCATGCTGACCCGGGTGGTCCGGATGTCCTGCTGCCGTGCCGCCAGCAACACATGGCTCCAGGTGGCGCCGCCCTTTTGAGCCAGTCCGCCAGCGTCCTGCGTCACCACGCCTTTTCCTTCAATATGCGCCGCGACACCGAGCAGTTGGCCAATCGTGATGACGCCGGTGCCACCGACACCGGCCACCACGATGCCCCAGACTGCACCGTCGGCAACGGCAGGGGTACTCGGCTCGGGCAAAGGACCCAGATCGAATGGCGATGCGGCCTTGTCTTTCGATTTTTTCTTCAGCTGGCCGCCTTCGACCGTAATGAAGCTGGGGCAGAAACCCTTCAGACAGGACATGTCCTTGTTGCAAGTGGACTGGTTGATCTGGCGCTTGCGACCGAACTCGGTCTCCAACGGTTCGACGCTCAAACAATTGGACTGCACGCCGCAGTCACCACAACCCTCACACACGAGTTCGTTGATCACGACGCGTTTGGCCGGGTCTACCAGGCTGCCGCGTTTGCGCCTGCGCCTTTTTTCGGTGGCACAGGTCTGGTCATAAATGATGACAGTCGTTCCCTTGAGTTCGCGGAATTCGCGTTGCACCGCGTCCAGCCGGTCCCGGTGCAACACCGCGACACCCTCGACCAATTTGACGCCGTCGTATTTTTCCGGTTCATCCGTCACCACGACGATTTTCGCCGCGCCTTCGGCGCGCATGGACTGCGCAATTTGCACCACCGAGTGCCCCTCTGGCCGCTCACCGACTTGCTGGCCACCGGTCATCGCAACCGCATCGTTGTACAGAATCTTGTAGGTGATATTGACGCCCGCCGCGATGCTCTGGCGGACCGCCAGCAAACCGCTGTGAAAGTAGGTGCCGTCACCGAGGTTGGCGAAAATATGCTGGTCCGTGGTGAAGGGCTGTTGCCCGACCCAGGGCACACCTTCACCCCCCATCTGCGTGAATCCGACCGTGCTGCGGTCCATCCAGGTCGCCATGAAGTGGCAACCAATGCCGCCCATTGCGCGCGAACCCTCCGGCACCCTGGTGCTGGTGTTGTGCGGACAACCGGAACAGAACCAGGGCGCGCGTTCGGCATCTTTGGGCCCGCCGAGTTCGAGCACCTGCATGGCGCGCTGTTTGGCTTCAAGAATTGCGAGTTGTGCATCGATGCGTGCCGCCGTGTCGGCGTCCAGTCCCAGCTTTTTCACGCGCTGGGCAATCGCCCGCGCAATGATGGCAGGTGACAGATCGGCGTTGGCGCGCAGCAAGGTATTCGCGGCCGGGTTGGGCATGGACCATTCACCGCCCGAAAAATCGCCATCGACCTCGTTGAACTTGCCAATCACATTGGGCCGTACATCGGCGCGCCAGTTGTACAGCTCCTCTTTCAACTGGTATTCAATGACCTGGCGCTTTTCTTCAACCACCAGGATTTCCTGCAAACCGGTGGCGAACTCGCGCGTGAGCTGGGCTTCGAGTGGCCACACCACGCCCACCTTGTGCAGGCGGATACCCAGCTTGCGGCAGGTGGCGTCGTCCAGCCCCAGATCGATCAGCGCCTGGCGCGTATCGTTGTAGGCCTTGCCACTGGCGATCAAGCCAAAGCGGTCGTTCGGGCCTTCGATCACGTTGTAATTGAGCCGATTGGCCCGGATGTAGGCAAGCGCCGCGTACCACTTGGTGTCGAACAGGCGCGCCTCCTGATCCAGCGCGTGGTCCGGCCAGCGGATGTGGACTCCGCCAGCGGGCATGGCAAAGTCCTGCGGCAACCGGATCTGCACGCGCTGCGGGTCGATCATTGCGGTGGCGCTCGACTCGACGATCTCCTGAATCGTCTTCATTCCAGCCCACACACCCGAGAAACGGCTCATCGCAAAGGCATGGACACCCAGATCCAGGATCTCCTGCACGTCGGCCGGAAAAAACACCGGGAATCCGCAGGCCTTGAAGATATGGTCGCTCTGGTGCGCCGCCGTTGAGCTCTTCGCCACATGGTCGTCACCCGCCACGGCGATGACCCCACCCCAGGGTGTTGTGCCGGCCATGTTGGCATGCTTGAATACATCCGAACAGCGGTCCACTCCCGGCCCCTTGCCATACCAGATGCCAAAGACGCCATCAAAACGGTTCGTGCCGGGAGGTGAAAAACCGAGTTGTTGTGTTCCCCACAATGCGGTCGCCGCAAGCTCCTCGTTGACACCCGGCTGGAAAACGATGTTGTGTTTTTTCAGGTGCTTCGCTGCCTTGACCAGCGCCTGGTCGTAGCCGCCCAAGGGCGAGCCGCGATAGCCACTGATGAAGCCAGCCGTGTTTTTGCCCGCCAGTTGGTCGCGCAGTTGTTGCAGCATGGGCAACTTCACCAGGGCCTGTACACCGCTCATGAACGCGTTGCCGTAGTCCAGCACGTACTTGTCGTCGAGCGTGACGGTTTCCAGGGCCTTGCGGATGTGCTCGGGTAGTGGTGCGTTCATGGTTGGGAGTCTCTGGTCAAAGGGTCGACAGCGTTCCCTGCACAGCGCCAAAAGGCGGCAACCCGGCATCTTGCAAGGCTAAAAAATCGAAATCAAAGTGTAGGCCCGATGGCACGATAAGTCTTTTCTTTCTTGTCCACATTTACTGTATGGCGAGAAAGAATATTGCTCAATAATCATCGGGATGGAAAGACTTGACAGGTACGACATCGCCATCTTGCAGCAATTGCAGGACAACGGACGATTGACCAACGCAGAACTTGCGCAGCGCGTCGGGTTGAGCGCCGCGCCCTGTTGGCGGCGCGTGCGCGTGCTGGAAGACGAAGGGTTCATCACCGGTTACCGCGCAGAAATCAACCGGCGCAAGGTCGGGCTCGGTGTGCTGGCTTTTGTGCGCCTGGACGCCGAGCGCAATACTGCCGAGGGCACAAAGACCCTGGAAGATGCTCTGTCGCGTTTGCCTGAGGTGGTGTCATGCCATTACATCAGCGGCACGGGAACATTCGAGTTGCAGGTGGTGGCACAGGACCTGGATGCGTTCTCCCGTTTTGCCCTGGGCAGCCTGATGAACCTGCCCAATGTGAAGGACATCCAGACCAGTTTTTCGCTTGGCGAAATCAAGGCCTCTGGCGCCTTGCCGCTCGGGCACCTGGCAGGGCTTCGGGCCGCGCCCGTCGGCGTCTCTGCGCCAGCGACGCCAAGACCCCGGCTGGCACGCGCTCGGCGTTGAACCCCGGCCGCCCGCAGCTCCCGAAGCGACGCCTTGCGATGTTCTGCATAACGCGCGCCGTGCGCGGCGGGGGTTTCGCAGGATGGGGCACAAGGCGCAAAACCCAAAGCCGGGCCGAGGCCCTGCGTGGTTTTGCAGCGCCGCAGATCGCCCGCAAACCCACGCCCCGACACGGGTTCGAACCAAAACGGGTCCTTCGCCCACCAAACCGCTTGCGTGTGCCTCGCGTACCCGCTGCACCATATAGGCGTACAAATCATCCCGTTTCGGACTCGAACGCGCGCGGCGGGGGTTATGCAGAGCATCCCCTGCCGCAGCTACTTGGGCCAGAGAACCCACATCTGCAGCGGCTGCTTGAAACGGCCAGCAATTTCGCCGGCAAGCGGACCCCAGCCGACAAAATAGTCCGCGCGCACGGCGCCGGTGATCGCGCTGCCGGTGTCCTGGGCTAGAACCAGCCGCCGCAACTGGGTCACCGGGCCACTGGATACCAGCCAGACTGGCGTCCCGTAGGGAATGCTGTCGCGGTCAACGGCGATCGAGCGGCCCGGTGTCAACGCCACTCCCTGTGCCCCGCGCGGGCCAAACCCCGCGTCGAGGTCGGACAAGGGCTCCTCGCGAAAAAACACGGTGCGTGGATTGCTCCACAACATTTCGGTGACCCGTTGCGGGTTCTGCGACACCCAGTTCTTGATGGACGGCCAGGATGCATCGCGCAAAGCACCCTGGTCGAGCAACCAGCGCCCGACGCTGCCATACGGCTGCTCGTTGGTAGCCGCAAAAGCCAGCCGCACGATGCGCTCGCTGCCATCGGGCTCGGTGACGCGCAAGCGCCCCGAGCCCTGAATTTGCAGCACCAGGGCATCCACCGGGTCGGCCAGCCACATGATCTCCTGGCCGCGCAGGGCCGCTTGCGCCTGCGGCAGGGTTTCCATTTCCTGGCGCGTGAACCAGGGCCGACGCGCGACCAGGCCGGGCGGCACGCGGTACAGGGGAACCTGAAACTGCGGCTGGCGCTTGCGAGAGGCCTGCAGGACCGGCTCGTAATAGGCTGTCAACAGACCGTCCGTGGTACCGGACAAAGGTTCCACGCGATACGGTCGCAGCTGCTGCACCATCCAGCTGCGTTGTTGCGCGGCCGATGCCAGGCTGAGCACCCGGATATCCGGGCACAAGGGCACAAAAGCCGGGTGCGGACGTTCGCAACTGCGCACCCAGGCATTCCAGGCCTCATGCAATGCGTCGTCGGCCAGTCCGGGCAAGCTGGCCCAGCGGACCGGCGTCCAGCGGCTCTTTGGCTGTTCGATGGGTGCAGGCAGGGGCTGGGTGTCTTCGGCGACGGCCTCCGCCACGGGGCTATCGGCAGGTGCAGCCGGTGTCGCAAAGCCCGGTTGTGGCAACTGGCTTGGGACCGGTGTGCTGGAGCACGCCGTCAGAATTCCTAAAATCGCTGCAACGGCAAGTTTGGCGCAGTCGCGCCACAGGAGTTGAACCATGGGTCTGATTCTGCTTGAGGCGCTTGGTGCGCTGGTGATCCTGCTATTTATTGTCTGGTGGACCATGTTCTCGGGGAGGAAAAACGGCGAACTACCCAGCCTGCCACCCAAAGACCCGCCGCAGGACGCGGAAAAGTAACACACGCCTGCTGCCACACGTTGGCCCATGTTGCTGCAACTTCGCCGCGCGTCTTGCCAAAGCCCGGGCTCACCAAATCGTCGGTGTCACAGAACCCGATGTTGCAACGCCGGTAACTGGGCGCGCACGTGCGCCAGTTGGCCCGCGTCCAGCTCCGCCAGGTCGACTCCCTCGCCCTCGGCGCGCTGACACAACACGCTGCCCCAGGGGTCGATCTGCGTGGAGTGGCCCCAGGTGCGCCGACCGTTTTCGTGCAGCCCGCCCTGCGCCGGGGCCGCCACATAGGCCAGGTTCTCGATCGCCCGCGCGCGCAGCAGCACCTCCCAATGGGCTTGGCCCGTGGTGTGCGTGAATGCGCTGGGCACGAGCAGCAACTCGCTGCCCTGGGCGGCATAACCCCGGTACAACTCCGCAAAGCGCAGGTCGTAACACACGCTCAGGCCAACCTTCCAGGTGTGGCCATCGCGCGCGGGCAGGGCAAACATGCAAGGCTGCGAGCCGCGTTGCAGCACGCGGGATTCATCGTAGCGCTCGCGCCCGTTGTCGAAGCGGAACAAATGGATCTTGTCGTAGCGCTGCACACATTTACCTTGCGGCGAAAAAACCAGCAGGCTGTTGAATACATGGTCTGCGCCACCGGGCAGCGTCTGATCGCAGCTCAGGGGAATCGTCCCGCCCGCAATCCAAAGACCGAGTGCGCGCGCGCTATCGCTCAGGAAGGTCTGGATCGGCCCATCGCCAAACGCCTCCTGCACCGCCAGCTTGTCGGTGTCCCGTTGCCCGAGCAAGCAAAAATATTCGGGCAACACCGCCAGTTCGGCGCCAGAGCGCGCGGCCTCGGCCAACAAGGCTGCGGCACGCTCAAGATTGGCGGCCACAGAGACACCCGACACCATCTGTATGGTCGCGACCTTCATGGCAATCCCCCAGTTCTTTTGTCTGCTCCAGACCCCGCTGCCGACTCCGCCGGAGTAACCGAAACGGTCCTGCGCGCGACTTTGGTTATCTTCGGATCCGCCCAACTGCCTTCCACATGGAACTCCTGCGTAGCCGCCTCGATCAGGGGACGGCGCAGAAACAGTTGCGCCAGAAACGACCCCAGGCCAATCGCCGGGTTGATCACCGTGGCAATCAGCGACGCCGTACCGGCGTTGATTTCCGGAACCACAACCACCCGGATATCCTGGGTTTCACGCGCCAGGTCGGCGCGTCCATCCATCAGCACCGCCGCATTCACACCCTTCATCTGCAAGTTGTTGGAGCTGGCAATTCCGCGCTCGATGCGCACGTCCCCGCGCAGGAAATCAAAAACGAAACCCTCGCTGAACACGTCGCGAAAGTCCAGCGCCAGGCGCCGCGGCAATGACTGCAGGCTCAGCACACCCAGCAACTTGGCCAGACCAGGGTCGGCCTTGAGGAATTGTCCTCCTTCGATATTGACGTTGAATGCTCCACCAAGCGACGCATAGTCCAGGGCCAGTGGCGAACCGGCCCATGCCACCTGGCCTTCCATCACGCCTTTGCCGCGGCGAACAATGTCTTTCATGCCGAAACGGCCCAGCAGGTCGCCGGAATTGTTGATGTCCAACCGAAAGTTCATGACCGTGCGGCGCACTTCGGCCTTTGCCGCGCCCGGGCCAGGACCCGCCGGGCCCGGGGCGTTCAGTGCGGCCCAGTTGCCGGAAGCACGGAACGCGGCCTCCGGGGTGGTGATATCAAACCGGTTCAGCCGCCACTCGCGCACTCCGGCTGCCCCAGCAGCGACCGCACGGTTCACCGCCTCGATGTCGACGCGGCCCAGGCGTTTGCCCTGCAACTCAAACTCATCGACCACAATATCCAATGCCGGAATGCTGGCCGGTTGCTCATCCAGCAGTTTTTCCACGTCCGTGGCTGCGCCGGCGGCCAGCGTCAGCCGGGACAGCCGCGCAAACACCCGGCCTGAGGTGTTGGTGAGCGCCTGCCGGTATTCCACATAGCCGTTGAGCTCCTGCGAATCGACATTGGCGCGCCAGGTGGAACCGTCGCGTGAACCACCGACCAGGACTGCGCGCAACTTGCGCCCCCCAGTCGACAACTCGCGTGCACGCAGCGCAAAGGTATTGGGCAGGTAGCCACGCGCCAACGCCTCCGGGCCACCAGCCGCCGATGCAACCGGCGCGTCCAGCCCGGCCAGCCGTGTACCAGAAACGCGGGTGAGCACCTCGGACCAGGCATCCAGGTCCACCGTTGCCAGGTTGACGTTCGCCATCACGCCTTCAACGGGCAACACGGCCGACTCGTCCGCCGCCAGGCCGATACCGATGGCACCACGCAGCACCCTGGGCTCCGGCCCGGACTGGTCGCGCACGTACACCACGGACCCGATCCGGCCCAGATCCACCGATAACTGGTCCTGCAGGCGCACCCGACCGCCGACTTGCGGCGTCATGGACTCGCGCAGAACTGCCGACTCCACGCGCAATGGCAGCGCGGCCTCGGCCACCTTGTTCAGCGGCGCGGGCAAGTCCAGCGCCATTCCTGCGAGCGTGCTGGTTACCGAGATCTCTGGCAGGCCCGCGCGCAGGGCAAACGTGGCGCTGTACGCTGCGGCTCCACTGGCGTATTGGGCGAGTCGTGTGACGCCACCGAGTTCACGCGCCTGGCGTAACCCCTCGGCGGTCGCCGTTCCCTGCGCCCGAAAGGACAGTGTGGCAGCCGCACGCGCCGTGCCGACGGCTGCAGCCACCAACGGAACACTGCCGCCGTCGATTCGCACGTCCCCGCCAAGGACCCGGGTCTGGATCGCGTTGAGCGAGAAACCGGTCTCGGAAAATGCGACAGCGCCGCGCGCCCGGGCCATGCGCGGCATATCCGGTGCCAGCTGGAAGTCGTTTCCGGTCAGCGCCAGATTGCCCTGCACTGTGGTTTTGTCCAAAGCGGCCAAAGGGACCGACAGTTTCAACCGCAGGTCGGCGCTGCCGCTGGCACTGGCGCGCGCAAGGGTATTGCCAACAAAACCTGCCATCGGCGAGCCATTGAGCGTCGACAGCATGTCGGCCAAAGGGCCGCGGGCGTCAAAGCCCAGTGCCAGCACCGTCGGCGCCAGAAGGTCGGCGATCAAGCCCTCCCCCCTTGACAACTGGAGCGCGGGTGACCCCAGCAGGCTCGCACGGACACCGGTAAAACGCAGACTGCTGCGATCAAACACCAGGTCGCCCGAGAGCTGCCCCAGAACCGGCCACGGCAGCGACTCGGCGCTCTGGTAACTGCGCGGCACGTACGCCAGCACACCGTCCCGTACCGACGCGGTGAGGGAAAACTCCCCTTGGCGCGGATCGGCGTACGGCAAGTCATACAAATCGCCCTTGACCTTGAAGCGCACGTTGTTGGATGTGCCGCCCTGCACCGCATCGCGCAGGTAGAAGCGCACATTCTGGTGCAGCACCAGTGGCAGGTACCGGTGCACGCGCGTCGCGAGCGCGCGCGACAAACTGCCCTGCATGTCCAGCAGCCCCGGAAAACGTGACCGGCTGGCGGAGCGGGTCGGATCACTGGTCTGCCATTGCAGCTGGAGCTCGCCTTCTGTGTCGGCATTGGAAAACTTGACGCCAGAGGCCTGCACCTTGACCCGGTCGCGCTCGATTTGCCAAGCCAGACTGGCCGCCAGGCGCCCAAAAGGCAACTGCGGTTCTGCGAATATTCCCGGCAGGGTAAGGCTACCGTCCTGTACCAGGAGACTGGCCTTGCCGCCGGATTCGGTCAGCTCGAAATCCAGGTCAGCGCCCTCGATGCCCGGCACGCCCGGCGCGATGCTGCCGTCGCCCTTGGCCGGTGCAGCCGACGCTATCGCCTTGAGCCGCAGTTGCCGCACCCGGCCCTGGGCCGCATACTGGGTGAGCGCGTCGGCCGGCCCCACCCATTTGGCGCTGAGCCGATCAACAATGCCTTTCGGATCATGGCGTTCCAGCGCCGCGTGTACGACCGGGCCCAGCGGCAGGCGGCTGGCAATTTGCGAAAGTGCCGCCAAATCCAGCCGGTCGGCGCTCAACTCACCATGTGCCGGGCGGGTCGCGTTGGCCTCGGTCTGGAGCAGCTGGAAGTTGCCACCCGGCCAGCGCAAGCCCTGGGCGGTCTCGAAACCCAGCCCCTGGGTGGACATCTCGGTAGAACCAACAGGGAAGTTGCCCGCAAGACGCCCGCTGAGCGCATTGAGCTCCAGCGCCGCCAGCGTCGGCTGCAAACGAACCGACACATCGGCCAGCGCAAGGTCGGCCGTCGCGGCGGTCACGCGGGCGCGGCGCACATCGACCCAGGCACGCACTGCACCGCGGCCGCGCTGCACCTCGATTCCGAGTTCGGCATAACGTTTGAGCTCGGACACCTCAACATGGTCAAACGACGCAAACACCTGTCCCGACCACTCTCGCCAGCGGCCGTTGTTCATGGACAGGAATGGCTGTTCAAACTTTGCCAATATGCCAAACCGCTCGCCCCACTGCGGCGGCGGCGTCGCGTCCAGCCGTATTTCGTGCCGCCGTGCGCTGTTGCGCATGACCAGATCGACGTCGCGCAATGCAAGCGGCGGGGCCTGGCGCTGCTCGTCCGTCCAGACCACCGATCCCTGGCGAATCACCAACTCGGGTTGCGAAAACACATGGTCCAGCGCACGGCCATCGGTTGGCCCGGAGCCGGAGACGTCCAGTCCAGCGACAAACAACTTTCCATCCACCGCCCGACGCACATTCAAGGTCGGATGGTCCACGTACAGCTGGTCGAACTTCAGGGCCAGCAGCGACTGCGCCGACAGCGACACCAGAACCCGGGGCAGACGCAAGGCCTCACGTCCCTCGGGGTCGTACAGGCTCGTGTTGGTCAACTCAAACGCCGGGATGATGCCGGTGGAATAGGCAGCGATGGACTCGATCTTGACCGGGACCCCCAGCACGTGCGAAGCCGAACGTTCCAGGTACGGACGCAGCTCGCCGATTCGCGGCACAATGAGCAAATGCAGCAGCCCCCAAGACAATGCCAGCAGCAGCCATGCGATCAATAAAAGCCGCAACGACCAGCGCGCAACAAAGGCACAGGCTCTCAGCAGCGGCGATGGTGCAGGCGTCAGGTCATCCATTGAGGATAGGCGTCGGTAGCCGGAATTATGACCCGCATCGGCGCGCCTGACCTGCCCCGGTTTGCGCCGGCACATGCGAGTGCAACTGCACCGTCGTCCGTGGCGACAAAGCTCTCTGCGTACTCCCGGTTCGCACAACGGGTACGCCGCCGCTACGGCAGTCAATTGCTGGCGCTGGCTCCCGGTTTGCCCACGCCGGCGCACTTTGCCCAGGTGATTCAGGGCTTGCGCTCTGATGGCACCGACTTGTCCGCCGCACTGCGTATCCTGCGCCAGCTGGTGCTGGAGCGCCTGCTGACCCTGGACTGTGACCAGCAATTGCCGATGCGCCAGGTCACGGCTGTGATGACCGATCTGGCCGAGTTCGCTCTGGACCAGGCCTGTACGCATGTGCAAGCCATGCTCGACGAACAACACGGGGCGCCGTGCGCAGCCAACGGGCAACGCCCGGGCCTGTGGGTGATCGGCATGGGCAAGCTGGGTGCGCGTGAACTCAACGTGTCGAGTGACGTGGACCTGATCTACGTCTTCGACCAGGACGGCGAAACGCCTGGCAACAGCCAGGGGCGCAACCGTATCTCGCACCAGGAGTACTTTGGCAAGGCGGTAAGGGCAATGTACGCCCTGATCGGGGACACCACGGAACACGGCTTTGTCTTTCGCGTGGACCTGGCTCTGCGACCGAACGGCAATTCCGGGCCGGCCGCGATCTCGCTGGGCGCACTGGAAGAGTACTTTCACGTTCAGGGCCGCGAGTGGGAGCGTTTCGCATGGCTTAAAAGCCGTGTCGTTGCGCCTGCCAGTGCAGTGGCCGATGGCAGCGCAGGAGCGCTGCGCCCAACGGTGTTGCCATTTGTGTTCCGCCGCTATCTCGACTACAACGTGTTCGATGCGCTGCGGGTGCTGCACCGACAGATCCGCGCACATGCGGCGCGCCGCAGTGCCGGCCATCCGGAACGCAGCAACGACGTCAAGCTCTCCCGCGGGGGTATCCGGGAAATCGAGTTCATTGTGCAGTTGCTGCAGGTCGTGCGTGGCGGACAGTTTCCCGAGTTGCGCACACGCGCTACGCTGGATGCACTGCCGCGCCTGAGCCGCGCGGGTCTCATGCCACCGGCGACCGTGGCCGCTCTGGCCGAGGCCTACATCTTCCTGCGCCAGGTGGAGCACCGCATCCAGTACCTGGATGACCAGCAGACCCATGTGCTGCCAACCGCCGACGACGACCTGGCCTGGGTCGCCCGCGCCATGGGCTGCGACGGCACGGGCAGTTTCCTGATCGAACTGGACCGCCACCGCGAGGTTGTGGCACAGGAATTTGATGCGCTGCTGGGCGGCGAAAATGCCGACTGCAAGGGCTGTTCCATTGGTCAGGGCGCGCCACCGCCATCCCCGGCCAGTTTGCGCGATACCCTGGCCACCCTTCCGGAGGGCTTTCGACAGCGTGTTGCCGGCTGGTGTGACCATCCGCGCTTCCTGGCATTGCGCGACGACTCCCGCGCACGGTTGGTCAAACTGGTCATCCGCACAGCCGCCTGGGTCCGCAGCGGGACCGTAACCGAGCGTTCCGCTGTGGGTCTGGCCGACTGGATCGAGCCCTTGCTGCGACGCGAGAGCTACCTGGCACTGCTGCTCGAACGCCCCAGCGTGCACGAACGGCTGCTGCGCTTGTTGGGCAGTGCGCGCTGGCCGGCGCGTTACCTGATGCAGCACCCCGGCGTCATCGACGAACTTGCCAATAACGCGACGCTGGCCGAGCGCTTTCGCGCCGACGAGTTCGAGAACGATCTGGAGCAGCGCCGGGCGTCGCTGCTGGTGACCGGCGAAGACGACGACGAAGCCTTGCTCAATCTGCTGCGCCGTGCGCACCATGCCGAGGTCTTCCGAACCTTGGCGCGGGACATCGAGGGCCGCCTGACGGTCGAAGCAGTGGCCGATGACCTGAGCGCCCTGGCCCAGTCGATTCTCGGTTTGACCACCCGCTGGTGCTGGAGCCGCCTGAAAAACCGGCATCGGGAAACGCCCAGCCTGGCCATCATTGCGTATGGGAAGCTTGGTGGCAAGGAGCTCGGCTATGGCAGCGACCTGGACATCGTGTTTGTCTACGATGACGAAGACGAGCGCTCAGCCGAGGTGTATGGCGCTCTGGTTCGCAAACTGATCAACTGGCTGACAGTCAAGACCGGCGAGGGCGACCTCTACGAAATCGACACCGCATTGCGACCGAATGGCGGCTCGGGCCTGCTGGTCACCAGTTTCGAGGCCTATACAAACTACCAGCAACAACGCGGCAGCAATACCGCATGGACCTGGGAACACCAGGCGATGACACGGGCGCGCTGCGTCCTGGGAACGCCCATCCTGCGCGAGCGCTTTGACCAAATTCGCCACACCGTTATCACCTCTGCCAGAGATCCTGCCGCACTGCGAGCGGAGATTGTCAGCATGCGCGAACGGGTTCGGCTGGCGCACCCCGTGAAACCGGGCATGTTCGACGTCAAGCACAGCAACGGTGGCATGGTGGATGCAGAGTTTGCCGTTCAGTACCTGGTGTTGTCTCAAGCGGCCAACCATGCGGAACTGGCCGACAACGCCGGCAACATTGCCCTGTTGCAGCGCGTCGATTTGGCGCAGCTGGTTCCTGCCGGAGTCGGCGCTGCTGCTGCCGACGCTTACCGGGCCTTGCGCCGCGTGCAGCACCAGGCGCGCCTGAACGAGGAACCTACCCAGATTACTACCGGCCTGCTGGAGCCGCAACGCCTGGCAATCGCCGCTTTGTGGGCTGTGGTGTTCGGCGCTCTGTCTGCTCCGGCATAGCTAGCGTTGCCGCAAAGGCCCGAAATGCGGGGTAATTTGGCGTTGAACCCGGTCTTCAATGCCAGCAGAAATCACGTAAGCTGTCCTGCTTGCGCTGGTGTATGTAAACCTTTAGCGCTGCAGAATCCATGAATCTTGTAAAGGTCACCCACGACTCGATTGCAATCGGGCAACCGTTGCCCTTTTCCCTGCGCGACGAAACAGGAAACCTGCTCGCGCGCAAGGGGTTCGTCATTGGCTCACGGGTTGCCCTGGAAGACATGCGGGGACGCGGCGTCGGACTCTATATTGATGTGTCCGAAAGTGAGCGCCATCAAAAAGCCTTCGTCGGCAAGTTGTTTGAGCTGGTGCGGGATGACCGGCCGCTGGGCAAGATAGCCCAGGCCAATATGACAAGCCGCGACCTGGGAGCACCGCGCGCGGACCCAGGGGCCGATGTGTGGAACTGGCCGGACCTGCAATTGCAGGGAAACCGCCTGTTGCGCGATCTGCAGACCGATAACTTTCCCGACGAGCTTGATCGCCTGCAATGCCGCCTGGAGCGGCTCACGCACGGCAATCCGGACGGCGCCCTGTTCGCGTTGTTTCATCTGGCCGCCAGCGAGATTTCGCTCTACAGCGCCACCCACGCGATGCTGGTCAGCGTGATGTGCACACTCGCTGCGCGCGAGGTGCTGCGCTGGACCCCGGATGACGAAGCCAGGTTGGGCAAAGCCGCGCTTTCAATGAACCTGGCCATGACCGCGCTACAAGACCGGTTGGCGGCGCAACGGGAGCCACCGAACGCGGAGCAGCGCCAGCATATTGCTCAGCATCCTGAACGGGCAGTCGAGATGCTGCAGAAAATGGGCTTGCAAGACGCAACCTGGCTGGAAGCGGTTCGTGACCACCACCGCGCCAGTCCGGGGCCGCTGCAGGACAGAACGCCGGCGCAGCAGATGGCGCGCCTGATCCAGCGCGCCGACATGTTCGCAGCCCGGTTGTCGCCACGGGTATCGCGCGGTCCGGCCTCGGCGATGGCAGCCATGAAGGCCTGTTACTTTGACGAAAACCAGCAGATTGACGAAGCCGGGGCAGCGCTGATCAAGGCCGTTGGCGTCTACTCACCGGGCACCCTGGTCCGGCTCGCCAACCATGAGGTCGGCATTGTCGTGCGGCGCGGCGCCAACACGACCACACCACGGGTCGCGGTGCTGGTGAACCGGGACGGAATCGCCACCGGCGAACATGTACTGCGCGACACCAGCCAGCGCGAGTTACGCATCGAATCGGGCGTTGCGCGCCACGAATGCAAGGTCAAGATCAATCTGGAGCGGCTGCTGGCGCTGACCGCCGGACCACTGTCAAGCCGGTTTGGGTGACCCCGTGTCGACCAGAGAGGCTGCCAGCTCGCGCGCCAACTCCTTGCGGTATTTGTTGAGCTCCTGCACGGTTCCAAAACTGCGCTCAAGCAACAAGCCCATGTTGTGCAGGATGCGATCAACCACACGCCCTTCCCAGACTGCGTCGAACTTGATCTGCTGATCGAGCCAGTGCTCCAACCATTGCGGATTGGGCATGCGGCTCTGGATCGTATCCCTGGGAAACAAGGACTTGTTGACGTGCAGGTTGGTAGGGTGCAGGGCCTGCGCCGTGCGCCTGGCACTTGCCATCAGGACACCAACCTTGGCGAAGGCGGTTTTTGCCTCCAGACCGAAACGCACAATCGCCACCTTCATGTATTTGAGATAAGCGCCGCCGTGGCGCGCCTCGTCTTGGCTCAGGCGCGTGTAAATATGCTTTATTACCGGTTCCGAGTGCCATTGGCTTGCGCGCCGGTACCAATGGTTGAGCCGGATCTCGCCACAAAAGTGCAGCATCAGTGTCTCGAGCGCCGGCGCCGGATCAAACTCGAAGCGCACCGCATGCAACTCGGCTTCCGTCGGCTGCAACTCCGGGCAAAACCGGCGCAGGTACTCCATCAGCACGAGCGAGTGCTTTTGTTCTTCGAAGAACCAGACCGACATGAAAGCCGAAAAATCGCTGTCATGCCGGTTGTCGCGCAAGAACATCTCGGTCGCTGGCAACGCCGCCCACTCGGTGATGGCGTTAAGCTTGATCGTTTGCGCCTGCTCTGCCGACAACTTGCTGCGGTCAAAGCTCTGCCAGGGAATATCCCGACCCATGTCCCAGCGGACTGACTCCAGTTGCTTGAAAAGTTCCGGGTAAAGCATTTGTACCTTTTCACGTGTCCCTTCAACCTGCCGATTCTATTGTCGCCGCATGGCAATGGCATAGTCGGGGGAAATGCCATTTAAAGGCATCGCCACAACCGCCTGCTTCGGCCAATCCAGAGCGGTGTAACCGCCGCTTCGCGAAACAGCAACTGCTTCCGTGTTATCACCTCACTGACCATAGAATAATACCATTTGGTCGCCAAAATACTGAATGGTATAGAATAACGCCATGTTGCCCCATCCGCCACTGCTCCGGCGTTGCCCGACCGGACACCGTCTCAGGCCATGAGAGTTGCCGTGATCGGGTCTGGCAGATCGGGGCTGGCTGTGGCCCATGGGCTGCGCGCGCAGGCCCACGTGTCGTTGTTCGAGGCCAACGACTACTTTGGCGGGCACACCCACACCGTTGATGTGACCTTGCCAGCTGGCGGCGGTGAAGTCACCCATGGGGTGGACACCGGATTCCTGGTGTTCAACGAACGCACCTACCCGAAGCTGATCGCCCTGTTTGCCGAGCTGGGCGTCGCGACAGCGCGCTCACAAATGTCGTTCTCGGTGCAGGCTCCTGCGAACGAGGATAGTGCGGCACTGGAGTGGAGTGGTTCCAGCCTGTCCTCGGTGTTCGCGCAGCGGCGCAACCTGCTGCGCCCCGCCTTCTGGGCCATGTTGCGCGATGTCCTTCGCTTCAACGCATTGGCCAGCCGTATCGCCGCCAGCGCACAGGAGAGCGAGTTGCAGCAACCACTGGCCGAGTTTTTGCGCCAACACCGGTTCGGCCACACTTTTTGCCAGTGGTATTTCCTGCCCATGATGGGCTGCATCTGGAGTTGTCCGACCCGCCAGATGTTGCAGTTCCCGGTATCGACCATGGTCCGCTTTTGCCACAACCATGGATTGCTGCAAATCACGAACCGGCCGCAGTGGTGGACAGTCACGGGCGGGGCCCGGCACTATGTGGACAAGATTCTTGCGGGCGTGCCAGACCGGCGCCTGAATACGGCGGTGCGGCGCATCGAACGGCATGCCGGCGGGGCAATGGTCAGCACCGACGGTGGCACCGAGCACTTTGACCGGGTCGTTCTGGCCGTGCATTCGGACCAAGCCCTGTCTCTGCTGCACGATGCGACCCCGCTCGAGCGCGAAACCCTGGGCGCGATCCGTTACCAGGCCAACCGGGCGGTGCTGCACACCGACGCGTCCGTGCTGCCGACGCGCCGTGCGGCCTGGGCCGCCTGGAACTACCAACGCGCAGCGCAAGTCGCAGGCGACGACGACACACCAGCCAGCCAGGTCTGCCTGCACTACCTGCTCAACTTGCTGCAACCGCTTCCCTGGCCACAACCCGTTGTCGTGTCGCTCAACCCGATCCAGCCGATCAACGCCCGACAGGTACTGGGGGAGTACCACTACGCACATCCGGTATTTGACCTGGATGCAGTCAAGGCGCAAGCCGCCATGCCGCAACTTCAGGGTTATGGCGGTACCTATTTTTGTGGCGCCTGGATGGGTTACGGTTTCCACGAAGACGGCCTGCACTCGGGCCAGTCCGCCGCCCGCCAACTGCTGCAGCAAGCCACGACACCTTTGCCGGCGGCTGCATGATCTGGCCTGGCAAATCCATCGCGCCGGACCGGACGAAAAAAGGCGTGGCGGCCATTGCAGACGCACCCAAGACCGCGCTGCCGATGCTGGGTTTTGGCGAGGTGCGCCACACGCGGCTGCGCCCGGTGCACAACGCTTTCAGCTATGCCACGTATTTTCTGCTGCTGCCACTGCGCAGCATGGGCGATCCGCTGCATGCGGCAGCCCAGTCGGCGCTGGCCTGCAACCGCCGCGCCGCGCTGAGCTTCTACGATTGTGACCACGGCGACGGCCGCACTCCGGCG
>Ga0163144_10006387_pt1 | contig 26007 bp, 23 predicted proteins | sample OliLak19BULKMAT1_FD_123175 | JGI IMG/M metagenome (GOLD analysis project Ga0163144, IMG submission 123175) | Freshwater microbial mat bacterial communities from Lake Vanda, McMurdo Dry Valleys, Antarctica - Oligotrophic Lake LV.19.BULKMAT1 | ecosystem: Environmental > Aquatic > Freshwater >...
CCGCTTGTCGAGCATCTGGCGGTAGTCGGTGAAACGCTCGGCCTTGTCGTAGGCGGCTTTCAGCTCGACGCGCTCGGGGCGGAGCTGTCCGTCCTTGAGCATCTGGCGGGCGACGCGGTCGAAGTCGACATCGCAGGCGGCGACGATATTCTGGCCGGTGAGCGCGGACATGTTGCCCGCGCCCATGCCGCCCGCGCCGATGGCGGCGACATTCACGCGCTTGACCGCGCCGGGCCGGACCGGTCCCTGCGCCGTGGCGCAGCCGGGCAGCACCGACCAGGCTGCTGCTGCGACGCCGCCCGCTAGGATTGCGCGCCGTGAGTGTCCGCCGACCGCCGCCTGAGTGCGCTTGTTCATGATCTTGTTCCGCCGGTTTGCGTTTCCTTGGGGCGGATGTCGTTTCTGCGAACGATGGCCGGCCCCTGCGGGCAGCCTGCCTCAGCTAGTCTCCGGAGGGAATGGTGCCGTTACGTGAAGTTCGGCCGCGTGTCGCCGTCACGCAACTTTCATGGTGACGGCATCGAGCACTTTCAGGGCGGCGCCCAGGACCGCTGCAGACGCCTCCAGCGCGGCCTCTTCGAGGGAGGTGAGTTTGGGCGTGAGCACGCGTTCAACCCCGGTCGCGCCGAGGATGCATGGAAGGCTCAGATATATCCCGGAAATCCCGTACTGCCCTGTCATCAGTGTAGAGACCGGCAGCACCGCCTTCTCGTCGCGCAGGATAGCCTCGCAGATACGGACGGTTGCCGTGGCGACGCCAAATGACGTGTAGCCCTTGCCGGCGACGATGCGGTAGCCGGCCTGCCGCACGTCTTCGGCTAGCTGGTGGTGATCGGCGGCGGGCTTTTCGCCGGTGAACTGGCGCAGCGGGACGCCGCCGATTCTCACGGTGGAGAATGCGACGACTTCGCTGTCGCCATGCTCGCCCAGAACGTCGCCGTCGACCGACGCCGGGGCCACGCCGAGCGTGTCGGCCAGCAATTGCCGCAGCCTGCTTGAGTCCAGCAACGTGCCGGTGCCGATGACACGCCCGGGCGGCAAGCCGGCATGGCGCGAGGCGATGAGGGCCATGAGATCCACCGGGTTTGACGCCACGACGATCACGCCGTCGAAGCCTGCAGCCGCGAGTTTTTTCACGCAAGCGATGACGATGTCGGCGCTGCGCGATGCGACGGACAGCCGGCTCTGCGAACCCTGTGTCGCCGCGCCGGCGGTGATGACGGCAATCCGCGCTGACGCCGCATCGGCGTAGTCGCCTGCCCAGATCCGCGCAGGACGGGCCATTGCATTGGCGTGCGACAGGTCCGCCGCTTCGGCCTTTGCCAGCGGCATGTCGCTGTCGATCAGGACAATTTCGCGGAATAGAGCCCGCAGCATCAGCGCGTAGGCGGTCGTGGCACCGACTTTGCCGGCGCCGATGATTGCGATGCGTTCGCGCGGAGGCATGGCGGGTCCTGTGAACGCTGCTGGTGCACCCATAACTCGCTGGCGGAGGTATGGTTCGTCCGGGCCGGGATACTGGAACGATGCCTCGCCGAAAGCATCTGTATCGCATGAACATACAGGATCAGCTTCCGCAAGCCGTCCGCGATCTCGCTGACAGACTGTGCGGCAGCGTACAGAGTGGCGATATCCGCCTGACTCAGCGCGGCCGGATGCGTCAGGACCCGGCATCGGCTTGGATGAAATTCACGGCGACGCAGACGATTTCGACCACGTCGTGTGCGTTCGACTGGCGCGCGCGGACCGGCCCGGCCGGCGTCGTCTCCGTTCGTGACGCACTTGTGGGCGGCGTGGGCGTGCTTGATGTGCGTGCGCTGGGCTTTATCCCCATTGCCCGTGCTGCTTCGCCTGCTCTCACACGCGGTGAGCTGATGCGTTACCTCGCCGAGCTTGCGCTGGTGCCGTCCGCAATTCTGCACAATGCGTCGCTGCGTTGGCGGAGCGAGCGGACGGGCCAGCTGGTTGTCAGTGCAGGCACCGGCGCGACGGCTGCGGATGTCAGCATCAAGCTGGGAAGTGACGGACGTATTGCGAGCATCTTCGCGCCGGATCGGCTGCGCGGAACCGGCGTGGGGTCCAGTCCCGCGCCATGGAGCGGCCGGTTCTCCGACTACCGCCAGCATCGCGGATTCTGGCTGCCCTTCCATGCCGAGGTCAGCTGGACCGTGGACGGCGCGGAATTCGTCTATTGGGAGGGAGACATGGAGGGCTGGGCCGCCAGCGCTTAGCTGGCGACCCGTCTCACGTCTCCAGTTCGACGTCCCAGTAGAGGTAGTCGAGCCAGGTCTGGTGCAAGTGGTTCGGTGGGAATTTGCGGCCCTGCTCCTGCAGCTGGAACGTGGTGGGGCGGTGCGGACGAACGCTCGGATGCATGCCGATCTCGCGCGCCAGCCGGCCGCCCTTGCGCAGGTTGCAAGGGCTGCACGCCGCGACGATGTTCTCCCAGCTCGTCCGGCCACCCTTGGAGCGCGGGATGACGTGGTCGAAAGTCAGGTCTTCGTGGCTGCCGCAATAAGCGCATTCGAAACCGTCGCGGAGAAAGACATTGAAGCGGGTGAACGCCGGTTGGCGGTCCTGCTTCACGAACTCCCGCAGCGCGATGACGCTGGGCAGGCGCATGGTGATCGAGGGAGAGTGCACGTACTCGTCGTATTCCGCGACCACATCCACCCGCTCGAGAAAGACGGATTTCACCACCTCCTGCCAAGGCCAGAGGGAGAGCGGATAGTAGGACAGCGGACGGAAATCGGCGTTGAGAACGAGGGCGGGCCACCCATTCTGAGAAAGGGATGCCGGCGCGTGCGTTACGACCTGGGTCATGTGTACCCGTTGTCTATGACGGGTCAGGCGGCGCAACCCACCGGGCCAGTCAGGTTCCCCGCATTGCGCCACATGGCTCCAGCAACCGGGGTGATCGATTCTGTCCCATAACATCGTGACAGGGGGGCGACATGGCAAGCCCTCGCGTCAGTATGCGGGAAAGGTGTGGCTGATCGAGTGCAGGTTGGGCGTAAGAGGCTGTTTGCGTCTGGGCTTCCAGACGGCGAACACAGGCCCGCATTCAGGCCGGTGCGATCCATCTGTGATGCTGCAGCTGAGCCCGATCGAGGGCTTGGGGACGCGGGATGCCCCGCGTGATTTGGTGCCACCGTGGGGCGCTACCGGTAGGTTCGCGGATCCCGCGTCCCCGGCAGCTATCGATGCAGCGGCGGCGCACGGCGGGGTCTTTCACCCGTCCCGGCCCAGATGGCAGAAGCCGCCGGCGTGCGGGCCAGGGTGTTCTGCCAGGGTCCCCCGCGACATCAGGGACAACCAGCCGGGGCCGTTGATGGCAACCGCCCCCGGCTCCTCATGAACTCCCGGCCTGCTGGCATTGTTCGACCGGGCTCTTCACGCTCGCCTGCAGCCACCCCGCGCCATTGAACAGTGATCTGCTGCTTTCCATACGGAATGGATGACGGGCCTATCTCACCGGTCTGGATGCGAGGGACACACAGGTCTGGAATCGGCCGGTTTGGTCGGTGCAGCGCGTTGAAATGGTTCGGGATGAACGCGAAAATGGGTGTCGGGAATCGGCCGGTTCTGGCGGGGCAGGACACGTTGAGAGAGGCCCCCACCTGTCCCCGGGGGAATTCGTTCGGCACTGCCGAAGCGAGCAACCGGGATTCTCCGGGCCGCGCTTCGCTTGCCCGATAATGACCCCGTTTGCGTTGCGCGAAAGAGCCGGCCGTTTGGAAGGGCGACCTACCTGTCCGCGCGCTGTTCGGCGGCGGGCGCGTCGGGTTGCGGCACCGGGAGCATACCAGCGACAGCGAGGGCCATCGCGAGGATGGCGAAGGCGGGGACCCAGATGAGGATAGGTTTCTGCATGGGCGAATTCCAGCACGCCTCGACTGCGCGAAAGCTCACCACAGTCAGCGACAGGAACGTGACAGCCGCCATGGCGTGTTGCCGCAGGCTGCGGCGCGGTGTCGCAAAACTGGCTGCGGCACGCGATTCTGCGATGAGACAGAACGTCCCGGTGCAGCGGGTTGGGCCGTGTCAGGCGGCTTTGACGGCCTTGGACGAGAGCTTGTAAAGGCCGCGGCGGTCCTGCGCACCTTCGAACGCCTGCGTCAGGCCGATCACGGTTTCGGCGGCGCCCAGCATCAGGAAGCCGCCCGGGTTCATTGACTGGGCGAGCCGGTTCATGACCTCTGACTTTGTGGGGCCGTCGAAATAGATGAGCACGTTGCGGCAGAAGATGACGTCGAATTTGCCTAGGCTGTAGCCGGGGTCCATCAGGTTCATCTTGCGGAACGTCACCATCGAGCGAATGCGCTCGGAGATACGCCAGTGATCGTCCTGCTGCGTGAAGTGGTGCATCAGCATCTGGATCGGCAGACCGCGCTGGACTTCGAACTGCGTGAAGAGGCCCTGGCGCCCGCGGTCGAGGCAGCGTTCGGAAATGTCGGTGGCGACGATCTCGACGGGCACGCCGCCGGTGAGCGCCGGCTGCTGGTCGATCATCATGGCGATGGAATAGGGCTCCTGTCCCGTGGAGCATGCGGCGCACCAGATGCGGATGCGCTGGCCCTTGCGGGCCGGGGCGAGGACGGGAAACACGGCTTCCTTGAGGTGATCGAACGGGGTCTTGTCGCGGAAAAAAAATGTCTCGTTGGTCGTCATCACATCGACGAGCTGCGTGATCAGGCGCTCGTCACGGCGGGAGCGAACGACCTGGATCAGATCATCGATCGAGGGCAGGCCCTCCTTGCGCGCGAGCGGGGCGAGACGGCTCTCGAGCAGGTACATCTTGTCGGCACCGAGAACGATGCCGGCGCGCTTGCGGAGGAGCTGTGAGACAAAGTCGAAATCCTGGCTGTTCACGCAGCTTCTCCGTTCATCATACGCAACGCCAGTGGGCCGAGATCCTTGAGAGGCTTCACGGCTTCCGCGTACCCGGCCGTCGCGACGGCGCCGGGCATGCCCCAGACAACGCTGGTCGATTCATCCTGGGCGATGATGCGCCCGCCAGCCTTCACAACCTGCCCCGCTCCGTCGCGCCCGTCATGACCCATGCCGGTGAGTACGACGCCAAGCACGCGGTTGCCGAAGGCGGCGGCAGCAGATTCAAACAACGGATCTGCGGCGGGACGGCAGAAGTTCACGGGCTCGCCGCGATCAAGCGTGACGATGCGGCCGGCGGGCCCGCGCGCGACGCGCATGTGCTTGTCGCCGGGCGCGAGGAAGACGCAGCCGGGGGCCAGCACGTCACCATCGACGGCCTCACGGCAACGCTTGCCGATGACGGACTCCAGCTTATCGGCGAAGACGGGCGTGAAGGTGGCGGGCATGTGCTGGACGATCAGGATCGGCACCTCAATGCGGCGGGCGATGGCGCCGAGAAAAACGGGAAGCGCGGACGGGCCGCCGGTGGAGGCGGCAATCACGAGCACCGAAGGCGGCGCAACAATCGCAGGACGTGTCCGCAGGTTGAAGGATCGCGACGCTGGCACGCCCGGGCGGGCCATGCCGGGGCGCTGTCCGAGGGCGACGATTTTCTCGATGAGGTCGCGGCGATAGGAGTCGACGCCGCCCATGGCATTGGCCTGCGGCTTGGCGATAAAATCGGCAGCGCCGAGCGAAAGAGCTTTTACCGTCTGCTGCGCACCCTGAGTCGTCAGGGTCGAGGCCATGATGATGCGGGCGTCCGGCGCGAGGCGGCGGAGATGCGGGAGGGCGGTGAGGCCATCCATGTTCGGCATCTCGATATCGAGCACGATGACGTCAGGCTTTGTGGCGGCGGCTTCGGCGACGGCCTGCTGGCCATCGGAACAGACCTTCACGAGATCGACGCGCGCGTCCTCATCGATCCAGCGGCGCATGAATCCTCGCACGATCGCGCTGTCATCCACGAGCATGACGCGGACGCGGCGGTTGGATTCGGGCTGGCGGGCTGCAAGCGTCACTGTCTCTTTGACTCAGACTTCAGGTGGCTCAACAGAGGCCGACCTCGTTGAACTTGGCTTCGATGATCTCGGAGTCGAACGGCTTCATGATGTATTCGTTGGCGCCGGAGCGCATGGCTTCAGCGATGTGGCTCATGTCGTTCTCGGTGGTGCAGAATACGACGGTGGGTCGCTCGCCGCCCGGCTCGCGTCGCAGTGCGCGCAGGAAGTCGATGCCGTTCATGACAGGCATGTTCCAGTCGAGCAGGATGCAATCCGGCATGGTCTTGCGGCAAGATTCGAGCGCCTGGGCACCGTCGGCGGCCTCATCGGCCTCGAAGCGGAGGTCCTCTACAATGCGGCGGGCGACTTTCCGGACGACCCGGCTATCGTCGACGATCAGGCAGCGTTTCATGTCCCGTCCCTCAAGCCGCGGCTGCGGCATTTCCCTGTCCGGCGCCGGCGAGCATCTGGTCGATGTCCATGATGACCAGCAGCCGGTTGTCAAGGCGGTAGACGCCGCGCGATACGACGGACCATGTCGCGTCAAGGTTAACGGGATTTTGCTCCATCTCGGCGTCGTCGAGCCGGACGACATCCCCGATCTCGTCGATGACCATCCCGAAGCTCTCGCCGCCATGCTCGACGCCGATTGCAAGGCTCTGAACGTTATCCGTTTTTCCCCGCGCCGGCAGGCCGAGGCGGCTGCGGGCGTCGATCGCAGTGACAATTCGCCCGCGAAGATTGAGGACGCCGGCGATTTCCGGGTTGGACAGCGGGACGGGCGTCATCCGGGCGGGGCGGAAGACGTCGTGAATCTCGGTGACGCTCAATCCGAACAACTGCTCGCCGATTCGGAAGGTGACGTATTCGCGAATGCTCATGCGGCTTCTCCGCTGCGAAGCGCGCGCTGGATCGCGTCCAGAAGCGCGTAACGGTCTGATTTCGGCACGGCTTCTGCGTCCCGGCGACTGGAGAGCGGGATGACCTGCGCTCCGGCGACATTCTCGATCGGGCTGTCGGCGTCGGTGAGCACCACGTCGAACGTGGCCCCGGCGGCAAGACGCGCCCTCGCCTCTTCAAGGCCCTCCGCGACGGTGACATCATAGCCGGCGGCGCTGACCATCGGGGCGAGCAGGTTGCGGAAGAAGGGGTGAGATTCGATGAGCAGGACGCGCTTGCGGTTGGCGCGCGGGTCCGACTCGATGGCAGCGGAAGCCCAGCTGGGTTCGGCCTGGGTCAGGAAGTGGCCGACGTCGATGATCTCGGTCGACTTGCCCTTGAGCACCGCCGTGCCGAGGACGCCTGGCGACTGGGCCCCGAGCTGGATGTCGAGGTTTTCTTCGACGATGTCGAGGATGGCGTCGACAGCGAGGCCGACGACGACGGAGCCCTGGCTGAAAACGAGGACAGGCTGGCGTCCTTCGTGGCGGATCGACCCGCCCGCAGGGGCGAGCGGCATGAGACGGCCGCGATACTGCACGACCGGGCCGCGGCTGGTCATCTCGATGGTGGAGGCGTCGAGGTCTTCGAGACGCGTGACCAGCGAGAGCGGGCAAGCGCGCGGCTCGGATCCGCCAGCGGCAAAGAGCAGCAGGCTGACCTTGTGCTGCGACGCCTTTGCGGCGGCGGCGGCGGCGGCGCGAGACTGCTCGTCGAGCAGGCGATTCACGCTGCGCTCGACATTGGCGACCGAGCGCGAGACGCCGTTGGGGTCTAGGATCATGATGACCGAGCCGTCGCCGAGGATTGTTGCGCCCGAGTATTCGGACATGGCGCCGAGACGCTTCGCCAGCGGCTTCACGACGATTTCCTCGGTGTCGAACACTTCATCGACGATCAGGCCAAAACGCAGTTCGCCGACCTGCATGATGACGATGCAGGCGCTGCGGTCGCCGCGGTCTTCGTCAACCATCAGGTTCAGGCAGTCGGACAACGCCACGAGCGGCAGCAGATGATCACGCAGGCGGAGGACGCGCGTTGAATTGATCAGCTCGATCTTGTGCTCGAACCGCTTTCCGGCGCGGACGAGCTCGAGGACGGAAAGTTGCGGCAGGGCGAAGCGATGGTCCTCGACGCCAACGATCAGCGCAGAGATGATTGCGAGGGTCAGCGGAATCTTGATGATGAAGGTGGTGCCGTGGCCGTGGCGGGAGCGCAGGTCGATCGTGCCGCCGATCAGTTCGACATTCGTCTTCACCACGTCCATGCCGACGCCCCGGCCGGAGATGTTGGTGACCTTGGCTGCTGTGGAGAAGCCGGGCGCGAAAATGAGGCGATGGATCTGGGCGTCTGTCATCGCCATGGATTCAGCGATGTCAATGACGCCCTTCTCGATAGCTTTCGAACGGATGCGGTCGGTGTGGAGGCCGGCGCCGTCATCAGAGACCTCGATGAGGATGTGGCCGCCCTGATGATAGGCGCGAAGTTTGATCGTGCCGTTCTCGGACTTGCCCGCAGCGAGACGCTGTTCGATGGTTTCGACGCCGTGATCGCAAGAATTGCGGATCATGTGGGTGAGCGGATCCTTGATCAGCTCAAGTACCTGGCGATCCAGTTCGGTCGCCTCGCCTTCCATCACGAGATCGATCTTCTTGTGCAGATCGTTCGAGGCGTCGCGGACGATGCGGGGGAGCTTTTTCCAGGCAGAGCCGATGGGCTGCATGCGCGTCTTCATCACGCATTCCTGCAACTCGGCGGTGACGCCCGAGAGACGTTGCAGCGGGGCCTTGAACTCACTGTCGGTGGAGTGGCGGAGAATCTGCAACAGCTGGTTACGGGTCAGCACAAGCTCTGACACCATCGTCATCAGCGATTCCAGCACGTCGACATTGACGCGGATCGTGCTGGCGCCGACGGCGCTCTTTTTTTCGTCCTCATGGTCCGGCATCGCCGCAAAGGACGCGACGGAGGCGGCGGCGGGTTTTGCCTCAACCGGTGGCGGACCTTCGGTGTCGTTGAAGGCGGCTTCGAGATCGGCGAGCGAGACTTCGCCGGGCCGCAGGAAGCGGCCCTGGTCGGCGTCCCACCTGCCCTCGCCTTCGGGCGGCTCAGGTGCGACGACTGTGACGGGCGCTGGTTTTGGCGGCGGCGGCGCGACGGCGGACAAGCCGCCTTCAGAGGCCCGTTCGAGTTCGGCGATCAGATCCCGATCGTCGCCCGGAGGTTCCACCTGCTCGGCGGCCAGGTGGGCAAGGATGGACTTGATGCGATCGATGGAGGCGAGGACCAGCGAAACCGCATCGGGGGTGACAGGAAGCGCGCCGTCGCGGAATTTTCCGAGCAGTGTTTCGCCGGCGTGGGCGATCGACTCGAGCCGCGGCAGGCCGATGAAACCGCACGTGCCCTTGATCGTATGGACGAGGCGGAAGATGTTGTTCAGCGTCGCCTTGTCTTCGGGCTGGCTTTCGAAGCGCACCAGCTCGGTGTCGATGACGTCGAGACTCTCGGCCGTCTCGGTGAGAAATTCGCTGAGAAGATCATCCATGACAGGTTTCCGCAGCACGCGTAATTTTGTGCTTCGGGCCAATAAGGCCCTCTCTGGGTTAAGATTTCGCTTCGGAAGATTCAATTGTGACGACTGGCAACGCCATCTGCGCGTCAATGCTACCCAGCGTGGGCGCCTGAGCCTTGGCGAGGGCGGACATATCGACGCCCGTGAGCCCCCCGGGGGGGCCTGCTGGATACCGGATTCACAGTTGGACGCGGCCTCCGGCGGCGTCTCGAAGACGGCCTACCGGATGAGGCCTGCCCAATCCCCACCTAGACCGGCGCAAGCGGGCCGATGCAAGCGAGGCCGGCGGCTTGCGGAACGGCGCGGGGTTCGATGCTGAAGCCTGCTTCTTCGGCGAGCACGCGGGTGAAGTAGGGCTGGATGGCACCGCCGCCCCAGCCGCCGCCGGGCTCCTTGCCTTCCAGGGCGTCGAGCACTTCGCCCTTGAGCTTCGAGAACTGGCCGCGCGCCTCAACGTCAAGCACCAGCTTGTCGCCCTGCTCTTTCGCAGACACCACGCAGACGCCGCGCGCCGAGGGCTCGATCATGATCAGCGACATGTTCATCAGCAGGCGCATCTGGCGGTTGGTGATGCGCTGTGTTGCGATCTTCCAGTCGAGCTCGGTGCGTGAATTGGTCGCGAACAACTTGACGAAAAGGTCCTTCGCCTCGCCCGTGCTGCAGAGATTGTCGTTGACCGAGAGGATCTGGCTGCCGTGGGCAAAGCGGATGAAGCGCAGCTTAGCCTCTAGGGTGGCGAGGCCAGTGCGCAGGGCCTTTTCGCCTTCGGCCTTCATGGCCGGGCCGAGACTGTCGTCGAACATCAGCTCCATGCTCTGCATCATAGATGTGAGCGGGGACGCCACATCGTGGCAGATGCGCGAGGCGACATATGACGCCAGCCTGGATGAATCCATCATATCAACAGCTCTCCCGCCCCGAATGGGCCGCCCAGTCCGAATCGGAAGCTAGCTGATTTGGAGTCCTAGCCCCAAGGCGGAATTAGGCACCATCCGAGTCCGTTCCAGAGCCGCTTCGTCCCTCGCAGACCTGATCGTCGTGGCCGGAACGCGAGCAGTGAAATGACAGCGCGAAGAGGGCGACGGCCAGCAGCACCGAACCCGGGGCACCGAGAGCGAAGGCGATGACGAAATGCGCGTTTGGAAAGGTCTTTCCGCCAATACCCAGCGCCGCGCCGCGCACCATCAACGCCACCGGCACCATCACAGGCGCGAGGATGACGATTGTCTTGCGTGACATCACTAACCTCAACGCAAACGCCCGGCGGGGGTCAATCCGCCGGGCGCGCACATGTGTTGCTGCAAACATTAATGGGCGCCTGGCCCGTTAAGATTTCTTCTTCCACGGATCGCCCGGGCCCGATTTGAGCACTTCGCCAGACGCGGCGTTGGCGAACAGCTTCTCCGCCATGGCCACCGCGACGGTAGACACCGGATCGCCGGTTTTCTGCGAAATGCGCGTGTATTCGGCGAGGCGGCCAGCGTTGATCTGGTCGACCTTGCGCTTAACCTCGGCAGACACGCGGCCCGTGTCGGCGATGCCGATATAGCCGTCATACTGCTCGCCGACGACGCCCTGGGCCTTGGCCTGCTCGATGACAGGGTCGGCGGCGTAGGCGACCATCAGTGAGGCGGCGGCAAACATTGCGACCAACCAGGTGGCGAATTTCTTGAACATGCTCATGACAGGCTCCTTTTTCCTGCCTTAGAACAGATTGGGATTGGCGGCGATCGTGTCCTCGAGATCCTTGTCGAGACGATAGCGGATCTCCTGGTCGATCTTCACATTGAGGTTGATCGTGATCGGCTTATCCGATGCCTCAATGCGTACCGTTGGCGTGCAGGCGGCGGCCCCAACTGCAAGCGAGAGCCCGACGCCGGTGGCCAGCACCAAGCTGGCTGTCCAGGGTCTTGTAGAATCTTCAGGCATCGCCTGCTCCGTTGCTAGGGCCGCCGGGGCGGCCTGAGTAGCAAGCCTTGCGCCTTCGCGGGTCTGCGTCAATCGGACTGTCACCGCTGCGCCTCCCGCTCTCTTTGTTCCTGCGCCTGTTCGATTGCGGTGCTGATGTCAGGCTTCTGGAAGGTCGAGGTAAGCAGAGGAACCAATGCGCTGTCGATGCCGATGTTCAGCTGGAATGGCTGCCCGCCCAGTACGTCAGGATTGCGGCCGAGCACGCTCAGCTTCAGCATCATCTGCCCGGTCAGGTTTCCATCAAGTCCCACTTCTAGTACCTCGTAGCGAAAATCCTTCAGCGCATCGAACAACATCTTCGAGTTGTCGTCCGCTTGCGCGGCAGCGTCGCCGGGCGACCCTGAATACTGGATCACGCCCGGCTTCACTGACTTGAGCACAGCATTGTCGATCTCGGCTGAACCGGTCCTGAACAGGACAGGGAACTCGCCGCCGACGACGCCGGCGAGTTTCAGGTCGGGCAGCTTGAACTGGTCGGCGAGTACGGCGAGGTCCCAGTTGACGGCGCGGGCGATGATCCGGTTTTCGGCACTGCTGGAGAAGGCGAAGAGATCGGGATCGACGCGGATGAAGCCGCCGACAAAGGGCCACTCGGCGGCTTCGAGCTGGATCGCGTCGAAGCCGACAAGCTGGAAGTCAATCGTGCCTTTCTCGATGGGCAGGCCGAGCGTCACCTTGTCGATTCCGATGCGCTGGCCGGGCGCGGATTTGAGATTGAAGAGGTCCGCCACTTCGATGCGGCCGGAGACGCCTTCGAACACGCCCGCGGAAGCAAGGACGAAGCCAAGCTTCTGCAGGTCGAGCACGCCGGACGCCTTGAAACCGTCAGCGCTCCACGTCGCGGCGCCGCCGATGTCGAGGCGGCCGGTCACGTTGGCGGGACCGATAAGCAGCGTGGAGAGATCCTCTGGCTGAAACTGGCCAGGGCGGAAGATGAGCGGGATCGGCTCGAAGGTGAGACCGCCGGCGCCGGTGTCGAGATCGTGCTGGCCCTTGACCTGTGCGATCTGCATTCCTGACTTCGCCAAGTTGAAGGCGCCGGCAAACGTGAGCGCGCTATTCTTCAAGAAGCCTTCGCCGCGGAAACGGGCTTCTGCGAAACGCTGCGTCCCCGCCGGGAGCGGGTCGATAATGCGCATCGCGACGCCGGTGAGCGAACCGTCGAGACTGTCGCCTTGCCCGGACAGATTGAATTTGCCTGTCAGGTCGACGACGTTTCCCTCGTCTGCTTTCATCGAACCGCCATCGAAACTGCCGACGACCTTCCAGCCGCGCGTGAGATCGAGAGCGCCCGTGACGTCATCAAAGTGGATCGGGACCTGACGCTCGTCGAGCTTGAGCCCGACGCTCGAGGGCTCCGTGTCGAAATTGGCCCGGAAGCCGCCGGTCGTGCGCCAGCCGATGGCGGTACCCCCGAGCACGACGTCGGCAGCATAGCCATCGCCGGTGACGGGCATGCGCACAGCGGCGAGCTTACCCTGCCCGACGAGATCATCACCCACGCTCTGGGCGAGACGGCCGATGGGAGTGTAGCGCAGCGCGGCAGCGCCGAATTTCGTGCCACCATAGTCGGCCGACTCCCATTCGATGACGGCACCCTTGGGTGCGTCGGCAATGAAACTGCCTGCGTCCCACCGAGAAACGACTGTGGCGGTGGCGCGCGCGCCTTTCCAAATGCCCCCGGCAAGCGCGCCATCGAGACGGATGGAGAGCTGGCCTGCGGCGGCGCCGGCCTTTGCGTCCGAGGAGAGATCAAGGCCGGTGAATTCCGCTGACATCATATCGACGCCGACCTGCCACGAGCGGAGGGTTGCGGTGCCTGACAGCGCGATGCGCTCAATCGTGCCTTGGGCCTTGGCGAGGTTGAGGGTGACGGGCGGCGCGCCGCCGCCCTGAAGCGTCAGGCTGCCGGCGGCTGCCCAGGCGCCGTCTGTCATGTTGAACGTGGCGACGGGCGCGTTCGGGTTCGATGATGCTGCGAGCGTAAGGCCGCTGGCGGCCTTCAGCGTGGTGCCGGACCTCAAGGAGACGAGCACGCCCTTCGACGTGGCGCTCGCCGACCAGGGGATTGACACGCTGAAGTTTTGCGCCGCGCGATCAACGGTGCCGCGCAGGGCGTCGGCGAAGGACGGCAGGGCGGATTCGAGCGGGCCGGCGGCGAGGTCGGAGATCGCCGCACGCTGCTGGGACCGGAGCATGGCGGAGGAGACGTTTGCAGCGCCATCGGACACGGTGAGCGTGTCGCTGTCGACCTGCACCCTGCCGGCGACATCGATGAGTCCTGCAAGTGCCTGTGGCGTTGCCAGACCTTCGGCGATGAGCGAGAGGTCGCCGCCAGAGCTTGTACCGGATGGCGAAATGATCGCGGTGAGCGCGGCCTTCTTCCAGGAGATGTCCGCCAATGCGCCCTCGCCTGTCGTAGCATTGACCTGAAGACGGCGCACGCTGGAGAGCCATGCACCTAGCGAGAAAGACTCGCCGCCGATCGCGCGGGACTCGACTGTCGCTTTTGCTTCGGTCGCGGAGAGGCTGGCCGTTTCGGTAGAGACCTTGCCGAGTTGTGCCGTGCCGTCGCCCTTCAGCACGCCTGCCGACTGTTGCAACGTCGCGTCGACCTGCACGTCGGCGAGACGCACGCCTTCTGCAACGAAGTTCGCGAGGTCGATCTTGAGCGCAGCGGAGATCTCCCTGCCGGCAACGGTTGCGCGCAGGCTTGCTGCGGAGAGTTCCATCGTGCCGCCAGCGAGGCCGAGTGATGCGGGCGTCGCTGCGATGTCGACGACGAAGGCGTTGTTGTCAGCGGCTGTGATCGTGCCATCCGCAGTTACGGGACCTGACAGTGTGTCGCCGATCAGCCTGATGCGCGTGAAGGCGAAGCGCGGCAGAGGCTGCGGCGGCGCGTCGTTCGGCTTGGTGAAACTTGTGATGGCACCTTCGAGATCTCCCAGCGGAGAGCGCTTGCCTGTGAGGTCGAGCCGGACGGTCAGTTGATCGCCAGAGAAGGCCGTGGGACGCACGGAAAACGGTCCGACCCACGCGAAGGCGATCACGATTTCGCGTGCAGTCATGGCTGCCTCAGATGCGCCGGGAGCGCGGGCTTCGATGTCGGTTAACGTAATGCCGCCAAGGTCGAGTCGCGTGATCGAAAGCTTGCAGACGAGGCTCTGACTTCCGCAAACACTACGCGCAATCATTTCGGCGATCGGTAGCCGCAACAACCAGAGCGCCAGGCCAAGAATCCCCAATGCGGCGAGAAAGAGGCCGATTCTGCGACGAATCGCTGCGCTTTGGCGAGGCTGTGAAAGCTTTTCTTCAGTCATTGTGGGGTAAATTATGCATTGGTCCTTGTGCTATACCATCTGAACGTTTTTATTTGCTTCTTCGATCGCCGCTCGCACAGAACATCGAGAGGTAGCGGCTGGCCGGACAATCCGTTCCGTGAGGAACTCTCGGAGCACCCATGAAAAACGTGTTGTTTGATTGGGGGGTGGGTGCGGCTGCGGCTGTGCTCATAGGGGCAGGACTGGCGGCGGCAGGCGCATCGACGCGAGCCGTTGAAGCGGAAGCGGCAACTGAGACGGGCCCTGACCCGCGCGAACTGATGGCTTCCATAACGAGTGCTCGCGAGAGTGTAGACTTGGCCAGCGAGATGAAGCGCGTGTCCGTCCTGCGGAACGAGACGCTTTCATCAGTGCTCGATCGCATCGGCGCGCCGCGCGAAGAAGCGAACGCTGCTGTTTACGCCGCGAGCCAGATGCTCGACCTGCGCAGCATGCAACCGGGCGACGATGTGACGGCCTGGATCGAGACCGGCGCAGATGGCGTCGTCCGGCTCGGGGGTGTTTCACTGCGTCCAGCTGCAGAGACCCAGGTGCTCGTCTCGCGGGCGGCGGACGGCACGTGGACGACGCACAAGCTCGACACGCGGCTGACGCCCGGCATCAGCTACATCTCCGCGGACGTTGATCAGTCAATCTACCAGACAGCGCTCGGTCTTGGCGCCCACGATCAGCAGGTTGTCGATTTCGCGGACATCTTCGGATACGATATCGACTTCCAGCGCGAAGTGCATCCGGGCGATCACTTCGGCATGCTTTACGAAAGCTTCCAGGACGAGCGTGGCGCGGACGTCAAAACCGGTGTCGTGCTGATAGCGGAGTTTGACGGCGCGGCGCTGAGCAAGACGTTCTACCGCTACACGCCGAGCGACGATGGCAATGTCGACTACTTCGACGCCACCGGACAGAGCGCCAAAAAGTTCCTGATGAAGACGCCGATCAACGGCGCGCGTCTGTCATCCGGTTTCGGCAATCGCAAGCATCCAATCCTCGGCTACACCAAGCTGCATAAGGGCACCGATTTCGCCGCGCCGACCGGCACGCCGATCTATGCCGCCGGCAATGGCCGCGTTACGAGCTATGGTGCCAACGGATCGTTCGGCAACTACGCCAAGATCGAGCATGCCAACGGCTACACCACCGCATATGCGCATATGAGCCGCTTCGCCAAAGGCGTTAAGCGCGGCTCGAGCGTGAAGCAGGGCCAGGTGATCGGCTATGTCGGCACGACGGGACGTTCCACCGGGCCGCACCTCCACTACGAGGTGTACATCAACAACAAGCCGGTCAACGCGATGGGCCTTAAACTGCCGACGGGCCGCAAACTCGCGGGCGACCAGCTTGACGCATTCAAGGCCGAGATGGCGCGGATCGAAGCGCTGCGTGATGCCGAAATCTCCGAACGGATGATCGCGCAGGCGCTGCCCGCGACCCCGGCTGGTCAGGGCTATGCGTCGGTCCCGGTGGCGGCCCCTGCCCCGGCAGAGACGCGTGACATCGGGCTTCGGCCGTAAGGGGGTCGTTCTCGGGTTTGCCCCAAGAACCGATCTTCCTGTCGGTGAGTTGCCCACTTTCGGCCAAACGAAGGATTCTGGGGTGGCGCTGCACTGGCCCGGGGATGACAGCACAGCCCCGTGCTGACGAGGTCACAGCCTTGTCCCATCCGCTGGGTGGGATAAGTCTGGCGGCGAACCGCACCGGGAGCCGAAATGTCGCTGAAGCTTTTTTCCGCCGCCGCCATCTGCGTCGCGCTTGCTGCGTGCGCGAGCAATCCGAAGCAGGACCCGGGTCGGTTCGGCTTCATGATCGGCTGCTGGCAGTCGCCCGACGGCGTGAACAAGGAAGTCTGGTCGTATCCCGAAGGTGGGATCATGTTCGGCTACGCGACGACGACGCGCGATGGCGCACTCGCGACGTGGGAGCAGTCGCGCATCGACCAACGTGCGTCGCGCGCGGTCTACACGGCCTCGCCCGAGGGCCAGCGTCCGGTGCAGTTCCTGGAGAAAGTGACTGATCCGCTGGCGCTGGCGGGACCGAACCAGGTGATGTTCGAGAATGGCGACCATGACTATCCACAGCGCATCACCTATCGACTTGTGGATGACGGTCTGACGGCGGAGATTTCGAAACTCGATGGCTCACGCCCGTTTGCGTACTCGTGGGCTCGGTGCGGAGGCTAGCCCAATCGGCAAGCCGGCTTGATCGACGACAGTGAGCCGAGCCCACATCAGCAGCGAGGTGGCGCCGGTCTAGGCCATCGCCTTGAGTTTCTGTTCAACCACCTGAGCAATCGCGCGCGCGATCGGTGCCATGATCTCGGGCGTCGTCGTCGACGCGTTGTCGATCGGCGTGTGGAAGTGGGCATTGCCCCCCCAGAAGCCAGCGCCTGATGGATACCCTTCAGCAAGCACGAGACGATATTCGCCTAGCGCGGTCCTGGGATCGGCGGCGAGCGGCCTTTCGATCACGGCCTGCCCGGCGAAGGCGGACTCACAGAGTGCGATGAGGTCTTTGGTCGCCATCAGCGTACGTGTGAAGTTGGGGGTGTCCAGCGGCACAAGACCGTCCGCTGTTTCCTCATAGGCGCGCGCGCCAAAGCTGGCGCCGAGGTGATACCAGAGCACCGTTTCGTCCGGGCCCGGCGCCTGCGTGTGGTGGAAGATCTCGGCACCCGCGTCGACCCACTCATGACCGGATGTTGCGATGAAGAGCCAGCGCACGGGGAAGGTTTGCGTGGTCGCCCAAGCAGCCAGCGCGCGATGCATGGCAATGCCCGGACCACGCTCGCCGCCGCAGGTGAACCAGCCGCTCTGGGGCGTCGAGATGATCACCCAAGGATCACCTTCCCTGCCCCGTGTGGCGACAGTGTTGACGCCAGTGCGCTCGCCGCCGGGGCCGGCGATCGTGAGCGTAGCGGGCTGGGCCGACAGGATAAGCGCGTCGACCGTCGCCCTGTCCTTCTCGCCGATCAGCAGCACAGGCGTTTCCAGCGTCATGCCGAGGGGCGTGTTGATTGCGACGAGTTCGCCCGACGGGCTGGAGATCAGGCCGATGATGCCGATGGCACCCGCGGCCGATGCCTCCTGGAAGGCGACGCGATAGGCGGTGCTGGGCGAGACAGGGCCTTCGCGCTCGATATAAACGCAGGCGATGCGGCCTTTCACGCTGTCGGGCGAGGCAGCGTTCCACATCGCGACGGAGGCCGTGACGCCCTTAGCCGGCGTGAGGGCGAGCGGAGGTTGGGCAAAGCCATTGAGGGCGATTTCGCGGGAGGTTAGGCGTGCGACTGTGGTGTCGGCGTTTGGGCAAGTGACGTCGGTCTGCTCGACGGCGTAGCCGTGGGCGCGAAAATGTTTGGCGAACCAGTCCGACGTGGCGCGGTCGCCAGGACTGCCGGTGCGGTGCGTGCCGAAGCCGACATAGGCGTCCACGTCCTTCATCAATGTGGCACCGTCGAAGGGGTCCGCTGCTGGCACGGGTGTCTTCTCATCAGGGGTGCAAGCGGCGAAAGTCAGAGCGCCCGCGCCGGTCATCAGCTCGCGTCGGTTCATGGCGAGCCTGCTCTTCTGCCCACAGGTGCGGCCTCCCGGGCGACGGACGCTTCTCGCCGTCGCCGCTGACCACCATTTGGGGCGGGCAGGCCGGATCATGCAAGCTCCAGCTCATCACTTCGCCGACTGCCCTGCAGACGCCGGTGCGGCACGAATCCCCTTTGTGACCGCGCTGCCTGGGTCAATGCACTGATCCTGAATCCATGTCGCGGGACGAAACAAACCTTGGGCACGCAGCGCCCGGCAGCGCGACGAACGCTAAGCAGGCTCGCAATGACGCAACGTCAAGGCGCGGCTTTGTGTTCGCGTTGGTTGCGCCGTTGCGTTGACTTAAGTGCGGCGCACTCAATACTTTCGACAATAAGCGCGATTACACAAGACAGCGCTCAGGGAGAAGACCGGATGAAACCGCAGGCGTTGCTGTCGGGCGTGGCCGCACTTGTGCTGATCGTGGCAGGCGGCGGTATAGCGCTGGCGAACAACACCGGGCCTGCGAGCCTGACGCCCGCGCGCGTCGACAATTTCCGGCTGACGGACAATCAGGGTTTTGCGCAGGACCTGAAGCGGCTGGTCGATGTCAAGGCCATCGCCCTGGTGACAAGCGTGAATGGCGACAAGGGATCGCAGCACGCCGCGAAGATTCTCGAGGGGCTGAAGTCGCAGCACCCGGACGTCGCCTTCATGATGCTGAACTCGAGCGCGAAGTCACGTGATGAAGTCGCGGCGGAAGCGGCGCGGCTCGGCGTGACGATGCCGGTGCTGCATGACGAGCTGCAGCTGGCGGGCGAGCAACTGGGCGTGACCTATGCGGGCGAGGCTTTCCTGATCGAGCCGAAGACGCTGCGCATTTTGTATCATGGTCCTGTGGACAGCAGCGGAGCCGCCGCGAACGCCAAGGGCTATCTGGCAGAGGCGTTGACCGATCTGCTCGCCGGCCGCGCTGTGGCGACCGCGAATGTTGCCGGCAAGGGAGCGCCGATCAATTTCGTCGAGCGCGGAAAGCGCGCGCAGCATGCGAAAATTTCCTACGCGAATGATGTCGCGCCCATCCTGGAAACGAAATGCGTTGTCTGCCACCAGGCCGGCGGCATCGCGCCCTTCGCGATGTCGGACTACAATCAGGTTAAGGTGTTCGCGCCTATGATCCGCGAGGCGATCCGCACCAAGACGATGCCGCCCTGGCATCCCGATCCGGCCGTCGGCAAGTTCGAACACAATGGCGGGCTGTCGGCGGACCAGATCCGCACGGTGGTGCACTGGGTCGAAGCTGGCGCGCCGCGTGGCGAGGGCGATGATCCGCTGGCGAAGCAGGCGCACACGGCCCCGGACTGGCCGTTGGGCAAGCCGGATCTCGTGCTGGACGTACCGGCTTACACCGTGCCGGCGTCAGGCGTTGTCGACTACCAGTTCCCGGCTGCGGTGAACCCGCAGACCGAAGCGCGCTGGGTGAAGGCGGCGACGTTGCTACCCGGCGATCGTCAGGCGACGCACCACATCCTCTCCGGCTACATGAAGCAGTTAGCGACGGGGCCGGCTTCGTCCACAATGTGGGAAGCGTCCTACGGCGAATACGCAGTGGGCGGTGAATCGCTATCGATGCCGAAGGGCGTCGGGATCGAGCTGCCCGCAGGCGGCGCGATGGGCTTCCAGATGCACTACACGCCCTACGGCAAGGAAGCGGTCGATAAATCGAAGATCGGCTTCTACTTCTATCCGAAGGGCGAAGAGCCGACGACAATCATGCGGCACTATGTGATCGCCAACAGCTTCATCGAAATTCCGCCGGGCGTGGAGAACCACAAGGAGGTCGGCTACACCCTCTTCCCGAAGGAAGCGCTGCTCCATTCGGTCTTCCTGCACACGCATTATCGTGGGCGTGCGGGCAGCCTCGACATGGTCCTGCCAGATGGCACGAAGCAGGCGCTGATCAGCCTCCCCCGCTATGATTTCAACTGGCAGCGTACCTACACATTCACTGATCCGGTGAAAGTGCCCGCGGGCGCCAAGATCGTCGCAACCTACTGGTACGACAACTCCGTGCGGAACCCGGCCAATCCCGATCCGAAGGAAACCATCGTCTGGGGGCCGCAGTCCTGGGAGGAGATGCACTACACATCGCTCTACTATCAGTGGACCGACGAAACGGTTGCCAAGGAGGCAGACGGCACCGTGGTGATGCGCGAGATGCCGAACCGGATGATGGGCGCGCTCGACACCAATCTCGATGGCAAGGTGCAGCGTGCCGAACTGCGCGGGCGGGTCGACAACGCGATCGGGCCGAACTGGACTAGCATCGACCTCGACAAGGACGGCGCGCTCGACAAGGCCGAACTCAGTGGTGCCATGAAATACCTGACGGCGCTGATGCGGTCTGGCCGGAGCGGCAGCAATCGCGACGCGTCGCAGCAGAACTAGCCGCCAGAAGACCAGCGATAGTGGAGGATGGCGTTGAAGACAGGCTTGATCGCGATGATGGCGCTGGCGGGTGCCGGGCTTCTCTGCCCTGCCGCCGTGGCGCAGGCGGCGCCCGGCTTCCAGACGCCCAAGACGAGCTGGGGCGCGCCGGACCTCACCGGCTTCTGGACCAACACGTCGCTGACCTCGATGCAGCGCCCGGCGGGGGCCGAAAAGCTCGTGCTTGACGAGAAAGAGGCGGATCTGCTGACGCGCCGCAATGTCTATTCTGCAGCCGAGCGGGAGGAAGCGGGCGCCTCCAAGCTGGATGAAGCGTCGTCGAAGGAGCTGCTGTCGGACGGCAATGCGTCACGCGCCTACAACCGCTACTGGATGGACCCGGGCACCAGCTATGCGCAGGTGAAGGGCCAGTTCCGGTCGAGCTGGATCACCTATCCGCAGGACGGGCGCATCCCCTACACAGAGGCAGGGATACGGGCGAACACACGGACGAACTCGTTCGACGATTTCGAGATCCGTCCCTTGCCCGAACGCTGCATCATGAGCTTCACCGGCGGCGCTGGCCCGGTGATGAACAACGGGATGTACAACAACACCTACCAGATCGTTCAGGTGCCCGGCCATGTGATGATCCTGACCGAGATGATCCACGACGTGCGCGTGATCCCGATCGGCGTGCGCGGCGAGATCAAGCATGGGCCGCGCGAGATTCCGAAATGGGGCGGGGATTCGATCGGCTGGTATGAAGGCAGTACGCTCGTGGTCGAGACGATCAACTCGCATCCCAAGCAGCGGTCCTTCATCTCGCCAGGCGGCAAGGTGACGGAGCGCTATGCGCGCTGGGCCGAAGGCGAGATATTCTACGAGTTCCGCGTAGAGGATCCGGTTCTCTACAAGGAAGCCTGGACAGGTGAAATGTCGCTGCGCGCGTCTGCCGACCCGCCCTACGAATACGCCTGCCATGAAGGCAATCACGCGCTGCCGGGCATTCTCGCTGGCGCGCGCCAGCTGGAACGCGAAGGACGGCCGCATCCGCCGGAGAAGCCGATCTTCGCAGGCGTGGATGTGTCTGACGGGGAGTAGCCGCCTCACTTGCGTGGTGGCGAAGCCGCCACGCGTTCAGCCTGGTGCCACATCCTTCACGCTCGCTGCCAGATCCGGAAACACCTTGCCGACCTTGCCGAGCAGGTATTGGCCATACTTTCCCTCGAACGCGTGCAGGTTGGCGTTGTCCCAGCGCTGCTCGCTGTCTCGTCGGCCGCGGCGTTGCCCGGCAGCGACACGTTGCGGGCATCGAAGCCTGGATCCAAGGAGAAAGGGACAGAAAGCGCGAGCGGCCGCTGCTGTTTAGCACACGGTGCGGGTTAAAGCGGCAATAGCCGCCGGTGAACCGGTCGAGCATGTCGCCGATATCAACGACAAGCACGTTCGGGATTGGCGGCGCGTCGTTCCAGCCATGTGGGGTCTTCACTTGCAGACCGCCGCTATCGTCCTACGCCAGCAGGGTCAAAAGGACATAGTCGGTATGCTAGCCAACGCCGCAGGCCTCGCTCGGAGTCGAGGCCGAGGCTGAGCGCCACACCTTCCATCATCGCGTGCGCCGACTGCTCCGCGCCGTGCATGAACGCAGTGACCGCCGGGCGCAACTCGGGGGCGAAATCGGGAAACAGGTTGCCGCGATGCAACGGCAAGCCCGCCTTCACGCGCGGATCATCCAGTCCCAGCTGCTCCCCGAAATAGACGCCCTCCTTAGTGTCGGGCTTTCCGCAAGTGAGTTCGCCGCCCACCGGGAAGAAGCCGCGCCAGGCCCGACCCCCGCAGGCCATCGCGATCTGCATCTTCTCCGCCTCCGGCAGCGCGAAGAAGCGATGTCTGGCGGCTGCAAGTTGGTCGCGCGTCCGCGACGGCGCGGCGCATGGTCTCGCTCCCGGAGAGCAAGGGCGATACGTCGATCGCGGGCAGGCGCTTGCTCACGAATGCAGGCTGTCGCATCCCAGCAGGACGCTAAATCAGACTTTCTCAATCGTGAGGTGGGAGCTGCAGCTCAACTGCATTCACCTGGTTGCACGGCCGAGTGGCGCGTGTGGCCATGGGCTGCCGCTGCCCGGGGCCCCGGCTGGACTGAAATCAACAGCCTGAGGACCCTCCTCCCCCTGAACGAGCTTCTCGTCGCCACCCTGCTCGGCTCGGCTCGACCCTTCTTGCAGCCCTCGCGCTCGCCCAGACCCAGACCGGTGCCGCCGCTTCGGCCACCGTCGAAGGCAAGCTCTCGGTGAATTCCGGCATCAAGGCCCTGCTCGCCGACGAAAAAGCCAAGTCCGCTCTCAACAAATACGCCCCGATGGCCGTCGAGTGCTTCGGCTCGGGCCAGGCGGAAGGCATGGTGCCGGGCGGGACACCGTTGGCCACCCTCGCCCAGAATCCGATGTCCGCCGACGCCGGCCTCAACGCCGAGAACATGATCAAGATCGACGAAGAACTCGCCGCGCTCTGATCTCTCTCCCATCTGGCGGACATGCAGCATCCCGGGACGATGCACACCGGGGCTCGCAGAGAGACCGGCCCCGTTCGCGTTCAAAGCAATGTCGCCGCGCCAGAAGCAGTACCCCCTATCATTTTCCAGCAAAATCAGCGCAATGGCCGCCCCACTTGCACCCTTGCGCATCACGCAACCCGACGATACAAACCGCCCCTCATCGACAGGCCGCGCCCGTAGCTCAGCTGGATAGAGCACCAGACTACGAATCTGGGGGTCAGGAGTTCGAATCTCTTCGGGCGCGCCAATAAAATCAAGGGTTTAAAGCCCTCTCGAAAATCCCCGAAATCCAACGTGCCCCGCCAGTGCCCCGGTTGAGCGACGGTTGTGGCCCGCTTCAATCGGATGTGGTCTGCTTGAACGCGCCACGTCGCGTTGATCCCAGGCGCAGAGACATTGAACGCGTCGCGCAAGTGAACGGGCGGCTGTCTGCTGAAGAGTTTCGATGTCGAGCGGTTCCTGGAGCGATGCCGAAAATGACCTGACCGTCGCCAGCCATTTCGCGATGTTGGCGGAGGAAGTCGCGGGGCGTCGGTATAACAAAGCTGCATATCGGCGAGCGCTCCTTCCGCTGCTGCAGAACCGACCCGAAGGGGCCATCGAGTTCAAGCACCAGAACATCAGCGCAGTCTTGAAGGGGCTCGGGGAGATCTGGATCCAGGGCTATAAGCCAGCCTTCAATTTCCAGATGAGCCTTGTTGATGCCGTGGCGCGCTGGCTTGCCCGCAACACGCAGTGGATCGGACGCGAACCTGGGTGGAAGCATGAACCCGGACTTCGCGAGGATACTGCGCTTTGGGTCGGAACACCGCCGACGTTTTCCAACCAGCCGGCTCCTGAAGAACTTGAGCAAATACAGCTCATCGCCCGCAAAATCGATGTCGCCGGCAGGGATGAGCGCAATCGTGTGCTGGGTCGCGCCGGCGAGGAGCGGGCGCTTCAGCATGAGCGCGCCGTGCTGATCCAGCACAACCGAGACGACCTTGCCCGCAGGGTGCGTTGAGTCGCCGAGGAAGACGGTGACGGAGCTGGGTATGACATCGTCAGCTTTGACCCTGATGGTCGAGCTCGGCTTGTCGAGGTCAAGACGACCAATGGTTGGGAGCGGACACCATTCTTCATTTCCCGCAATGAGCTGGAGGTAGCCAACGAGCGGCGCGCCGAATGCCGGCTCTTGCGGCTCTGGAATTCTCGCGCGAGCCGAAGGCTTTCGAGCTCCACCCGCCACTTGATGCTCATGTGTCGCTTACGGCGAAGACTTTCCAGGCGAACTTTCACTAGACCGGTGGCGATGCACTGACGTCGCCCAAGGCCGCCGCAAGTGAAGCCACAATGCAGGCCTCCAAATTCGGCGTGCTGTAACGGTACGAGCGTCTCTCTAAACCTCACGAATGGATCCAGCCCAATCGTGTCATCGGCTACCGACTGCCTTGTCAGCGGGCCGATCGGTTTGCGCGTATCTCAAAACAGGGACTGCTGGCCTTCGGTCGGGCTTGCCGCATTTCGCGCCTTGCGCGGGCGTGGTGACGATTTGACGGAGGCGCCCGACAGAGCCGCGAGCACGGGCGGTCGTGGTAGCTGCCGCGCCACCAGCGTGCTCGACGCTCGCCGGGTTTCGACAAACGCGATGAGGTCGCCATACCGATAGCGAACTGCCTTGCCGAGTTTGAAAAACGCGAGGCCAGGCTGGGAGCCATCCTCGCGCCATGCCGAGAGCGTGCACGGCTGGAGTCCGAGAAGGTCTGCTGCATCCGCCGTGCTGAGCATTTTGTTCGGATCCGATGACGTCAGCATGCCTCTCTCCACTCGATCTCCCTGAAGAGAATCACGCGGGGCGATCCCAAACAATTCTCCACAGCCTGTGGGTGAATCTCCGAAGCTTTATGAGCGTCACTCAAGAAAGCGCGGCGGATCCACCGCGCATGCACCGGTCTAGGCGAGTAGCACTTCCTGTCGCACGAGGGATCCAGTGGGCCCATGAACGGATGAACACCGATCAAGACTGAGCAATGCAGAGCACGCCCCGCAACACAGAGCGATGATGGCGGGCCTGAACGGATCTGGGCAGATTCTCGCAAGGGCGTGAGACGCCCTCAAGGGTAGCTGCGCTCCGGCTTCGCCGCTCCGCCCTTGACCGCGTCCACCGCCCTTTCGCTCCTCGCCGGAATCCATGTCGGTTGTCACTGTCGACCGCGCGCCAGGTCCAGCCTCCGACGTCCAGCGAAAGGCGAGGTAGCAGACTGCTTTCATAGCCAGCCACACCGCCTGCATCCGGCGTGCGCCATGGGGTGGGCTTGGGATTGTCAACGCTTGCGATCGGCGACGGCGCGCAGGCTGGTGGTGAAGCAGCGGTTCTCTGCGCCAGAGAATTGAACGCGGGTCCCTTGCGAACTCGGGAGAAGTCGGTGGCGGGAAGAGATGAAGAGAAAGATGCAAGATAAGCAACCGCCGCGCATTTTCATGCACGGCGTTGTCTGCACATAGTTTTTTCCGCCGCGCCTTCGCGTGCGAGGATCACCAGCAACGAGCGTTGTTCGCGGATAGGCCGCAAGCGCTCGCAAGGCCTGTGGTGTAACGGCTACAACCACGTTCATGAGCCAGCGCGAAACCGAATTCGAAATCGCCACTGGAGCTATCGCCAAGGAAGCGCGACCGGCGACCGGGACGACTCGTATCGGTGGCGGACGCGCGCGATCAGGCGGCGCTTCAGGCGCCCTGAAACAGCCGGCAGCCGAACGGACAGGCGTCC
>Ga0163144_10006389_pt1 | contig 26003 bp, 17 predicted proteins | sample OliLak19BULKMAT1_FD_123175 | JGI IMG/M metagenome (GOLD analysis project Ga0163144, IMG submission 123175) | Freshwater microbial mat bacterial communities from Lake Vanda, McMurdo Dry Valleys, Antarctica - Oligotrophic Lake LV.19.BULKMAT1 | ecosystem: Environmental > Aquatic > Freshwater >...
CATAAATTTTACGCAGATTTTGTTGTCTTTGATAAAATAATTTTAGAAGTGAAAGGCGTTTCGAATATAACAGAAGAATTTGTAGCGCAAGCTTTGAATTACCTCAAATTATCCAACAACCCAATTTCCCTAATTGTAAACTTTGGCGAACTTAAATTAAATTATTAAAGAGTAGTTGCTTAAAGCTTTTTAATACTTCATACATCTTCATAAACTCCACTCATGCAACTGTTTAATTAATTTAATTAAGCTATTCAATTTTTTTACCTTTACAGTATGAAACTCTCCGCTTTCACATTTATTCGTAATGCCGACAAGTTATCATACCCGGTTAAGGAGTCAATTCTGAGCGTATTGCCTTTGGTTGATGAATTTGTAATTGCAGTTGGTGACAACGACCCGGGCGACACCACATTGAACCTCATCAACAGTCTCAATTCTTCTAAAATTAAAATTATTAATACAGTTTGGGATATCATAAAATTTCCGAAAGCGCAAGTTTATGCTCAACAAACAGATTTGGCGCGACAACATTGCACAGGAGATTGGTTATTTTACATTCAGGGCGACGAAGTCATTCACGAGCAAGATTATGAAGCTATAACATCTCGATGTCAGCAGCTGCTCCATAACCATGAAATTGAAGGTTTATTATTCGAATATTTCCACTTCTGGGGAGATTACAATCATCGCAATCGTTCCCATAGTGCTTACGGTTATGAAATCCGTATTATCCGAAATAATGCTGACATTCATTCTTTTGGCGATGCACAAGGGTTTAGGCGTATTCCCAATTTTGATGGACAAAATTTCCGACAAAAAGAAAACGTGTACAAATTAAAAGTAGCACGTGTAAACGCTGGTATTTATCATTATGGCTGGGTTCGTGCTCCCGATTTTATGATGCGCAAGCGACAAATGAGCAATACACTGCATCATGGCGGGCATACAACTACTGAAAACTTTACAGCCCAATTGTTTGACTATGGTCCAGTTGGCAGGAAACCGAAATTTAAGGGCACCCATCCGGCAGTAATGGGGTCGCGCATAGCACAATTCGATTGGGCGCATCAACTCAATTACAGCAAGCATCAACGCAAGATTAACAGACCATTACAAAAACACGAGCGATTAAAATATCGTTTACTAAGTTGGTTTGAAATTAATGTATTCAAACGGCAGGTATTTACAGCTTCGAAGTATGAAATTGTGGATGTATAAAGACATGATAAGCAATTTAACGCTAAAATCAATTTTACTATTTTATGCAAATAGGAATAGACAGCTTCGCTGCAGCACCAATAGACTTAGGAATTAGCAACTCGGATGCAATAAATCAATTATTAGATAGAATAGTACATGCCGATAAATTTGGCTTAGATTTATTTGGAATAGGTGAGCATTACAGAAAGGAATTTTTAGATGCAGCACCAGCAATGATACTGTCAGCAGCTGCATCGCGAACTAAAAACATTATTTTAACCAGCGCAGTTACAGTGCTTAGCGCAGCAGATCCTGTAAGGGTATTTCAAAATTTTGCAACCCTAGATTTAATTTCAAATGGAAGAGCCGAAATTGTTGCTGGAAGAGGTTCATTTATTGAATCATTTCCATTGTTTGGATTAAACTTAGATGATTATGATGCCTTGTTTACCGAGAAATTAGATTTATTACTGAAAATTAGAGATAATGAAATAGTAAATTGGTCAGGAAATTTTCGTCCCGCACTTAAAAATCAGGCTATTTATCCGCGACCAATGCAAAAAAAATTGCCAATTTGGCTTGGCGTTGGCGGCACACCTGCATCGTTTGCTAGAGCAGGTGAATTAGGTATGCCATTAATGGTGGCTATTATTGGTGGAGAAACGCATCGATTTAAACCTTTAATTGATTTATATAAACGAGCAGGTGAAAAGGCAGGACATCCCGCAGCACAATTAACTGTTGGTTTACACTCACTTGGCTTTGTTGCTAAAACAAGCGCTGAAGCTGTTGATACGTATTATCCTGGATATGCAGCAATGTTTACAAAAATTGGAAAAGAACGTGGCTATGCGCCAGTTACAAGAGGTGGATTCGATGCCCAAAATGGAACTGCTGGGGCTTTGGTAGTGGGAAGTGCTGAAGAAGTTGCAGCAAAAATATTGCGGCATAGTGAATCGCTTGGTGGTATTTCTAGATTTACGTTTCAGATGGATGCAGGTATTCCTCACGAAAAATTATTGCAAGCAATCGAATTAATTGGCACTAAAGTAATGCCACTTGTAAATAGCAAAAACAGCAACGATTAATATGTCGGTGGGAAATAAAATTGAAATAATTCAAGCACAAACTGAAGCAGATTTTTTAATTGCGAAAGCATTAATTCTTGATTATGTTGATTGGTTAGGATTTGATTTGTCGTTCCAAAATTTTGATAAAGAATTACAATCAATTCCTGAAACTTATAGCAGCCCTGATGGTGGATTGTTTATTGCTTACAAAAACGGAAAAGCAATTGGGGTAGCAGGTATTAAACGATTTAATAATACAGATTGCGAAGTAAAACGCATGTTTTTACATGCCGATAGCAGGGGATTTGGTATTGGCAAACTATTGTTGAAGGCCTGTATCAGTTTGGCTAAAAACTTAAACTATGCATGCGTAAGGCTGGATACAGCAGATTATATGCACGCTGCAATTAAATTATATACTGAACAAGGCTTTGTTGAAATTCCTGCATATTACCATAACCCAAGAGATGATGCAAGGTATTTCGAATTAAAATTGGATAGCATAAGTTAAAGCGAAAAACAATGTGGATGCATTAAAAAGGGAAATCTAAAATAATATTTGCAAACCCAATTTTGTGCTGATGAAAACTTGCTGTAGCAGTCACTTGCTTTCTTGCTTAGCAACGCAAAATGGAAAAATGGCATCAATTCCATTATTTTTGTTGGTAATTAATACCTTTACTTTTAAATAATAAGGTTGATCTTTAAATTTAACCCAAATTAATCAATAGAAAGAAGTCAATTAATTAAAGTATCTATTTATTTGGGTTTAAATGTAATAGACAGATTTGCAGTATTATTTTGGTATTTTTTAATTACTATTTTTCTTACTATATTTCATTTAAATGAATTGGTATGATTGAACAATTACCTCTTTATATTTCGATAGTTTTTGGTGCAACCACAATAGCCACACTTGTTTTATTGTTTTTCGGCGTAAAAAAATCGGCTAATCACAAAACCAGCAAACTAGCTTTAAAGGTTTTATTTATTACCGCATTGTGGTTGTTTTTCCAAGCTATTTTAGCCCTCAACAATGTATACCTAGCTAACTTAGATGCTATACCTCCAACAATTGCATTGCTTGGAGTTGTACCCGCTTTTATTGGCATATTATTGTTATTTGTAACTAAAACTGGCAAACAATTTATTGATAATTTACCGTTATTGAATCTCACTTTTTTACATATCGTACGCATCCCTGTCGAGCTAGTTTTATTTTGGTTGTTTACACATAACTTAGTTCCCAGAATAATGACATTTGAAGGCCAAAATCTTGACATCTTAACTGGTATTTCTGCACCCATAATTACTTATTTTGGATTTGTAAAAAAAAGTATAAATCCTAAAGTAATTATAACGTGGAATATAATTTGCTTGGCCTTATTAATAAATATTGTAATAACAGCCATTTTATCAGTGCCAACTCCACTGCAACAATTAGCATTTGATCACCCTAATACAGCAATTTTATATTTTCCTTTTGCTTGGCTGCCAACTTTTGTGGTGCCAGTTGTGGCCTTTTGTCATCTCGCCGCATTAAGGCAATTGTTGGTCCGTAAGCCAATCTAGTATTCACTTTCGGTCTTTAGCGCTCGTCAAATCATAGGCGTTTTTAAGTTTTTTAAAAAAATATATCGAAATATTTGATTATCTAAAAAGATGTCCTTACATTTAAAGCCATTATCTCACATTACCAAAACAACCAATATGAATCACAAAAACATTCAATTTAAACTTGGCGCATATTCGGCAATGGCTGCCTCATTTATGCTTACGCACAATAATGCTGAAGCACAAATAATTTATACCGATATAATACCCGACAAATTTCTCATTACTGCTGGTCCTTACGATACCTTGCATTTGGATTTAGATGGAGATTTGATTACCGATTTTGTTTTTAATGCGTCTTTTTCCTATTCATCATACGGGTCTGCCAATAATTTTAACCATATTGGAATTCAAGGCGTGCTTGGCGATCGTATTGCCTATACCTTTGCATCTACAAATATTTATACAAATTTTAGCTCTTATTTGGTAGCGTCGCCAACAGCAGATTTAGCTAAACAGATTAGCTTGGCTTCGCCAATCGGTCCCGCACTCAATTTTAAAAACTTTGCAGAGTTATTTAATCAGGAGTGTTTTGCTGGGCCTTATTCTTCAGTTGGCGATTATTGTTGGACAGTAGGTTTACCAATGAACAGTACAAAATACGTAGGGTTTCGCTTAAAGATTGGCGCTTTAAAATATTATGGTTGGATGAGGGTTGCAGTTAAAAATGTTCCTGCAATTTATCCTGTTCCTACCTCTGTTTTTATTTACGACTATGCAATTAACTGGACTCCAAATACACCTATTAATGCAGGTGCAGGACTTCCTTGTATTTCACCTGACCCGATTGGTATATCTGATGTGGCACCTCATTGGGCCAAAGTAACTTGGGAACCTGTGGTTGGAGTTGACAATTATGAAGTGCAATATCGCATGCCGGGTGGAATTTTTCAGTCAAAATTGGTTGCACCGGGAAGAACAACAGTTAGACTTACTGGTTTAGAATGCAGCACTAGTTACGATTGGCAAATTAGGTCTACGTGCTCAGGCGGATTCTTATCTGAGTTTTCGGAATTACTAAATTTCACAACAGTTGATTGTCGTTTAGAGGATAATGAAATAACCACTTTAGAGCCTGTTAATATATATATTCACGCTACAGCGTTGCATGTTAACTTCAGTTCAGCTATTGAATCACCTGCGCACTTAGTAGTTAATAATATGCTCGGTCAATTTGTAATGAAAACAGAATTAACATCTCAGGATAATATCATCAATTTAGATATTCCATCTGGAATGTATGCAGTTAATGTTGTATCTATTAACGGTAGCTTTTCTAAATTAATTACAGTTACTAAATAGGCAGATTACAATTTGGTGTTTGCAAAATGCCATTACACCAACATTTTTAGAAGACAAATATTTTAAATACTCCGTTACGTTTTGCGTAACGGAGTATTTTTTTGTATTGATTTCCGATATTAGCTGCTTATAAGTTTTCAGAATTAGTCCCGCACAATAGATAAAAAATTTCCTTATTAGAATATACGTTAAAGCAATTACAAGCCTTTAGATGCTGCTTTTCTGCAATTTGAAAAATTCCAATTATATTGTTTATTTTGAAATTTAATAAATGTGGTTAGTTGCTAGTATGCTGAGGCACTAATCAATTGCAAACAATTTTGGAACGCACATTAATCTGTAAAATTTTGATGGGTTGTAATTTTATATCCTTTAACCCAAATTAAGCAATAGCTAATAGCAAATCAATTAAGTTATTTATTGGTTGGGTTTAACCCGAATAGCAAACAATTTTAAAAGTGTATGTTATTGGAAGGTAACATCTGATTTTATTACATATTGTAAGATGTTACCATTTCTATTGCTTATACTGGGTTTAAGTCGCAAATACCCAGCGCGTTGAATCCTTGTTGTAATTGATTATTAGCTGCTTAACTAGAAAAACCGATTTTCTTCAAATTTGGGACAAAGCAAATTGGCCTAAATCTTCGCATGAAGTTTAAAGTTCATGTTTTGATTTAAGCCAATTGCATATTTGTGCTTAGATGGGTTATTAAAATTTGTGTGTTCTCTAAATTATATAAAGCGATAAACAAGCTCGCAAAAAAACAGTGTCGTTAAATTGTTTATTATAAAGATTATTTAATTATTTCTTTTTTTCCATTTTCCCGGAATCCAAAAACTGCCATGACGCTTGTTGTTTTTCCAATGACCTGGTACCCATATGTAACCTTTGTTTGGAGGTGAAACCCAATATCCGCCAGTATATTTGTAACTACCATCGTTTGGCTCCCATTCATCGGCTACCCAAATATATTCAGGACTCGGTTGTGGCGATTTAATCAAAACAGGCGAAGCAGGTAATACTTGCACATAAACCTGCGCAGTGGCCGTAAGCATTGAACCGAGAACTAATCCTGAGAGTAATAATAATTTGAATAATTTATTTTTCATAATTAACTTTTAATCGGAAAAAAAATGATTGCCAATGTTGGAATTATTTTATTTTTTCGTTAGGTCAAAGATGTAGCCTTTCTTTATGATAAAGCTTATGTAATTAATTATAGATGTTACACATTTCACATATTTGCGTAAATACTGGTATAAGCTATAAAAACCAAAAGCCGATGGAATCATGTTCTCATCGGCTTTTGGTTTTAGAATTATTGTAACTCAGCAAGTGCTCATCGTTCAATAGTTACAGTTCCTGTATTAATAAAAATATCATCTCCATTGTAAATGTCAACATAATAAACACCTGGATCTTTGAAGTCAATTGAAAAATGAACAAAATCCCAATCCTGCTCACAAGCAATATCAAAACCGTCAATTACAGTTTCGCTGCCTTCCTTGTAAACATCAACGTACATTAAATTTGTTTTGAATGGTATGCCAAAGTTGTTAACTAAAGTCCTGATGGAAACAATTCCTGCATCACCCAATGAGAAAGTTTCAGCTTCACCTTGTAAAACGCCAAGGTCATCTACCGATGTGCCAAAGTCTACGTCCGAATCTTCATAGTAGTATGTGTCAATTCCAATATCGGTATTCGAAGCAACAGTAGTGGAATCGGCTACTAAATCAATATCAAACGAGGTAGTTGCCATTGCCGTGCCATTAAACATAAAAGAGGCACTGAACTCACCTGCTTCGGTAAAAAATTGATCGAGCGCAACCCAGTTTTGAGAAGACTCGGGTTTCATTTCTATGGTCTGGTAGGCACCATAGCTGCTAGAGGATTCATAATACTTATCGATATAAATATAATACACCCCAGATCTGAAATTTGTGCTTTGATTGTAAAGCATGTAAATATAAGAGCCGGCAGGTTTTATATCCCAAGAAGTGTAAACTCCAGTAGCTGCTCCTTGTGTGTCATATGATTCACAAAGAACTAAGCTTTGGGCATGCACACTGAAGCTGAGTATGATTACAGTAAACGCCGTAGCAATGGTTGTTTTGAGGTTCATAAATTTTATATTTTGAGTTCAAAGGTAATAAATATGGTAAAAAAAACAATACGCAAAATTTCAAACCTATTGAAGCTAAATCACTTTAGGTAATTTTGAAATTTTGAACCAAGTTTCCATATGCCCAAAAGTTAGAGCAGCGTAATGAAATTAGGCATAAACGAGCAGGAATACAAGTGGAAATGTGTCACACATTTTATATTAAATAAATAGTGTTAGACATCAAAATTGAAGATATCTGCGCCCCTTTAACACCGTTTTTTGGCGATTAACTAAATTCGAAAAACTTTTAGTGCAGAAATACCCTTGCAATTCCACTAAAACGATGTTTGGGCTAGTATTGATTTAGCATGCGTTTAAACTTACACTTGACAATTTTTGAAACAAATAAAAGCTCGTTTGCTGCCTTAAAATGATCGATTTACAGCTGTTTCCGCCAATTAATCTTTCTTGAAGACCGTTTGTTTAGTCCAAATAGATGTTTGAAATTCAATAAAAATAAAAAGTAAAATAGATATTCGGACTATTAAAGAAATCGTTTTGAAGTGATGCAAGTTTATGAATCGAACAATATACAGTGGCCCCAATAAGAATGCAGTAAGAATTTCAGCTGTAACACCATTTCAAGCTGAGTTGCCTTTTACTGGATTTTCTGCAAAATTTGTTGTTTCGGGCAAAGAATCCTATCAAATAAAAGGGAAAAGTTACATCTTAGAAAGCGGTGAATATCTTGTAGGTAATGCTAATACAATTGCCACAATAGATATTAATGGAAAAGGCATAACTCAAGGAATTTGTATTGATGTATCGGAGCAAATTATTTCGGAGGTAGCCGAGTATTATTTTAAACATACCAGTGAGGTTAAGGAATTTATAACAGGCGAGCAGTTTTTAGTAAATAAATATAAATCTCATAACACGCATTTAGGATATGCCCTCAAGGAAATTAATCAACAATTATCAAGTGGCAATATTCATAACTTTTTGTTAGATGGTGAGTTATTTTATTCGTTAGCCGAATCCATAATCGCTGATCAGCGGCTCATCTATGAACAATTCACTAAATTAAATTATAAAAACCAAGCAACAAAAGAAGCTTTATTCAGACAGCTATTAGCAGCTAAGGATTTTATTGATGAACAGTATTTAATGGATTTAAATTTGAACAACATTGTGCAAAATGCATTCATTTCAAAATACCACTTTATAAGATTATTTAAATCTACATTTAATTTATCTCCTTATCAGTATCTTATTGGAACGCGACTTATGCAAGCTAAAATAATGATTTGCGAAGGGCAATGAATTCCAGAAGTAGCTGTCAAAATAGGTTATGCTGACTTAGCGGATTTTAGTAAAGCGTTTAAGGCATGCTTTGGGTTTCCGCCATCAGCTGCCTATATAAAATAAGCAATATTTGACAAGTAAAACTTTCAATCGGAGTATAATTTTGCTAAAAAATCATGCTATATAAAAGGTGGATACTTTACAAGGTGGTTGTACATCGGTTTTATAATTTTCGGAATCTATTTATTATTGTTCAAAAAGCAATTCTCCGAAGCTGTAATTTATTTAGGAGTTGCATTAGCATTCGACCCTTTTAATCAAAATCAAACTTGGAAACAAAGGCCTGTATGGCAAAGAGCTGTGCTAATTCTGCATTTAGCATTAGTTGCAGCGCTATTTGGTTATGATGTTGGATTTAATGATTCGCTTAAATAATTATTAAATTGTACAGTAATTGTTTTTGGAGCTTCATTCGCATAGCAATTTAACTTGTATACACAACTGTGCAAAAAATAATAGTTTAACCAAATTAATCAATAGAAATTAGTAAATCAACCAAACGCTCGATTTAGTTGGGTTAAGCCCGAATAGCAAACAATTTGAAAAGTACATGGTATTGGATGGAAACGCCTGATTTTATTACATATTATAAGATGTTACGATTGCTATTGCTTATGCAGGGATTAACATAGTTTTTGCTTACCTTTATTGCGATGATGAAGCGTTTTAGTATGCTGTTAGTTATGTGCTCTGCCTATGCAGTGCTGCTTGGTCATAGTATAGTTCCTCATCATCATCATGAAACTGAGGCAGATTCATTAGCACATCATGCATCTGCACATCAACACGACCACGACCATGCATCACTCCCCAACTTATTAGGTCATTTCGTTCATGCCGAGGATGTTTTTACTTCAACTGTTTCCCTTCTCTTATATCCTTCGTTATTGAAGCAAACTCCGGTTATTGTATTAGATTTTTCTAAAATATTGACAATCAATGGAATACAAAATTTTCCGTATTCAATTGAACAGCCACCCGAAGTCAATATCTATTGTTTTAGTAATCGCAAATCATCTGGCTTACGCGGTCCTCCCAGTATTTAACTACTTCTTTTTAATTATAAACTGTTCATTTGGCAACCTGCCGAATTGAATGTTTCCTTATTTTATTTTGTAAAATTTTATCCAAATGATTAAAATAATAGTGCCATTTACAATGCTATCCGCTATGTTGATTGCTTGTAATAACAACCATGACCATGAACATCATATTGCGGAAAACAGTCAACTCGAACCTCAAGTGTTTACTATTTACACAGATAAAACAGAGCTGTTTGTTGAGTTCAATCAACTCGTAGTTGGCGCTGAATGCAAATTTGCAGCCCATTTTACTGAACTCGGCATAAATTTTCTGCCGTTTACTGAAGGTAACATCACCTTAACAATTAATGTCGACGGCAATCAGGTATCTACAACTGCAACAGCACCTCAAATTCCTGGGATATTTCGCTTGCGCTTAATGCCTGTAAAAACGGGTTTGGCTACATTAACTTTTGACATAAAAACCAAGCATTTCACCGATCAAATAATAATTGACAGCATTAGCATCTTTGCTACAGAAGTAAACGCAATTGCAGCGCAAGTTCAGCATGCTGAAGACAACGATATTGTATACCTTAAAGAACAAGCTTGGAAAGTAGCATTCGCAAATGCTCCAGTAAAACGCCAAACGTTTTATGAAATAATTAAATCGAGCGGACAAATACTTGCTGCACCAGGTGATGAAACTATTGTTACCGCTACAGCAGATGGCCTAATACTTTTTTCGGGAAATAAAACAATTATAGGTTCTGCAGTTACTGCTGGAACACCATTGTTTTCAATTAGTGGCGGCCAATTGGCATCTGACAATATTGATGCAAATTTTTCATCTGCAAAAACTAATTATGAAAATGCAAAAGTTAATTTTAATAGGGCATCTGAATTGGTTAAAGACAAAATTATTTCTGAAAAAGAGTATCAACAAATAAAATTGGATTTCGACAATGCCAAAATAATGTTTGACGCACTTGCAAAGAATTATTCGGCAAACGGTCAGGCAGTTAATGCATCAACAGGAGGTTTTATAAAAAACATATATGTAGCGGAAGGGCAATTTGTTACCGCTGGGACACCTCTGGCAACAATTGCAAAAAATAAGAACTTAATACTTCAAGCCAATGTATCTCAAAAATATTTTAGTAAACTGTCATCCATCACCACCGCCAATTTTAAAACCCTTGAAAGTGACGAAGTAATGAGTATAACTGATTTGAATGGAAAAATTATTTCTTATGGAAAAACTGCTTCCGCAAGCTCACCATTTATTCCAATAACCTTTCAAATACTTAATGCAAGTAATTTAATTCCGGGTGCTGCTGTGGAAGTTTATTTACAATCAGGAGCTATCGAAAATGCACTGGTGATTCCAGTTACTGCCTTAATTGAAGAGCAAGGCAATTTCTTTGTATATGTGCAAACTTCAGGCGAGCGTTTTCAAAAACGCGAAATAAAAACTGGCCCAAGCGATGGTATAAATATGCTAATATATTCTGGAATAGTTGAAGGTGAGCGCATAGTAACAAAAGGTGCGTATCAAATTAAATTATCAAGTGCTGCAGGAACTATACCTGCGCATGGTCATGAACATTAAATAAGAATAATATGCTCAATAAAATAATAAATTTCAGCCTGGCAAACAGACTGCTCATTATTGTAATAAGTACATTACTAATTGTGTTCGGTAGTTACATGGCTATGCAAATGGATGTGGATGTATTTCCAGATATTACTGCACCAACCGTTGTAATACTTACTGAAGCGCATGGAATGGCACCTGAGGAAGTTGAAAAACTGGTAACATTTCCAATTGAAACTTCATTAAACGGTGCAACCAGTGTGCGAAGGGTAAGAAGTTCTTCCTCTGCCGGTATTTCAATAGTTTGGGTTGAGTTTGAATGGGATACAGATATCTTTATTGCCAGACAAATTGTCAACGAAAAAATAATTGCAGTCGCCGAAAAATTACCGCAAGGTACAGGTAATCCTACCATGGCGCCGCAAAGTTCAATTATGGGTGAAGTAATGTTTATTTCTTTAACATCCGATTCTACCTCTTTAATGCAATTAAGAACAATTGCCGATTGGACAATTAGGCCGCGTTTGCTTGCAACTGGAGGAGTAGCACAGGTAATTGTAATGGGTGGAGCGTACAAACAATATCAAATTTTGGCATCCCCTCAAAAAATGAACTATTATAATATTTCATTAAATGAATTACTTATTGCAGCCGAACAATCCAATGGAAATGCTTCGGGTGGATTCATGAATGAATACGGAAATGAATATATTGTTAAAGGAATTGGAAGAACGAATAATATTGAGGAATTAGGAAAATCGGTTATAAAATCGGCAAATGGCAAAGTAATACGAATTGAAGATGTTGCTGATATTAAAATTGGCGCTGCACAAAAAATTGGTGATGCATCATCTAACATGCAACCTGCTGTTGTGCTATCCATTGCTAAGCAACCAACAACAAACACACTTGATTTAACTGAACAGATTGATTTGGCCGTTGCTGAAATGCAAGTTAGTTTACCACCTGATATTAAAATTAATACACATATTTTTAGACAAGCAGATTTTATTAATGCTTCTATTAGTAATATCAGAAAAACACTTTTGGAAGGTAGCATTTTTGTTGTAATTATATTGTTTTTATTTTTAATGAATTGGCGTGCAACAGTTATTTCATTGTTGGCCATTCCTATTTCTTTAATTACTGCGATGCTTACATTACAATGGCTAGGCTATACCATTAATACCATGAGTTTAGGCGGTATGGCAATAGCTATAGGTGTTTTGGTAGATGATGCCATTATTGACGTAGAAAATGTGTTTAAACGATTAAAACAGAATGCCGGATTGCCAGTAAATGAAAGAAAACATAAAATAACAGTAATTTTTGATGCATCAGTTGAAATTAGAACCTCCATTATTAATGCGACATTTATAATTATTGTTGCATTTGTTCCACTGTTTTTTTTATCAGGTATGGAAGGTAAATTATTGGCTCCACTTGGAATTGCGTTTATTGTTTCACTATTTGCATCATTAATTGTAAGCATAACATTAACTCCTGTTCTTTGCAGCTATTTACTTGGAGATGAACGCATGTTGCAAAAACAACACAAAGAAAGTTGGCTTGTAACTAAATTACAAAACGGTTATGGCAATGCATTAGTAAAAATTATGCGATGGCGTAAAACTGCAATTGGAATTTCTATTACCCTTTTTTTAATTGCATTATTGGTGATGTCAAATTTGGGTAGAAGTTTTTTACCCGAATTTAATGAAGGTTCTTTAGTCATCAGCGTTGTTAGTTTACCTGGAATATCGTTGGAAGAAAGTAACAAACTAGGCTCGCAAGTTGAAAAGGTATTGCTCACTATTCCTGAAATTCAAATCACAACTCGTCGCACCGGCCGTGCAGAACTCGATGAACACGCTCAAGGTGTCAACTCATCAGAAGTAGAAGCTCCATTTGAATTAAATGGGCGCAGTCGCGAAGCATTTATGGCTGATGTTCGTGAAAAACTAGCAACTGTTTCAGGAGTTAATATCACCATCGGGCAACCTATCGGACATCGCATAGACCACATGCTTTCGGGAACAAGAGCCAATATTGCAATTAAAGTATTTGGGCCCGATTTAAATAAATTGTATTCTTTATCAAATGAAATTAAAAATGAAATTGTTGAAATAGATGGGTTAGTTGATTTAAGTGTAGAACAGCAAATCGAAATCCCTCAAATACAAATTCGAGCGAAGCGCGATATGTTAAACCATTATGGAATTACTATTGGCGAATTTAATGAGTTTATAGATGTTGCATTTGCAGGCGAAAAGGTATCAGAAATATATGAAGGTGACAGAAGTTTCGATTTAATACTTCGGTTCGATGATGCTAACCGAGGGTCATTTGAAAATATAAGCAATACGCTTATTGATGTTGGTGTTAGCAGCAATGATGAAATTGCAGCAGGTGGATTTATTCCTGAAAATGCTGCGGAACAACAACATAGAAGAGTGCCGTTGCATTATGTTGCAGATATTGTTAGCACTAGCGGCCCAAATACCATCAACAGAGAAAATGTTCAACGACGAAATGTTGTTGCTGCGAATGTTGCTGGACGTGATCAAAAAAGTGTAGTTGAAGAAATAAAGCAAGTTGTTAATAGCAAAATTATACTGCCTGAGGGTTATCATATTGAGTACGGTGGACAATTCCAAGCAGAAGAAGAAGCATCTAAAACTTTATTGATAACATCACTGCTTTCGTTGTTGGTGATTTTCCTTTTATTATACCAGGAATTTAAACATGTAAAAACAGCTGGTATTATTCTTTTGAATTTGCCTTTAGCACTTATTGGGGGTGTTTTTAGCATTTATTTAACCAGCGGTATCATGAGTATTCCGAGTATAATTGGTTTTATTACGCTATTTGGTGTTGCCACCAGAAATGGTATTTTATTGGTTTCAAGATATAATGCGCTGCGTGAACAAGGCGTAAATCTTTATGATACCATCATAATTGGTTCACGCGACAGGCTGAGTCCTATTTTAATGACGGCCCTAACGGCTGGTTTAGCATTGGTACCGCTAGCAATTGCGGGTGATTTGCCGGGTAACGAAATTCAAAGTCCCATGGCTAAGGTTATTTTGGGCGGCTTATTTACTTCAACGTTAATGAATATTTTTATAATTCCTATCGTGTATTATTTATCAAATCGTAAAAACGAATTAAAATGAATGCAAAATTTATAGGTGCTAATTTAGTGCTGATTATACTTTGCTTTAATGCTGTGGCGCAATCTAATATTGAAGTCGTTATCAGTGAAATAGCAAAAAATAATAAATCAATTCAAGCAGTAAGCCAATTTTATGCGGCCCAAAGTATTCAATTTAAAACTGGTTTAACACCTTCCAATCCCCAGGTTGAATACGACCTGCTCTTTGGCAATACAAGTGAAATCGGTAATCAATCTGAGTTTTCTATCACGCAACAATTTGATTTTCCTACTGCTTATTTCAGACAATCGGAGCTCGCAAAAACAAAGTCTATACAAATTGAGTATCAACTCACTGCTTCGCGACAAGATATTTTGCTTGAAGCAAAAATGTATTGTATAGAATTAATTTATCAGCACAAGCTGCGTAAGCAATTTGAATTGCAAAAACTGTATATCGAGAAAATACTCGAAAACTTTAAGGTAAAACTTGATAATGGCGATGGCAATTTACTCGATGTAAATAAAGCAAAGTTGCAATTAATTGAAATAAATAAACAATTGGTTTCGGCAATTTCCGAAATCAATCAACTTGGTATTAAATTAACCGAATTAAATGGCGGTAATGCCTTAATTTTTACGGATACTGTTTACCCAAATCAGCCTGTAATACCTGAATTTATTCAACTCGAGTCAACATACGAAGCTGCAGATCCTTTGTTGAAAATTTTACAGCAACAACAAGTAATTGCACAACAGGAAATTAAAGTAGCCAAGGCTTTGCGATTGCCAAAAATTGAGTTTGGATATCACTATCAAGGTTTATTAGGGCAAAATTATAATGGATTTCATACTGGAATTTCTATCCCACTTTGGGAGCATAAAAACACGGTAGATTACAAACAAGCAGCACTGCTTACGTCTGATTTAGAAATGCAGGCGCATGTAAATGAACATTATTTTCATATAAAGCATATTTATGAAAAGTATCGTAATTTAAGCATTACATTGGCAGAATATCAATCTGTTTTCGAAAGCATTAGCAATGTTGCATTGTTAAGTAAAGCGCTACAACTAGGTGAAATTTCAGCAATAACCTATTTTAGTGAATTAAATTATTTTTTAATGGCCTATGGCAATTACCTTGAAACTGAAAAGGAGTATCATTTGGTAATTGCTGAACTTTATAAATATGAATTATAACTAAAGCACCAACAATCACGAAATATTTTGTATTATAATAAAACCTGAATTATCCCAAATTATGCAATAGACATTAGCAAATCAATCAAACTATTGCTTTAGTTGAGTTTAACCCGAATAGCAAACAATTTGAAAAATGCTTGTTATTGAATAGAAACTGCTGATTTTATTACATAATATAAGATGTTACGATTGCTATTGCTTATGCTGGGATTAATAATGCGCTAATTTTACTATGTCCTAAAAATGGGGTGCTTACACAATAATTCAAAAAAAAGCCCTGCAATCATCACCAATTGCAGGGTATAATATAAAAAGCATAATTTAATCCATTAATAAATACGCTTTAATAAATTCATCTAATCCGCCATTCAATACAGCATCCGCATTGCCTGTTTCGTATCCTGTTCTGGCATCTTTCACTAATTTGTAAGGATGTAACACATAGTTTCTAATCTGACTTCCCCACTCAATTCTTTTCTTTGTTCCTTCAATTTTATCTTTCACCTCTTGGCGTTTCTGCATTTCCAAATCATAGAGTTTACTGCGCAACATTTGCATGGCCATTGCTCGGTTTAAACCTTGTGTGCGGTTTACCTGACAAGCAACCACAATTCCTGTCGGTAAATGGGTAACACGCACTGCCGTTTCTACCTTATTTACATTTTGACCACCTGCGCCACCGCTTCTAAATGTATCCCAAGTTAAATCGGAAGGTGAGATATTAATTTCAATGGTATCATCAATTAATGGCGATACAAACACACTAGCAAAACTGGTATGTCGTTTAGCATTGCTATCAAAAGGGGAGATGCGCACTAATCGATGCACACCATTTTCACTTTTTAGCAAGCCATAGGCAAATTCACCATCAATTTGCAATGATGCACTTTTTATGCCTGCAACATCACCTGCCTGATAGTCGAGTTCTGTAACTTTAAATCCATTTTTTGAAGCCCACATATTATACATGCGGTAAATCATACTCGCCCAATCACAACTTTCGGTGCCACCAGCGCCTGAGTTAATTGTTAAGATTGCAGGCAATTGGTCTTCTTGCTCCGTTAATGTGGATTTAAATTCCAAATCATCTAAAACAGTTTTTGTTTTTTCAAATTGAGCATCCAATTCTTCTTCAGTTGCTTCACTAGCTTGTGCAAATTCATACAGCACATCCAGGTCGTCAACAGCTGCTGCGGCTTCATTGTAGCTATTAATCCAGATATTATTAATCTTGATTCGCTTCAGCACCACTTCGGCATTTTTCGGATCATCCCAAAAGCCCGGTTGGTGTGTAATTTGTTCGTCTTCGCTTACTTGTATAACCTTATCATCGAAGTTAAAGAAACCTCCTCAAAACAAGCAGTTTTTCTTTTAAGTCTGTTAAATGTTCAAATGTCATGGCGCAAATATAGGGAAATTAGTCCATTAGCTAAAGCACTAATTAACACGCTTGTATATCTAATTAAATTTCAGAACTTTGTAAAAATTACAATTGTCACTAAGCACTCATCATCGTTCACAAAGTTTAGCATCTGCTGCTCAAAAGCAATTTGATGTAGTAATTATTGGCGGTGGCATTACGGGTGCAGGAATAGCTTTAGACGCAGCTTCACGCGGATTGTCTGTACTCTTAATTGAAAAGTACGATTTTGCAGGTGGCACATCATCTAAATCTACTAAACTAATTCACGGTGGCTTGCGGTATTTGAAACAGCTTGAATTTGGATTAGTTCGAACAGTAGGTATTGAGCGTGCTGTAATTCATAGGTTAGCACCACATTTAGTTGAGCCAATTAATATGTTATTGCCTATTTATAAAAACGGCAGCTTAGGAAAGTTATCTACCGGATTGGCTTTGCGCATTTATGACACCCTGGCAAAAGTAAAAAAAGAGGATAGATACTATTTAGTAAATGCACCACAAATGTCCGAATTAGAGCCACTATTAAATAAGCATGAATTAATTGGCGGAGCTATTTATAAAGAATTTAGAACCGATGATGCGCGGTTAACAATTAGTATTATTAAAACTGCTACACAATATGGCGCAGTATGCTTAAACTACACTAAAGTTGAAGGATTTGATAAAGTAAATAATAAAATAACAGGTGTTAAAATACGTGATTTAATTTCTGGTAAAACTTATACTTGTAATGGGTTAAAAATAATTAACGCTGCAGGCCCGTGGGTTGATGAAGTTAATGCGTTGGATATCTTGCCTGTTGGTAAAAAATTACATCTCACCAAAGGTGTACATATTGTTGTAACTAAAGAAAGATTTCCAATAAATCATGCATTGTACTTTGATGTTGCTGGCGATAGCAGAATGATTTTTGTAATTCCTCGTGGCGATATGGTTTATATCGGAACAACCGACACAAATTACATAGGCGATAAGGATAATATTTTAATTACAAAAGCCGACACCGAATATCTATTGAAAGGTGTAAACCAAAAGTTCCCGAAAACTGCGTTAAACCTCAGCGACGTGCTTTCTGGCTGGGCTGGCTTAAGACCTTTAATTCACGAAGAAGGAAAATCGCCATCCGAATTATCGAGAAAGGATGAAATATTTATTTCGGAAAACGGATTAATTTCAATTGCAGGAGGAAAATTAACAGGCTATCGAAAAATGGCTGCAAAAGTGGTAGATATTGTAGCGAAAGATTTTAATAAAGCTGGAAGACAAATCACTAAAAGTACTACCATTCAAATTAAATTGTTTGGTGCCGATTTTGGTATGTCAATTGCCGAATATATTGAGCGCAGAACTGGTGAAGCAAAGCAGATAAATTTAAACAGAAAAACAATCGATTATTTAGTGCATAACTACGGCACGGCAACTGAAGATATTATTAATTATGCTTTTGATTTAGATAATGATATTCCTGATGCAACCATCCGCATTTTAACTGCAGAAATAATGTATTGCATCGAGCACGAAATGATTACGAATGTCAGCGATTTTATAATTCGCCGAATAGGTGCATTGTATTTCGATATTAATAAGGCGAAGCAGATTTATCACACAGTTGCCACAATAATTGCAACGCAATTAAGGTTAGATGAAAAAGAAAAGCTGCATCAAATTGCATTTTTCGAAATTGCCCTGCAACAGGCACTTCCTAGCTAAACTGTATGCTGGTACAGACAATTATCAACACCATTAGGGTATAACCTTGTTTGAAAGATTCTAAACAAGCGCTAATCTTGGATTTCAAACTAAGATATGGCATTGAAGAAAAAGACTAAAGTGCAAGAGGAGAAAAAAATTTTCATTCTGGACACATCGGTTATTCTGCACGACCACAATTCTGTTAATAAATTCGAAGAACATGACGTAGTAATTCCTATAACAGTTTTGGAAGAATTGGATAATTTTAAAAAAGGCAACGAAACCATAAATTTCGAAGCAAGAGAATTCATTCGCTTTTTAGATAATAAATCGAAGGAAAGTACCTTACAGGATTGGCGTCCAATTAATGGCAGAACTACAGGTCGCATGCTTGTTGCCATGTATGAACATAATGGCGTTGATGCAGAAAAAATTTTTGGCGAGGAAAAACCCGACCATAAAATTCTTAATACTGCGTTGGTTATTAAGCATAAATATCCTGACCATAAAATTATTTTGGTGACCAAGGATATCAATTTGCGATTAAAAGCCAAGTCGCTAGGGCTTTTCAGTGAGGATTTTAAGAATGATAAAATTGAGAATGCTGATTTACTAAAAGAGCCAATTGAAACAATCGATGGGATTGAACATGAAACAATAGATAAGATTTATAGCGATGGATTTGTAAACTTCAAGAAAATATCGAAGCACGAGCCGCTATCTAATCAATGTTTTATTCTTAAAAATGGCAGCAGTAGCGTTTTAGCTAGTTACAATTCAGAAGAAAAAGTTTACACAAAAATAAATAAAGCAACTGCTTATGGCATTAAGGCACGCAACGCCGAACAGGTTTTCGCTTTAAATGTCTTGTTAAATCCTGCAATTAAATTAGTGGCATTACAAGGTCAGTCTGGAACCGGTAAAACGTTATTGGCATTGGCTTCTGCATTAGAACAACGCCGAAATTATAAGCAGGTATTTTTAGCACGTCCTATAATTCCGCTGAATAATAAAGATATTGGATATTTACCTGGCGATATAAAATCTAAGCTCAATCCATATATGGAACCGCTGTGGGATAATTTGAAAATGATTCAAAATCAATTCGAACAAAACGATAGCGAATTCAAAGCCATTGCGCAAATGATAGAGCAAGAGAAATTGGTTATCCAACCGTTGGCTTATATAAGAGGTCGTAGCATTTCAAATATTTATTTTATAATTGACGAAGCACAAAACTTAACTCCGTTAGAAGTAAAAACGATTATCACCAGAGCAGGAGAGAACACTAAAATAATTTTTACGGGAGATATTAATCAAATTGATACGCCTTATCTCGATTCGCATAGTAACGGATTGAGTTATTTAATCGATAAGATTAAAAATCACCCGCTGTGCTCTGTAATTAACCTCCAAAAAGGGGAAAGAAGTGAATTGGCTAATTTGGCTAATGATTTGCTTTAACGTCATTTAATCAATTGCAAGAAATAAATCAACTACGCAATTGATTTACTATGCTTTAAAGTGATTAAGCAACCATTGGAAAAAAGTATGGTTTTGGTTTAAAATATTGATATAATTACAAAATGTAAGGTGACATAAATTCCATTGCCAAATTCGGGCTTAATAGGGTTCCCAAAGCGTTTTATATGTACATTTCCAACCTTTTGCGGCCGCAGATGTGTATATCTTCGAAAAAACGATTCTTAGGCTTCCTTTAAATTTGCCCTATGGCAAACACTAATTACAACTATTCAGAAGAACATGTTAGGACCCTCGATTGGATTGAGCATATGCGCATGCGCCCAGGTATGTATATAGGTAAGCTTGGAGATGGATCTGCAGCAGATGACGGTATTTATATTCTTGTAAAAGAGGTTGTAGACAATGCCGTTGATGAATATATGATGGGTTACGGCAAAAAAATTGAAGTCTCCATCGAAAAATATCAAGTCACAGTGCGTGATTATGGCAGGGGTATTCCTTTGGGAAAAGTTATTGAATGTGTCAGCGTAATGAACACCGGCGCTAAATACGATTCTGCGGCATTTCAAAAATCAGTAGGTTTAAACGGAGTTGGTACCAAAGCAGTAAATGCCTTGAGCCAATTTTTTAGAGTTGAAGCATTTCGTGAAGGCAAAACAAAAATGGCAGAATTTGAAAAAGGACTTTTGCGTAAAGATAATGCCATTATTAAAACCAATGAGCGCGATGGCACATTAGTTACCTTTGTTCCCGATAATACCATCTTCAAAAATTTCCATTTTATTCCTGAGTATTTGGATAATCTATTATGGAATTATGTATTTTTAAATGCAGGGTTAACTATACATTTTAATGGCCAAAAGTATTATTCGCAAAATGGTTTGCTCGATTTATTAAAACGCAAAACGAACGAGCCTGATTTACGCTATCCTATAATTCATTTAAAAGGGGAAGATATTGAATTAGCGCTAACGCATAATAACGAATATGGTGAGGAGTATTATTCATTTGTGAATGGTCAGTTTACTACCCAAGGCGGATCGCACCTTGCCGCATTTCGTGAAGGTATTGTAAAAACTGTTCGCGAGTTTTACAAAAAAGATTTTGATGCTTCCGATATTCGTCAAGCCATTGTTGGTGCCATTGCCATTCGTGTGCAAGAGCCTGTTTTCGAGTCGCAAACTAAAACTAAACTCGGTTCTATTAATATGTCGCCCGATGGAAAAGTTTCCGTAAAAAGCTTTGTGGTAGATTTTATTAAAAAGGAACTCGATAATTATCTACATAAAAATCCGGCAACCGCCGATGCATTGCTTAAGCGCATTTTGCAAAATGAACGAGAAAGAAAAGATATTGCCGGCATAAAGAAATTAGCTAACGAAAGAGCAAAAAAAGCAAACCTCCATAATAAGAAATTACGCGATTGCAGATTCCATTTAGGGGAAGACAAGCATGAAAAAACAATACATTCAACTTTGTTTATTACCGAAGGGGACAGCGCTAGTGGTAGTATTACTAAAGCCAGAGATGTTGAAACACAAGCCGTTTTTTCACTTAAAGGAAAGCCTTTAAACGTTTATGGGCTTACTAAAAAAATAGTATACGAAAACGAGGAATTTAATTTGCTGCAACATGCACTAAATATTGAAGATGGAATTGAAGGCCTGCGTTACAATCAAATTGTAATTGCTACCGATGCCGACGTTGATGGTATGCACATTCGTTTATTGTTGCTCACCTTCTTTTTACAGTTTTTCCCTGATTTGGTAAAAAATAATCATGTTTATATTCTGCAAACGCCTTTATTCCGTGTGCGCAATAAAAAAGAAACAATTTATTGCTACTCTCAAACTGAAAAGCAAAACGCTGTAAATAAATTGGGCAATAAGCCCGAAATAACGCGATTTAAAGGCCTCGGTGAAATTTCGCCAGATGAATTTTCAGGATTTATTGGAGAAAATATTCGTATTGAACCAGTAATTATTGGCAAAGAACAAACTATCCAAAGCACACTCGAATATTATATGGGCAAAAATAGTCCGGAACGCCAGAGTTTTATTATTAAAAATTTGCGCGTCGAAAAAGATGTAATCGAAGTGATTGAGGAAGTGGTAATGGATTTTTCCGATGAACAGCAATAAACGTCTGAACAACAGTGTAAAAAGTTTGCTCAAATTATTTTTTATAGTGTCTGTCGATTTTATGGTTATACTTTACTTTCAACAGCATACACGTATCAACTTATCCAATGGTTGGGTATTAGATTAAAAAAAGTGCAATCTTAGTATTATACATGACCTTAGGTGGAAAACTTAAGTGAAAGGCTCTTGGCCTAATGTTTATTTTTGACCTTGCCTGATGGCATTACTTGGAATTGAAATGGCAAAAAAGAAAACGGATAAAAAAGCGGAGCAGAGCGGGAATTCGGAAGAAATAAGACCGGTACACGAAAAAACCAACATCACGCATGTTTCAGGCATGTATAAAGATTGGTTTCTCGATTATGCCAGTTATGTAATTTTAGAGCGAGCAGTTCCTGATATTCGCGACGGTGTAAAACCAGTGCAGCGTAGAATTTTGCACGCTATGCGCGAAATGGATGACGGTCGCTTTCACAAAGTTGCGAATGTTATTGGACAAACAATGCAATATCATCCGCATGGCGATGCTGCCATTGGTGATGCATTAGTTAACATCGGACAAAAAGATTTGTTAATTGAAACACAGGGAAATTGGGGCGATGTTCGAACTGGAGATGATGCCGCTGCACCTCGTTACATTGAAGCACGTTTATCGAAGTTTGCACTCGAAGTTGTATTTAATAAAGAAACAACAGTATGGCAATTAAGTTACGATGGTCGTAAAGCAGAACCGGTATTTTTACCTGTCAAATTTCCATTGGTTTTGGCAATGGGTGTCGAAGGTATTGCTGTTGGCTTATCTACTAAAATTTTAACACATAATTTCTGTGAATTAATTTTAGCAAGTATTGAAGTATTAAAGGGCAATCCGACACAAATTTTGCCCGATTTTCAAAATGGTGGTTTCATAGATGTTTCTGAATATCACAGTGGTGAACGCGGCAGCAAGGTACGCTGTCGTGCAAAAATGGAAGTTGCCGACAAAAAGACAATACTTATTAAGGAAATTCCATATGGAACTACTACCTCTTCCATTATCGAATCAATAATTAGAGCAAACGATAAAGGTAAAATTAAAATAAAAAAAGTTACTGATAATACTGCAAAATATGTAGAAATTGCAATTGAGTTAGCAGCTGGTGTTTCACCAGATGTTACTGTAGATGCACTTTATGCTTTTACCGATTGTGAGATTTCCATTTCTCCGTCCACTTGTGTTATTGAAGATGATTCTCCAGTTTTTTTAACGGTGGATGAAATTTTGCGACGCTCTACCAAAAATACAAAGGAGCTACTCAAAAAAGAATTGGAATTACGTCTCGAATCGCTTAACGAAAAATGGCATTTTAGTTCACTCGAGAAAATATTTATCGAAAATAGAATCTATCGCGATATTGAAGAGTGCGAAACTTGGGAAGCTGTTATTAAAACAATTGATAAAGGATTAACACCCTTTAAGCAATTATTAGTGCGTGAAGTAACAGAAGATGATATTGTTCGATTAACAGAAATAAAAATTAAACGCATTTCCAAATTCGATGCATTTAAGGCGGATGAATATATTAGAGCCATTGAAGCAGAGATGAAAGAAATAAAACACCATTTGCGACACCTCACCGATTACGCGATTAAATATTTTGAGGATTTATTAAAAAAATACGGTAAAGGGAAAGAACGGAATTCGGAAATTCGAAAATTCGATAATATTGAAGCAAAAGCGGTAGTTGCTAATAATGCTAAGCTTTATGTAAATAGGGAAGAGGGTTTTGTGGGTTTTGGTTTAAAGAAAGATGAATTCATTTGCGACTGCTCCGATATTGATGATATAATTGCTTTTACCGATGAAGGAAAAATGAAAGTGGTGCGCATTGCCGATAAAGTATTTATAGGCAAGAAAATTTTATACGTTGCTGTTTGGAAAAAAGAAGACGAACGTATGACCTACCACATGCTTTATTCTGATAGTAAAACTGGCAAAGCATTCGCAAAACGTTTTAATGTTACAGCAATTACCAGAGATAAAGAATATGATTTAACGCAAGGAAATGCTAAAAGCAAGGTTTGGTATTTTTCTGCAAATCCAAATAGCGAAAGCGAGGTAATTAGTCTTCAGTTGCATCCGAATGCAAAGGCGAAAATTAAAATATTTGATTTCGATTTCGGCGAGCTTGCTGTAAAAGGTAGGTCAAGTATGGGTAATACTATAACTAAATATCCATTGCGCAAAGCAGTGCAAAAAGAAAAGGGCACCTCTACTTTAGGTGGCAGAAAAATCTGGCTAGACGAAACGGTAGGCAGATTAAATAACGATTCACGCGGAAGATACTTAGGTGAATTTGATACTGGCGATAATATATTAGTTATTTACCGCGATGGTAACTATGAGCTCACCAATTTTGAACTCAGCAATCGTTTCGAAATGCGTGATGTGTTGTTAGTGGAGAAATTTAATGAGCAAGATATAATTTCTGCCGCTTATTGGGATAATGCCCAAAAACAGATGTTTGTTAAACGTTTTTACATCGAAGCAATTGTTCCTGATAAAAAGTATTTATTTATAGCTGAAACGCCTGGCTCAAAATTATACTACGCTACCAATCATCCTTTCCCCGTATTAGAATTAGTGCTTGTTAAAGGAAGAAAAGGTGAAGAAGTAAAAGAGTTAATTGAGGTCGCCGATTTTATTGATATTAAAGGATGGAAAAGTTTGGGTAATCGCTTAAGCCAATACGAAATTAAAAAAGTTACAGGCATGAAAGGCGAAGATGAAATTGCTGATGACCTAATTCCCGAAAATGAACCCAAAGCCCCAATTCCCGAAAAGCCCAATCTTAAAGTTGGCAACCAAATTGAATGGGATCTAGATGCCAAAAAGAATATTGACAATAAGGATAACAAAGATAATAAAGACAACAAAGGTGACGGAAAGCAGACAAAGTTGTTTTAAACCAGTTATATCTAAAAAAATGCAAATCAGCCAATTTTTTATTTATTTACATTTGCCCTAATCCGCAACAATTAAATACGACCATATAAATGTTAGCGAGCAACTAATTTTACAGCAAGCTATTTGTAGTTACAACTTGTATTGCAACCACATTCAATAATTAATTGATATTTTCATCCCCTTAAAATTGCAAAAGACCAAAGTCAACTGCAATTTTAAGCTTTGCTATAAGCAAATTTCAAATTTTTTATTGATAAAATTAAATATATCCAACAAACATTTACACAAAAAAAAGTAAGCCCAAATAAATAAAATCTAACCTGTCCGTTGCCTAAATCTTCCCCCTTAAATTATTATTAATAATAGTCAATTTTAATTCCCAAAAAGCAAATTCTAGCTTTTGTCTTTAGTCTAAAAAAACACGCGTAGTATAAAAATAATTACCAGCGTAAGTCCAATCTACCCCACCCCCCAAGTAAACTATAATCTATTAAAGTCAGTTTTAACTGACTAAAAAAAGCGCAGCGCTAAGCTTTAGCGCCCCCTCTCGACTTGTACCAATTAGTGCGGTGAGGTTAACTTTTTCAATAAATCTGTCACATGGTTGTTTTTTACAGCTCTTATTTTAAACTCTTTTCCAGTTATATCGTTAAGCATTCTTGCGTCAGTTA
>Ga0163144_10006392_pt1 | contig 25996 bp, 16 predicted proteins | sample OliLak19BULKMAT1_FD_123175 | JGI IMG/M metagenome (GOLD analysis project Ga0163144, IMG submission 123175) | Freshwater microbial mat bacterial communities from Lake Vanda, McMurdo Dry Valleys, Antarctica - Oligotrophic Lake LV.19.BULKMAT1 | ecosystem: Environmental > Aquatic > Freshwater >...
GAAAACCTGAGTGGCGTCGCGGCATTTGTGCTGAAGCTGGCGATGAAGAACGCAGACGGGGCAGTGACGGAGATCGTGACCGATGGGACGTGGGAGGTGGCGACGAAACGTGGCGGTGAAGAAGAGAACACGCTCGGCCCGGATGGGGCCAGGCTGCGGGTCGAGCTGCGGGGAACATACGGAGATGGACCATGGGGAGCTGTCTTCAGCACTGCGGCAGTGGCGGGTCGAGTTCCCGCGGGCGTGTTTGAAGTGGTGCCGGGGTTTCAGGTCGAGCAACTCTTTACCGTGCCGAAGGACGAACTGGGCTCATGGGTTTGCATCACGTTCGACAACAAAGGCCGATTGCTCGCCAGCGATGAGGGTGACAAAGGCATCTGCCGAATCACGGTTCCAAAGTCCAATGCAGGGCGAGCGGCTGGGCGTCAGCCCACCGAGTCCTCTTCCGCAACTTCAAACATCGATCCAAAGAACGAAGAACGCACTCGGAGGGCTGACGCCCTGCCGCTTGCCGAGGGGGTCAAAACCACCGTCGAGCTTCTCGACTTCTCCCAATGCGAATTCCAGCCCACGGGGGCTCAAGGCATGCTGTGGGCTTTCGACGCGCTGTACCTCTCCGTCAACGGAGGCCCAGGCAGCGGGTTGTATCGAGCGAAAGACACCGACGACGATGATCAGTTTGACGAATGCGTGAAGCTGAAAGAATTCCGAGGAGGCGGTGAGCACGGTCCGCATGCGTTGCGACTGTCTCCGGACGGCAAGCGGATCTTTGTGATCGCGGGCAATCACACGCTGCCGCCGTTCAATCCGGGTGATGAACTCACGAACAAAGACTTCACCAGCCGAGTTCCCACGAACTGGGCTGAAGACCATTTGCTGCCGCGGATGTGGGACGCCGGTGGCCATGCCGTCGGAATCCTGGCACCCGGCGGCTGGATCGCGAGCACTGATCCGGACGGCAAGACCTGGGACATCTGGTCGATCGGCTATCGCAATGCGTACGACATGGCGTTCAATGCCGATGGTGAATTGTTCGCCTACGACTCAGACATGGAATGGGACGTCGGCATGCCGTGGTATCGCCCGACGCGAGTCGTCCATGCCACCAGCGGCAGCGAATTCGGCTGGCGCAGCGGCAGCGGTGTCTGGCCCGATTACTATCTCGATAGTCTGCCGCCGATGATCAACATCGGCCCCGGTTCACCCGTGGGTGTCGAATTTGGTTATGGTCTGAAATTCCCCGCGAAGTACCAGAAGGCTCTGTTCCTCTGCGACTGGACTTTCGGCACGATGTACGCCATTCACACTGAACCCAACATGAGCACTTACAAGGCGACGAAGGAAGAGTTCCTGTCGCGAACGCCGCTGCCGTTGACTGATGTTGTGGCCGGGCCGGATGGGGCGATGTATTTCACTGTTGGTGGACGGGGGACGCAGTCTGAGTTGTTTAGAGTGACGTATGCCGGAACGGAGGCTACAAGCGCAGTGGAACTTGCCCATCAAAGCAAAAGAAGGCGTGCCGACCGAATGCTGAGGATTGAAGTTGAAACGGAAAATGCAGTCGCTTGCGGCGACCTGGCACCTGCACATACCGATGCCAGCTTCATTGGACTGGCGACATTTCACGGCCTGAAGTCGAAAGACCGATTTCTCAATAGTGCCTGGCGCAACGGGATTTTTGACGTCGCCCTTCTGCACGATAACTACAAGAGTGCTTTGTTCGCCCCTGGAGATTTTCGAGACGTCTTTTCAGAATCAAATCCTGTTGTTCCGCCTGCTTCATTTCTGACGTTTGTGACCGCCATGGCGAAGGGCCGATATCAGCATCTTCAGGTCCGACACAAGAAGACAGACGATGAAATTCGGGAAATCGTAGCCGCCGCAAGAAAGCAGTCAGTGGAAATGCTGCTGTACCCTCACTTTGAATCCCTTGAAGTCGAAGAACAACGCAATTACCTCCGAGCACTCAGTCTGATGTTTCTTCGCCTTGGGGCCGCAACCGACTCTGACCGCGACATGTTTTCAAAGATCCTGGAAGTCCACTTTCCCTCCGACAACGATCACCTCAACCGCGAACTCTGCCAAATGCTGGTCTACCTCAAGTCACCCACCGTGATTGAGAAGACCGTCAAACTGCTCGAAGCACCGTCGAAGCCTACTGTAACTGACGACATGAAGGACCTGCTGGCGCGCAACCGAGGCTATGGAGGCTCGATCGCGGCGTCGATCGAAAAGGCTTCGGATCAGCAGCAGATCTGGTATGCGTTCTGTCTTCGCAATCTGAAGGAAGGCTGGACGATGGATCAGCGGAAATCGTACTTCGCTTGGTTCGAGCGGGCTCATCAGTGGTCGGGCGGTGCCAGCTATCATGGGTTCCTTCGCAACATCGAAAAAGAGGCCTTCGAAAACGCGAGCGAGAAAGAACGTCTGCTGATCGAAGCCAGCGGGGCTCGCAAGCCGTATGTGCTTCCCGAATTGCCTAAGCCAGTTGGGCCGGGCAAAGACTGGACGCTGGAAGAAGTCCGAGCCCTCGCGGCCGAAGGTCTGAAGCAACGCGACTTTGAGCACGGACAAAAGATGTTCGCGGCGACTCGCTGCATTGTCTGCCATCGCTTCGGCGGAGACGGCGGAGCCACCGGTCCCGACTTGACTCAACTGGCTGGTCGTTTCAATCTCAACGACCTCACCGAAGCCACGATGGTGCCCAGCAAAGTGATCAGCGACCAATACAGGGGGAGCACCGTCGTTACGAAAGATGGCAGAACTGTCAACGGTCGCATTGTGAACGAATCCGACGAAGAGATCACAATCCTTACCAGCCCCGAGGACAGCACGAAGATCACCGACATTCCGAAGAGCATGGTCGAAGAAATCCAGCCGTCCGCGGTCTCGTTGATGCCGGCAGACCTGCTGAAGCCGCTCAATCAGGACGAAGTGCTCAACCTGCTGGCGTATTTGTTGTCTCGCGGCGACGCAAATCACGCGATGTTCAGGTAGGTCCTTTCTGCCGGAAAGGACTTTCGCCGCAAGGCGAACCTGCGCGTCGTCGTATTGGCGATGCGGGCTGATTTGGATGGACGACATGCACTCAGGTCGCGGCCGGCCGGGAAGTCCTTTCCGGCAGAAAGGACCTACAGGATTCGCTTCGCCAGGATCGCCGAATTCTGTTATGAATTCTGCTGCCGGGTTCGCCCTGAACCGTGCGTCACGATCACATGTTTCGAGAAAGGTGTTTTGCGATGGCAATCTTCAGCGACAATTCCGAGACCATTGGCCGGACTCCGCTGGTACGTATCAATCGCCTCACGGTCGGTCTGAAGGCCACGGTGCTGGCCAAAATCGAAGGTCGCAATCCTGCGTACAGCGTCAAATGCCGCATCGGTGCCGCGATGATCTGGGATGCGGAACGTTCAGGCAAACTCAAGGCTGGTATGGAGGTTGTTGAACCGACCAGTGGCAACACCGGAATCGCGCTGGCGTATGTGTGCGCGGCACGAGGCTACAAGCTGACGCTGACGATGCCGGAAACCATGTCGGTCGAACGTCGGATGATCCTGCGGGCCTTCGGAGCACATCTCATTCTGACTCCAGGGTCGGAAGGTATGAAGGGTGCGATTGCCCGAGCCGAAGAGCTGGCTCAGCGGCCCAACTGTTACATTCCTCAGCAATTCAAGAACCCGTCAAATCCTGAGATTCATTTTCGAACAACCGGTCCGGAGATCTTCGAAGACACCGGCGGCAAGGTGGATATCTTCGTGTCCGGAGTTGGCACCGGCGGAACGATCACAGGCGTATCTCGCTATCTGAAGAAAGAAAAAGGACTGACTCTGAAGTCGATCGCGGTCGAGCCGGCAGCGAGTCCCGTGCTTTCCGGAGGAGCACCTGGGAAGCACCGCATTCAGGGCATCGGAGCCGGTTTCAAACCGGACATTCTCGACATGTCTCTGGTCGATGAAGTGCTGCAGGTGACTGACGAAGAATCGATGGAGATGGCTCCGCGGGTGGCTCGTGAGGAAGGCATCCTCTGCGGCATCAGCTGCGGAGCGGCGATGGCTGCAGCTCTCAAAGTCGCCGCACGTCCGGAAAGTGCCGGGAAGACGATCGTGGTGATTCTGCCCGACTCCGGCGAGCGTTATCTGTCGTCACCGATGTTTGACTATGCCAGAGACATTCCGCCGGTGTAATGCAGTAGCGCTGAATGAGCGGCGCGGCACCAGCCGCCGGTACTTGTGTGTATGATCGATGTTGCGACTCAACAACTTGTGTTCATGAAGCAGGATGGGCATTTTTGCCCGTCGAAAATCGCTGTCGGGCAGGAATACCCAACCGACGCTGGCGCAAGAAAAAACTCCATTGCCGAACGGCAATGGAGTTCTCGGAGTCTGAAGCGATCAATCCGTGGCGCTATCGTTTTGGTGCCGTACAGATGCCGTGAGTGTCTGCCATGGAAGTCTTCTGTTCGGTGATCACCGGGCACTGAGAAGCCATGTCGGCGTTGAGTTGCTTGTAGTCAGCCCATTCCGCCGGAAGGTTGTCTTCGTGGAAGATGGCCGCAACCGGGCATTCCGGAACGCAGGCTTCACAATCGATGCACTCATCCGGATGGATGAACAGGATTGCTTCGCCTTCGTAGAAGCACTCCACTGGACAAACGACTACGCAGTCTGTGTATTTACAGTTGAAGCACGGCTCAGCGACGATATGAGTCATGTGACACCCTTTCCTGCCAGGAGTTCTGGCTGCGTTTTTCGATCACTGATTCGGGACAATCCGGATTAGTCGCGACGGTCACGATCAGACGAATGCATTAAATCCGAGCAAGACGCCTTGAGAACCTTACCAACGGCCTCCCGTCGCGCGAAGTTATGACATCCTTTTCGGCATTTTCCATATTGGACGGGCAGCCATTCTCACAGAGAGGAAATTGAGACGGAGTCTCGACCTGCTGCTGCGGAAGTGGCCAACGACTTTTGTGTCCCGGCGCGCCGGAACTCCGGCGACTGGAATTGTCATGCGGCGATCCACAAATCGAGTTCCCGCCGACGGAGCCGCGCGGCAACAGGACGTCACGACGGATTTGCAGGTCTTGATCGCGGTCGATCAGTTTCCGCCGGTTCCCCAACCGGCACTCATCTGGCCGTTTGTGCGTTGTACTGCGAAACAATTGTTGTCGGAGCCCGCATCCGCAGGCACAATTGCGTAGGGAATTCAGGCGGAGTGTGATTTTCCCCGGGCTCGCGAGTCTGACGAATGCGAGTGATCGTCATTCCGCAAGATGTTTTCCTTGCCCTGAACCCACAAGACGTGAGCGTGTACCGTGCCGCTGACAGACATTGATCGAAGACTGCTGAGCGATCTGCTGGCCGGGCAGAACGGGTCGTGGAAACTGTTTGTCGACCGGTTCGACGGTCTGATTCTGCAGGTGATTCACCACACGGCTCATTCACACAGCCTGAAGCTGAACGCTGACGACATTGAGGATCTTTGCGCAGACACGATTACCGAACTGCTGGTCCGCGATATGGCGGCGCTTCGAGCGTTTCGGGGACGCTGCTCATTGGCCACTTACCTTGGCGTGATTACGCGCCGCATTGTTGTCCGCAAACTGACGCAGCAACGTTATCTCAAGGCGATGGGCCATGTGAATGCTCATCAGGCTGCGGTGGATTTTGCCTCCACGGAGGCTCCACCAACTCGACATGTCGAGAACTGCGATCAGGTCGAGCACTTGTTTTCGCGACTGCCGGCCGAAGCCGCCAAAGTCCTGCAATGGATTTACCTCGACGGCTCGACGTATCGCCAGGTCGCCAGACGACTCGGTCGACCGCTGAACTCCATCGGACCGTTGCTTTCGCGCATTCGGGCGATGGCCGGACCCCCGGATTCGCAGACCAGGTGATTGGTTCGCTGACGTCGACGCGGCGATTTGACTATCGTACTGACCCTGCAACAGTGCGGGATCCGCATGCCACAGTGATTCCGATCCGGCATGGCTGAAAATCCCCGTCGCGGAGCGACGGGTCCACGTGAGGACATTCGAAAGACCTGCACGAGATGTGGAACGACCGTGAAACGTGTTGCCGGGCGGGACAGTGCGCCGGGCTTGCCCTTCTCACCCTGCTCATGAGCTGCCCGGCTGTCGAAGCTTCAGACCGAATCAGCTGGCCTGTGCGCACCGGTCCGGCAATGGACGGGCATGTTGCAGCGGAGGATGCGCCCGGATTACCGACGGCATGGTCGGAAGAGCCTCAGACGAATATCGCCTGGAAGTTGCCTCTGGAGGGATTCGGTCATTCTGTTCCGATCGCCGGACACGGAAAGATCTGGCTGACCTCCGCGACGAAGGACGGCACAAAGCAGTTTGTGTACTGCATTGACCAGGCCAGCGGCAAGGTCCAGCATCACAAGCTGATATTCGAGAATCCTGAACCTGAGGTTCTGGGCAACGCGATTAACACCTATGCATCGCCGTCATGTGCTCTGGAAGCGGACGCGGTCTACGTCCACTTCGGCACTTACGGCACGGCGCGGCTGAATCCGGACACGACCGAAGTGATCTGGCAGCGGCGAGACATCAAGTGTCGGCATTTCCGAGGGCCGGGATCGTCGCCGATTCTCTATGGCGAGTTGCTCATCCTGACATTTGACGGCATCGATACTCAGTTTCTGATGGCGCTCAACAAGATCACCGGCGAGACCGTCTGGAAGACCGAACGCACAACCGACTACGGAGACCTGGATGAAAAAGGCCAGCCGACACTGGAAGGCGATCTGCGGAAGGCGTACAGCACTCCGGGAATTGTTGAAGTCAACGGCCGCGGTCAGGTAGTTTCAGTCGGCTCGAAAGCAGCGTTCTCGTACGACGCACTGACCGGCGAAGAACTCTGGACCGTTCGCCACGACGACTACAACGCCGCCTCGCCGCCGTCATTCTTCAGGGGCCACGCGATTCTGAACACGGGTTCCGGGAGAGCCAATCTGCTGAGCGTCCGGCTGGATGAGACGACTCGGGGCGATGTCTCACAGTCGCATGTTGTTTGGAACCGCGACAAAGGCAATTCCGATCTGAGCGCCCCGATTCTGATCGGCGAACGCATGTTCAGTATTGCGAACAACGGAGTCCTGAGCTGCGTGAACGCCGTCAATGGTGACGAAGTCTGGAAAGACCGGCTCGAAGGCACGTTCACGTCGTCTCCGATCACCGCCAACGGCTTGATCTATTTTGGCAACGAAGAAGGTGACACCACTGTCATCCGTGCGGCGGACTCATTTGAAGTGGTCGCGAAGAACCACCTCGCCGAAGGCATGAGAGCCTCGCCGTCTGCTGCAAACGGGCGCCTGTTCCTTAGAACGTTTACGCATTTGTACGCGATCGGGAAGTGACGTAACTTCCCGTGGGGCAGGCTTTCAGCCTGCCCGTTTCGCGGGGACACTGGCGGTCACGAAACAAACTCGGCAGGCTGAAAGCCTGCCCCACGGAGCGGCGGATTACTCCTCCAGCACCATGATCTCGACCTTGCGGAAGTCGATCGGGTGACTTTCGGACTGCAGCGAGATTGTGCCGCCAGTCAGAAGCAGGTTTTCGTCCTTGATCAGTGCTTTGGCGTTGGCGTCGCGTTTGTCGAGCTGCGGCTGGTTGTATTCGAGCACCACTTCGCCATCGATCAGATGACGGATCACTTCGCTGTTGCGGACTTCGATCTCAGCCGTCACCCAGTCTTCGCCGTGGTAGGTTTTTGAGCTCGAATTCATGCAGTGCTGAAGTTTCAGTTCTCCGTTCATCACGACGTTGGTGCCGGGAGTACACAGATTTGAGGTGGTGCGTTTGTCCTTGCCGTTGCCACCGAGCAGTTGCACTTCGATCGAGACCGGAAAATCCTGATCCTGTGACATGGTCTTCGGATCCTGGCCATGGACCATCACACCGCTGTTCCGAGTCGCCCAGCCCGGGCCCTCGGTACACTGGTCGCCGACAAATCGGTATTCGACTCGAAATCGATAATTCGAAAAGCTGTCCTTGAAAAACAGGTGGCCGAATCGTTCACCGAATTTTTCGTAGCCGCCGCCGTCGTAGCGAACTTTCAGCAGGCTGTCTTCGATTCGAAACGTGTTGCCGAAGTTCTCGCCGAGTTCGCTGTACCTGATCTTCGGAGTCCAGCCAGTCAGATCCTTGCCGTTGAACAGCGACACCCACTCACCTTTAGGATACGCATCATCCGCAGTGACCGGTTCAGTCGCGGACACGAGTCGGCAAAGGCAGAAGACCGCGGCGGGCAGTATCGAGCGAAGGAATGGAGTCACGGCGACGATCCTTTGAGTAGATCTCATGAGCAGCTGGCGAATTCGACCAGTCGGCGATGGTATGCAGAATGGGGACAAGTGCAAACAATGGTGCGGAGCCGATTTCAGAGATATTGTCAATGTCGCCGCTCTTTCGCGGATGCATCAGGCAATTCCTGGTCTTTTGTTTCCAGCCGCTGCGCGCCGGAGGTATCATGAACCGGCAGGTGTTTTGGATCATTTTGCAGCGAGAGTCGAGGTCATGGCTGTCGGGTTTGTACGAGCGGATGTCGCCGACATGGTGCTGAGAGTTTACGAACGGCCGGTGCATCCGGAATTGTTTGAAACACTCTGCGTGACGACAATGGCGATCGGCCAGCACCGTGCCACTCTGCGAATCAACCGCAACGGTCATTCGATCGAGTTCCGGACACGACAGCGAACGATCACCGAAGTGGCCACCAGCAAATTTGCTCCGCTGCCGCAGCAGGGTTGTCTGGTTGATCGCCGGCTGATCGGCTACCGGACTCACATGATCAACAGCGTCGGGGTCCGCTATCACTGCAGTTATCAGCTGGAATCGGTACCCGCCGAGATCTACCTCCAGCTGCACCGGGAAATGGAAACGGATGCCCGCCAGGCGACCCTTGCCGCGCTCTTGCCAGGTTCCAGTGAGAGTAGTCCGGACTGCCTGAGCATGCTCAAGAGTGATTTGCTCCGCGAAGGGCTCGTCGTGCATTCCTTCCACACATTCCCGGACAACGGAGCAGTGCTGAGGATTCAGTCACTGTTTGAGTGGATCTGAAACTTCAATGTCCTGTCTGAGGCGAGACGTCTCAGCGGCCGGGGTTACCCAGGTGTGTTCCACAGGTCGAGCAGTTTTGAAGATTCATAGTCTCCCGCGGTGATCTGAAACCCCAGGTCGGCGATCATGCGGAAGTCGTCTTCGGCCTTCTGACCGGGAGTCGTCAGGTAGTCACTGACGAACATCGAATTGGCCGGGTACAGTCCCAGAGCCTGCATCGAACGCAGATTCACTTCACGGCCACCCGCGATTCGCAGCTCGGCTTTTGGATTGGTCAGCCGGAACATGGCGAGCACTTTCAGACAGAAGCGAGGATCGAGTTCCTTCACGGACTGCAGTGGTGTGCCGTCGATCGAGTTCAGGAAGTTGATCGGAATGGATTCGACATTCAGCTCGGCCAGCTTCATGGCAACGTCGACAACATCGTCATGCACCTCGCCCATGCCGACGATCATGCCGGCGCACAGTTCCAGACCAGCGTCCCGGCAGATGTCGAGCGTTTCCAGGCGATCTTTGAATGTGTGAGTTGTGCAGATGTCGCCGTGGAAGCGTTCGCTCGTGTTGAGATTGTGATTGACTCGATCAACGCCGGCCGCTTTCAGTTTCACAGCCTGTTCGGGCTTGAGCAGACCAAGACAGCAGCAGATGTGAAGACCGTACTGGTCTTTGATCTGACGCACAACATTTGCAACATGGTCCACTTCCCGATCCGTCGGTCCTCGACCGCTGGCGACAATGCAATACGTCCGAGCTTTGCTTTCAGCCGCCTTGCGGGCGCCGTCCAGCAGTCGCTCGGCATTCAGCATCGCATACTTTTCAATCGGTGCTTCGGAGATCTTTGACTGTGAACAGTAAGAACAGTCTTCGGGACACAACCCGCTCTTGGCATTTTTCAGATAGTACAGCTGGACAGATTTACCGAAATACGTCCGGCGGACTTTGAATGCCGCATCGAGAATCACCAGCAACTGGTCGTCATCGGATCGCAGAATTCGAAGCGCGTGTTTGCGGGAAAGCCGTTCACCGCTGAGCACGGCGTCGGCCATTTCCCGCCAGGACATTTCAACCGACATCGAAGACGTGGAAATCGACATGCAGCGATCTTTTATCATGGGGACGACGAATCACGAGATCAGGTCAGACCGGGAGTTTACCGAAATGGCGAAATGGTTCCACGGTTCAAGTCGCTGATCCCTCCCCCGGCGAGCGGAGGGTGTCAACCCTCCGAGGATTCGCACACCGCAACTTCACGCACTTCCGACGGTCTTGCTGCAATTCCCGACCAGCCCATGAGATTTCGGAATGCCATGCTGTTTCCTCGGTGGGTTGACACCCACCGCTCGCCATTCGGGACTGGACACGGATGGTCGTTCCTGGACAATGCCCCCTATGATGCTGCGCACACTTTCGACCGCGACAATCATTGTGGCGGTGCTGGCCGCGATTCCGGGAATCGAAGCGGAACAGCCCGCAACGACAAACAGGCAGGCCGCAATCCCGTCGTTCCGCCACGAAATCATGGCGGTGCTTTCGAAGTCCGGCTGTAATCTGGGAACCTGCCACGGGAACCAGCACGGCAAAGGTGGCCTGAAGCTTTCGCTGAGAGGACAGGATCCGGACGCCGATTTCGTCACGCTGACTCGACAGATGGCGGGACGTCGAGCGAATGTGCTCGTCCCCGACGACAGTCTGCTGCTGCGAAAACCGTCGATGCTGGTGCCTCATGAGGGCGGTCGTCGGTTTGGTGGCGAGTCCGAAGAATACCGGCTGCTGCGGAACTGGATCGTCGCTGGATCGCCGGATGATACTGACAGTGTTCCCCGGCTGACAGAACTGTCCGTCACGCCGGTCAGGACCACGCTGCACGCGCCGCAACGATCGGCCATTCTGAATGTCACCGCACGATTCTCGGATCATTCGGCGAAAGACGTGACGACTTTGACAGTCTTCGAATCGTCAGACCCGTCCGTCCGGATTTCGTCTGCGGGCGTTGTCGAGTTCGCAGAGTCTGATACTTCGCGACAGACATCGGTGACCGTGAGGTATCTCAATTTCCAGACCACGGCTCGGATTGAATTCGTGCCTGAACGCCCCGGTTTCGTGTTCAGCGCACCGGAGCCGGCGAACGTCATTGATGAGTTGGCCTTCGCGCAGCTTCGGCGGCTGGAGATCAATCCGTCGCCCGTCTGTGATGACGTCACGTTTCTTCGCCGGGTTTTTCTGGATCTCACCGGACTGCTGCCGACGGCTCTGAGAGCTCGTGATTTTCTCGCGTCGACCGACGGCAACAAACGAGCTGAGATCATCGATGAACTGCTCGCCTCGTCCGAGTTCGTTGATTTCCAGACGCTGCACTGGGCCGACCTGCTGCGAGTCGAAGACAAGACGCTCGACCCGAAAGGCGTGGAAGTCTTTCATCGCTGGATTCGCGACAGCATCGCCGCGGATAAACCGTTGAATCAGTTTGCTGCAGAGATCATTGCCTCGCGAGGCAGCACTTACACCGAACCGCCCAGCAATTTCTATCGCGCTCTGAGGACTCCGGAAGAACGGTCGGAATCTGCAGCGCAGGTGTTTCTGGGCGTCCGCCTGCAATGCTCAAAGTGCCACAATCATCCGTTCGACCACTGGACTCAGGACGACTACTACAGCTGGACAAACTTCTTCGCGCGAGTCGATTATAAGATCATTGAGAACAAACGCCGCGACGAAAACGACAAGCACGAATTCGACGGCGAACAGATCGTCTTCATGAAGGGTGAAGGCGATGTGAAGAATCCGGCGACGAACAAGAAGGCGGGACTGAGGTTCCTCGGCGCCGGACCGGCTGTGATCGGCGAAGCTCAGGACCTGGACCGGCTGCAGCGACTGGCGGGCTGGCTGTCCGCCGCTGAGAACCAGCGATTCGCGGCGACACAGGCCAATCGCATCTGGTTCCAGATCATGGGGCAGGGCATCGTCGATCCGATTGACGATTTCCGGACCACAAACCCGCCGTCGAATCCCGAACTGCTCGACGCGCTGACTGCGGAGTTCGTTTCCTCCGGCTTCCGTGTGCGGCATCTGATGCGCATCATCCTGAATTCGAAGACGTATCAGCTGTCAGCTGAGACAAACGACTCGAACCGTGCCGATGAGACAATGTTTTCCCGCACAGTGCCTCGTCGCATGACCGCGGAGCAGACTTTGGATGCAATCAGCAGAGTGCTGGACACGTCCACGAAATTCGGCGGCCATCCCGACGGTGTGCGAGCCGTGCAGTTGGCCGGCGTCCGCAACGGCGGTCATCGATACAGTCGCCCGGAAGCAGGTGATCGCTTTCTCGCCATGTTTGGCAAACCCAGCCGCCTGCAAACGTGTGAATGCGAGCGCACCGGCGAAACATCGCTGGCTCAGACGATGGAAATGGTCAGCGGTGAACTGATCAGCAGCCTGCTGGACCGCGACGAAAACCTCATCGCCCGATCCATCAGCAGCGACCGCTCGACCATCGAGATCATCGATGATCTTTACTGGTCCGCCCTCACGCGACCGCCTTCCGCTTCCGAACGCGACTCCATGATCGACTATGTGCAATCCCGACACGACCGCCGCCAGGCTCTGCAGGATGTGGCGTGGGCGATACTGAATTCGAATGAGTTTCTGTTGCGGCGATAGGAAGTACCGACAGCTCTGCTTGTGCCGCACATTGCTTCAATAACCTCACGTGGCCCAGTCGCTCGGTGACTGGAATTCTGAGGAAACACCAGCACGACGCGCCAGCCCCGCCGGTCCTGGAGTAAACACAATGGCCAAAAAGACGTCCAGGAAGTCGTGATTCGGGTTGGCATGCACGGAATAACGGTGCCACCCGTTCGAGCCGTCTGAACCACGCCGACCCGAACTGAACTTCCGCTGCAGTGATCCTGTCTATACAGTGACCCCCAAGAGCATCCCATGAATACCGTCGACGACACCACCGGCATGGACCGCGCGGTCAAAACGAAGCTTCAGGAGGCGTGCGATCGCGTCGCCAGCGGCGCGAAGATTTCCCAGGAGGAGCGGAAGGCCGCAGCCGCACGCATCGACAAAATGCGCGAGGAGAATGCGAAGATTCTTGGCATCCAGGAAGTCGCCGTCAACCTCGTACGCCAGTCCCGCGATAGCCGATGAAGTATGTCGTCGACACCAGCGTCGCGATCAAGACGGTCATCGCTGAGCCATGACTCTGCCAAGGCAATTCAGCTTCGCGACGACTACAACAACGCCGTCCACGACCTGATCGCTCCCGAGCTCTATGCCACCGAGATCTGCAACGTCCTGATGATGGCCGAGCGCACCGGCAAGATCCGGCCCGGCGAGGCGGCGGTCTTTCTTTCGGACTTTATCCTCGATCTTCCCGCGTTGTGCGACGCAGTGCCGCTTCTTCCGCGGGCCCTGGAACTCTCGCAGAAATTCCGCCAGTCGGTTTACGACTGCCTCTACGTCGCCCTGGGGGAACGCGAAGGGTGCGAGCTGGTCACGGCCGACGACAAGCTCATCAAGGCCGTTCAGCCGACGATGCCGTTCGTGGTCTCGCTAGCGAATCTGTAGCACGACCAGCTCGACGAAGCTCAATTCGCCGCTTGGGTGCAGCAAGCCAGCCAATTGCCCGGAGAACGAATGTGAGCAAGCCATCTGTTGAACACGGGTTTGTAAAGCTGGTAGAATTCGATTGTGTTGAAGCCTGATCGCGGAGGACCAAAAATGTCACTGACCGGTCATATACAGAATGGGGTCGTCGTTTTTGATGAGCCAGTCACGTTGCCGGAGGGAACCGAGGTCGAGATCGCGGTGCGTGATTCCAAATTGGACAGTCGGCCTAGTTTATGGGATCGGCTCAACGATGTCGTGGGCAAGGCGGACGGGTTGCCGCCCGACGCGTCCACCCGAATTGACCATTACCTGACGCACGGATTACCGAAAGAATGAGGATCGTTTTTGCCGACACCTCGTTTTACGTCGCGGCGCTGAGCCCTCGCGATGTCAATCACGCTCAAGCCGAAGCCGTCGGGCGAGGGTTCCGCGGACGCGTCGTCACCACCGAATACGTTTTGCTGGAAATAGCGACCTTCTTTTGCGAAGCGGCTCATCGAGCGGTGTTCTTGGGGCTCCTGCAAACTTTGCAGAAGGATCCAGAGCTTACGATTGTACCCGCATCTGCTGAGCTTTGGCAGCGCGGGGTCGCGCTATTTGCGGCCCGGCAGGATAAGGATTGGTCACTCACCGACTGCATCTCCTTTGTCGTGATGCAAGAGCGAGGCATCACCGATGCACTTACCGCCGACCACCACTTCGAGCAAGCTGGGTTCGTCGCGCTACTCAAGTAACGCTCAGCCATCTCCACCAATGTATGCAGGCTTCGACCTTGAGCGGCATCGATCGTTTACGCAAGGCTCGCCGCTTGGGTGAAGCAAGCCAGCCAATTGCCCGGCGAACGAATGTGAGCGGCCAGTGCGAGGCGCGTGCGTGGCGGGAGCGGTCGCCAAGTCATCAGATCGCAAGACCACGAAGGCAGCCACCTTTTCTTCGCCCTGTAACCGAGGACAGACCAGATGATGGACCCCAAAAAGAAGGCCGTTCTTGATCGCATCAAGCGTCTCGAAGAAGCGATCACCAAAGGCAGCGAGTATTTGGAAAGCGGCAAACATGCACACTGGAACGGGTTTCGACCACTGTTTGCATCCAAGCGGAGGGTGGGAACGAACTGCCGCCGCACAGAGATTGGGTCAAAAACGTGTTTCTCCCACATATGGAAAAGGCATTGCGCCGGGCAGAGAAAGTCCTCGAAAGGCTCACTTAGATGGGGATGCGAAGAAAAGCGTGTACCCCTGAGTTAGGTGCTGGCTCGGCCGACGGCGGTGGGGAAAATTGAGAAGTGACCCAATTCTTTCCCCCCTTTTATTCGTCGATGGAAACGAAATGCATAGCGCCAATTGCTGACGAGCGATACTCAAGTGACGGGCGAGCGTCAACGACCATGAAGAAGTCGAAGAGCGGCGTCGAGGAAGGAAAAGGAGGAGACTCTCCCTCTCAGCGGATCGATGCGAGGATCAAGGAGCTGAGTGATTGGCGGAGCGAGACGCTCGCTCGGATCCGAATTCTTATCAAGCAGGCCGACCCCGAAGTGGTCGAGGAGGTGAAATGGAGAAAGCCGTCGAACTCGATGGCAGGGGTTCCGGTGTGGTCGCGCGCCGGGATCATCTGCACCGGTGAGACGTACAAGAATGCCGTGAAGATGACCTTCGCCAAGGGCGCCTCGTTGGAGGATCCGGCAGGCCTCTTCAACTCCAGCCTTGAAGGCAACACCAGGCGTGCCATCGATTTTCATGAAGGGGACAAGATTGATGAAAAGGCGTTGAAGGCGCTCATTCGCGCCGCCGTGGCACTGAACACATCGGTGCAAGCGACCGCGCGCCCCGTCCGCTCTCAGAAGAGACCAAAGAGAGATTGACCGTCTCCCGGATGAGCATCCAGAACACTACCCCGAGTCCGCAGCAGCGGCAGCACTGGCTCAGCGAGCAGGCGCTCGCGTGGTCCGGCTTAGCCCGTCGGGCGCAACGTCTTCGCCCACTCCGATTCGGTCGCGTTGAAGGGCGGCTCAGGCGGTTTGTTGTAGTTCAGGGACAGGTCATAGCGGGCCCGCTCCCAGACGATATCGAAAATCTCCTGAAGCGAGACCTCCGCGTCCGCCTCACCGCGTTTGAGAGGGATCGGGATCGTTGGCAGCTTGTCCGTCATCGTCCATGCATAGACCGAACATCGAGGCCTGCGGTAGGAGCGGCTGACGATGGCGTAGCAGTCACCTCGCGGGAGTTTGCCGACGACCGGCAGTCGCTCGCCGCCCCGTAACAGATCCAGTTCGACCAGATGACTGCTGCTGGAAAGAAATTCATTCCGCTTTGACAGGTATTCGCGCCGGCCATCGCTGCGATAACGTTTGTTTGCGGGGGAAAGCAGTTCGATGACCGTCACCACTTCCATGGATTCACGTTCGCGAATGATCAGATAAGTTTCCTGGCGCTCGACAGGCATCGGTAATTCGCATTCGACGGCAACAGCAGTGGTGTCCGTCGCCCCGAGCGACCCGGTGGCGGGGCCTGAGTCCATGGCAAGAATGGCAACGTCTGCACGTCGAATCGAATCCGTGTTTTCATCCGGGCGTTCGACGTAGATGCGGCGTTCGACGCGGACCACATAGTCGGGCTGAACACGTGGGCTCAGCCGATCGGACAGAGCCGTGATCATGCGCGAATGAAAATCCTCCCATTCCTGACTCTCCAGAAACGGGTCCATTCCGGGAAACGGTGACGGCATGGCGGGTGATTCCGGGTGAAACAACGGTTCGCCCGCCGCTCCGTCGGCGAGATTCTCGGGCGGAGCGGGGCTGGCTCAGACGGCACTCGCAATCATACTGACACGGGCGTCCGTATAGTAGGTTCTGTCCGGCAGACAGGATCTACTGAAGTGCGTCCCGTCCTGCAGAGTCGCCTTGGTTGATTCGTTGCGACAACACCACAAAAGAGGCAGTTTCTGAACTACACTTACTGATTCGTGGTGGTTCGAGCGGCGAATCAGCCCCGTGATAAAATGTAAATTCGGCGCAATCGACGTAATCTGTCTGACGAAAACTCCCGGTTTTCGGCGTCTGGAAGTCTGCAGAAAGTGGATGGCTTTCTGGATGAGGCTCACACTCTCGACGCCCCCCTCATCTCCCGGAGCGCCGGGACCTGCCACCTTCTCCCTGCTGATCGGGGGAAAAGGGACGGTAGCAGCATCGTGATTCGACGAGATGCATCTCAGAAGGCGACTTGTATGCGAAAAATCAGCGGCTGGTTCGGTGTTCCTGCGGTTGTCGCGTGTCTGTTTTCGTTTGTCTCATCCGGGTTGATGGCTCAGGATCCTGTCCCGACGACTGGTGCAGACGCGTCCGCCGCGACACCGGCAGCCCCCGTTGCCGAGGAACCTGCGGTACCGGCGACTCTGGCGGAGAAATGGGACCGGTTGATCTATGTGCCGTTCACGGAGCTGACTAAGGTCTTCGACAACCAGGGTGCTTCGGTTGTCCTGCCGTATGCCGAGTACCTCGAACTGATGCAACGCGCTCTCGGCGCGGCACCGGTGACGACGGGCAATCAGGATGCTGTGATCACATCGTCGTCCTGGTCGGCGGTCGTCGAAAAAGACCTCGCACGAGTCACGGTCGAACTGAGGGTCAACGTCCTGAAGGTCAACGGCTGGGCCAGTCTTCCGCTGACATTCGGAGCTGCCGCGATCGGCAAGGTCGAGCCTGATGACGGTTCTGTGCTGCTCAAGGGCGTCGGTCAGGGGCAATACGAACTCTTGATCAATGGAGCTGGCGCGAAGACCGTTAAGCTGGAGCTGCTCGCCACGGTGCTGACGTCTCCGGAGGATCGCTCGTTCCAGATTCAATGCCCGCCAACAGGCATCAGCGAACTGGTCGTGACGATTCCTGAGCCCGATCAGACTGTCCGCATCACACCGCTTCAGGTGCTGCTGCCGACAGACGGTATCGCCGTCGAAGGGAAGACCGTTGCGAAAGCCAGCCTGGGTGCTACGAATCAGTTCGAAGTGCACTGGAACCCCCGAGCCGGTTCCAAACCGGTCATGGATCTGCTGAGCAGTGTGACCAACGAAACTACGGTCCGCATCGAACAGGGGCTGTTGCAGACTCGGACAGTGCTGAACTATGAAATCCTCCGGGGCGAGCTGCGGGATGTGTCTGTCCTGGTACCCCTCGATGCGAGAATCATCGACGTGGTCTCCGCTGCGGGTCGCATTCGGTCGTGGAACGCCGAGAAAGTCGGCGATACGCATCAGGTCGTCAAAGCGGAGTTGCTCGTTCCCGCGACCGAGCGGTTTCAGATTGAGATCCAGACGGAACGCAGCATCGAAGGTGACACCTTGTCACTCATCGGACGATCCGAAGGCGGAAAACTGCAGGGCATTCATGCCGACGGTATTGTCCGCGAAGCCGGGCGATTAACGATCGTCACCGATCCTTCTCTGACTGCCGTGGTGAAAACTCAGACTGGCGTCAAACAGGTCGATTCCAGTGCGGCCGCGTCGAAAACTGACCAGGCCCCGGCTGCTGCGAACACCTGGGAATTCAGCGGGGCCACTGGCCAGCTGGTCGTTCAGCTGAAGGCGGTTGAACCTCGCCTCCTGGTGACTCATAACATTCAGTATGTCTTCCGTGACGACGAACTGCGATTGACGTCTGTGCTGACTTACGAAGTCGAGCGGGCCGGCGTCTTCCAGCTGGCTTTGAAAGTCCCCGAATCTCTCACGATCGACAGCGTTACCGCCGACGGCATGAGTGAGTTCAATATCGACAAGGGCAGCGGTCGAGTTACGCTGTCGCTGACTCAGAAGCGCATGGGGGCGATCGCGGTCACCGTGACGGCTCATCAGGCGTTTGATGCGTCGGCCGAAAACGCCGAGCTGGAACTGCCTTCGGTCGTGCCCGAAAGCGTCGAACGCGAAACCGGCATCGTGAGTGCCTACGCGCCCGAGTTTCTGGATGTGATCACCGTTGATGAAAAACTGGTGGGCTTGTTTCCGGCACGTGATGCGGCTGTCAAGCAGCTGCCGAGACTACGACACATTGCTTCATGGAACTTCACTCGTCGACCGCTGGCACTGTTTGTCCGTACGACACCCAGGCCGGCGCAGATTGCGGCGTCGGTCGGCACGACGGTTCACGTTGAACCTGAGATCGTGCGACAAAACGCCGTGATTACTTTCGAGATTCAGAATGCCGGAATCGACACACTGCGCGTCGCCGTGCCGGAAGCAGTTTCAAATGATGTGCGGTTCAGGGCTCTGTCCGCCGGCCACACGATTCAACAGCGAGACAAAGCGGCTCTGGCCGAGAACGGCTGGGTGACCTGGACGCTGGTGCTTCAGGACGAAACAACCGGAACAGTTCAGATTGCCGTCGACTGGGATGTGACGCTGGCAAAAGAAACGCCCGCTCCGGCAGTCGTCGCGGCGGCCCCGGCAGCACCCGCCAGTGCGGTCGTTGTCGATGAAGCTGCTGCTCCCGCCGCCGCCGAACAAACTCTGGTCGTCGAACCGCCCCGAGTTCTCGCGCCGTTCGCGGATGATCAGGGCGATCGCCGCCGAGTCACGCTGACACAGACGCGCGGTGAGATCCGATTACTGCGGCATGAGTCGCTGTCGATTAACGCCGAATCACAAGGTGAGACAACAGAGGCCATCGACGTCCGGGAGCTGGAGCTGATGGAGCAGGACGGATACCTCGCGTATCGCTACTTCTCTCAGCCGGCCTCGGCGACGATTCGAATCCGTAAACACGAGATTCATGAAGTTGCTGCGACTGTTGTGTCTCGCGGAGCCATTGAAGTCGTTACCGAGCGTCAGTCCCTCGCCGCCTGGCGATGCCGTTTCCGGATCACAACCAGCGAACGCCAGCGGCTGCGAATAGACTTGCCCGTCGGCTGCGATCTGCAGGCTCCGCTGCTGAATGATCAGCGGACAACGATTGAGAAGGCAACGGATGTCAAGGCCGACGACAAGTGGGAAGCGTACTACGTCAACGTCAGCCGTGACTCGACGTCGGATCAGGAGTTCCTGCTGACGCTGCAGTTCCGTTGTGCCATTGTCGACCAGGACATCCGTCCTTATGAGGGTCGCGGCGGACTTCAGACGCTGCGACTGCCGGTCATCGGCGAAAGTGGCGGTTCGACGGTGGTCCAGCAGCTGAAAGTCGCACTGTGGGCTCCGGAGGATGTCGCATTCCTCGGAGATCCGGATTTGTGGACTCAGGCAGGTGCTGTCCCGCCTTCGATCACCAACCCTCTGAAGACAATGTCGGCCATTGCAGCGGCGACGACGGAACTGAACGAATGGATTGATCCGCAGCGGGTTGCGTCGGGAGACTTTCCGACGCAGGGCAGCGCCTCGGTGTTTCGAGCAGTCGGGCGTCAACCCGAGATCATCGTGACGTGGTGGAGCCGTCCGTTTCTGTTCTGGATGATCAGCGGAACGCTGGTCATCGTTGGTCTGGTCCTGCGTCGCACATCCTGGGAAAACCGAATTACGATTGTTCTGCTGGCGCTCTTTGTCGTGGCCCTGATGTCGCTCAGCGGTAACAACGCAACGCCACAATTTGTCGCGATGGCCTGGCCAGGTCTGATCGTTGTTGCCGCAATCTGGCTGACAGGATTGCTGATTGGCCAAAGGAACGGGAACGGTTCGAATGGAGTTCCTCCGTCGGCTCAAACGAAACCGCCCGCGTCACCTCCCCCGATGCCAATGAACGCCAACGGTGGCTCACTGCCCGTCGGCACCGTCGCTCCGGCTCCCGAGATCAAGCAGATGATGGATGATCTGATGGGAGGTGGACGATGAAAAGCGGAAAGCGGAAAGCGGAAACCCGATTGAAAACCTCGTTCCAGGGCTCCGCCCTGGAACGCACTGCCGGGAGGCTCTGCCTCCCGAATTCCGGGGAAACAGGGCAGGCAGAGCCTGCTGCGCAGCCGGTTCCAGGGCAGAGCCCTGGAACCAGTCGTTTCCCCCTCACCCTGGCCCTCTCCCCCGTTGGCAAGATTGTTGACGTGGCGAGTCGTTCCACGGGGGCGAGGGGACAGAGCAGGGCGGACAATGTCCCTTCTCCCCCGAGATCGGGGGAGCGGTCTTCATTGTATCGGCATGTTGAGTTGCCGACCCTGGCCGCAGGCCGGATGAGGGGGCTTGACGCGCGCCGTGCTCAGAGCGCGGCAGTTCGTTTAGCCGCGTCGTTGAACTCTCTGCGTTTCCCCCTCACCCTGGCCCTCTCCCCCGTTGGCAAATCTGCTGACGTGGCGAGTCGTTCCACGAGGGAGAGGGGACAGAGCAGAGGAATCGTTCGAGCGACTCTGTTCTTTCTGCTCGCAATCCTTCCTTTCTCGACAAACTCATTCGCACAGGGACCATCCCCGCCCAGGCAGCATAATGAGCAATTCATCCCCGCCGATCAGCTCGACATGGTCTTCGACCGCGACCGGCGCGGAGTCATGATGAAGCGGGATCAATTTCTGGAATTGCTGGAACAAGCCCGCGCCAATGCGGCGGTTCAGAAAATTCCCATTCCGATCATCACGGAGCAGGCGACCCTGACTGTGACTCCAGGGGACCAGCAGGCACTCGTGCAGATGGAACTCAAGGTCCGTCAGTATGCCGAAGGCTGGCAGATGCTGCAGATTCGGGCCGGCAATCTGCAGGTGGAGAAAGTCGAGATCGATGGTCAGCCCGCGTTAATCAGTCGTGATCCGGCTGATCCGTCAGCGCTGTTATTTGCTCACGATACCACTGGCGAATTCACAGTCGTCGTCTCGATGTCAACTCCGCTTGCGACGCTTGGAAGCGATCGAACGGCTGCGTTTCAGCTGCCGGTCGTTCCCGCGACGCAGCTGGTCGTCAATTGTCCGGCAGGCCGGCATTTGACGGTCAACGATCTGAAACTGGATCGACCGGCAGCGGACGATGTGGTGGCTGACTATATCATTCCCGTCGGAGCCGCCCCGGACGTTCGACTGCGCTGGCAGATCCAGCGTCAGCAAAGCGACGCCCAGATTCTTGTGTTCGTCCGCACGGATGGACAGCTGCAGGTTCAGAAGGAAACGCTGCGCTGGGACAGCGATTCACGGATCAGTGTTTTCGGCGGAACGATCAACAAAGTCGTCGCACGAGTTCCTTCGCAGTTGGAAATCACCAGCGTGGAATCGACGGGTCTGGAATCGTGGACTCTGGATGACGATCCCGACAACGCCGGACAGACTCGAGTCACGCTGACGTACCGGCAGCCGTTCACGAACGACCGGTTGATCAAAGTCCGGGCAGTCTCAACGCCGGGCGAAGGGACGATGCAGAAGATTCCGACGCTGGAGTTTGCTGAAGTGACGGCTCACACAGGTCGGCTGATTGTGACTCATGAAGACGGCCTGCGACTGGTTTCTGAGACCGGCCGCGGTGTACGGCGAGTTTCCGCAGCGGACTCCGGCCTGTCGACCGATGCGTCAGTGTTCGACTTTTGGCTGCAACAGTTTGACCTGCTAGTTGCCGCAAAGCCGCGGGATCGGGAACTGTTTGCGGAATCGAACGCAGCAGTGCTGATCGACGACACGACCGTGACATTCGATGCGGGACTGACCATTGAAACACTCAATGCACCCCTTTTTGAATTGTCGGTGACGTTACCTGCCGACTGGCAACTGACGAGCGTCATGTCGGGCGATCAGCCCGTGCCATGGACGGGGGGAAGTGATGCCACTCAGATTCTGGTGCGACCTGCTCTGGCCATCGCGCCGGGACAGATGTTGGCACTGACGCTGAAGCTGACTCGCACGATTGCCGATCCGGACATCGAACAAAAACTGGCTCTGCCAGTTGTCACTGCAGCCGAAACAACGACCGTCGGCGGATCGTACATCGTGCGGTTCGCGGATGACCTCATCGTGGCTCCGTTGTCGCTGACCGGGCTGACTCCTGTCGCCGGCAGCGGCACGGAACAAGTGTTTCAGAATCTCGGCACGACGGTGTCCGGAGAACTTTCGATTGTTCGGAAGCCATCGCGACTTGCCAGTCGCTCGGTTCTGCGAACTTGGACCGACAGTCGTCAGCAGTCGCTCGATGCGGAGATCATCACCGATGTTTTGAACGGCACGATCCGGACTCTGACCATCCGTCTTTCGGAAACACTGGGACCGGACGTGCGGTTTGTCGTTCGCAGTGTCGGACCTGTCCCCGGAATTCAGCAGACGCGAGCCATTCAGCCGGTCACGATCATCGAGCAGTCGGCGGGAACTCCAGCCGATGGACTGCGTCCGTTTGTACTGAAGCTGGATCGTCGTTTCGCGGGTTCGCTGGCTCTGCATACTTTCGTGCAGCAGGCGAGAACAGGCGAAGGCCCGATTGCAGCACCTGTGGTTCAGGTCCAGGACGCCGTGCGACAGCATGGTGTGCTGGTGTTTGAAGCGTCACCCGAGCAACAACTGAGTGTCGGGCCGGAAGTTCGACAGATCCCAGGTCTGTTCGTGGCCGATGCCGGTCTGGTGGATGCTCCTGCTGCGGCGACCGGCCGGCGAATTGCTCTCACGTATCGCTTCGTGCAGCCGAGCTATGCGTTTCAGGTCTCGGAGAATCGCTTCGTGACCAATGCCGTGCCATCAGCGGTGTGCGAGCAGCTTGCCAACGTGTGTACTCTGAACGACGCCGGCGGCATTCAGCGGTGGACGCAGGCAAAGATCCGGTCAAGCGGTGTGCAGACTCTGAGGTTCACTCTGCCGGAAGGCGAACGTTCGTTTCTGTGGTCGACGATGCTGAACGGCGAGCCCGTGGAAGTGCGTCGCGATGCCGGTGACTATCTGGTGGCCGTTCCGACGAATTCGGAGAGCCAGGAAAATCTGCTGACCGTGCTGTTTGAAACCAGCTCAGCGAGTTCCGGATCCTTCGGTCGAACCGAACAGGGACCGGTCCAGTTTTCGATTGATGTCGGCGACCAGCGCGCGATCCCGATCGATGTGCTGCAGCAGTCCTGGCGAGTCAACTATCCTCAGACATCTCTGCTGGTCGACAGCGACGGCCAGTTCCGCCCGGTCAGCGGCGTCGATCAACCCGGCTGGCTGGTCTCGATGGGAGACATCCGGTGGCCGGAGCCTTCCGAGTTGCCAGGAAGACTGATTCCGCTGGCGATCTTTCTGCTGACGTTATTTGTAGTGACCGTGATGATCAGCCGACGGCGATGGAAGAGTCTGGCAGCACTCGGTGGCGCGGTCGTTCTCTTCTGCATGTTTGTCGTTCCATTTTCGTTCATGTCACAGGAGCGAGCCGCTGCGCCTTACTTCTCCGACGCTGCAAAGAGTGAATCATCCATCCCCGAATTAACCCAACTGGGCTTGGCAAGGCACCCGAACGCTCCGGCGGCCGTCGCAGGCGGAACGGCCGTTCCTATGGAATTCTATGATCGCGGCGCGACGCCTGCGCCGGGGATGATGGGAGGCATGGGCGGCGGTGGATTTGGTGGAGGAATGCCGGGTGGTCCACCGACCAGCGAAGGAGCTTTCATCGAAGGACGACCCGAGGCACCGACGACGTGGGCGGCACAAGCTCCTGCCGATGAGGTTTTGCAAAACCTCATCGGCGCAGCCGGCGTTGATGGCGACGGAAACCCTCAAGTGTCAGGTGCTGAGACTGCTGCGCAGGCGGGTGTGGAACCGACAAACGCTGCTGGAGTGACCTTGACGCCGATGGAAGGCGATGTCTACAGCGTCGATCCACCGTCCGATCAGAACATGTTCGCAAAGCCAAGGCGTGGCAACGCTCGACTTTCCGTCAATGTGAACCTCGACGTTCCTGCGGACTATCAGGCGCGGGAGTTCGTTTCTGTCGCCGATGCAGTGAAACAGCCGTCGGTGCTGAGTCTGGTCGTGCAGCGGCGAGGTCAGATCACGGCGATTCGGCTGGTCGCAGCGTTGATCGTCATCCTGCTGACGTGGCGAGGGCGCTGTGCTCCGCTGTTGTGGAAGCTGACCGTGGCGATCGTGTTGCTGCTTGTTGCCGTGGCTTTGCTGCCGCTGCTGTCGAATGAATGGCAGAGCGTGCTCGACGGAATCGTGATTGGTGCGGTCGTCAGTATTCTCATCGCGCTTGGCTCGTCGATCTGCTCGCGCATCAAATGTGACATAACGCCGATTAGGGCGTGGGCGGACAGATCATTGAAGTCCGTGACGCCGGCTTCTCTTGTGCTGCTGGCGATTGGATTGACCTCACAGGCTGTGATGGCTGGCGGTCAGGATGGGGGAATTCCTGGCGCAGATAGTCCCAGGCTACCGGATATCGTGGTTCCGTATTCGCCGGATGAACCGGCCTTGCGGGCCGATCGAGTCTTCATCCGGCATGATGATTTTCTGAAGATCTATCAGCAGGCCTATCCGGATGCACTAAAGTCACCGACGGTCGGGCCGCTCGGGTCAACTGTCATCGCTTCGTTCTTCAAGACGGCCGCCTTGACGCCGGTCGATGGTGCAAAGCATGTGCTGAGTGTCGAAGGTCGCTTCGTAGTGTGGAGCGATTCCGCACAGTCCGTCAGTGTGCCTCTGCCGATCGGGCCGGTCGCGATCCGATCGCTGAAAGTCGATGGCCAGGACGGCACGGTCCAGCCGCTTGTGATTGGAGTGCAGGGAACCGAACTGCCGGATTTCGCCAACCAACAGATCCTGCAACAGCAACAGCAGGTGCTGAACAGCAATAGCGCAGCGCCTGTTGTCGAAGGGCCGGCCTATGCCGTGCAGGTCACAGGCAAAGGAGCTCACGTTGTCGATTTGATATTTGAGATTTCAGCGCTCGTCGAAGGCGAACTTGGGCGAGCCGATTTCCCGCTGCGTAATGCGGCATCAGGAACTCTCGAATGGACTCTTCCCGCCGATGGGCTGGATGCCAAAGTCAACGGACGCACGAACGTCTATCGCCGCGACGGCCGCACGGTCATTCTGCCGATCGCACAGTTGTCGACTCTTCGTCTGCAGTGGCTGCCCACCGTTCAGAAGGGAGCCGGCGATGTCGTGTTTCATGCGAATGTCGCTTCGGCGATGGCACTGCAGGATTCCGGAATTGTGCTGCGGACCACCGTGGCTGTGACATGTCGTCAGGGTGAGATTTCCGAACTGGAAGTCACGATCCCGGAAGGTTACTCCGTCCAGTCGGTCACCGGCGAAGACATCGCTGGCTGGGCGGCTCAAAGTACTGACGTGACTCGATCCGTGAAACTGCAGTTTCGGCGATCGGTCGGCGATGCAACGACGGTGACACTGTCTCTGTACGCGCCGGCTCCGACCGCGGAAGCCCTCGCCTCGCTGCCCGTACCGATTC
>Ga0163144_10006393_pt1 | contig 25996 bp, 17 predicted proteins | sample OliLak19BULKMAT1_FD_123175 | JGI IMG/M metagenome (GOLD analysis project Ga0163144, IMG submission 123175) | Freshwater microbial mat bacterial communities from Lake Vanda, McMurdo Dry Valleys, Antarctica - Oligotrophic Lake LV.19.BULKMAT1 | ecosystem: Environmental > Aquatic > Freshwater >...
AATGGCTTACCTATGTCTTTGAAAACATCAACGACCATAAAATAAATGCTATAGAAGAACTGCTGCCGCAAAATTATGTTGAACTATTGAATAAAAAATGAAGGGGTTGGCTAAGAGGATACACTAAAATGGCAATAATGCCACGACTTTCATCATGGCATTTATAAACAAATCATTGTCAATTACTGCACCACTCTCACCACCCCAGCTCCATTATAAGAATGGTATTCTCCATTATACATCGCATCGGCACTTACCGGGCCGATTTTATAATTACCGGGTGATACGGCACGGACAGCATAATAATAAGTTTGCTTATTACTGTTGGCATCCACAAAGAAATGGATCCGGTCATCCCGTACATCCAATGCGGTAGGTGTAGCCGCATCTTTGATCCAGTCCATACCGGGTATTTCTTTTGTTCTTGGATTTTCAATTTCAAAACCGGCAGGTAGCAGATCCGTGATCACCACATTCTCAATCGGTGTATCAAAAAAACGTTCCAATGTCACCCCGATAATGACCAGGTCATTTTGTTTGAAACTATTGCTGGTAAAGGGCTTACCAGTCCTGTCATAGAAACGCCTTCTTACTTTCAGGTAACTATCTTCTTCCTTATAGGCACCGCTGGTACTGATGCCTTCGGCTTGCCAGAAATAATATAAGCGTCCGCTTCCCTTTGTTATGATCTCTACATTGTTACTACCCAGGGCTTTCATATCCCCTGTCCACTGTCCACCATCTACTTTGGCAATTATTTTTCCATCCACTTTTATTTCAGCAGTAGCGGAGGAATTATTCGCGGCCCGGGCATGTTTACCCAGCGCAAGAAACGCGAAAGCTCTTTCCTGTGTACTCAGCCATCTCCTGTTCTTCAGTTTATCCGCCACATGTTTTACCATGGTACCGATCTGTGCATTACCCGGGTCCACATCGATCAGTGCATTCAGGGCAATAGCTTCATCCCTTACATCCGAATAATAGCTACCACCCGTTTGCGGAACTGATTCTTCACCACTGAAAGAAGCAGGCAGCATCGCACTGAAAGATTTTCGGTCACCGGCTGTTGCATAAGCTGCGGCCAGTAAGTAACGGCTGTCCAATGCCAGTAAAGCTGTATTGGCTTTATAATAATTCATGGCGGGCACATTGGTTCTGCCGGCCAGGGCCAGTACATACAATCCGTAGGCTACTTCCTTCGGTGCGATCTTTTTATTCTGGTCGCGGTTATAGAAGTAGGTAATGGTTTCCTTAGTCTTTAGTTTATTATTGACATAGTTCAGCATGGTCTCCAGCAAGCTATTGTCCACATCAAAACCGGCTTTCTTTGCTTCCAGTAAAAAGTGCGCTGTATAAATGGTAGACCACCAATCCTCTTTTCCTGCACCGTCCCACAAAGTGACAGCCCCATTATACAACTGCCGCATTTTAATTTTGCGTATAGCTTCTATGATATTGGTGTTTGCATTCGCTTTGTTCTGTTGCTTGTTTTGCATCATCAGGTCAGATAAGTCACCATAATAGATCTGCGGGAATGCAGCCGACACTGTTTGTTCCGTACAACCATATGGATACTGCACCAGCCATTTTAATTGCTCACCCAATTCCAAGGCAGGAGAACGGCTTACCACCAAACTATAATTGGTACTACCGGGAATGAAATCACTCAGCCCAATATTTACTTTTTGGGTGCTTCCACCGCTAATCGAACCACTGCCTGTCGATTTTTGTAATGTGGAAGGAGGGCGAACAGCTATTTCTGTAACATCTGTAAACTTCTCTCCCAATCCACTCACTGTTACGGTTACTTTACCAACATTGATAGTTGGGTCTGCCACTACTTTAAAAGTGGCACGGCCTTCCCCTTTAGCAGCCAGGCTTACAGATTGGTTATTTCCGCCTACAATTTTCATCGGACCTTCCACTCCTATTGTAGCAGTTACATTTGCTGATTTATCAGTCGTATTTGTCAGGGTTACCGGCACATTTACTGTATCACCAGGACTTAAAAACCTGGGCAATGCTGTACTCACCACGATCGGGTCCGCTACCGTCATCGTATTATCAGCGGCTCCAAAGCTTTGACCTTTATAGGCCACAGCCATCAATCGCAGTTCTCCGCTAAACTGCGGGATATCAAATTCAAATTCTGCCACACCGCTTCCATTAGCTTTTTTGATACCGCCCCAATAGCTCACCACTTTAATTCTTTTAGCTGGCATCGGGTTCGACCTCTTTGCCATATCAATTTCTCCATCACCACCGGTGCTGCTCAGCCTGCCCCTTACTTCTGCAAATAATAACGGGTACAGATCAAAAGCGGCAACCTGTAAGGCTTTTTTCTGATAGAAATAATCATACGGATCCGGGGTTTTGAAATCACTCACCTGCAATACACCATTATCAACAGCAGATAGTGTCACATAACTCCCGGGTGCAGCCTTCACCGTAACTTTTTGATGCGTTTTAGAACGTACTATTTTCTGTGCTACAACTTCCATAGGAATCTTCCTGCTCTTATCTTCTACGGTCACATTTTTAAATCCATGTGCCACCGTTAAAGGGATGTCTGATACTTCATGCGGCTTGATCAATGTGGCCGTGATATAGACGTTCGGTACATGGTCCGCACCCAGCTTTAAATCAACACTGGCGGTCCGGTTGCTCACCTCCACGTACTGGTGAGAAACAACATGATCTGTTTCCAGGGTTACCAGCATCTTACCGCTGAAAGGTGTTTTAAATAAGGCTTTTACACTCTCACCTGTCAAATATGATTTTTTATCTACTTCTATTTCAATGTTGCCTTCATTGTTCACTTCGAATGAATTATTGTTACCACCATAACTACCATAGCTGTAAAAACTACGGCTTACGTAGTTATTTGCACCGGGACGATACAGTTTTACTTCATAATCCCCGGGGCTCCGGGGTATATAGGAATAGACCGTGTTATTCCCCACCGTGATCTGTTGTTCGATCATCAGTTTGTCTTCTTTCTGTGATTCATAACGGAAATAGCTTCCGCTTTTGGTCAATACGGTCCTGTATTCATGTTTGATCACTTCTACCCTGGCTGTTGAACTGGTGGCATTCCCGTCTTTATTGACAGCCACGAGGTTGAATTTCACCGGCTGGTTCAGCGGGTAATAATAAAACCAATCCTGTTTGATACCGAAGAATACATCCTGTGTAAATACATCAACGGTAGTAGCACGGCTTACCGGTCTTCCTGTTTCATCAAATACCGTGGTATAGAAACTGGTCTGCAAAGCACCCATGTTGACATAGGTATCCGGCACAGTGTATTCAATCACCGCATTACCGGCGGCATCGGTTGTTCCCTCCTTTATGTGCTTATCAAAAAAAGTATTTTGATTTGCGAGGCTAAAGTTGTAACCATCAAAATTCTTAGCTGTAAAATATTTCTGTTTTACCTGGATCTCGGTTTCATACTTTCGGTTGGCCGCGGGCGGGCCAAAAAAATTCATCGCATTGATATTCAACCGGGTCATATCACCGGATCGCAGGTATTCCTTATCCAGTTTCGCATTCACCCGGATACGGTCCGGCACAAATTCCTCTACTGAAAAGTTCTTTGACGCCAGCAATATATCTGTTGACGTGTACACTTCCAGCGTATAGCTACCTGTAATTGCAGCAGTTGCAATATCAATGCTTCCTTCTACCGAACCTTCTTCGTTCAGGCTTTTACGGAATGATTTCAGTTCCTTACCATTCGGCATCAGGAATTTCATTTTCAACGGAATATCTCCCGGGTTCTTCCATTGCGCATCGCGTAGGATTACAGAGAAATTAATTTTTTCACCGGGCCGGTAGACATCTCTTTCTGCATATACAAAAGCGTCAAAGCCGGATGGATTACTTCGTTTACCTGCCACATCAAACCTGGAGGTATTGACCCGGGTATTACCAAATGGCAGATAGTTGAAATCGTCTGCGGTTTTTGCAATCACTATCGCAGGCTTAAACCCGCTGATCCCGATATCCATCGGGACATTTTTACTGTACGCAATGGTGGCTACCCCATTTTTATCGGTTGATCCCGTACCGATCAACTGGTTATTGGTTGAATAGACGGATATATTCACGCCATTCACCGGGTCAGCCGATTTGATTGAGTTGGTAAATACATAGATATTGTCCTTTCCTTCTTTGGCAATCAATCCCAGGTCGGACAATGAAATATACCGGCTGTCTTTTACCCAATAATCTTTTGAAGAACGGATGACGATATGATACACACCTTTGAAATCGGGTAACCTATCTTCAAACTGGGAAAAATTTAGAATCCTCCCTGCACCGCTTTTGGGTAGTGAGCGGGTATCAATTTCTTTTTCATAGATCACATCCCCCAGCATCCCATCTCCACCACCATATTCATCATAATAATCGCCTTCATAATCTTCTTCATAACTGGCATAGTTGGGTCCGCTCTTCGATTCTTTGGGTGAATAACCATACCGTTGTGCCATCAACAGGTTATTCTCGTATATTTTGGAAATGATCAGTTTCACCTTTGGCACATTGGTGATCTGCACTTCGATATTTTTACCGCCTTTTTTAGAAAGATACACAGCTTTGCTATTGGTAAAATTGATACCGGCTTCCAGTTCGCCAAAAGCCACCCCAGCTGTATAATCTTCTTTCATCACACCACCGATCTTACCCCGCATACCTTTGGTGATTGACAAAGCATAACTTTTTTCCGTATCAAATTTATCACTGCGCAGGGTAAAGCCATAATCATTGGCTTCAACAGTGTACACAAGATCAGGATCAAACTTTAAAAATGATTTCAGGCTTTCACCCGTGAGCTGCTGGCTGGTTGTTACCCGAACAACGCCTTCCATTCCATCATGCTCTGATTCTACGTTTTGTATGGTAAGCACATAGGGCGAAGGGATCGTTAAGGAGCTAATGATCGCATCGGCTGTAGAGGTATTCCCCTTTTCCGGTTTCAATCCTTTTTTAATACTGATTTTTGCATCAATGTCTTTGTCGGCTGCTTTCAGTCCGTTGATACGAATTGATATTTTATTATCCGGAGAAATAGTGATCATGTTAAAGTCAGCTTTCTTGCCTTCAACTTCTATATCCAGTTTCCCTTTTAAATCTTCCGGGTTTACCTGGTAGTTAAAAAAAAGATCCACCTGTGGCACAGCTGAGGTGTTGCTTTCACCGATCCAGATGATCTGCGAATTATCCAGGGTAAGATCAGGTGTATGGAACGTGATCTTATCACCGTTCTTTACCGAATTGTACTTACTAAACTTCAGCACCGAACTTTTGACCTTAGCCTTATAGGCAGTGGCAGGGTTCAATGGCTGAGAGGGGGAGAATACTAATTCATCCGGGCTCTCCCAGCGGAACTTTCCTGGAATTTTTGGTTCGAAAGAAATATAATCCGTCGAGTCCCATGCATTGAGCATGGAATCCATGGCCAGTGAACTACTGAAACGGAAAACGAGGTTACCCAATTGCGGCACTTCTCCTTTAGCATTGGTAAAGGAAAGGGTAATTGCATTTTTATTACACGATGACAAAAAAATAGCCCCTGCTGCAATGAGCGGAACTAAATAGGCTTTGATACGCATAGATGTGTGGTTAAATATCTCCCGGGTTATTTTGCCGGGAGTTGTTGATTATGAATGAGAAGTTAGGGAATTTAGTGGAGAATATTTTTTAGCTGTACATTTCTTTCCTGCTGGTTGCCTGGTCTGCAAAAGACCTGGTACCTGTGGTAGAAATAACAGAATTTAGCAGCTGAAGCTAGGGGGGAATATCCCGGGTGGGGCGGGACGAGTCAGACGATTCCATACAGGAATAAATAAATTTGATATGAAAGATACAATACATACAATCTGCGTTGCAACTATTACCACTTAAATATTTGTTAAGCAGCATACGGAGTCACTGTTTAAAACCGTGAAACCGTTGATAGATGAGGTAATTATATATTTTTACATACTTTCAAACCACATTTCATGCAATTTTTCGAAAATGAGCTATTCCATATCTACAACCGGGGCAACAAGCAGCAACGGATATTCTTTAAACAAGAGAACTACCTTTCCTTTTTAAAGAAAGTCAGACAGCATATCCAACCGTATTGCGATATTCTTGCCTGGTACCTTATGCCCAATCACTTTTATTTCCAGGTTTACGCAGATAAAAGAACAATAGCAACAAAGGTACTTGCCGGTACAGCCAGAAATGTATTATCTGAATGGATCAGAAACCTGCTAAGCTCTTACACCCAGGCTATCAATAAGCAAAACAATACGACCGGCTCATTATTTCAGCAGAATACAAAGGCAAAACCGATTTCAAAAGGCAGCAACCTATATGACCAGGTCTGCTTCCATTATATACATCAAAACCCGATGAAAGCAAAACTGGTAAACAAAATGGAGGATTGGGAATATTACTCCTTTAAGGATTATTCCGGTAATCGGAATGGAAGTCTGGCTAACAAAGGAGTAGCAATCCGGATTTTAGGTTTGGATATGACCGTTTTTTATGAAAATTCGTATAAACTACTTGATGATGAGGATTTGAATAATATTTTATGATGAGTTTATGGCCGTTTAAGACCCGATTCGTGCCACGGTTTTTAACTGTGACACGAACGTTTTTCAAACACCTGGGTATCTTCTTCCTGGGATTGATCGTTTTATTCTTCCTCCTGAACTGGATATTCCCCCTGCGTAATAGAATCGAATACTCTACCATCATCACAGATAATAAGGGAACCCTTGTAAACGCTTTTCAGACCAAAGACCAGAAATGGCGGATGAAAACGGAGCTGGATGAAATCTCGCCGCTGCTGCAAAAAACCATTATCGCCAGGGAAGACAAACATTTTTACTCCCATCCCGGGGTCAACCCCTTTGCCGTGGTAAGAGCTTTTTTCAATAACCTCTTTAAAATGCGCCGTACTTCGGGTGCCAGTACTATTACTATGCAGGTGGCCAAAGCTCTTGAGCCGGGTAAAAGAAATATCTGGAGTAAACTGCGGGAAATGTTTCGGGCATTCCAGCTGGAACTAAAATACAGTAAAAAAGAGATTCTTCAGCTTTACCTGAATCTGGTTCCCTATGGAGGTAATATCGAAGGTGTGAAAGCGGCTTCGCTGCTCTATTTTAAAAAGAACCCTGATCATTTATCGCTAGCTGAAATAACGTCTCTGAGTATTATTCCCAACCGGCCTACTTCCCTCGTAATAGGTAAAAACAACGACCTGATCGTACAGGAAAGAAACAAGTGGCTCCGTCGATTTGCTGAGGAAAAAGTATTTACGGAAAAAGAGATTGAAGATGCTTTAGCAGAACCATTATCCGCCAGCAGAGGCACCGTGCCACATTATCTGCCGCATCTTTCCTACAAGCTAAAGAAACAGGGAGGCGATATAATTAAAACCAATATTGACCTGAATACACAGTTGAAAACAGAAAAATTGGTGGAAGATTATATTCGAACGCAGCGATTGCGTAATATTAAGAACGCTGCAGTAGTGATCATCGATAATAAAACACATAAAGTAATTACCTATGTTGGCTCATCGGACTTTCGTGACACGACAGATGGTGGCCAGGTAAATGGTGCCAATGCCGTTCGCCAGCCTGGAAGCACCCTGAAGCCCTTACTCTATGCCTTATGTTTTGATGAAGGACTGCTCACCCCAAAAACAGTAATGACAGATGTGGCTGTCAACTATGGCGGCTATGCACCAGAGAACTATGATAAAAAATTCAATGGCTATGTAACGGTTGAATACGCACTGGAACATTCTTTAAATATTCCTGCCGTAAAAGGATTGAAAATACTGGGACATGAGAAAATGATACAGAAGCTATCAAATACCAATTTCAGGCAGATACAAAAAGACCGGCGAAAACTTGGATTGTCGCTTATACTGGGAGGATGCGGCACTACCCTGGAAGAACTAACTGGTTTGTTCTCTTCGTTTGCAAATGCCGGTGTTTACATTACGCCATCCTTTACGCAAAACGATACGGTACATACGGGCATAACGGTCATCAGCCCGGCCGCCAATTATATGATCAACGATATCCTATCCAAAGTAAACCGACCTGACTTCCCATTGAACTGGACCGCCACAGAACGGATGCCTAAGATTGCCTGGAAAACTGGCACCAGCTATGGGAAAAAAGACGCGTGGAGCATTGGCTATAACAAGAACTATACAATCGGCATCTGGGTTGGTAATTTCTCCGGGGTTGGTGCCGCCGACCTGAGCGGAGCCAATATCGCCACTCCTTTATTATTTAAAATTTTCAATACTATCGATTACGATACCGACGAAGAATGGTTTACCCAGCCAGCCGATTGTGATATCCGGCAGGTATGCAGCGAAACTGGTTTAGTACCATCCGATCATTGCACGAGCCTGGTGACTGACTATTTTATTCCGCTCCTCTCTTCTACCAAAATTTGTAATAACTGGCAGGAAATAATGATCAGCCCGGATGAAAAAATAGCGTATTGTAAAAGTTGCGCTCCTGCTACCGGCTATAAAAAGAAATGGTTTAAAACAGTAGAGCCCGATATGCAGGCATGGTTTGAAGAAAACAGGATCGCCTATCAAAAAATTCCATCGCATAATCCAAACTGCGAATTGATATTTAAAGGGGCGGCCCCTTCCATTACTTCACCGGTAAATGGAACAGAATACCTGATCAATAAAAAAAGCCCGGAACCATTACAACTGATCTGTAAAACCGCCAACGATGTTAGTAAAGTATATTGGTATATCAATAATAAGTTTTTCAAAAGCAGCAATCCCGGGGAAAAGCAATTCTTTGTGCCCGAGGAAGGACCTGTTAAAATTTCCTGTACTGATGATAAAGGCAGAAACAGGGATATAAAGATTGTAGTTAAATATGTAAATCTCTAGATTTTTGCCGCTGCTTCCTCTCCTGTGTTTATTGCGCCTTCCATAAAACCCTGCCAGTCAGCCAGGTGTTCACCGGCAAAATGGGTATGAATATGTGAACGCTTTAATATGGGCATCACCCTAAACCACTGCCCTTTTCCATACAAGGCATAAGCACCGTGAGAAAATTCATCTTTACCCCAGTAATAATTGGTTTGCTTTTCTAAAGAATCCTTTACATTATCGAAATGTGGCTGCAATGTTTGCAATATCATATTCTCCCTCCATTCATCAGACTGGTTGGCAACAACAGCTGCCTTATCACCAATGGTATAAGAAATCAACACTCCTTTTTTCGAATCCTGGTTCTTGGTAGCATGATAGAAATAATGAGGTGACTGATCAGTTATCATATCAAAACTTTCGTCTCTCCAGAATCGCTTTTTAAATAATAATGGGTTCTTATTGATACGGGCATATTGTAATTCATTGATGGCATTAACCTGGTCAGCAGGAAGACCTGGCTCCCATTTTATTTTTTTAACTGCAAAAGTAGGTGCGGTACAAATGATTTTGTCTGCCGTAAATGATTGTCCATTGTCACAATAAACTTTCACTCCCCCCTTCGTATTCTGAACAATTCGGTTTACCGCATGCTGGAGTTTAATTTTATCCATGCCAATTTTCTCCGCAATGGATTTCGCCAGCATGCTATTTCCCCCTTTTATTTTTAAATCCATCTCATTCTTTTCACTGCTTTCTGCATACTCGGCCAATGCAGCAAACGCAGAAACACTACGGATGGTTTCTCCAAAATCGGTACTATCGAGCAGCTCCCGGAGGTCGAGATCTCTTCCCTGGCAACCATTGTTTACAAGGAAGCGCCACCAGTCCGTTTTATCAATTTTTATTTTATCCGCCTGTGTGAGTTTCGGATAATTATCTATAATGGATTGAAATTTTTTCTTCCATTCAGGGCTGTAATCCCATTCACCGTTTTTATAATACTTACCCTGGTATATTAAATGTGAATCAAACTGATTATTCTGCAACTCCAGTCCAAATTCATTACACAGGTTTTGCAGCCGTTCATGTGAGTTTCCCACCCACTCGGCGCCAAGCTCAATTACCAGTTTTTCCTGTTCATCAATAGTGTGCGAAAAAACCCGGCCCCCGATCCGGTTCCTGGCCTCGAGTATAACAAAATCTATTTTCTTTTTATATAAATGGTAGGCAGCAGACAAACCTGCAAAACCAGCCCCGATGATAATTACCCTGGGGCGTCTGGGAATGAAAAAATTTTCAAACGGGGATGCCAGTATTAATCCTCCTGCAACCAGCGATGTTTCCTTAATAAATTCCCTGCGTGAACTCATAAGCTATTTTTTTGGTAGCCCTGAAGTTCAGCATTTTTAACTTAACTGCCAATACCACTCTAGTTGTAAATAAAAAAAGTAAAGACTATTTCTACAATTTATGTGAGAATACTTATTCCGCCTTCTTTACACTTCCCGACCCGCTGATTTTCTTCGTCACCGTAGCATTAACAAAAAAGCCCCGGAGCCCTTACAGCTGATCTGTAAAATCGTAAATGATGTGAGTACGTTGTATTGGTATGCAACAATTAATTTTACAAAAGCAGTGATCCGGTAAAAGCAAATCTTTGTGCCGGAGGAAGGGCCGGTAAAAATATCCCATACGGATGATAAAGGGAGGAAAAGGCATATCCGGATCACGGTAGGGTATGTGAATTTATAGTGACGTCTATTGATAAATAAATTTTTTCCAAAAAATAAAATTTTTTCTTTCCTTTTTATCAACCAGTAATGTCTTACCCGTTTGATGGAAAAGTGTATCGCTTGGGTATACTTTCGGTATTACAAGTAAATTATTGGGATATTCAATAGAATCTGCATTATTATAGAAGTGAAAAAACTGTGCTATGTTAATAATCCCACCAGCAGTTAATACAAAAGATAACTTGACAGAATCTCCTGCCCTTTCCTGTACAAGATTTAGGACCCCCTTTTTGGCTGTAAATGATAAATATATTTGCTCCTTAAAAGAACTTGTTGGCTCTGTGTATTCTTTTTGAATAACAAATTGCTGATTTTTGCCACTTTTATTTTTTAATAACTACAGGTTACATGAATTAAATAATATAATAAACAACAAAAGAATCGTTGTAATATACTTTCGATTCATAAATAATTTTTAAAATAAAAAATCAACCCTTAGTTATCATTCTACTTTCTTTATACTTCCAGCCCCGCTCGCATTACCAACATGATTCGCAGCACCTTTATACCGGATATCTGAAGCACCACTGGCATCCGCTTTCAAACTCACACTGGCAAACACATCAGCACTGCTTGCACCAGCAACATCAACATCTGCATTTTCAGCTAGAAGCTCGAAACATTTTGCATGAGAAGCACCAGACCCTTCGAGAAAAAAATCTTTGGTTTTTCCTCTTAGTTTCAGGTTACTGGCTCCGCTTATATCCGCAATAACTTTTGGCGCCTTCAACTCAAAGTCACCCTCACTGGCACCGTTTATATCTAAACTGATCTCGTCTGTTGCCCCCAGTAAATTCTCTCCAATGATCTTACAAGCTCCTGAAGCCTCCAGTCGTTTAAAAAGTGGTGCCGAAACATATACTTTTATGCTTCCGGTAGCATCCAGGCTGGTATTATTTTTCTGTTTGATCCGCAAAGTGCCGCCGTCCTGTTCAATGATAATGTATTGCTGCAGATTTTCATCCACTTCCACTTTTACTGAAAAAGCCGAATCCTGTTTTACATAGAGGTGGATCGCACTACCCACTTCCACTTCAGTAAACCCCGAAAAAGTCTTCGCCTGGGTTACTACATTTCCATTTCCCCTGATCTTCTTACCCCCCATATAAGTACAGGCAGTAAATAAGGTCAGGAATAGAAAAGCGGAGGCAAAAAAACGTATCATACTGTTGGTTTTAGACTGCTAAATTAGGTTCAATTATCAAGTATTCAGCCCATTTGACGCCTGAAGGGTTTTAAAGGTTACAATTCATAAAAAACCGGTTGATCCTCATGAAACCCGCTACCAGCAAGGCTTGCAAACTACCAAACGAAAACTAACAGGCTTTTTTTACCTTCGCAGCCATGACCTGCCTTCGCTAATTTATCCAACTATTTATCTACATGACAGAAAAGATACTGATTCTCGATTTTGGCTCCCAATATACCCAGTTAATTGCCCGTGCCGTAAGAGAGGCCAATGTGTATTGCGAAATCATCCCCTTTCATAAAAAATTTGAATTTGAGCCTGGCCTGAAAGGCATTATCCTTTCTGGTTCCCCGTTTTCGGTGAACGAAGAAAATGCACCCGATGTGGATGTTCAGGCATTCATCAGCAAAGTACCAGTGTTGGGTGTTTGTTATGGTGCCCAGTTAACCGCCAAACGTTTCGGTGGCAAAGTAGAGAAAAGTAATAAACGGGAATATGGCCGTGCCATTCTCGAAAGAAAGAAAGAAGATGTACTGTTTACAAATGTCGATGCAACATCACAGGTATGGATGAGTCATGCTGATACCATTTTAGAAATGCCGGAGGGTTTTGAATTATTAGCGACTACAGAAAGTATTCCTGTTGCAGCATTCAGGAAATCGGTAAACAGTAGTTCTGAACATCCTTTATATGGGGTACAGTTCCACCCTGAAGTGTATCATTCTAAAGAAGGAAAGAAGATTCTGCGCAATTTTTTAGTGGATATCTGTGGTTGTTCACAGGACTGGACACCGGCTCATTTTATCAGTGATACCGTTGCCGCTCTAAAAAAACAGATCGGTGATCGTAAAGTTATCATGGCTTTAAGTGGTGGTGTTGACTCCACCGTGGCAGCTACTCTTATTCACCGGGCCATCGGGAAAAATCTCTACGGAATTTTTGTTGACAATGGGGTTCTGCGTAAAAACGAATTTGAATCCGTTATTAAAACATATAATGAGCTTGGCTTGAACGTTCGGGGCATTGATGCCAGGCAGCGGTTTTATGATGGGTTGGCCGGCAAAACGGAGCCCGAAGAAAAAAGAAAGGTTATCGGAAGCCTGTTCATTGATATTTTCCAGGAAGAATCAAAGAAAGCCGAAGGTATTCAATTGCTGGGTCAGGGTACCATTTACCCGGATGTTATTGAAAGTATTTCTGTTCACGGTCCATCCGCCACTATTAAATCACATCATAATGTGGGAGGCTTACCGGAACACCTGCACCTGGAACTGGTAGAACCATTGCGTTCACTATTTAAAGATGAAGTAAGAAAAGTAGGCCGGGAGCTGGGTATTCCTGCAGAAATGATCGACCGCCATCCCTTCCCCGGACCGGGCCTTGCCATTCGGATTTTAGGAGAAATTACAGAAGAAAAGGTACAGTTATTGCAGGAAGCAGACCACTTGTATATCAAAGCGCTAAAGGATACGGGTTTGTATGCAACGGTTTGGCAGGCTGGAGCTATCTTACTGCCGGTAAAAAGTGTGGGGGTGATGGGAGATGAACGGACATATGAGTTTACCATTGCCCTGAGGGCGGTAACAAGCGTGGATGGTATGACAGCAGACTGGTCGCATTTACCCTATGAGTTCTTAGCTAATATTTCCAACGAGATCATAAATAATGTGAGAGGCATTAACCGGGTAGTCTACGATATCAGCAGCAAACCGCCGGCAACGATCGAGTGGGAATAAGCGTAAGAAAGTTTAAAAAAGATTAATAAGGAACTATGAGGAAGCTTTCCTATTTTATTGTATCAGTCATTTTCTTTTGCTTGTTGCAAACAAGCACTGCTTTTGCGCAAACAGAAGTGGCCAAACGCAAGATCGCCATTTTTGCACCCCTGTACCTTGATTCAGCATTCGACTATGACGATGAATACCGGTATGCAAAAAATGTATTTCCCAAGTTCATCAATCCAGGACTGGAGTTTTATGAAGGTGTGCAACTGGCCCTGGATTCTCTCAGTAAGGAGAAAGCTCCCCTGGAGGTTTTTGTTTATGATACAAAATCCTCCAAAGAAACCCTTGCTGAGCAGCTGAACAAATCCGAAATGGACAGTGTGGAATTGATCATTGCTCATTGCAGCAGTACTGAAGTAAAGATATTTTCGGATGCCGGCTTAAAAAGAAATATTCCCGTTATCAATGCCAACCTTCCCAACGAGGGGGGTGCTACCGCAAATCCTTTTTTTGTAGTGCTGAATCCCACGCTTCGGACACAATGTGAAGGGATCTACAAACACCTGCAAAAATATTATTCCCTGGACCCGATCGTAGTGTTTCGGAGAAAAGGCCAGCTCGAAGACCGCATCAAAACTTATTTTGATGATTTCGGAAAAAGCACTGTGGCTGTTCCCCTGAAACTCAAATTTATTGAACTCACCGATAGCTTTACAGTTAGCCAGTTAAAATCCTACCTGGACACAATCGACCAGACCATGTGTGTTACCGGAAGCCTGGATGAGAATTTTGGAAAAAGACTGACCCAGCAACTTGCGCTGCTGAAAAAACAAAACTACAAGGCCATTGTAATGGGTATGCCCACCTGGGACGGTATTGCTTTTAATAAACCGGAGTATAAGGGTCTTGAGATCGTTTACAGCACACCTTTTTACAATGTAAAAATTGATAAGGTGAGCCAGAGTATCACCAACAAGTTTAATAAGATCATGTTTGCCCGCCCCAGTGATATGGTTTTCCGCGGTTATGAAGTAACATTCCGCTTCGTCCGGATGCTACTACTTTATGGAAAGGATATTTCTTCAAACCTGACCAATAAGTACAACAAAGTTTTTACGGACTTTGATATTCAGCCAGTATTAAGCAAACAAAATATGACGCTGGATTATTTTGAGAATAAAAAGCTGTATTTCCTGAAATGGCAGGATGGCGTGCTGAAAGGAATCTATTAAATTTCTATTATTGTTCGTTCCCCGGCCTAGTAATATTCTGATAACTCATTTTCGTAAAGCATCATTTCATCATCCTGTGAAAGGATAGCAGATACGCCGTTGATATAATAGGAGCCTCCGGAAGTACTGAATACCGATTCTCTCTTTCTGCCGGTTGTGATTTCATAACCATTCTCATCATATTCTGCAACCGCACGACTATTGATCAGGGCTTTATTGATAAAGGCTACATATAAATCTCCTTTGCTGTTCTTTGCTACCTGTGGGTGGCTGGTTTCAACTGTTGCTGCGGCCTGATTGAAAAAATTCTTCATACTAATCCAGTTTATGCCAATGAAAATTCATTGACCCGGCTCTTCTGGTATACTGGATTTGGTACAAAGGGCTGCCCGGAAAAATTTCCAGGGTTGGTACAGGCCGTTTTTTGTAGGAAAATGGATTAGATAAGCAGCCTGCGGGGCTGTCTTTGCTGAGGTTGTAAAAGTAGTATCCATTTCCCGAAAATGCAAGCTCTACGTAGATTTACCAATACAGCGTTCTACATGTGCCGGGGATATGGGAACAGGAGATTAAGTTTGCAATATGCGGTCTGGATTGAAGACAACTACTGGTTACAGGATTATTGAGAACTGGTTGGCTGAAAAAGGTCAACGGCCTTTTAATTTCCAGGAAGAGGCCTGGCAACTTATCCTTAATGGAGAAAGTGGCCTGGTCAATGCTCCCACGGGTTGTGGCAAAACCTTTTCTGTTTTTCTTGGCTCTCTCATTGATTTCATCAATCATCACCCGGATGATTATAAAACCAAGAAGAATATTGGACTGCAGCTTTTATGGATTACCCCCCTCCGGGCATTGGCTAAAGATATTGGCCGGGCAATGAAAGAAGTGATTGAAGAATTGGGCATGACCTGGAAAGTAGGAATACGAAACGGGGATACAGATACAGCAGAAAGAGCAAGGCAAAAGAAACAAATGCCAGAGATCTTGCTGATTACTCCGGAGAGCCTGCATCTATTGCTGGCACAAAAAGGGTATCCCGAAATATTCAACTCATTAAAAATTATTGCTGTTGACGAATGGCATGAGCTGCTGGGTAGTAAAAGGGGAGTTCAGGTAGAATTGGCGATTTCAAGGATAGTCGGGAGTCTGGAGTCTGGAGTTCAGATTCATAAAAAAGCAACTTTTGATTCGCGACTGAAGGCTAAAGACTACAGACTCAGCGTCTGGGGCATCTCTGCAACCATTGGCAATCTTGATGAAGCAAAAGAAGTACTCTTATCGCCATTAAAAAAGGAAGGGATCATTATTAAAGCTGATCTGCAAAAGCAAATAGAAATAGAATCAATCATCCCGGATGAAATAGAAAAATATCCCTGGGCCGGCCATCTCGGTATCAAACTGGCGCATAAGATCATTCCTATTATACAGCAAAGCAGGACCACCCTCATTTTTATTAATACCCGGGGGATGAGTGAAACCTGGTACCAATCCTTACTAACGGTTTGTCCCGAACTCGCCGGTTCCATTGCCTTACACCACAGTTCTATTGACAGGGAATTAAGAAGCTGGATAGAAGACAATCTTCATTCCGGGAATTTGAAAGCCGTTGTGTGCACCGCCAGCCTGGACCTGGGTGTTGATTTCCGTCCCGTAGAAACAGTGATTCAGGTTGGTTCACCTAAAGGAGTTGCCCGCTTTTTACAAAGGGCCGGGAGAAGCGGGCATAGTCCTGATGCCGTAAGTAAAATTTATTTTTTACCTACCCATTCCCTGGAGTTAATGGAAGCAGCAGCACTTAAAGCTGCCATCAGGGGAAACCTGGTTGAAAGCCGCCCTCCCATGTTGCTTTGTTATGATGTACTGCTGCAATACCTCAATACCATTGCTATTTCTGATGGCTTCTCACCCGATACGGTTTACGAAGAACTTATTTCCACATATTGTTACAGGGAGCTAACGAAAGATGAGTGGCAGCGGATACTGTATTTTATCACAGAAGGTGGTGATGCCCTTAAAGAATATGATGATTTCAAAAAAGTGGAAATTGAAGACGGCATTTATAAAATAAAAAGCCGTAAAGTAGCCATGCGCCACCGGATGCACATCGGCACTATTGTAAGTGATTCGATGATGAAAGTAAAATTTATGAGTGGCGGCTATGTCGGTGTTATTGAAGAATATTTTATTTCAAGGCTTGAACCCGGTGATGTGTTTACATTGGCAGGAAGAAACCTTGAGTTTGTACTGATTAAAGATATGACAGCATTTGTCAGAATTTCAAAATCAAAAAAATCGATTGTACCAAGTTGGGCAGGAGGAAGAATGCCGTTGAGTGCTAACCTGGGTAAGATGTTGAGAGAGCAATTGGCGTTTGCCAGTTGGCAGTTGGCCGATTCCTTTACTGCAGAAGACCCCAATTATCAATCATCGGACAAAGGGCAGTCATTAATTGCTCCCGAATTAAAAGTATTGAAACCGGTTTTTGAATTGCAGAATAAGCTTTCTCATGTGCCGAAAGAAAATGAATTGCTCATTGAACAGATTGAAACCAAAGATGGCTTTCATCTTTTTGTATATCCTTTTGAAGGGAGATTGGTGCATGAAGCGATGGCCGCTATCCTTGCTTATCGTATCAGCCGCCTCCACCCGATTACATTTTCCTTTGCCATGAATGATTATGGTTTTGAACTACTGAGCGACCAGCCCATTCCTGTTGATGACAGTAATGTCTATGAATTATTTTCTCCGGATGATTTATTGAATGATATCCAACGCAGTGTTAATAGTACAGAAATGGCCAAAAGAAAATTCAGGGATGTGGCTGTTATTGGTGGGCTAATATTCCAGGGCATGCCGGGAGAAAAAAAGAAAGCAAGGCATTTGCAATCATCTGCATCGCTCCTCTTCAAGGTATTCTGCGAATATGATCCGAAAAATCTGTTGCTCCGGCAATCTTACCAGGAAGTGATGGACCAGCAAATGGAAGAAGTACGATTAAGAGATATGCTGGAAAGAATACAGCAGTCCAGGATCATTATCACTTTTCCCAATCAACTAACTCCTTTCTGTTTCCCGATAAAAGTTGACAGTATGCGGGAAGACCTCTCGTCTGAAAAACTGGAAGACCGGGTGAGAAAAATGCAGCAGCAACTGGAGGCCCGTTAAAGTGTTTCGTATTCTGTGTTCCTCCGCGGCTAACCTCCTCTTATTTTAGCCAAGAAAACACAGAAATTTTCACGAAACTAATTCTGTTCATTTCCTGCTTCCGGACGGGACAATCTGTGGCTAAGCTGTATTTTCTCTGTGTTCATCCGCGTTCATCTGCGGCTAACACTTTTTATTTACCGCAGGCAAATCTTAATCCCTGATCCCTGGAGGTTATACTATATTACATCTTCCGTATTATATTTGCCAACCCTCAATGCAAAATCCAATCCCACATATTATCAGCAATAATACCTTCTGGGTATCGCCCGAACGTTGTTTATTCTGGGAAGAAGAAAATACCCTCATCATTGCAGATATGCATCTTGGCAAAAGTGGTCATTTCAGGAAAGAAGGTATTGCTATACCACAGAGTGTTTATAAAGCCGATTTGCAACGATTAATGGCCATGCTCTACCTGCACAAAGCAGAGCGGCTGATCATCGTTGGTGATTTTACACACAGCAGCATGAACAAGGAAATGGACCTGTTCCTGAAATGGCGCAAAGATTTTTCGCTGCTGCAAATTGACCTGGTAAAAGGCAACCATGATATTCTGAATGACAGCTGGTATAAAGCAGCTGATATCCGCTTTCATGAATGGGAACTTCTGATCAATGGGTTTTTATTCCGGCACGAAGACAAAAGAATTAAACGCCATGAAATAGCAGGTCTGCTCTATACTTTTGTCGGGCATGTTCATCCGGGTATTACTCTTAAAGGCCAGGGCCGGCAGTCCTTACGTTTCCCCTGTTTTTATTTCGCCAAAGACCATTGTATTCTTCCCGCCTTTAGCAAGTTTACCGGCACCTATAAAGTGCAACCGCAAAAAGGAGAAACAGTGTATGCAATTACTGGTACTGAAATAATGAAGCTGGCTTAACGCTTCTTCCGTAGCTGGTTATAATCCAGGAAGTAAATAAACTTAACGGTCACTTCATTACCATGACGCAGGTCAAACAACTCGCCGAGGTTGCGGAGATAAGAATTTTTAGTAGTTGTAACCGGCACGTATTCCTCATCACCCAGCCAGTTTTTATAGCCGAGTATCAGGCGGCTGCCGAGGCGGAAATCCCAGGTCAGGAAAGCATCCAGGTTGAAAATATTAACGTTATCATCCCGGTTATTGATAAAGGGTCGGGCCATCAGGCCACCGCTGGTATTCACATTATAAAAGCTCAGGTATTTTACCTCGTTCCAGTAATGTCTTGCCCGCAGTGAAAGATTCAGCCGGGGAGTGAAATTATAGATACCGGTCAATACAGTGGTATACGTTTTTACATTACGGAAGCCAACAATTGGTTCGTCGTTGATTTCCCGGGTAAATGCATAGCCAAGATTATTGGTTTCCTTGTTCCCATCCACCTGTATATCCAGCGAGAATTTATTACTGAACCGGTAACGAAAACCCAATCCACCACCGAAGAGGTTATTATCAAATTCAGGAGAACGGGCTGCAATACCCGAAAAACGTACATACAATTTCTTCCGGCTGTCGGTACTGCCACTCACAGAACTATAAAGATTCAAAGGGTAATTAAGATAGCGCCCATCGGTTCTTAATTCAAAATAATCGTGGTTGTCAATGGGTGATACCTGGGCCAGTAAACTCAGATCCCAGAAGTTCTTAAATAGCCAGAATGTATTTCCGGTAATATTCAGGCTACCGTAGCCATAGGGATTATACAAATACTGGAGCCGGGCATCCAGCGAATAACTATACTGGAGCAGGTTACCCGTAGGTTTGAACTGGTTGTAACTGACATTGGCCCTGTAGTTGATCAGGTTGGGAGTATTTAATATGCCAAGGTCATTGGGATCATATTTTTTGGACAGGATAACCTGTTGCAGGTAAAAGCGCCAGTTGCCGCTTATTTTCCCATACTTCAACGTAGTATTATACCCATCATAGTCATCTGTTCCCCATATTTTACTGTAGCGGGCTGTTCCATTAAAGGCATAGGTATTGGCTTTATTGTATAAGGCCAGATCGATCGCGGTGACATTGGCATCACGGCCTTCTGCATTGCGGATCACATTGGTGTTGGTAAAAGTAACAGACGATCTTCCTTTCAGCGCCTGGTCAAATACAATAATATTATAGTTGGTAAGACCTGTTGTACTTATCAGTGAATCTTTACCCGAGACCCGGTTACGGATTCTTGCCTCCATAGGTGCCTCTATCGCATTAAAGATCCCGATACCCAGTTTTTTATTATTCCGTCCCGAGAATTTAGTTGCGTTATATAATTGCGTGACAGAAGGATTTTTTACGATCTGCCAGTTCGGGTCGCCGGCAACAAAATCCCGTACATCATAATAGCCTTCAGGCATGGCCCCTACCCTTCTTGAATAAAACAAACCGGCTTTATTAAAAATCTCCGTTCCTTCTGTAAAAAATTGGCGGTTCTCCTGGAACCGGACTTCAAAAGGGGACAAATTGTTGACCACGTTATCAGAGATGACTTGTCCAAAATCAGGAATCAGCGTTGCATCCAGGGTAAAACTTTCATTTATACCATATTTTACGTCCATACCACCGCTACCCAGCCAGGTGTTGGAAAATCCAATGACTTGCGGAGAACTCCTGAAGCCGGTAGAAATATAAGGTGAAAAACTTAAGCGAAGAGGCGGTAGCAAATCTTTTAAACCGGTATAGTTGCCAAACTGGTTGACAAAACCATTCACTTCAGGTTTTACTTCGTTCCAGAAACAGGATTCATTTGTCCGCCGGATTAACCGCAAAAACTGAATACCCCAGTCCTGCAGATCTTTCTTAGCAAAACGCAAGGAGATATAGGGTATTTTCATTTCTACCGTCCAGCCATCTGCCTGCATCTGTACTTTACTTTCCCAAACAGCATCCCATGTCTTATCGCCATATTCTCCAAATCCGCTTCCCAGGTTAGGCCCAAGCCGGGCATCAGATTGTACGTTCGCAGAAGTTACTACAAACTGGAATCCATTCTGGTTATCGTTATAGGTGTCAAAAAAAATGGAGAAATAATCTACGTCCTTTAATTGTTCTGCATCCCGGGCTGTGATCTGTTTTCGTACTTCTTTGGGGTCATCGTACAAATAAGCACCCACGTAAATGGCCGTATTGTCATAGATGATCCTGATCCTTGTTTGTTGGGAAGCGGGCTTGCCAGTAACCGGGTAATTCTGAATAAAATCGGTAGCAATCGGAACATTTGACCAAACTGCATCATCAAGATGACCATCAATGTTTGGTGCCAGATCAGTCTTAACGGCCTCCATTGATTTTTCCTGGGAGAAAAGGGAAAAACCAGAAAGGAAAAACAAAGGTAAGCAGATAATTTTTCTCAATAGCATGTTCCGACTTTAGCAGTCTGCAAATATAAAAAACAGAATGCAAGGCAGGAAAGCTTCTGCATAAAAACGCAAAAAAGAGATCAATTCGTCAGAAAATTACTAATTCATCCGCTTTTTTAACGAAGTAACCTGTTCCTGAAGGTCAGAAACGATCGTAGAAAGCTGGCCCATATCCCAACGTTGTTGTGTATTGGCTTTTGAAATAACCATTTGCGCCTGCCACATTTCCAGGACTTCTTCTGCATTGACGGTATAAGGATGAAAAGATGGATTATCGCTGACCAGGGTCAATTTGTTCTTTTGCCTTCCGTTTTTCTGTACTCTTTTATAAACCACACCTTCATTACGGGAGACAACGATACAAGCCATATTATTTTTAACTTCTTCCAGGTTCTCGACTTTTTCACCAACAATCACAGAACCACTGGGTGTAGGCAGCATGGAATCGCCAATGATCTCAAAAGCCCGGTAATTACCACCTGATAGCATGGGTAATGTAAAGGTGTTCAGTTCATCAATAAATTCGGGATCGGCATAGCCGGCCAGGTAGCCTGCTGCTGCTTTTACCGGAACAAAAGGAATATCCGGTCGGCCTGCTGCCAGTTTCATAGCCCGGCGTTTAGCGAGATAATTACTTTTATTATCACTTAGGTCTTTGCGGAGGATATCGTCTAGGGTCAGCTTGAAAATATCGCAAACCACTTCCAGTACATCGATCCTTGGTTCAGCCCTTTCTTCCTCATAGGCTCCTAAAAGGGAACGTTTGATCCGAAGTTTATTGGCGAATTCTTCCTGTGTCCAGCCACGGAGTTTGCGGAGATATTTCAGGTTTTGATTCGAGATTGCCATAACAGACTAATTTAATTAGTTGCAAAATACTAATTATTTTAGATATTCAAAATTTTAGATCGTAAATTTTCACCAAAACACAGTAAAAGATAGTTGCTGCTTGCCCCACTGCCGGTTAATAGCTTCCTCAAGCCAGTTCTTTAAATGAGAATAGATCTTTCGTATTCTGGCTTCTTGTTTCCGTTTGGATAACCGGGAAAAAACTGGGATTTTTGTATTGTATGACAAAAAAATTGCCCGCCCGCAAAAAAAAGGGAGCCAATGCTCCGAAGAAAGGACCCGCTACTTCCCCGACTTCAGCAAAAGTCTCAGCAAAAGAAAGACCGGTTATCTTAATTACCAATGATGACGGAGTGACCGCACCGGGTATCTTGAACCTGGTAGAAGCTGTCAAAGACCTCGGAAAGATAGTCGTGGTTGCCCCTGATAAACCCCAATCCGGTATGGGGCATGCTATCACCATTGGTCAGCCCTTACGACTGCATAAAATTCATACGATCGATAATGTGGAAACCTGGTCCTGCACCGGCACACCCGTGGATTGTGTGAAGCTGGCAGTCGACAAAGTCCTGCACCGCAAACCGGATATCTGTCTTAGTGGGATCAATCACGGAGCCAATCATAGTATCAATGTAATTTATTCCGGAACTATGTCCGCCGCAGTGGAAGCAGCTATTGAAAGTATTCCCTCTGTAGGTTTTTCATTATTAGACTATCGGATTGATGCTGATTTTACCGGGGCTCGTAAATATGTACGCATCATTGTAGAAAAAATGCTGAAAACAAAACTGGACAAACACACAGTCTTAAATGTAAATATTCCTGCTGTTGCGCCGGAACTCTTAAAAGGATTCAAGATCTGTAAACAGGCATATGCCAAATATGAAGAGGATTTTATTGAGCGCAATGACCCGCATGGCCGTCACTATTATTGGCTTACGGGTCAGTTTGTCAATTTTGATAAAGCCAAAGACACCGATGTGTGGGCCCTTGACAATAATTTTGTAAGCGTGGTGCCTGTACAATTTGACCTGACGAATTACGTTCTAAAAGCCAAACTTGAAAAGCTCTGGAAATAAGCCTTCTAGTACCACATAAACCACTGAAATGTTTTTAGCAAAAGATAACCTCCGGCTTGGATTGGCATTAGGTCTGATCGGCCCGTTGGTCGGACTCACAATCGTTTATTTAATAAAATTTCCGAACCTCAGCTTTAAAGAATTCCTGGATTATTTTATGCATGATAATAAAGTGATCACTAATGTGGGCACTTTTTCCTTATTGGCCAACGCATTGCTCTTTGCGATTTATGTCCATTTCGATAAAGCCCAGACATTCAAAGGCATTTTTATCGTCACGCTGTTTTATGGTATCGGTATTTTGGTGCTGAAACTTTTTAATAACTAATAATAATGGTTGCTCCTGCGACATTTTTGTTATCAACTTTTTTTCAATCCTATACGGTTTTTATTAAAAAACAGTCTTGCAGCCAATATAAGCCTGCCGCACATTCGGGACCCCCCCACTCGCCACTTGCCAAACCCCATTGCCTATGAAATACTACATCATAGCCGGTGAAGCATCGGGAGATCTGCATGGCTCAAATCTTATTAAAGAATTAAAGAAACTGGATGCTTCCTCAACGTTTCGCTGCTGGGGTGGCGATAAAATGCAGGCAGCCGGGGGCGAACTCGTGAAGCATTACCGGGAATTGGCTTTTATGGGTTTTGCAGAAGTGCTGATGAATATCCGCACCATTTTCCGCAACCTGAAATTTTGCAAAGAAGATATCCTCCAACATAAACCCGATGCAATTATCCTGGTTGATTACCCTGGCTTCAACCTCCGAATTGCCAAATGGGCCAGGGAAAAAGGATTAAAAATTATTTACTATATCTCTCCTCAGGTATGGGCCTGGAAAGAAGGCCGGGTAAAAATGATGAAGCAGTGCATTGACAAAATGCTGGTCATTCTCCCTTTTGAAAAAGAGTATTATAAAAATAAATGGAACTGGGAAGTGGAATATGTCGGTCATCCGCTAGTTGAAGTAATACAAAGGCACAAGCAACAAGGTACAAGCCAGCCATTTTTCGACAGACCCATTATTGCTTTGTTACCGGGTAGCCGTAAACAGGAAATACTGAAGAAGTTGCCCATCATGCTGGAGGTGAGTAAATCCTATCCGGCTTACCAGTTTATCGTGGCCAAAGCGCCGGGACTGGAAGAAGAATTTTATGATCCCCTGCTTCAGCCTTATTCCAATGTGTCGTATGTTACAAACAAAACCTACGACTTACTCAGCCAGTCCAAAGCCGCCTTAGTCACTTCGGGTACTGCCACCTTGGAAACAGCCCTCTTTGGAGTTCCGGAAGTAGTTTGTTATAAAGGCTCCTGGCTCAGTTACCAGATCGGCCGCCGGCTGGTTAGTGTGAAATATATTTCCCTTGTCAACCTTATCATGAATAAATTAGTGGTGAAAGAATTAATACAAGGGGATCTTACCGTTGAACAACTGCAGCTGGAGCTCGACCAATTGTTGAACAACGAAGAGCGGAAACTGCAATTGCAAAAAGACTATAATTCCCTTAAACAATTACTCAGCGAAGGTGGTAATGCTGCCGCTAAAGCAGCTGTATCCATTACCAGTTTCCTCAGCGCAGCAACTTAATAGCGAGGATGATCAGGCAAAGCAGGAAAACGAAAATGCTGATGCGATTGATGCCGTGCATATAACCGATCCATTTATCTTTTGGACGATTCGGATCTTTTTTCTTCAGGTAGAGGTATTCAGATATTTGTTTCCAGATTCCCATAAAAACGTTTATAACTCTATTACAACTAGTGGTATAATTAGTTCACAAAAATAGAATTTTCCGGCTCATAAAAAGAGCAACCCCCGTTTGGTCGGAGGTTGCAGGCTGATAAGGTTAATGGTTACTGTTTTTTGATCTTTGTAGTGTAAAGAAAAGCTAATCGCTGGTGTGAAATAGTAAATACTTATTGAAGTGTAGTTTTGAGTTAACGAACGGTCAGTTTTAACAACCGAACTGTTCCTGGAGCTTATTTAAAGCTGTTGGTCCAATTATAATCCACGTAAACGGCAGGTATTAATAATAATCGGGCAGGAAAAATCCGTCAACATAAGCCCTCATATAACACAGCCATGGAAAAAGGTCATACTGGTTACCATAGGTATTCTCTACTTTATCCGACAAGACTCACTGGTCGTTATGATATAGGTGCCGGGTTTATTTTGCTTATGGTTTTCCTACTCAAACGGTTATTATTAAAATCAGAGCCTTGTAATTATGCGGGTCGTATTTTACCCGTATCAATGAGCCTGTCTTAAAAGCAGCTGCCTCTGTTTCACTTAGGGTCTGTTTTATTTCTGCTACAAAATTTCTTCCTTTCAGCGGCCTCACCTGTAACTGAATTCTGGTGAGTGGCAGCTTATTGACAAAATAACTGGTTTGTTCTGTTCTCAATACCAGTGCCTCAGCTTCTACAGCCTGCCCGATCCATTTTTGCGTAGTTATTGAGGGACGGGGCCAAACTGATGAAATCATTTTTCCCAGCAGCACGGCTACCAGCATGGCTACCCAAAGAGTGCCGGCTACCATGATCGTTGTTGAAATAAGAAATTCCATTGTTATTTTTTTTATAAGGTTTTAACAGGACAAAGAAACAACCACGATGCAAAAAGAAAAGAATCGTTCCAGCTAACGGCTGTTCTTGTTTAACAA
>Ga0163144_10006394_pt1 | contig 25995 bp, 26 predicted proteins | sample OliLak19BULKMAT1_FD_123175 | JGI IMG/M metagenome (GOLD analysis project Ga0163144, IMG submission 123175) | Freshwater microbial mat bacterial communities from Lake Vanda, McMurdo Dry Valleys, Antarctica - Oligotrophic Lake LV.19.BULKMAT1 | ecosystem: Environmental > Aquatic > Freshwater >...
CCACGAGGACCACGAGGACCACGAGGACCACGGCGACGCGAGGCCCGCCGTCGGGCGGGCCTCGCGTCCCCGCGCCGCGGGGTCGCGTCGGTCAGGCCGGCGGCGCGTCGGCGGTCCGGACCGTGAAGCCGGCCCGGCGGAGCGCCTCGAGCGTCCGTCCCTGCAACTTTTCGAGGGTCGCCGGCTTCAGCGTCCCCTCGTCGTCGCCGAAGGTGACCGTGAACGCCAGGCTGCGGTGCCCGTCGGGGATGCCCGCGCCCTCGTACACGTCGAACAGGGTCACGGACCGGACCGTGCCCGGGGCGACCCCGGCGAGCACCTTCGCGACGTCACCCGCCGGCGTCCGGCGCGGGACGATCACGGCGACGTCGAACGGCGACCACGGGAACCGGGGGACGCCGTGGTAACGCGCGCCGCTCCGGTCGGTGGCCAGCACCCGGGCGAGGTTCACCTCGGCGACGGCGGCCCGGCCTGCGAGGCCGAACGCCGCGACGACCTTCGGGAGCACCTCCCCCACCAAGGCGACGGTCACGCCCTCGCTGCGGACGACGGCCCGACGGCCCGGGTGGAGCCACGGGGGCGGCGGGAGACCGTCGGCCAGGCAGGCGTCGCTCGCGTCGGCCACGGTGACGCCGGGGACGTTCCAACGCCCGAGGAGCGCCAGGAGGTCACCGACGACGCCGAGGAACGTGGCGCCCTTCGGGTCGTCCGTGCGGTCCCGCTCCGCCCGCAGGAGGCCGACGACGGGCACCTCTTCGGGACGCGCGGCCCCCGCCGCGTCCTGACGGACGAACACGCGGGTCCACTCGGCGAGCGCGAGCACCGCCTCGCGGGGCTGGTTCCGCGCCGCGGTCGCGAGGAGGTTCTGCACGCAGGTGGTCTGGAGCCGGTCCTGCTCTGCCGAGAGCGGGTGGACGAGGCGCACGCAGGCCGCGGGGTCGGTCCCGAGCCGCTGGCACTCCGCGGCGCCATGGAACGCATAGGTCGCGATCTCGACGTAGCCGAGCGCCAGGGAGAGGGCCGCGCGGCCGTCGCGCTCGAGAGCGCGGGCCGGCGTCGGCCGCAGCGGGCGCATGGGCGCCACGGGCGCCTCCGGCCGCACGTGTTCGTAGCCATGGAGCCGCCCGACCTCCTCGACGAGGTCCTCGGGCAGCGCCACGTCCTTCGTCGCGCGCCACGACGGCACGCGCACGCGCCAGGGGGTCGTCCCGCGATCGACGACGAAGCCCACGGACGCGAGGCGCGCCGCGATCGTGGCGTCGTCGATGGGGAGCCCCAGCCGCCGGCGCACGAGATCGGGGGCGAGGGCGATGTCGACGGCCGGGTACGGCCGCGGGTACGCGTCGGCGGGCGCGCGCGTCACGCGCGCCGCCGGGACGTGCGCGAGGAGCACCTCGACGAAGCGGAGCGCGGCGGTCCACGCCCCCTCGGGGTCGAGCGACTTCTCGAACCGGGCCGAAGCGTCCGTCCGCAGGCCGTGGCGGAGGGCCGCCCGGCGGACGCGGGCCGCATCGAAACACGCGGACTCGAGCAGGATCGCGGTCGTGTCGGCGCGGACGCCCGAGGCCTCCCCGCCCATCACGCCCGCGAGCGCGAGGACGCGCTCGCCGTCGGCGATCACGAGGTCCTCGGGGTCGAGCGCGAGTTCCTTGCCGTCGAGGGTCCGCATCGTCTCGCCCGGGCGCGCACGGCGCACCGCGATGCGCCCGCCGCGCACCTCGCGGAGATCGAACGCGTGGAGGGGCTGCCCCGTCTCGAGCATGACGAGGTTCGTCAGGTCCGCGAGCAGGCCGACGCTGCGCAGGCCCACCGCCTCGAGCCGGCGGCGCAGCGCGGTCGGCGACGGACCGTCGGCGACGCCCTCCAGGACGAGGCCCACGTAGCGCCGGCACGACGCCGGGTCCTCGACCGTCACCGGGAACGCGGGGCCCGTCGCGGCGGCCACGAGCGCCTCGGCGCGGGCCGTGGGCGCGGGACGCGAGGCCCGGCCGAAGACGGCGGCGAGCTCCCGCGCGACGCCGGCGTGGCCCCAGAGGTCGGGACGGTTCGTGATCCCGGTGTTGTTCAGGTCGAGGACGACGTCGGCGACGCCGAGGGCCTCGGCGGCCGGCCGGCCCGCGGGCCCGTCGGGCAGCACGAGGATGCCGTCGTGCGCCGTGCCCAGGCCGAGCTCGTCCTCGGCGCAGATCATGCCCTCGCTCTCGACGCCGCGGATCTTGGCCCGCTTGAGCGTGAGGCCGTTGGGCAGCGTGGTGCCCACGCGCGCGAAGCAGACCGTCTGGCCCTTCGCCACGTTGGGCGCGCCGCAGACCACCTGCAGCGGCGCGTCCGCGCCGGGGTCCACGGTGCAGACGCGCAGCCGGTCGGCGTTCGGGTGGGGCGCGACCTCGAGCACGCGCGCCGTCACGACGCCGTCGAGCGCGCCGAGCCGCTCGACGCCCTCGACGTCGGCGGTCCGGAGCGGGAGGAGGCGCGCCGCCTCGTCGGGCGCGACGCCCTCGAGGTCGGCGAGCTCCGCGAGCCAGCGCCAGGAGACCTTCATCCGTGCAGCCCTCCCGCGAACTGACCGAGGAACCGCACGTCGCCCGCGGCGAAGTGGCGGATGTCCTCGATGGCGTGACGCATCATGCAGAGACGGTCGACCCCGAGGCCGAACGCGAAGCCGGACCAGACCGACGGGTCGATGCCGCCGGCGCGCAGGACGTTGGGATGCACGAGCCCGCACCCCAGCAGCTCCACCCAGCCCGTGCGCTTGCAGACGGGGCAGCCGGCGCCGCCGCAGACGAGGCAGCGCACGTCCATCTCGAAGCTCGGCTCGGTGAACGGGAAGAACGACGGGCGCAGCCGCACCTCGACCGTCCGGCCGAAGACCTCGGACAGCAGCGTGCGCAGCGTCCACACGAGGTGGCCGACGTGGACGTCGCGGTCCACGAGCAGACCCTCGATCTGGTGGAACGTGTTCTCGTGCGACGCGTCGAGGGCCTCGTGGCGGAACACGCGCCCGATGGCCACCGCGCGGATCGGCGGCTTGCGCGTCTCCATGGCGCGGATCTGCACGGGTGACGTGTGGGTGCGCAGCAGGTGCCCGCCCTCGAGCCAGGTCGTGTCCTGGTTGTCGCGCGCGGGGTGGTCGGCGGGGATGTTCAGCGCCTCGAAGTTGTGGCGCTCGTCTTCCACCCACGGCCCGTCGAGCACCTCGAAGCCCATGGCGAGGCAGAGGTCCTCGAGTTCGCGGCGCAGGGCGGCGAGCGGGTGCACGAGGCCGCGCGCGACCCGCGTCGTGACGGCGGCCTGCGTGGCGTCCACCCACTCGGCGTCGGAAAGCGAGGCCTCGCGCACGGCGCGCAGCGCGTCGATCCGGGCGGCGAGCAGCGCCTCGAGTTCGCCCTTGGCCTCGTTCGCCGCCTTGCCTGCGGGTCCGCGCTCGGCCGGCGGCAGGGCGCCGATGCCGCGCAGGACGTCCTGCAGGCGGCCGCTCTTGCCCAACCACGCGAGGCGGAGCGCCTCCAGGGCCTCGAGGCTCGCGGCGGCGCGAATCGCCTGCTCGGCCTCGGCCCGGAGCGCGGCGATCCGGGGGTCTGCGGTGCGGTCGGTCATGGTCGTGGCTCCTCGTGCCCTCGGAGGGGCCGGGGAGTGACGACCCGCGGCCCTCGTCGTGGGCCGCGCGCCGGCTTACGCCAGGGCGGCCTGCGCCTTCGCGAACACGGCGTCGAAGGCCTTCGGGTCCGCGATGGCGAGCTCGCTGAGCTGCTTGCGGTCGAGGGCGATCTCCGCCTTCTTGATGCCGTTCATGAACCGGCTGTACGACAGCCCGCGCTCCTGCGCGGCGGCCGTCAGGCGGACGATCCACGTGCTGCGGAACGTGCGCTTCTTGAGCTTGCGGCCCTTGTAGGCGTACTGCAGGGCCTTCTGGAGGTTCTCCTTGAGAACCTTGTGCAGCCGGCTGTGGCCGCCCCAGTAGCCCTTCGCCGCCTTGCGGAGCCGCTTCTTCCTGCGGTTCTTCGCCGGACCGTTCGTGACGCGCGCCATCGGTCGAGTCTCCCTGCGGGCCTCAGCGAGGCCCTACGACGGTCCTGACGTTAGATCCCACCGAGCAGCCGGCGGTAGGTCACCGCCTGGCGGCCCTGCACGGTCCCGCACTTGCGCAACTTGCGCTTGCGGCTCGCGCGCTTGTGGGAGTTCAGGTGACTGCCCCCGGCACGGTAACGCATGACCTTGCCGTTCTTGGTCACGCGGAAGCGCTTGGCGATCGAGCGGTTCGACTTCATCTTGGGCATGGCGCGGAAACCCGGGGGGAAAGGGTCCGAAGGTAACGACTCCCGCGGATCCGTCAAGGAACCACGCCCCCTCTTTACGACGCGAGGCCCGGCCGGGGCCGGGCCTCGCGTCGGGAAACCGGGGCCTCGACCGGGGGAGGGCCCCCCCGCGCCGGACCCGCGCCCCTACTTGTGCGTGAGCAGCATGCTCATGCGACGCCCCTCGGTGCGGGGCGACTGCTCGACCTTGGCGATGTCCTCGAGGCGCTTCGCGACCTCGTGGCAGTGGGCGACGCCGATGTCCTGGTGCGCCATCTCGCGCCCGCGGAACATGATCATCACCTGCACCTTGTCCCCGCGCTCGAGGAACTCCCGCGCCTGGGCGACGCGGATGTCGGTCATGTGCGGGTCGGTCTTGGGACGCAACCGGACGGTCTTCAGCTTCGTCTTGTGCTGCTTCTTCGTCGAGTCGTGCGCCTTCTTGTTCTGCTCGTACTTGTACTTGCCGAAGTCCATGATCTTGCAGACGGGGGGGCGGACGTTCGGGGCAACCTCGACGAGGTCGAGCCCCTTCTCCTGCGCCATCTGCAGCGCTTGCTCGGTCGGCACGACGCCGACCTGCTTCCCCTCTTCGTCGACGAGACGGACCTCACGGATGCGGATCCTCTCGTTGATCCGCGGACCGGCCGCGGGCGCCGGCATCGAACGATCGTCGGGTCGGATGGTCGAATTCCTCCAAGTCGGCGGGACGGTTCGGCGCGGCAGGACCGCCGAGGCCCGAGCCGCCCGTCGGACGACGCCGCCGCATCGACCGAGCCCTCTAAGATGCCACATCCGGAGGCGGAGGGGTATACCTCCTCCCCCCGCCGCGCCCCGGATCGCCCGCGGATTCCGGCAGAACGGCGCCCGGCGAGCGGCCTCCGGCCCCCGTTCCCTGCGGCGACCGGTACCTTGCGGCGGCCGGTACCTTGCGGCGGCCGGGACCGGGATCCCCGCGAGCCGGCGGGTCACCGGCAGGTCGCGGAGCCCCCGGACCGGCGGGGCCCGGGCCACCGACGCGGCACGGGGGCCCGACGCGGCACCGGGGCACCGACGAGGTACCGGGGCACCGACGAGGGAGGCGTCCGCCGCGCGGCGGACGCCTCCCCCCGAGGGTCACGTGCGCGCGGCGAGCCTCGCCCGGTACAGGTCGAGGAACGCCTCGACCGTCATGGCGCCCTTGTCGTCGCCCGAGCGCTCGCGGACGGCGACCTGCCCGCCCGCGGCCTCGCGCTGCCCGACGACGAGCATGTAGGGGATCCGCTCGATCGTGGCCTGGCGGATCTTGGCCCCCACCTTGTCGCTCGACGCGTCGAGTTCCACGCGCACCCCGGCCGCGGCGAGCGTCGCGACCACGCCGCGGGCGTAGTCGTTCAGCGCCTCCGTGATGGGGAGGACGCGGGCCTGCACCGGCGCGAGCCACAGCGGGAACTTCCCCGCGTGGTGCTCGACGAGCACGGCGATCTGGCGCTCCATGGAGCCCAGGATCGCGCGGTGCAGCATCACCGGGACGTGTTTGTTGCCGTCCCGGCCCGTGTACTCGAGACCGAACCGCTCCGGCATGGAGAAGTCGACCTGGATCGTGCCGCACTGCCAGGTGCGGCCGATGCAGTCCGTGACGTGGAACTCGATCTTGGGGCCATAGAACGCGCCCTCGCCGGCCGCGATCTCGTAGTCGAGCCCCTGCGCGACGAGCCCCTCGACGAGCGCCTGCTCGGCCTTGTCCCAGTTGGACTCGAGCCCCATGCGCTGCGCCGGCCGCGTCGCGACCTTCACCTTCACGCCCGCCATGGCGTAGCCGACCGCCGGGTAGACGACCTTCACGAGATCGATCATGTCGGCGATCTCCGACGCCATCTGGTCGGGGTCGCAGAAGATGTGCGCGTCGTCCTGGGTGAAGGTGCGGACGCGCATGGCGCCGTGGAGCACGCCGGAAAGCTCGTGGCGGTAGACCCGCCCGAACTCGGCCAGGCGCAGCGGCAGCTCCTTGTACGACTTCGGGGTGGTCCCGAAGACCAGGCAGCAGCCGGGGCAGTTCATGGGCTTGACGGCGTAGGAGCGCTCGTCCACCTCCATGAAGTACATGTTGTCCTTGTAGTGGTCCCAGTGGCCGGACTTCTTCCACAACTCGTCGGACAGCACCATGGGCGTGCTGATCTCCCCGTAGCCGCGGCGCGCGAGCTCGCCGCGCACGAACTCCACCAGGGTGTTCCACAGGACCATGCCCTTCGGGTGCCAGAACACGGCGCCCGGGGCCTCCTCGTGCCACGAGAAGAGATCCATCTCGCGGCCAATGCGGCGGTGGTCGCGCAGCTTCGCCTCCTCGAGACGCTTCACGTGCGCGTCGAGGTCGTCCTGCGTGAAGAACGCGGTGCCGCGGACCCGCTGCATGGGGACGCCGTTCACGTCGCCGCGCCAGTGGGTGCCGCTGACCGACAGGAGTTTCACCGCGCCGATCCACGACGTGTCGGGGACGTGGGGCCCCTCGCACATGTCGGTGAAGCCGGCGGAGTCGTAGAACGAGATCGCGTCGTCCGGGATCTCGTCGACGTGTGGGAGCTTGAGGGCGTACCCGACCTGCACGAGCCGGGCCTTCGCCGCGCCCTTGTCGCACTCGCTGCGGGCGTACGGCCGCTGCTGGGCGGCGATCTCGCGCATGCGCGCCTCGATCCGCGGGAGGTCGGCCTCGTGGAACGGCTGGGGCGGCTTGAAGTCGTAGTAGAAGCCGTCTTCCGTGGCGGGGCCGAAGCCGAGGTCGGTGCCGGGGAAGAGGTCGAGGACCGCCATGGCGAGAAGGTGCGCGGCCGAGTGGCGCAGCACCTCGAGCGCCTCGGCGTCCTGGCGGCGCAGGATGCGGAACTTGCCCCCGCGGGGCAGCGGACGGTTCAGGTCGTAGACCGCCCCGTCGAGCACGCCGGCGACGGCGACCTTCGCAAGACCCGGTCCGATGCCCTTCGCGACGTCGCCCGTCGTCGTCCCGACCGGGACCTTGCGAACGGTGCCGTCGGGGAGGACGAGGTCGAGGAGCGCGGACATGGGTGGGGATCTCCGCCCCCCCGGCGACGCCGGGGCGGGCATGGACACGGGAACGACGCAACGGAAGACCTCCGCACCGTGCGGGGGCCGGGTCAGGATACCCGGGGGACGCCGGAACGGGACGCGAGGCCCGGACCGCTCTGGGAGCGCCCTGGCGCCCCCTGGGCCGTGGATGGCACGATCCGGCGATGGAGCGTCTCCCCCACCCCGCCGGCGGTCACCTCGAGGCCGACGTGGACCGTCGCGACCCCGCACGCTGGTGGGTCGTACTCCACGGCTTCGGCAGCGTGCGCGGGGGCGCGAAGGCGAGCGCGCTCCGCGCCGCGGCGGCACGCGCAGGGGCCTCCTTCCTCGCGTTCGACGCGCGCGGCCACGGGGGCTCCTCCGGGTCGATCGCCGACCTCACGCTCTCCGACCTCATCGACGACCTCGACGTGGCGGTGGCGGCGACGGTGCCCGCGACGGCGGACCTGCTCGTGGTCGGCTCGAGCCTCGGGGGCCTGGCGACCGCGTGGTGGACGACCGTGCGGCCCGGGCGCGCGCGCGCCGCGGTGCTGGTGGCGCCCGCCTTCGGGTTCGTGGACCGGTTCCTGGCCGACCTCGGCCCCGCCGCCGCGGCGGCGTGGGCGCAGACAGGGCGGTGCGCGTACCGCAACGAGTGGATGAACGTCCCGTTGCGCTGGGAGCTCGTCCTCGACGCGCGCCGGCGCGGCGACACGGCCCTCGCGGCAGCCTACGCCACCGACACCGTGATCGTGCACGGACTCGCCGACGAACGGGTCCCGTGGCGCGTGAGCGCCGACTTCGTTTCCGCGTGCCCCCACCGTCCGCTCGACCTGGTGCTCTACGGCGACGGCGACCATCGCCTGCAGGGTCGGCTCGCCGACCTCGCGGACCTCGTCACCGCCGTCGCGCGCGACGGCGTCCGCCGCGGCGCGTGACCGCGCGCCGCGGACGCGCCCGCCCCTCGATCAGGAGGGGGCGTGGCGGATGTGGAGGTCGCGGAGCTGCTTCTCGTCGACCGCCGCGGGGGCGCGGGTGAGGAGGCACCGGGCCTGGGCGGTCTTGGGGAAGGCGATGACCTCCTGGATGGCGTCCTCGCCGAGCATGAGCATGACCAGGCGGTCCACCCCGAGCGCGATGCCGCCGTGCGGCGGCGCCCCGTAGCGCAGGGCGTCCACGAACCAGCCGAACCGGCGGTCCACGTCCTCCTGGGCGATGCCGAGCAGCGCGAACAGCGCCGCCTGACGCTCGCTGCGGTGGATGCGGATGCTCCCGCCGCCGGCCTCGTAGCCGTCGATCACGAGGTCGTAGGCCCGGGCCCGCAGGCCCGCGATCGCCGCCCGGTCGTACGCCGGGTCGGTCGGCGCGAGACGGCAGAGCCGCTCGAGGGTCGGCCAGTCGGCGTCGCGCGCGGTGGTGAAGGGGTGGTGGCACGCGTCGAAGCGCCCCTCCTCCTCGTTCCACTCCACGAGCGGGAAGTCCGTGATCCAGGCCACGGCGGTCCGCTGCCGGTCCACGAGGCCGAGCCGCTCCGCGCACGGCTTGCGCAGGTGGCCGAGGACCTTCTTCACCGACGCGAACGCGCCCGCGCCGAAGAGCACGACGTCGCCCTCCCGCACGTGGGCCTTCGCCAGCAGGGCCTTCCCGGGATCGCCGGCGAGGAACTTCGAGACGGAGCCCGAGAGCCCCTCGGCCCCCCACTTCGCCCATGCGAGGCCCTTCGCGCCCACGGCCTTCGCTTCGGCCTCCCAGCCGTCGACGTCCTTGCGCGAGACGGTCGCCGCCGCGCCGGGCAGGCGCAGCGCGTTCACCACGCCGCCCGCGGCCACGGCATCGGCGAACACGCGGAACCCGAGCGCCGCGGCCTCGGCGGACACGTCAACGAGCTCGAGCGGGTTGCGCAGGTCGGGCTTGTCGCTGCCGAAGCGGGCCATCACGTCGTCGTAGCGCAGGCGCGGGAACGCCGCGGGCAGGTCGTGGCCCCGGTAGCGCTGCACCAGTTCGCGGATCGCGGGCTCGATCAGCGCGTAGACGTCCTCCTCGCCGACGAAGGAGCCCTCGATGTCGACCTGGCTGAACTCGGGCTGACGGTCGGCGCGGTTGTCCTCGTCGCGGAGGCAGCGCGCGATCTGGTAGTACCGGTCGAACCCCGAGATCATGAGCAACTGTTTGAAGAGCTGGGGCGACTGCGGCAGCGCGTAGAAGGCGCCCGCGTGCAGGCGACTCGGCACGAGGAAGTCGCGCGAGCCCTCGGGCGTGCTCCGCGTGAGGAGCGGCGTGTCGACCTCGAGGAAGCCCTGCGCCTCGAGGTGGCGCCGGAAATACGAGACGATGTGCGCGCGCTCGACGAGCATCCGGGTCATCTTCGGGCGGCGCAGGTCCATGAAGCGGTATTCGAGCCGCAGGTCGACGTTGGCCTCCGTGCGGTCGGTGGGCCAGAACGGCGGGACGGGCGACTCGGACAGCACCTCGACGCCATCGGCCTCCACCTCGATCGCGCCGGTCGGCAGGTGCGCGTTCGCGGCCTCGGCCGGACGCGCGATCACCGTGCCGGAGGCGCGGACGCACCACTCGGGCTTCAACGCCGACGCGTGCTCGAGGAGCTTCGCGTCGCGGTCGCCGGTGAAGGTGACCTGCGTGACGCCGTGCCGGTCCCGGAGGTCCACGAACGCCACGCCGCCCTGGTTGCGCTTCGCGTTCACCCACCCGCACAGCGTAACGCGGGCCCCGACGTCGGAGGCGCGCAGCGCGCCGCAGGTGTGGGTGCGAAGGACGGTCTGCATCGGGGAGCCTCCGGTCGGACGGACGGAGTCTAGCCGGGGACCGTCCGGGCCCCCGGGTGCGGACGGAGCGGTGCGCGAGGCTCGCGGGCCTCGCGTCCCCGCGCCGGGTCCCCGTCAGAGGACGTAGCGCGCGAGATCCTCGTCGGCGAGCAGGGCGGAGGTGCGACGGCGGACGAACGCCGCGTCCACCACGACCTCGGTCCCGGCCAGCGACGGCGCGTCGAACGCGATCTCCTCCACCGTCCGCTCGAGCACCGTCGCGAGACGGCGGGCGCCGATGTTCTCGTGGGCGACGTTCGCGGCCGCCGCGACGCGGGCCAGCTCCCGGACGCCGTCCGGCGTGAACGTGAGGCGCACGCCCTCGGCCCCCATCAGCGCACCGTACTGCTTCACGAGCGCGTTCTTCGGCTCCTCGAGGATCCGCACGAAGTCGGCCTCGGTCAGCGGCTCGAGCTGCACCCGGATCGGGAAGCGGCCCTGGAGCTCCGGCATGAGGTCGGAGGGCTTGCTGACGTGGAACGCGCCCGCCGCGATGAACAACACGTGCTCGGTCCGGACGGATCCGTGGCGCGTGGCGACCGTGGTCCCCTCGACGAGCGGGAGGAGGTCGCGCTGCACGCCCTCGCGCGAGACGTCGGCCCCGCCCGCCGTGCGCCGCCCGGCCACCTTGTCGATCTCGTCCACGAAGACGATGCCGGTCTGCTCGGCCCGGCGGACGGCCTCGGCCGCCACCGCGTCGCGGTCGAGCAACTTGTCGGCCTCCTGCGTCACGAGCGTCGCGAGCGCCTCGGGCACCTTCATGCGCCGGGTCCGCTTGCGGCCCGGCCCCATTCGCTCGAGCAGGGCCGAGAGGTCGAGGCCCGACGCCTCGAGCCCGGGGACCCCCATCACGTTCCCGAGCGCCTGCCCGCCCTCCTCCACCTGCACGTCCACGTCACGGTCGTCGAGCGCGCCCGCGCGCAGCCGCTCGCGCAGCCGTGCGCGCGTCGCCGCGCCGTCCGCCGGCGCCGCCGACGGCGAGGCGGCCGCCCCGCGCGCGAAGCCGAAGGGGTCGAGGGTGGGGTCCGTGGGCCGGCTCCCGGGGAGCAGCGCGTCGAGCACGCGCTCCTCGGCCGCCTCGCGCGCCTTCACCTCGACGGCGAGCCGCGACTCGGCGCGCACCAGCGCCATGGAGGCCTCCACGAGGTCGCGGACGATCGACTCGACGTCGCGGCCGACGTAGCCGACCTCGGTGTACTTCGTCGCCTCCACCTTCACGAACGGCGCGCGGATCAGCCCGGCGATGCGGCGGGCGATCTCCGTCTTGCCGACGCCCGTCGGGCCCACCAGCAGGATGTTCTTCGGGGTGACCTCCTCGCGCAGCTCGGGCGCGAGGCGCATGCGGCGCCAGCGGTTGCGGATGGCGACCGCCACCGCGCGCTTCGCCGCGGTCTGGCCGACGACGTAGCGGTCCAGCTCGGTGACGATGCGGGCCGGCGTCAGGTCGTCCACGGACGGCAGGGGCGGCGCGGTCACCGGACCACCTCGAGGAGCGTGAGCCGGTCGTTCGTGTAGAGGTCGAGCTCGGCGGCGATCCGCAGCGACGCCTCGACGATGGCACGCGGCGCGAGGTCGGTGTGGCGCAGGAGGGCCCGCGCCGCGGCGCACGCCACGGCGCCGCCCGACCCCGCGGCGAGCACCCCGTCGTCGGGCGTCACGACGTCACCGTTGCCGGAGACGAGGAGGACCGTCGTGACGTCGGCGAGCACGAGGACGGCCTCGAGGCGGCGCAACGCGCGGTCGGTGCGCCACTCCTTCGCGAGCTCGACCGCCGCCTTGAGCAGCTGGCCGCCCGAGGCCTCGAGCTTGGCCTCGAAGCGGTCGAGGAGCGCGAGCGCGTCGGCGGCCCCGCCCGCAAAGCCCGCGAGCACCCGCCCGTCGCGCAGCGACCGCACCTTCACGGCCCCGTGTTTCTGCACCTGCGTGCCGAGGGTCACCTGTCCGTCGCCGCCGAGCACCGAGCGCCCGTCGCGGGTCACCGCCAAGATCGTCGTCACGCGGGGCTCCTCGCCGGGGTCCTGGGGTCCGTCCGGACCGCGGGGCTCGCACGCTACGGGGCCCCGGGGCAGCGTCAAGGCGCCCGGGGGTCCGCCCCCGGCTGGTGGCCCGCCGAGCCGCCCGTACCCTGCGCGGATCCCGCCCCGACCCCACCCCGGAGCCACGCTCCGAAGGAGATACGACCTTGACCCCGATGGAGACCACCCTCGTCCTCGTGAAGCCCGACGGCGTGATGCGCGGGCTCGTCGGCGAGATCGTCGGCCGCTTCGAGCGGAAGGGCCTGCAGATCGCCGGCATGAAGCTCGCCCGCCTCTCGAAGGACCTGCTCGAGCGCCACTACGCCGACCACAAGGCGAAGTCGTTCTTTGCGGGCCTCGTGGCCTTCATGCAGTCGGGGCCGGTCGTCGTCCTCGCGCTGCGCGGCCTGAACGCGATCACCGTCGTGCGCGGCATGATGGGCAAGACGTTCGGCAAGGACGCGGCCCCGGGCACGGTCCGTGGCGACCTCGCCATCTCGAGCTCGTTCAACCTCGTCCACGGCAGCGACTCGCCCGAGGCCGCCGCCAAGGAACTGGGCCTCTTTTTCGCGCCCGGCGAGGTCCTCGACTACAAGCTCGGCAACCGCGACTGGATCTACGACGTCGCCGCCGAGCTCACGTAGGTCGACGTCACCCGTCCGGTCGTCGCCCCCGGGGTCGGTCCCCGGGGGTGACGGCACGGTGACGCCCGCCCCGGATCGTCGGCGCCGGTCGCCCGGAGGTCTCTGCATGCGCGCGCTCCCCCTCGTCGTCTCCCGTGCCGCGCTCGGCGCGCTCGCCGCCGCGTGCGCGGCCGGCCTCACGGGCTGCATCGGGCTCTCGGAGCTCGACCAGGAGATCGAGAAGGGGCAGGAGAAGGAGGACGACAAGGCCCGCCTGGCTCACTTCGAGGACGCCGCCCAGACCTACTACGACGGCGGGAAGTACCAGCAGTCGATCGTGCAGTGGCGGAGGGTGCTCGAGCTCGAGCCGGGCCGTCCGAAGGCCAACTGGGGCCTCGCGAAGTCGCTGTCCATGATCGGTTCGCCCGCGAGCCTGCGCGAGGCGGAGCAACTCTTCCTGCAGATCAAGGACCAGAACTGGGTCCACCCGACCCTGGGCGACCGCCAGCACGAGATCCTCAAGGATTTCGCCGAGGTCTACATCCAGCTCGCGGACTACTACGACCGCGACGTGCGGGCGCTGCAGGCGCGCCTCGAGCAGCCGAACGCGGAGCCGGACAAGGTCCGGATGCAGCTCCAGGAGCAGGCGAGCAAACGCAACGAACTGCTCGGGAAAGCGATCCCGCTGTACGACGAGGTCCTCGCGCGCTCGCCGGACAACCAGTATGCGCTCGCGGGCCTCGCGAAGGCCCACCTCATGGCCGGCAACGACCAGGCGGGGATCGGGTTTGCCCGCCGCTACATCGACCTGAGCGTCCGCAGCCAGCAGGGCTGGCAGCAGCAGCTCGAGACGATGCAGAAGGAACGCGGCGTCGACCTGACGGAGGAGCAGCGCGCGTACTTCAAGGACCGCATCCGCGGCGCGCGCGAGAAAGAGCTGAAGCTGCGGCTCCTCGTCGCCTCCGTGCTCATGCGCACCAACGACCCGCTGGGCGCGGTGCGCGAGTACGACCGGGTGATCGAGCTCGACCCGGCGGTGCCGGCGTCTTACGTCGAGCGCGCGCAGGCGTACGCCCGCAGCCGGTCGTACCGCCTCGCCGTGGGCGACCTCGAGCACTACCTGAAGATCACGGACCCGGTCGCGCAGCGGCAGCCCCGCATCCGCGCGGCCGAGCTCCTCGAGCAGTACCGCGTCCTCGCGGCCACCGAGGGCGACGCGGTGCCCCGCGCCGCGGCGCCGGGGGGCCGCCCCGGGTCGAGCAGCCCGGGAACGAGGCCGGCCCCGTACAACCCGCCGATGCCGCCCGCGCCGGCGCCGGCTCCTCGGTCGCGCTGACGGGCGGGCCCCCCGGTCGCCCGCCCCACCCGATCACGCGGACGCCGCCCGTCGCGAGCGCCCGCTCGCGCCCGCGGGTCAGCCCGATTGCCCCGGACGCTTCCCCGCGCCCGACGTCGGCGGCCTCAACCCGGAACGCGCCCGGGCGCGGAATCCCGGGATCCGGCGCGTCCGCGCGCCCTACCGTAGGGGACGGCCGCCCGCAGACGTTTGCATCGTCGGCTCGGTTCGGGCCCGGAGCGGTCGATGCGTCGTCCCTGGAACGTCCGCCGAGCGCTGGCGCGCACGATCGTCGCGATCGCCGTCGGGGCGACGATCGGCGGCGCGCCGCCGTCCGCCCGGGCGGATGGCCCCCCGCCGGTCGAGTTGCCCCTCCAGGCCGGGTCGAGTCTCACCGGCACCGTCGAGTCCGCCGACGCGACCGAGGTCGTCGTGCTCGTCGGTCCGGGCAGCCGACGGCGCGTGCCGTGGGCCCAACTCGCGCCGCTCGGCGTCCTGCGGGTACGGGCCGCGCTGACGAAGCCCGACGACGGCCCCGGCCGGCTCGCCCTCGCGTCGCTCGCGAGCGACCTCGGGCTGTTCGCCGAGGCGCGGACGGAGTACGAGAAGGCGCTCGCCCTCGGGGCGATGGACGCCGCCGCCTTCCAGGAGGCGGTCGCGGACGCGGAGCATCGCGCGGTGGACGTCGGCATCGCCCGCGCCGAGCGCGCCGCCGACGCCGGCGACGTCGCGGGTGCCCTCGAGGTGCTGCGGGGGCTCCAGCTCGACTTCGCGCACGCCCTCGACCCGAAGCGGGTCGCGACGCTCGTGGGCACGCTCGAGACGCGCATCGCGGCGCGGGACGCCGAGCAGCGCCAGGCCAAGGACGAGGCCGACCGCCTCGCGCTCGACGTCGACCGCCGGCGGGAGGTCGTGACGCGCATGACCGAGGCGAAAAAGCACCTCGGGCTGGGCGAGAAACACGCGGACGAGGCCCGCGAGATCATGCCGCGCGGCAACGTCACGAAGGTCGGGAAGGCGGTCGAGGCCGCCGACGAAGCGTTCGGCGCGGCCCGGCGCGAGCTGGGTCGGCTGCGCCGCATCGTGCGCAAGGAGGAGAGCGAGCGCGACGCGGTCCTCGCGCTGCTCGGCGAGCTCGACCGGCGGCAGTACCGCGTGCTGTTCGACGCCGCGAAGTTCTTCTGGAGCGCGCGCGTGTTCGCACGCGCCGACGCCTACGCGACGCGCGCGTCCTACCTCGACCCGGTGGACCCCGCGCTCCTCGAGCTCCGCGACGAGATCCGCACCCACCGGATCCGCTACCGCGTCAGCGACGTGACGAACGCCCGTCCGCGCTGACGCCCCGCCACAACGTTGCCGAAGCGGTCGCCTTCGCTCGGCTTCCGATGGGCCCAGCCCCCTGAAAACCCGCGCGGCGGGCTCCCCTTGTGGGCCCACGCTTCACGGCGGCGACGGACGCTGACGGAATTCGACGGACGTTGACGGACGGGGACGGACGGCGACGGACCGGGACAGACGGGGAAGGATTCTTCGATTCCTTCCCAGGTCCTCAGGCCTCGCGGGGAGCGACGTAGCCCTCGATCAGCACGTCCCCCCCCACGCGGCGCACCCGCAGGTCGGTGAGCGTCGGCGCGAGCGCCAGGTCGTCGAACGGCGTCCCGGCGAGCGCCGTCGGCGCGCCGTCCGCACCGAGCAGGCGAGGCGTGAGGAGCGCTGCGACCTGGTCCACGAGGCCCGCGGCGAGGAACGCGCCCGCCACGCGAGGCCCGCCCTCGAGCAGCAAGCGGCGGACGCCGCGCGCGTGCAGCGCCGCAAGGGCCGCCGCGGGGTCGACGTGGCCCGCACGCACCGCGACCTCGACGACCTCGACGCCCGCCACCGCGAGCGCGCGGGCGCGGCGCGACGAGGCGTCGCCGACGAGCAGCAACACGCGCCGACCGGGGACGGGGGACGCAACCAGGCGGCACGTCGGCGGCGTGCGCGCGTGGGTGTCGAAGACGACGGCGGCGGGCTGGGGACGGCCGTAGGGCGGCCCGCCGCGCCGCCGGCAGGTGAGCTGCGGGTCGTCGACGAGGACGGTGCCCACCCCCACCGCCACGCCCTCCACCCGCCCGCGGATCTCGTGGAGGAGGGCCATGGACGCCGGGCCGGACAGCGTCCCGCCCCGGCTGGCCCCCGGGGACACGCGTCCGTCGAGCGAAGAGGCCCACTTCCAGAGCACCCACGGACGCGCCCGGGCGACGCCCGCCCGGAAGACCGTGAGCAACGCCGCGGAGCCCGCGACCGGCACCGGGCCGTGGGCGACGATGCCCGCCACCGCGAGCGCACGGGCGGCCCGGCCGCCGTTGCGGGGGTCGGGGTCGCGCTCCGCCCAGACCACGCGCGCGACGCCGGCCGCCGCGGCGGCATCCACGCACGGCGGCGTCTTGGCGTGGGTCGAGCAGGGCTCGAGCGACGCGTACAGCGTGGCGCCGCGGGCCCGGGCGCCGGCGGCGCGCAACGCCTCCACTTCGGCGTGCGGTCCGCCATAGGCGCGGTGCCAGCCGCGGCCGACGACGCGGCCGCCCCGCACGACGACGGCGCCGACGGGCGGGTTCGGCTCGACGCGGAAGCGGCCGCGCCGCGCGAGTCGCGCGGCCTCGGCGAGGAACCGGCGATCGTCGTCGGCGCGGGTCAGCGTCCCGTCGTCCACGCGCGCGGGAACGGCTCGACGGCGAGGGGCGTGCCCCGCAGCGAGTGGGCCGTCGCGTCGTCGATGCGGACGCGGGCGAGACGGCCGGCGTGCTCCGAGCGGGTCCGGACGTGGACGATGCGGTTGCCCGGCGTGCGTCCGGTGAGCCGCGTCGGGTCGGTCTTGCTCGGGGCGTCGAGGAGCACCTCGACCTCGCGGCCCACCAGGGCGTCGTTGGCGCCCTGCGCGATCCGGTCCTGGGCCTCGAGGAGGATGAGGTTGCGCGCCTTCTTCGTCGGCTCGGGCACGTCGTCGTCGAGCGTGCGGGCGGCGAGGGTGTTCGGCCGGACGCTGTACTTGAAGATGTAGGCTTGGACGGGCCTCACGTCCTCGAGGAGGCGCAGCGTGAGGTCGAACTCCGCGTCGGTCTCGCCCGGGAACCCGACGATGAAGTCGGAGGTGATCTCGACGTCGCGGATGTGCGCCCGGGCCCAGCCGACCACCTCGCGGTACTGGTCGCCGGTGTACGTCCGCTTCATGCGCCGCAGGACGGTGTCGGCGCCCGACTGCGCGGGGACGTGCAGCCACGGCATGACCTTCGGGACGGCGCCGAAGCGGCGCATCATGTCCTCGGTCATGTCGAACGGGTTGCTCGTGAGGAAGCGGAGGCGGTCGAGCCCCGCGACCTGCGCGGCCTCCTCGAGCAGGGCGCAGAGCCCTCCCTCGCCTGGCCGGTCGTTGCCGTAGGTGTTGATGTTCTGCCCGAGGAACGTGATCTCGCGCACACCGTCGGCGACGAGGCGCGCGACCTCGTGCAGCACGTCGGCCGTCGGGCGCGAGACCTCGCGGCCGCGGGTGAAGGGCACGATGCAGTAGGTGCACACGTGGTCGCACCCGCGCATCACCGTGACGAAGGCGCGGTGCGCGTGTTCCCGGACCGAGATCTCGCGGTCCGCATCGGGGAGGTGCTCCGGCGCGGGCCGGCGGTCGGTGCGCTGGATGCGCCCGCCGCGGCGCTCGAGGTCGTCGAGGTCCTCGACGACGTGCCGGAAGCTGCTGGTGCCGAGCACGAGGTCGACGAACGGCGCGCGGCGCGAGATCTCGCCCTTGACGCGCTGAGCCATGCAGCCGAGGACGCCGATCCGCAGGTGCGGCCGCGCCGCCTTCAACGGCCGGTACGTGCCGAGCAGGCTCCAGACCTTGTCCTCGGCGTGCTCCCGCACGGAGCACGTGTTCACGAGGATCACGTCGGCGTCGGCGGCGGCGTCCGTACGGACGTAGCCCCGCCGCGCGAGGTCGCCCAGGACCAACTCGGCGTCGAGCTCGTTCATCTGGCAGCCGAAGTTGACGAGGTGCACGCGGCGCCCGGGGGCGACGGAGGTCGGGGGGACCGGGGCGGGCGCGGGGAGCGTCACGGGGCCCATGAAACGGCGACGGGGAGGGGGCGCAAGGCCGGGCCGGTCAGAATCCGGCGGGCGGCGCGGCCGGCGGCGCGGGCATCTCGCGCAACAGCCGCCGGGCCTCGGCCGCGCACGCCCCGGCCCGCCGGTCCCGCGCCCGGCGGGCGCCGCGCGAGGGCCGCTCGAGCGCCGCGGCGCGCGCGAGCGCTTGGCGGGCCTCACCCTGAAATCCGGAGGCGAGGAACGAGCGGCCGACCTCGAGGAAGCCCTCGGCCGCGCCCCCGGACGGGTACATCCGCGTGTAGAGGCCCGCGAGCCCGCCCTGCTCGAACACGCCGCGGGTGAGGCGCTCCCCGAAGAGATAGGCGCTGCGGATCACCACGCGGTCGCGACCCCAGGCCGGGAGGACCTCCTCGATGAGGCGCAGGCCGTCGGCGAACAGCTTGCGGATGCGACGCAGGCGCGTGGGGTAGTACCCGCTGACCTCCTCGAACATCTGCGCGTACCGGCGGCGGTCCGAGAGGTCGCGGAAGCGCACCACGGACAGGTGCTCCTCCAGCAGGATCGAGAGTTCGTGGAACGCGTGGCTCGCCACGGTGTCGAGCGGGTCCACCGCGCCCACCTCCCGGAACAACGCGTGGGCCGCGGCCCGAAGGGCCGAGAACCTCACGTCGCGGAGGTGCTGCAGCCGCTTGGGGTGGAACAGCTTCGAGAGGTCGGACGCGGGGAGCGACAAGTCGTCGCGGTGGACCCCCGCCTCCCGCGCGAAGCGCAGGACGCGGGCCTCGTAGCGCGCGAAGACGGCCAAGAACGACCGGCGGCTCGAGAAGAACGCCACGAGGAAGTCCCACGCGCGCGCGCCGTCGATCGCCGGGGCGGGAACGGGGTCGTCGGAGGTCATGCGGGCGCGGTCCCGACGGGGCACCACCCTGCGAGAGAGCACCCTGCGAGGGAGCACCCTGCGAGGGAGCACCCTGCGAGAGAGCACCCTGCGAGGGAGCACCCCGCGAGAGAGCACCCTGCGAGGGAGCACCCTGCGAGGGACCCGCGGCCCGAGGCCGAGGGGCCGTCGGTGCACCCCCACGAAGACCGACCCGGCAGCCTGCCGCGGCCGGAACGGGCGCGGCGGGCCGGAAGGTAGGCGGCCGGCAGCATGGGCGCCGGCACGAGCGTCCCCCGGGGCCTAGGCCTTCGCGGCCGGCGTCGTCGCGGCCTTCTTGGACCTCTTAGCGTCCGCGGCCCCTTCGGCCGGGACCTCCGGCACTTCGACCGGCTTGTCGACCAGCTCGAAGATGGCGCGGGGCGCGTTGTCGCCGACCTGGTTCTTCCAGTCGCGGACGACGCGCGTGTAGCCGCCCGGGCGGTTGCAGCGCGGTGCGATCTCGTTGATCAGGCGGCGGAGCGCCACCTTGTCCTTGATGTCGCGCGCGATCGTGCGGACCTGGTGGAGCCACGCGCCCTTGTCGTTCGCGGCACGGGCCACCCCGGCCTTGCGGGCGCGGGTGATCAGGCGCTCGACGAACCCGCGAACGGCCTTCGCCTTGGTGGGCGTCGTCACGATGCGGTCGTGGAGGAACAGGCTCCGGGCGAGGTTCCGCCGCAGCGCCAGCCGGTGCTGGGAGTCGACGTTGAGGCGCTTGCCGGCGACGAGGTGACGCATGACGAACCTTCCCGCGCCGGACGCAGGTCCCGGCGGCTACGACGCAACTCCGACGCCGCCGGGCCGCACTTCGGCCCTGAACACCCGGAATCTGGAGCCCTGGAACCGATCCAGGACGACTAGTTGGACCCGAGGACGGACGCGACGTCCATCCCGAACGACAGCTCCATGGCCTGCAGCTTCTTCTCGACCTCCTTGATGGAGGTCCGACCGAAGTTCTTCAGCTTCATCAGCTGATCCTCGGTCCGCCCGACGAGCTCCCCCAGCGTCTGGATGCCCTCGGCCTCGAGGGCGTTCCCCGCGCGGACCGAGAGATCGAGCGACGAGACCGGCATCGCGAGCTTCCGACGCAGGTCGTCAGACGCCTCGTTCCCCGCCGTCGACGCCGTGGACGTGGCCGACGGGGGGAACGACGGGGGGAACGACGGGGCGGCGAACGCCGGAACCACGACCGACGGCGCGGCGCCCGGCGTGCCGAGTTCCTTGCCGACGTCGAAGAAGTGGATGAACGGGTTGAGGTGCTTGCGGTAGATCTTGCCCGCCTCGACCAGCGCCATCTCCGGCGTGACGGTGCCGTCCGTCCAGAGCTCGATGACGAGCCGGTCGTAGTTGGTCATCTTGCCGACACGGGTGTTCTCCGTGCGGTACCGGACGCGCTGCACCGGGGAGAAGATCGAGTCGAGCGGGATCACGCCGATCTCGTGCTCCTCGCGCGCGTTCTCCTCCTGCGTGACGTAGCCGCGACCCCGCTTGACCTCAATCTCGGCCTCGAAGGCCCGGTCGGTGGTCAGGGTGGCGATCACGAGGTCCTTGTTCACGACCTCGCAGTCGCTGCCACACTTCACGTCGGCGCCGGTGACCTGGCCCGGGCCCTTCTTCTCGATCGTGAGGACCTTGGGGTCCTCGGTGTGGAAGCGGATCCGCAGGCGCTTCAGCGCGAGGACGACGTCGGTGACGTCTTCCTTCATGCCGTCGAGGCTGCTGAACTCGTGCTTCACGCCCTGGATCTTCACGGACGTGACCGCGGTCCCCTCGATGGAGGACAGCAGGACGCGGCGCAGGCCGTTGCCGACCGTCACGCCGAAGCCCCGCTCGAAGGGCTCCGCCACGAACTTGGCGTAGGTGTCGGTGCGAGTCGCCGGGTCGGCGACCACCTTCGTCGGGAGCTCCAGATTCCGCCAGCGGATCCGCATCGATACCTCCGTGTCTCTCGAGTCGTCGGTTCCGGTGGACGTACCGGACCAGACAGGCCCGCGCCCGTCGCGTCGCCGGAAACCGCCGGACCCGCCGCGACCACGCGGCGACCCCGACAGCCCCCCTCTCGCCGCTAGAGCGAGCAGAACTCCACGATCAGCTGTTCGTTGACTTCCAGGGGGACGTCCCGCCGCGTCGGCAGGCCCGTCACCTTGCCCTCGAGGGCCGCGTCGTCGCGCGTGAGCCAAGCCGGGACGTGGCGAGCGCGCTCTTCGAACGAGCGCTTCACCGCGGCCCGCGCCGACTCCCGCTTGCCCGGGGAGACCACGTCGCCCACGGCGACGATGGCCGAGGGGATGTCGATCCGCTTGCCGTTCAGGCTGACGTTGCCGTGGGCGATCATCTGCCGCGCGGTGGCGCGCGACGACGCAAGGCCCAGCAGGTACGCCACGTTGTCGAGCCGGCGCTCGAGCAGGACGAGCAGGGTCTCGCCCGTGTTCCCGACGCGGCGGGCCGCCTCGCGGAACACGCGCTGGAACTGCCGCTCGGTGAGGCCGTAGTAGCGCTTCACCTTCTGCTTCTCGCGCAACTTGATCCCGTAGTCGGTGTGCTTCATCCGCCGGAACTCGTGCATTCCGGGGACCTTTTCGCGCTTCTTGACCGCGCACTTGACCGTGTCGCAGCGGTCGCCCTTGAGGAAGAGCTGCACGCCTTCGCGGCGGCAGAGGCGGCACTTCGGACCGATAGACCGAGCCATATGAGGTACGAGACTCCTGTTCGGGCGGAGGTCGACGACGCCACGGGGGCGGTCACCGACCGGAGAGATCCGGAGAGACGAAAGAGGACGGCTAGCGAAGGCGGCCGGGGCGGACGAGGGGGGACGTTAGACGCGACGGCGCTTGCGGGGACGGCAACCGTTGTGCGGCAACGGCGTGACGTCCTCGATCGCGCGGATCTTGAGGCCGCGGGCTTGGAGGCTGCGGATCGCGGACTCGCGACCGGTGCCCGGGCCCTTGACGCGCACGTCCACCTCGCGGACCCCCATCTTGAGGGCCTTCTCGGCGGCGCGCTCGGCCGCGCGCTGCGCGGCGAACGGGGTCGACTTGCGAGACCCCTTGAACCCGATCGTCCCGGCGGAGTCCCAGCAAAGGGTCTCGCCGTTCGGGTCGGTGAACGTGACGATCGTGTTGTTGAACGAAGCCTGCACGTGCACGACGGCGCGCGGCACGTTTCGACGAATCTTCTTCTTGCCCGCCATGCGGCCTCCTGCCCGACAGGATCCCGGGGACCTCGAGACGTCTCGAGGGGCCCGATGGATTCGACGGGGGGGTCGTTAAGGAAACCTTGAGGGTAGCGGAGCCGCCGCCCTCGACAACTTTGGGCACGGGCGTTGCCGAGGGACGGACCCTCGGCCACCGGGGGAGCCCCCGGTGCGCCCGCGCGAGGCGGTGGGTTACCGCAGCTCCTTCACGCTCTTCTTGCCGGCGACGGTCTTGCGCGGGCCCTTCCGGGTCCGGGCATTCGTCCGCGTGCGCTGGCCGCGGACCGGGAGCCCCCGGCGGTGCCGGATCCCCCGGTAGCAGGCGATCTCTTTCAGACGGGAGATGTTCTGCTGCACCTGCCGACGGAGGTTGCCCTCGACGACGTAGTTCTTCTCGATCTCGGTCGTAATCCGAGCGAGTTCGTCGTCCGTCAGATCCTTGACGCGACGCTGGGGGTTCACCCCCACCGCCTCCAGGATGTCGAACGCGGTCTTCTTGCCGATGCCGTGCACGTACGTGAGGGCGACCCAGGTCACCTTCTCGTTCGGGATATCTACGCCGACGATGCGGGCCATAGCGGGAGTACTCCGGGACTTTCGAGTGGCGGCTTCGGGATCCGGGGCCTAGCCCTGGACCTGCTTGTGGCGGACGTCGGTGCAGATCACCCGCACCTTGCCGTGGCGGCGGATGATACGGCACTTCTCGCACATGCGACGAACGGACGAACGGACCTTCATGGCGTTGCTCCTCCCTCCGGGGCCTACTCGCGGTAGACGATGCGGCCCTTGGAGAGATCGTAGGGACTCATCTCGACGGTCACCCGGTCCCCGGGGAGGATCCGGATGAAGTTCATGCGCATCTTGCCCGACACGTGGGCGAGGATGCGGTGGCCGTTCTCGAGCTCCAGCACGAACATGGCGTTCGGGCGGGCCTCGACCACCTTCGCTTCCAGCCGGAGGGCGTCTTCCTTCGGCATGGTTCAGACCCTCGTCAGGACCATGGGTCCGTCTTTCGTGATGGCGATCGTGTCCTCCCAGTGCGCGGACAGCGAACCGTCCTGCGTCACGACGGTCCAGTCGTCGTCCAGCGTCCGCACGTCGGCGGACCCCGCGTTGAGCATGGGCTCGATCGCGATGCAGAGGCCCTCGCGGAACACCAAGTCCCGCTTCAAGGTCGCCGCGTCGACGTAGTTCGGCACCGAGGGGTCCTCGTGCATCCGCGAGCCGATCCCGTGGCCCGCGTACTCGCGGACGAGAGAGAACCCGCGGGCCTCGGCGAGCACCTGCACCGCGCGCCCCACGTCGGACAGGCGCTTCCCCGGGACGCACACCTCGACGGCGGCCTCCAGGCACTCGCGCGTGGTCTCGACGAGCCGGCGTGCGTCGGGCGAGACCTTACCCACGCAGATCGTGGCGGCGTTGTCCCCCACGTAGCCCTTGAGCCGGGCGCCGACGTCGATCCCGACGATGTCGCCCTCTTTCAGCCGACGCGAGCTCGGGATGCCGTGCACGACCTGATCGTTCACGCTGATGCAGGCGGACGCGGGGTAGCCGTGATAGCCCTTGAACTCCGGCGTCGCGCCGTGGGACCGGATCACCCGCTCGACCTCGGCGTCGATGTCGAGCGTGGACACGCCGGGCTTCACCAGGGCGCGCGCGGCGTCCAAGGCGAGCCGCGCGACGCGGCCGGCCTCGCGCATCGTCTCGATCTCTCGGAGGGACTTGTACACGATCATCGGCCCCGGCCGCCCGCGCGATGGGCGACCGCCGCCTTCGTCAGAGCCTCGACGTCGTCCATGGTCCCCGAGGCATCGACCTCGGCGAGCAGCCCGGACGCGCGGTACCGCGCGACGAGCGGCTCGGTCTGCGCGCGGTAGACGCGCAGGCGCTCGCGAATCACCGGCTCCGTGTCGTCCGAGCGGCCGCGGCCGAGCGACCGGCGCACGATCTCCTCGTCGCCGAGCACGTAGTAGACGACGGCCTCCAGCGCCCGGGCGGAGCCCAACTCCCGGTCGAGCGCATCGGCCTGCGGGAGGGTGCGGGGGAAGCCGTCGAGCAGGAACCCGTTCGCCGCGTCCTTGGCCTCGAGTCGCTCCCGGACGAGCCCGATCACGAGGTCGTCGGGCACGAGTTTCCCCGCGTCCATGATCGGCTTCGCCCGCTGCCCGAGGAGGCTGCCGGCTGCGACGGCGGCACGGAGGAGGTCGCCGGTCGAGAGGTGCACGACGCCCTCGCGGGCGCAGAGCCTCACGGCCTGCGTTCCCTTGCCACAACCGGGGGGACCGAGGAGGACGACGCGCATCGCTAGGTCCGGTCGGCCTCTCCGCCCATGAAGCCCTCGTAGCGGCGCATGAGCAAGTGGCTGTTCAGCTTGTCGACGAGGTCCAGCGCCACGCTCACCACGATGAGGATCGAGGTGCCGCCGAGGAACTGGGCGATCTGGGGCGAGGTGTCCGCGCCGGCGCGGCGGGCGAGCCAACTCGGGACGAGCGCGATCACCGCCAGGAACGTCGCGCCCGCCAGCGTCATGTGGGTCATGACCTTCTGGAGGAAGTCGGCGGTGTGGCGACCGGGACGGATGCCAGGGATGAAGGAGCCGCTCTCCTTCATGTTCTTCGACATCTCGGCCGGGTTGAACATCAACGAGGTCCAGAAGTACGAGAAGAAGTAGATCAGGGCGACGTCGATGACCGTGTAGAACCACGAGCCATAGCCGAACAGCCCGTCCAGCCACTTCCAGCCGAGCCCCTGGCTGATCATCTGCGGGAAGGCGAGGAGGCTCGAGGAGAAGATCACCGGCATCACGCCGGCCTGGTTGACCTTGATCGGCAAGAAGTGGCGCTGCCCGCCGAAGACCCGGTGCCCGCGGACCAACTTCGCGTACTGCACGGGGATCTTGCGTGTCCCCTTCGTGATGTAGACGACGACGACGACGACGCCGATGAACAGGGCGATGAGCACCAGCGGCGTCAGCGGCGACGGGTGCTGCTTGACCATCGATATCACGCTCTGCGGCAGGCGCGCGATGATGCCCGCCATGATGAGCATGGAGATGCCGTTGCCGATGCCGTGCTCGGTGATCTGCTCGCCGATCCACATGAGGGCGATCGTGCCCGCCGTCAGGGCGAGCATGCCCGCCATGGCCGGGCCGAACCCCGCGGCGATGAGCCGCTGGGCGCCGAAGCCCGCGAACGGCGACTCAACCTGGTAGACGTTGTGCACGACGATCCAGGCCTGGACGATGGCCAGGGGGACCGTCGCGAACCGCGTCCACTGGTTGATCCGACGCTGGCCCGCCGACCCTTCCTTCGCAACGGCCTCGAGGCTCGGGATCACCTTCACCAGCAACGAGAAGATGATGCTCGCGCTGATGTACGGCATGATGCCGAGGCTGAACAGCGCGCAGCCGGCGATGCCGCCGCCCGAGAGCATGTTCACCATCACGAGGAAGTCGGTGCCCTCGACGCCGCCGTCGATGAGGCGCCGGAGGAACGGCATGTTCGCGCCGGGCAGCGGCACGTTCATCCCGACCCGGTAGAGCACCAAGAACAGGAACGTCACCCACAGCCGGTGACGGATGTCGGGGACGCGGAAGAGGTTGAACAGGCGCCCGACCATCCCTATTCCTTGTCCTTCTTCGAGGCGCCGCCGGACTTCGAGGCGCCGCCGGACTTCGAGG